>Ga0209519_10000022_pt1 | contig 72502 bp, 83 predicted proteins | sample Rifsed13ft1_FD_184005 | JGI IMG/M metagenome (GOLD analysis project Ga0209519, IMG submission 184005) | Soil microbial communities from Rifle, Colorado, USA - sediment 13ft 1 (version 2) | ecosystem: Environmental > Terrestrial > Deep subsurface > Rock core/Sediment | place: Rifle, Colorado...
ACCAACAATACTAGCAAAGGAACCTCCTCTATCAATATCAGTAATTAGTAATACTGATGAATTAGCTATTTCTGCCATTTTCATATTTGCTATATCAGATTTTTTTAAATTAATTTCAGTTGGTGAGCCAGCTCCTTCTAAAATAATAAGATCAAAATTTTTTTGAAGAGATTTGAGTGATTTTGTAGCAATATTCAATCCTTGAGTTTGTACAAATTTTTGGTAATATTCAGTAGCATGCATTTTCTTGAACATTTTTCCATTAAGGTATACATTACTATAGTAATTACCAAGTGGTTTTAGAAGAATTGGATTTAGATCAGGAGTGATTTCACATCGAGCAGCTATTGCCTGTATAGCCTGAGCTCGGGATATTTCAAAATCTTTTGTTTTGTAGGCGTAATTTGACATATTTTGAGATTTAAATGGCGCTACTGAGAATCCCTTGTCTGAAAAAATTCTACATAGTGCTGCAACTAGTGTTGTTTTGCCAGATCCTGATGATGTACCTTGAATCATTAATGATTTCATAATTTCTCCAAAGCTTTGATTAATTTTTCATTTTCTTTTCTTGTCTTTACAGCAATTCGAATGTAATTATTATTTAAGCCACGAATTGTACTACAATCACGAATTAGAATTTTCTTTTCAAGTAACTTTTTTTGCAAAGTTTGTGATTTCATTTTTGTTTTTATTAAAATAAAATTTGTTGAAGTAGTATTGCATTGAAAATTTTTTAGTTTAGAAATATAATTAATTAGATAAAATGATTCTTTTTTAATCATTTTTTTTACTTTGGTTAAATAAAATGAATGTAAAAGAGCAGCAGATGCTGCTTGTTGTGCTAGTCCTGAAACATTCCAAGGAATTTTGATTTTGTTTAAAATAGAAATCATTTGTTTTGAACCTATACCATAACCAATTCGTAAACCAGCTAGAGCAAATGATTTTGTTAAAGAGCGTAAAATGAATAAATTGTTATATTTTTTTATGAATTTAATGATCGATTCATCATGATCTGGTACTAGTTCAATAAAGCATTCATCAATGAACACCAACGTTTTCTTTTTGTTTGCTGATATGATTATCTTTTGTAAAGTTTTTTTGGAAATTAGATTACCTGTTGGATTATTTGGATTACAAATAAAGATACAACCATTATTTGGAAGCTTGGAAATAAAGTCATCAACATCTTTTTCTAAATTCATTGTTTTAAAAAATGAAATTTTAGCACCGCTGAGTTTTGCTGCAGACTCATATTCACCAAAAGTTGGAATCGGAATCAAAACGGGTGTTTTATTTGATAAAAAGGCTTGACAGAAATTATAAATTATTTCTGTAGCACCGTTTCCTACCACAATTTGAGAATATGGTATTTTGGTATAGCGTTGAAGATTTTTTCTAAGTTGAGTAGATTCTGAATCAGGATAGATTTGAATTGCATCTAACTGATTTTTTATGGTTTTACGCACTAATGCAGAAGTGCCCATAGGATTGATGTTTGAGCTAAAATCCAAAATATCAGGACTTGGATGGGTTATTGAGAAAGGTCCTCCATGAGAAATTTGTTTATGTGTAGATATGTTTGGATTTATCCTCATAATTTGAAATAAGCTGTGCTGATATAGTATGTTTTGGTCAAATTCAGAAAACGAATATTAATTGAATAAAAGATTTTTTAGATCGTGGACAAGAAGCGAGTGGCAATTGTAGGGGTTACAGGTTCTGTAGGACAAGAATTTGTACTGTCACTAAATAATCATCCTTGGTTTGAAGTTACACAGATTGCAGCATCTGAGCGCTCTGCTGGGAAAAAATATCTTGACGCCATTAAAGATCCCAATAGTGGAATAATATCTTGGGAAGTCGATGGTCAAATTCCAGAGTACATTAAAGAGATGACTGTAAAAAATACGGATGAATTAGATTTATCACAATTAGATTTAGTATTCTCTGCAGTTGAATCAAATGCAGCAAGAGACATTGAGACCAAGATTGCAGCAGAAGTACCGGTAATTTCAACTAGCTCTGCTTATCGTTATGAAGAAGACGTACCTATTCTAATTCCTGGAATCAATGATGAGCAATCAGAATTATTAGAGATACAAAAGAAAAATAGAAATTGGAAGGGCTGGGTTGCACCACTCCCAAATTGTACTACTACGGGTTTAGCAATTACTTTAAAACCACTTTATGAAAAATATGGTGCAAAAAAAGTGATGATGACTTCAATGCAAGCAATATCTGGTGCAGGTCGTGCTCCTGGTGTTTCTGCTATGAACATTACGGATAATATAATACCATATATTGCAAAAGAGGAAGAAAAAGTAAGAATTGAAACTAGAAAGATTCTTGGTAAATTAAAGAATGGAAAAATTGAAGATGCCAATATCAGAGTAAGTTGTACGTGTACCAGAGTTCCAGTAATTGATGGCCATACAGAATCAGTTTTTGTAGAAACGGAAAAAGAAATAGACCCACAAATTGCAAAACAAGTCTATGATGATGCCAATAAGGAGAGTACCATATCTGGTCTTCCATCATCTCCTGAGAAATATTATGCATTTCATGAAGATCCAACACGACCTCAACCAAGAATGGAACGTAGTGTGGGTGATGGCATGACGACAACAATTGGAAGAGTTGAGAAAGAAAAATTGTTTGATCATGGTTTAAAGTATGTGTTATTTTCACATAATAAAAAAATGGGATCAGCAAAAGGTGCTGTTTTGTTAGCAGAGATGCTTTACAAAAAAGGTAAAATTTAGACTATTTTTTGTAATTTTTACAATAATAACTTTATAAGATCCAGAAATCTAGATCGTTTTGGATGTTTTAAATGGTAAAAGTTGATGAATTAGATTTACAAATCTTATCAGAATTATCTAATGATGCATCGATTTCGGTTCCAAGATTATCAAAAAAAATTAATGTTAATTCATCAGTGGTATACTCTAGAATTAAACGTCTAGTAAAACGAAAATTAATTGAACGTTTTACAATTGTTGTAAATGATGCAGAGCTTGGTTACAATGTAAAGGCATTAACAGGAATAAACATGGATACAAAACAACGAGATCATATAATTGAAGAACTATTCAAAATAGATGGGGTAAGAGAGATTGCAGAAGTTACAGGAAGATTTGATATCTTAGTAACTATGTATGCAAAATCGTTGGATCAGATGCACAAAATGGTATCTGAAAAAATTGGACGAATTGAAGGAATACAGTCATCAGAGTCATTTATCGAAATGAAGTCACGCGCAAAAGCAATGCCATATAAGTCATTAAAGGACAGTGACTAGCATTGCAAAAACAGAAATCAGAATCTCGTGTTGCAGTATATTATGAGTTAACAAAACCAAAAATTTGGTATTTACTAGTTTTTACTGCATTTGGAGCAACTTTAACTGCATCAAATATTTACAATATTGAAATTTCTCCTGCAACATGGATATTGATGCTATTTTCTGTTGCTGCGGGATCTGCGGCAGCTAATACTCTAACCAATTATCATGATAGGGATATAGATGCAATAATGGAGAGAACAAAAAACAGGCCACTTCCATCAAAAAGAATCTATCCCGCTGAAAAAGCTAGAAACTTTGGTCTTGCATTAGCTGGAATTTCTCTAGTGTTAGCATTTGGAATCTCATTTACAACTACTTTAGAACAAGGTATTTGGGCAACAGCCTTTATTGCGTTTGGTTTACTAAATAATATTCTTGTTTATTCATACATGTTAAAACGAAATTCTAGAACTAACATAATTTTAGGTGGTTTATGCGGAGGATCTCCTCCAATGATAGGATGGGTAGCTGTTACTACGACAGATTTGTGGACAATGGGTTTGGCAATGGCAGGACTTGTGTTTATTTGGATTCCAATGCACATTTGGGCTTTAACGCTACATTTCAAAGATGATTACAATAAAGTTAATGTTCCAATGTTAACAGCTGTACAATCCGAGAAAACATCAGCAAGAGCAATTGCTGGTTCAACTTTTGTAATGGTATTATTTTCAATTGCGCCATTTTTTTTAACAACTGAAAGTGGAGAATCAATGGTAGGTTCAGTTTATTTGTGGACCGCAATAGCATCTGGTGCTTTAATGATCATATTATCAGCTTGGGTAATTGCAAAACCCATGGAAAAAGCATCGTGGACGTTGTTTAAGTTTTCCAGTCCTTATTTGGCAGTTTTGTTCATAGCGCTAATGGTAGATTCCGCATTATAAGATACTGTTATTTTCATCTAGGCTGTTTAGCTCTTTTGTAATTTTAGAATGTGTTTTGATAAGTAATTCTATCTCATTTTGTAATTGAGGAGAATTCCATTTAGAGTTAACTAGCAAAGTCAATTTTGTAATAATACTCCACTGAACATTATTTTGTTGATCAATTAATTCAAGGAATCGTTTTCCTTTTTCATCTTCGGACATAATTTTTTAATATTTTACAATCATAAAAAGATAACATGGAATAAATATTCAGTTTAATTCAAATGAAATTAATTCATCATTTAATTGTAAATCAAAATTATTTTAGTGTTAATAATTATATAATTTTATTAGTAGATAAAATTCATAGAGAGTATTGAAATGTAGCATATCAGAGTGTAAGATTAGAGCCAATCAATCAGTGAAAATAGGATTCAAAGAAACTAGAAACCTATGTGAATATCATTATAATTTATTTATGAATAAGGAAGAAAAACATACACCAAATTTTAGCAAGGCATCAAAATTTAAAGAAAAATAGATAATTATGAATTTTCATATTCTGGAATAATTGAAAACTTTAACATCTACTATTTTTAATCTATTTTATGGCTATAAAGAAAAAAACTAGTCCAAAAAAGAAGCAGGTAAAGGAATTAGTTTCTAAACCAACAAAACAAACAAAATCTTCATCAAATAAGCCAGAATTTGAAAAGGCGTGGAAAGAATACAATTCTGCTCTAAGTGTATGGAAAGAATCACTTGCACAATGGCAAAAAGCGACAAATGATACATTGATGACGTATCATGATGCATGTCAAAGAGCTTTAGAATCAGATACCGAACTCTTGAAAAAAGTTAGTTCAAGTTGGGAAAATACCTGGCAAGAAATAGGCCCCGAATACATAAAACAACAGACAAAAATGATTGAAAATATCTTTAAAGAAACTAACATAGATTCAATCAAAAAATTCAATGAACAATGGGAAAAATTTCTAAAAACTTCTGGTGATGATTCAATTAAAGCATATCAAGAAGCCATAAAACAATTCAATCAAACTTGGCAAACAAGTCATGAATAACTTTAATATTTTTTAAATTATTATAAATAAAAATTCAATGTTTGTATTTTTAAGATCATTTCATAGTGATTGGTTCATGTGAAAAGGAAATAGCAGATAAAACATCATTCAGATCAAATGGTTTTATAAGAAATGCAAGAACACCTAAACGTGTACAATCTTCAAAAATTTTCATATCATCATTGCCAGTTATAACTATAATTTTAGAAGTAGGATCTTGAAATTGAATTTTTTTTAAAACACTTAATCCATCAAGTTTAGGTATTGTCAAATCTAAGAATACAAGTTCAGGTTTTTCAGAATGATATTTCTCAATTGCTTCAATACCATCACTTGCTTCAGCTACAACATTATGATTATGTATTAAAAGAAAATCCTTTATTGCTAAACGTAATTCTTCAGAATCATCTACAATCATTATTCTAGTCATGCGTAAGAATACACATGGATTAATTTAGGTGCTTGAATGTATCAAAGAATACTTACACTTAATCTAGGCACAAAAAATAGGGTTATAATTGGTTTTATTAAATTCATTTCCATATGGAAATATCAATTGAACCATGGAAGAAACTAGTAATTCACGAAGTCATAGAATACAAGTTCAACGATTGGGTAAAACAAATTGCATTTAGCACTAGATCATCAGGGGGTGCAATTCCAACTATGCAATGGACAAATGGTGTTGTTTTTTCTCCTTCTAATTTTCCAACAACAAATGTTACAGTAGAAGAACAATTGAAAGGAATACTTCATTGGTCATCAGTATCTTTTGCAATAAAAGAAAAATTTGAGAAGCAAATAGTAATAGAAAATGCCACAATAAACCTTGTTGATGTTAGTGTAAATGAAATTTTTAAAGAACTTGCACAGAATTTAAAGAAGCAATCAAAATTTGCAATCAGTTCTGACAAAGAATAATGAAGTAAAAAGATCTGAGAATTAACAACGTGGATATTATTTTGGAAACAAATATTCTAGATTTTGTTAATCATGATATTATTACAAATAATAAAAGAAAAGTTTTCTAATAATTTATTACATTATCTTAGGCCACATGTTATTCCATGTGTCTGCAAATTTTTTCATCATTTCACCATAGGCTTTCATGTGTTCCATCCCAGATGAATTCAGAGTCTTTTGCCAATTTTCTACAAATTGTTTGAAAGTTGATGCATTAGCTTCATTAAGTGATTTTTGCCAAGCATCTCCAAATTCTTTTAATGATTTCATTCCAGCATCACTAAGCGATTTTTGCCAATTTTCACCAAATAACTTCATAGTGTCTACACTAGATTCTTTGGTGGCTTTTTCCCATACCTCATTAAATTTGGTTTGCATATCATTAGTTGCATTTTGGATTTGTTCAAATACGGTTTTCCAGTTTTCAAGTGATTTTGAATATTCTTGCCAAAGAGAATCCCACTCATTTGATTTTTCTTCGGAGGGCATAATTAACAGTAATTTTTGAGACTCTTAAACTGATCCATAAAAATCAGATATTAGATTTTTTACGACGCTTTAATCTCGCTATTTGAAATAATTTTCTAGTTTAATTTTGTTTATTTTTGGGATTTTTGCTAATTCAAATCCCTCTGAGAGTTTTAAAAAAGATCTTGTTGCATCTATACCAATTTTTGCAGTCTTCAAGTTCTTTTGATCACTAGAAGGATCGAGACTAGAACCTCGTACATTTGTTATTATTATCAAATCTTTATCAGCTTGAAATCTTGTTGCCATTGCATATTCAACAGATTCTGCATTATTAGGATCAATGTCTTCATCTACAACAGTGACTTGTTTTAATGAACGGTGTAACTCGAATGTTTTTTTAATTATTTTTTTTGGATCAGAGTTGGTTTTCTTTTTTATCTGAACTACTGCATGTAACCAATTACATCCACCATTTGTCATTGATACATGTTTAGTTTGAGGAAATGCTTTTTTCAATTCTCCATTTAATTTTGATTCAATTGGCATTCCCATTAATAACCGGTGTTCCGAAAACCCAGAAAGAATATCATGAAAAATTGGATTATTTCTATAATACAAAGATTCTAACTCAAAAATTGGTTGTGATCTATGATGATCATAAGTTTGAAGCATTTCTACCATCCATTCTGGATGAGTTTTATCTTGTAGAATTTTTCCTTCCATTACAATTTCAGTTCCAGAAGGAACATGTAATCCTGTGTAAGGAAGTTTGGCCAAAGTGAGTTTCCATCCTAAAAGAGAATTTGCAATATTAATTTCATCTTTACCCCATTCAGCTTGATATGCACCTGCGATTGATATTGCTGGGTGTACACCTATAGTTACTGCAATTTTGAGATCTTCATGGTGTTCTTTTGCATCAATAAAGCATCTATGCAAATGCCTTCCTTCAACCATTCTAATTGAAAAATGAGTTTTATCAATTGGCATCATCCTATGAAATGAAGAGTTTTGCTCTCCAGTTTCAGGATTCTTAACATATGCAATTGAAGAGGTTATGAAAGGCCCAGATTCTTTTTCAAAATGGGTAACAATAGGCATGATTGATATGTTTCTTGATTGATTTTCCATGAATTTACCAGAGGAAATAACTTTAGGTTTTTTTGCTTTTTTAATGGCAGAGATCATATTTTCATGTATTTTTTCTTCTGTACTTCCAATTGCTTGAGCAAATCTTTTTCTAGTACCAACAAGGTTAGCAACTAAATTAAAATCACTTTCTGCAATATTCTCAAATAAAACTGCATTAGAACCATCAACTTTTGCAGTGATTCCTGCAATTTCATATTTCGTTGAAACCTTTGTTTTAATAATTTTAAGATCACCACTCTTTCTTATTAGTGAAAGATAATTTCGTAAATCAGTCAATTCTGAACCATCTCCATAATTTCTGTCATTATAGCTTTTGCAGTATCGGGTTCTAATTCTTTCTGAATGTATGCTGAAACAACTGCAATACCTTTCATTCTAGTACTAATTCTTTCTGCAGTTAATTTTAGAAACAGAGATTCGGATCTAGATGGGATTATAGTTGTAGTAATAGCAGTGGGACCAGTAGCCAAAGAAACTACCATTGATCCTAATTTGTTAGTTCCTTCAGTTACAGAAACAAAATATCCATTCTCAAATTTAAGAATCTGTAAAGAAAAACTGCGACTCTCCAAATTAACGGTTTTCTGTGAAAACCCATTTGGAGAGTTCAATGAGCTATGAACAAATCTTATGCTTTTATTGCTATTGATTCAGTTTCTGGGATAGATTCTACTTTTATTTTTGTAGCTTTTTGTATTTTGGCAATTTTTGGTGTTTTAGCAGTTTTCAGTGTTTTGGTAGTTTTTGCTGTTTTTGTAGCTTTTGGTGTTTTAGCAGTTTTTGCTGTTTTAGCAATTTTTGCTTTAGGTTTGGCTTTAACTAGAACCTCTTCAACTTCTGGTTGAGTTTCAGCAATGGCTTTTGCTTCAATAGAATCAGCTTCTACTCTTGCACGAAGTTTTGCTTTGTACTTTAGGTTTCGTGGTTTTGTTCTTAATCTGTATCCACAACATGGACACCAAAGACCTTCCCATTTGATGAATATTTCGCAAATTTGACATCGTCGTTGTCCAGAAGCATACCTTCCAGTTCCAACAGGCTTTTGAGCCTTGTATCTAACGCAAATTCCTTTACAAGTCATCTTAGTAATTATTATAGAATTCATAACTATATAAGCATGGATCGACAAAATATTGAAAATGTTAACATAAATAGTGAAATAATTTCAAGTTATAATACGATCAATCTAATTTGTTTGCAATAAAAACACAAAATCTTCAATAAATATGTATAGCTAATTCAAGATGAATTTATTTGGAAAAATACAGGTAGTTTGATTAAAATTTCATAATTTAATTAAAAATTTGTTGAAAATAGATGTAGTAATTTCATCACAATATATCAAAAAATTAATTTAATTTATATCAATTATAATTAATTATAAAATTAGGAAAAATTATCCAGTTATAGAAAGTGGTAAAATAAAATGTCGATAACCTTCTCTTTGTGAGATATATTTTGCTGAAAGCATATCACGTTTTCCTCTCTGATTAAAATTTTTAATTTTGAGGCTGGTTTTGCGTTCATCAACAAATTCCAACTCAAAAGAAGAACAAAATCTCAGATTAAGCATTGTTACTATTTCTTTTGCAATATTCATATCACCATTTCCAATTTTGACTATCTTACGTTTGGCTCTCAAACCACCTAAGACTCTGATAATATGTAATACTAATTCTTCAACAGATGAATTAAATGAACTTTCAATCTCTCGTCCAAAATAAAATATAGAAAGACCTATTCTTTGCCCAGGATCAACTCCAATAATTAGATCCTGCTCATAGCCCAGAGATAGTTTTTGAATCATCAGCCCCCTGATAACTGTAGGATGTTGTTCGAAGATATCCTCATGTAACATAGGTTTTTCACATTCTATAGGAGCTTCTCTTCTTGTTGTTAAAACCAAATGTCCATCATAGTTTGGAATATCTTCAGGAAGTATGGAATCAAAAGATAATTTTAGAGTCTTTAGTGAAGTTGAAAATCGATAGTAGGGTTTGCCATATGTAGTCGCAATTCCAATACGAGTATTAAGTAATGGATCGATGTTTTAGAGAATTGAAATATATGATTTAGGTTTATGCCTTCAAAACAGTTGACACGACATGTTTCACTGCTTCATCAAAATGTGCATCAATATTTGATTGAATTTCAGACAGTTTCAATTGGCCTTCTTTGGCAATTTTTGCAGATTCTGTAGTTGCTTTTGTTTTAGAGGCATTTATGATTATTTCAGCTTCTTTTGTAGCCATTTCTCGTGTTTTATCTAAAAGTTTATCAATTTCATTTAATGCCTTTACTGATAGTTGTTTTTTCATGTCTGCAACTTTACTGTTAAGTGAATCCAAATTATCTTCTAATCCATTTAATGATTGAATGATTCCAGTTACTTTTGACTCAGCCATACTGCTCATGGTAACTCATTTCTTCAAATCCAATACTTAAATCATTCAATTTCGGTGTATTTTTAGGCACAGATAGGAATAAAAAATTATCCAGAAGTCAAAAGTAGAATTGCTCTTGCTAGATCGCCTTTGGCTTCTTCTAGTGCATTTTTGGCCTTTTCTTCATCTACGCCAGCTTGTTGACTAACTAATTGAATATCTTCATCAGAAAATATTGGAACATCTAGTTCTCGTTCCTCATAGCTATCTGCAGTAACTGTGAAAATGGAATTGTCTTTTGCCTTCATCTCTGTAACGGATGGTTTTGATACAATGATCTCTTTTTTATCAGTCTTGATGATTACTTCTTGTACATTTGGGATTTCTTTCATATCAAGTCCCATCTTATCCATCATTCTTCGCATTTCACGATTACCACCGCGCATCATGATGATAATCCTCCACTACGACTTTTTAAACTATCTCTGACTCTAATGGCCATTCCCCTATTAAAGTCAGAAATCATCTCAGAAGACAAAACTGCTTTTCCTACTGCAATCACTTTATCTTTATACAATATAGGAGTATCAGATGCGATTCGTATGTTTTTACCACACCATACAACATGTTTACAGAATACAGATTTTCCTTCTTCAACAAATGGTGCTGCATCTTGATTAATTTCTAAACAGTTTTCTTTGAATTTCTTACTTTTCAATAAAATTTGAGCAAAATAAGGACTAATAGCAAGGCCGCCATCAATTCTCAAGGTACACAATAGTTTTCCTTGGTGTGTTACAGTTCTAATTCTGCCAGTTTTTCTTGAGAAAGTCATTTCAATATTTTTAGGCAAATGCTTTGAAACACCATCTCCAAATAATGCATCAAGTGTGTACTTTAATTTTAGAACTTGGTCCATAGGCATATTACGATCTTTTCTAAATATTAGTTCAATGCTAGCATATATTATTAGAACTAAACTATATAGATTGGATTTTTTAATGTAGTTTATGGAAGAAAGAGAGGAAACAAGAAAAATTCAGTTTACGGGCAAGTCGTCATACATAGTTTCATTACCTAAACAATGGGTAATGGATCTTGGACTAAAACAAGGAGATCAAATTAGAATGATAAGAAAAGATTCATCAACATTAGAGATCTATCCACCAAAATTTGAAACAAGATCTCAAAAGAAAGAAGATGCTACAATTGAGATAGATGATGAGGAAACATCATCAATTGTAAGAAAATTAATTTCTTTGTATTTTTTAGGTTATAAGACAATCAATATCAAACCAAAAACTGGAAGATTAAGCCCAAGCCAAAGAAATACGGTGAAAGAAGCTGTAAAAAGAATGTTAATGGGATCTGAAATAATTTCAGATTCTAGCGGTGGAATTACAGTTCAGGTTCTTGTCAATCTACTGGAACTCTCTGTTGATGGTGCATTCAAGCGAATGATTCATCTGGCTAAATCAATGTCAAATGATGCAATTTTAGCAATGAGAGAAAATAATTTGGAGCTTGCACAGGAAGTAATTAACACAGATGATGAGGTAGACAGATTCGGGTTTTATATTATTCGGCAGTTAAAAATTGCAATTCAAAATGAACATATGTTAAAAGAAATGGGTTTTAGAAACGCCAGAGATTGTCTTGGGTATAGATTAGTTGTAAAAAATATTGAAAGAACGGGGGATCATGCGGCATTTGTTGCAAATGATGTATTAGAATTCAAGAAACCAGTAAAGAAAGAAATAGTAGAAAAAATTGAAGAGATGAACGAATTTGCTTTATCTGTTTTAGATGATTCATGTTTGGCACTATTCAAAGAAGACTATGTACAAGCCGAAAAAACAATTGAGAAGACAAAGGAGATTGTAAAATACGAGAAAAGGGTAAGAGATGCATCAAAATCACTCAAAGATGATGAAGAAATCTATAGAATTAGAAGAATGACGGAAAATATCAGGAGAATTTCAGAATATGCTAGCGACATAGCAGAAATTGTTCTTAATATGAATATAGAAAAATCATTAAAGAAAACAGTATGATTATGCGTGAGAATAGACATCATAATGACATTGCCAGACAATAAAAAAGAATTTCCAGATTGGGATGTATACTATAAACAAAATAACGTAGAAACAATGCCATGGTATGAAAAGAATTTGGATTTAGACATGGTTGAAGAAATTGAGTTCTTGGAAAAAGGAGAATTCTTAGATCTTGGAACAGGGCTTGGAACACAAGCGATAGAGTTAGCTAAAAAGGGGTTTAAGGTAACTGGTTCTGATGTATCTCCATCTGCTATTGAAAAAGCCAAATTATCTGCAAGTAATGTAAATTTTGTAATAGATGATATTCTCAATTCAGAGTTTGAAAGTGAATCTTTTGATTACATATTAGATAGAGGATGTTTTCATGTGTTATCAGTCGATGAGAGAGAAACATATCTAAGTCAAATAAAGCGAATTTTAAAGAAAAATGGAATGATTTTTTTGAAATGTATGAGTAAAAATGAGAAAAACATACCAGAGGATAAGGGACCTCATAAATTTTACAAAGAAGAAATAATAAATTATTTTGAGAATGATTTTGACATTAAAAAAAATAAAGATACTGTATATTATGGAACGCTTAAACCATTACCAAAAGCACTCTTTTTTGTAATGAAAAAATTAGTGAAGCTTTAACTTGAGTAATACATGAAAATATTGTAAATAAAATGAATTCTGCAATACTAATTACATATGATAAAGAAGATGCTGTGACCGAAGCTATAGGATTATGTGATGCTGCTGGAATACAAGTCATACATACAATAAAACAGCATTTTCTAAAGAAACCAAAGTATGGAATCAGCGGAGGAGTTTTAGAGAAATTAGAAGAGATTGCAGGAAAACTCAAACCAGATGTTATTGTTTTTGATGAAATACTAAAACCAAGTCAAAATTATAACCTAGCCTCTGTATTACATAGAGAAGTTTTAGACAGAGAAGCATTAATTCTGGAAATTTTTGAAAGCAGAGCATCTAGCGCGGAATCTAAATTGCAAGTGAAGTTGGCCCAACTACGATATGAACTGGTTAGGGCTAAAGAAAAAGTGCGTCTCTCTAGTATGGGAGAACAACCAGGATTTATGGGAATAGGAAAATTCGAGATTGATGTTTATCATGACGATATCAAACATAGAATGCAATCTGTAAAATCAAAACTTGAAAAAGCTGGAAAACAAAGAGAGCTTCATCGTCAGGGAAGAAAAAGACTTGGATTCAAGACCATATCTCTTGCAGGATATACTTCTTCTGGAAAAACTACATTGTTTAATAAAATTACAGGAGAATCTAAAGAACAAAGCAAGAGTCTATTTACTACTCTCTCTACAACTACAAGAAGATTTTCCATTGATCATGAACCATTTTTAATTGCAGACACTGTTGGATTTATCAGTAAATTACCTGCGTACATGATTGATGCATTCAAATCTACATTGGAGGAATTGATTCATACAGATATCATAATAGTTGTGGTTGACATTAGTGATTCATTGTTTGAGTTGAGAAAGAAATTTGCAAGCTGTATGCGAACTTTAAGTGAATTAGGAGTTGAAATGGATAGGATAATTTTTGCTTTAAATAAATCAGATTTATTGACAACTAATGAAATTGAAGAAAAGATAGAAATTCTTAATTTAAAAGATTACAAAAAACGGATTGCAGTATCGGCTAAAACAGGATATAATATTAATGAGTTAAAAGATCTAATCAAAGAGATTATTCAAAGTCAAAAATCACCAGAATTCAAAAAAGAGACTCCAAAGGAGTTTGACAGTACATATGGTAATTGAGGTTGTAAGGATTGGACAACGTCTTGTTAGAGATGATAGAGTAACTACGCATGTAGCTCTAGTTGCAAGAGCTTTTGGTTGTGCCAAAATATTCATGACTGAAGTAAATCCGGAGATTAGAGACACTTTAGAAAAAATCAACAATACATGGGGCGGGAATTTTGCTGTAGAATTTATTGATAATTGGAAATCAATTGTAAAAAAGAAAAAAGAGGAATATAAAATAGTTCATCTTACTATGTATGGAGAAAGTATCAATGATGTGGATGATCAACTTAGAAAAGAAGAAAATTTACTAATAGTAGTGGGTGCGGAAAAAGTACCTAGAGAAATCTATGAACTTGCGGATTATAACGTAGGAATAGGGAGTCAGCCTCACTCAGAGATCAGTGCTTTAGCTATACTTCTTGATCGTATTCAAAAAGGAGAGCAGTTTAAGAATAGTTTTCCAGGGGCTAAAAGAAAGATCATACCCACAAGAAAAGGTAAAAATGTCATGGTAAGCGGAACAAGGGATTAATAATAGAAAATCATTAGTGATTAGAGTTGGTAGACAAATACGAAGACCCTTTTGTTAGAATCGCATCCATGATAGGAGGAGACGAGTATCTCAAGGTTGCAAGATCGCTTTTGAAGGCAGAAGATGCTACAGATGAGGAAATTGCAAGTTCTACGGGTTTGAGGATTAACATGGTCAGAAAAGTTTTGTATGATCTATTTGGAAAATCGCTCATCACTGGAATTAGAGTCAAAGATGAACGAAAAGGATGGTTTGTCTACAGATGGAGAACACGTAGGGAGGAAGTAGAACATTTCATAGAGAGTCAAAAAAAGAAAATCACTGAAAGACTACAACAAAGATTTGATTACGAAAATTATTCAGATTTTTATCATTGTGGAAATGAAGATTGTCACAGAGTTACATTTGAGGATGCATTAGAAGGAATGTTCAAGTGTCCATCATGCGGAAATGTATTAAATTTAAAAAAGAATGATAAATCAAAAAAGGCATACTCGAAAAAAATTGATGAAATTAAAAAAGATATGCAACAGACGTTCTAGTGTTATATAATATTTAGAAAAAATACCAATTCAGAATGAATGTATGAAGAATTTACTCATATTATCATTAAATGATATACAAAAATACTTTCAGAGCATCTAAAAATTTGAGAACGAAGTTACTAAATTAAATAGGAGAATTTAGTGAAAAAATCCTGAATCAGATAACTACGACAAATCCAGCAACGGGTGAAGAAATTGCAAAATATACACCGATGGGTAAAGAACAAGTATTCCAGTTAGTTGGAAAGGCAAAAAGAGCTTTTCCAGAATGGAAAAAAGATTATGAAAAACGTAGGAGTTACGTCTACAATTTAGTCGAATATTTAAAAAAGAACAAAATGGAATTGGCAAAAGTTGCAACGTCTGAAATGGGAAAAGCAATCAAAGAGTCAATCGGTGAAGTTGAAAAATGTGCATGGGCATTGGAGTTTTATGCAGATCATGGAGACAGTTTTCTTTCTGATGAAGTATTAAACACAGATGCAAGAAAAAGTTTTCTTACTTTTGAACCACTTGGTGTAATTGGTTCAATTATGCCTTGGAATTTTCCTTATTGGCAAGCTCTAAGATTTGCTGCACCATGCTTAATGGCAGGAAATGTGATAGTAATGAAACCATCTAGAGTGACCATGCAGTCAGGTATTGAGATTGAAAAAGCATTTACTGAATCAGGTATGCCAGATGGAGTATTTCAGACAGTAGTGGGAAGTGTAGAATCTGCCAATTATCTCATAGATTCGGATGTTAATGCGGTGACATTTACAGGCAGCACAGATGCAGGTGCCAAGGTAGGCGAAAGAGCTGCAATGAATTTAAAGAAATGTGTTTTGGAACTTGGAGGAAGTGATCCATTTATCGTATTAGATGATGCAATTATTGAAAAAGCTGCAGAGGGAGCGGTTAAAGGCAGATTCATCAATTGTGGTCAAAGTTGTGTCGCATCCAAAAGATTCTTTGTTGGTAAAAATATTGCTAAAGATTTTATTGAATTATTTATCAAAAAAGCATCGCAATTAAAAGTTGGAGATCCTACTTTAATTGAAACAGATATCGGACCTTTATCAAGTAAAGGTGGTCTAGAAACTATTTCAGGAATTGTAGAAGATGCAAAAGAGAAGGGTGCTGAAATTCTTTTAGGAGGTTCAGAAATTGATGGAAAGGGTTACTTCTATCAGCCCACAATTCTTACAAATGTTAAACCAAATATGAGAATTGTAAAAGAAGAGACATTCGGTCCAGTTGCACCTATAACAATAGTTGAAAATGAAAGTGAGGCTGTGAGATTAGCAAACGATACAGAATTTGGATTAGGAGCAAGTATTTGGACTAAAGATCTAGCAAAAGCTGAAAAAATATCGAGGCGAATAGAATCAGGAATAGTTAGTGTCAATAATGTGGTAATTTCAGATCCAAGAATTCCATTTGGTGGAATAAAACATAGTGGATTTGGAAGAGAATTATCAAGATATGGAATTCTTGAATTTGTAAACATTAAATCAGTTAGATTCTATGATAATCTAAGTCATCATCATTATGTGGAATAAGTTATCTCAATCATGAGAATTAGAGTTTACCTTAAGTATGATTTTGACGTGTAGTAAAGTGGCGAGGACACTCATTGACAATATGTTTTGAGTGAAGATCAGTGTGATCTTGGGAACGCCTTGAGCTTTGAAGTATAATCAAAGTTCATGATTCCTGTTGAACAGTAGTCCTCGTCAGTTTTCTTCATCATCGGCTTCATCATAATCACATTCTTCTAATTCAATATGAGTTGGACTTCCATTCTCATTAAAGTAAATTTCAATGCAAATGTCAGATGCCAAAGTTGAGGCTAAAGTTTCAGCCAATTCCTTAGGAAAATTATCTGACATGTTAGAATTTGAGGAATATTTGTATTCAGTAAGTTCGTCTTCGTGATAGAAATCTATCTCAATGTCCCCATTTACGTATTTTCTGACTCCAACCACTTGACCAAATATACTATAAGACAAATTTAATTTCCATGTTGAGAAACATCTCGGGTTAGGGTTTCTGCTAATTGTTCATAATGCTCTCTAGTTTTTCCAGTTTCTTTTAGTTTTGATTCCTCAATTTCATTTAGTTCTTTATCTACTTTTTTTGAAACATATTGCAAACGTGCTTCAGCCATCATAAACAATCTATTATTTTCTTTCCACAGATGTTCTGTTATATGTTCTACATATTGTTGCATATCACTAATCAATTTTGTAGAATTACCAGATGAGATGTAATCCTTAGCAGAATTTTCCATTTCTTTTCCAATTTCTCTTGAACGTTCGTGATCCATTAACATCATTGCAATTGGACCCATATTACGTGGCATTCCTGCTTGTTCTAATGCAGGAAATAGTGAATTCTCTTCCTTACTATGATGACAAACGTCAGTGAAATTTTTTGAAAAATCAATAACAGGTAGCAATATAGATTCAGGAATTTGTTTGCCATCATTTAGAAGTTGAATTGTAGATTCCATTGCTTTGATGACTTTTTCTATTAGATCATGATCTCGTCTTAAGGATGCAGTTGACATAATAGTTACAAATGAAACCTGATATCTATATCTTATTCAAATTTCCAGATAAATAATTAAAAGATAGGAAATTTGTTAACGAGTTATTCATTAACAATTGTGTCTTCAACGATTAGAAAGGCTTTTTGCTTTAACAAATGCCCAAATCTTTTTTGTCATTTCACTTGGTGCAATAGGTTTGTTACCAAAAACTTGTTCTACAGTTTCTTGACGACCTGCAAAACTAATTGCATAACCACCAAATGCTGGTTTTCCAGATTTTGATTTGCTTGGTGATTTTGCATTAGTCTTTGATTTTTTACTAGTGCTTTTAGTTGTAGTTTTCTTTTTTGTTGTAGCTTTCTTTTTTGCTGCCAATTTCTTATTATATTTTAAATTAAGTATAATAACTTACACTTTCGTATAATGTAAAACAAGATGATTTTCGAGTCTTTTTATTGTATTTAATCTGAGTCTAGGCGATTTTATGATTTTATCAAAACCTCTTCCTTGAACAAATGTTATCGCATCAGTACCTCCAATGATAAATGGGGCAATAGTTATCAAAACTTCGTCAAACAAATTATTTTGGATAAATTGCCAGTTAATGGTTCCACCACCTTCAACCAGAATAGTATTGATTTTTCTTTTACTTAGATTATTCATTAAGGATTTTATGTTAACTGAATTTTCACCAGTTATGATTATTTCAATGGGAAATTTTTTTAATTTTTGCAAATTTAGTTTACTGATTTTTTTAGAAACTGCAATAATGGTTGGAACTTTATTACATGTTTGTAAAATTTTTGAGTTGATAGATATTGTTCCTTGAGAATCTAAAATTATTCTTATAGGGTTTTTCCCTTTTGCATATCTTACAGTAAGTAATGGATCATCACTATGTATTGTATTTTTTCCTATCAGTATTGCATCAACTTTTGAACGAAGTTTATGAAGTCTAATTCTATCTTTTTTAGAAGATAATTTTGAATCTCCTAGACGTGTAGCGATTTTTCCATCTATTGAAATTGCCGCACTTAGAATTACATATGGTCTAGATTTTTCCATGTACTATTTTACCTCCAATCATCACAGCTCGAATCGTAGACTCGGATGCTCTATGTACAATAGATGCATGTGGATTATGCATTGGTTCTAAATCTAATGCATGTTTATCTATGAAAATGCAATCTGCAAATTTACCATTTTCAATTACTCCAATATCTTTTCTCAAAATTTTTCCACCATTCACAGTTGCCATTTTCAGAATTTCTTTTGGACTGATTCTTTTCTTGTGAATACCCATAGTTACTTTCCACAAGTAATCCATTTCTCTAAACATGTCTGGAGAATTTATCATGACATTATCAGTGCCTAATGCTATTGTACAACCAGCTTTTTTCATTAATTCAATGTCAGGAATTCCTTCAGCAAGTGCAGCGTTTGCTCTAGGACAAATCACAATTCCATTAGTTCTTTTTGTTGCAGCATATATGTCGCCTGATGAAGCGTGAGTCATGTGTACCAGAAAATGAGGTTTTAGATTCAAGGCACGTATTGTTTCAGATTTTCCAGTAATCTTCTTTGATGTAGAAACACTCTGTTTTGTCTCAGATGAATGGATAGCACGAATTTTAGGCGTACCAGAGTAATAATTTAGCACAGAAGAGCTGTTTTCATTTGCTCCACTTACTCCAATACCATCACATTTCTTGAGTAATTCCGTGAGTTCATCCATTTTATGTCTAGGTAAAGGAATGTTTTTTTTAATTTCAATTGGTCCTTGATAAAATTCTAGTCTTCCAAGAATAATTGAACGGAGTGGTAATTCAGACAGAACCTGTTTTAGCAGTAAAACTCCCTCAATTCCACCCTCTCTAAAATCGACAAAAGTTGTAATTCCTTTATTTAACATGGAATGACAAGAGTTTTTCATAAAACTTGCAAGATATTTCTTATCGGTATTTTTTAGAATTATCGGTTTAGCACCAGATACAGGATGAATTCGTTTGTCAACTGAACTATTAAGGGTAACATCTTTTGCAATAGAATCACCTATGTGCGTATGACAATTTACAAATCCTGGAATTAATAATAATCCTTCGCAGTCTATTGATTCCTCTTTTGCGCTAGCTCCTATGTTAGGTTGGATTCGTTTGAACCTTTGATCTTGAATCTTTATGTTAGTATTTGAAATAAAGTCTAACTCTTTACCTAGTAAGATACTTGCATTTTTGATTAGCATGATAATTCATAAATATTAGGTTTTTCTTTTCCTGAATCTCTGATTTCTCTTATTGTATCAAGAGATTTAGTTGCAAGTTTTACAGCCTCTCTAGAAGTTTTTGCATTACCTATTCCACAATTCAAAATAATATTATCTTCTTTTTCGATTAATTTAATGAAGTCTTTTACAGAGTTTTTAGCATCATCGTTTGCAACGACCATAAAATTATCTCCTCCCATAAAAAATGTAAGAGAATTTTTTTTTAGAAAGAATTTCGACATTTTTGCATATAAATCGAAAATTGTCGAGGTAATCTCATAGGGAGAATTAATTTTTCGCCTAGAAGTAAGATTGTCTACATCAAAGTGCATTATTGAAACTTTTTGTTCAGATTTACCATTAATGAAACCAAAAATAGCATATTCTTTACTTAGAAAAATCTCATTTTTTTTTCCTTCATACGCTTTAAGATTTGCTTCAAATGGAGAATCAGCATAACCAATTGACATAGATAATCGGACATCAAAAGATTTTTCAAGATTTTTTTGAATTTCAATGTGATCCTCTGTGGTCAATCCATTAGAAACTACAAAAAATTCATCGGCTCTATTTAAGAAAACAAGGCAATTTTTTTCTGAGAATAATTTTTGAATCTCTTTGTATAGTGATGCCTGAAGCATTTGTAGTGCATGTTCCCTATCACTACCTAGGGTTAGAGTCCAAGGTCCATAGCCATTTATTTTCAATATGCTAAGTTGAATCATTTTTAGATCCTCTGTAGCTCGTTGAAGATTTTTACAACTGATTCAACTGCACGTTCTGCTACAGGTCGTATTCTAGCATAAGCATGTCTTTCCTGCATTCCAGGTCCAGTTATTCCTAAGGAGACTGGTTTTTGATATTTAATGGATAAAGCAGTTAACGCATGTGCTGTAGAATGAGCAATTACTTCATCATGTTTTGTTTGCCCTTTAATTATAGCACCAAGAGTAATTACTCCATCAACATCTTTTTTTTGTAATAATGCATCAACTATGATTGGCATATCATATGCTCCTGGAGCCTTGCAGGTATAGTTTATCTTCAATTTCATCATTTTTGCTTTTTCTTCAGCTACAGAGAGCATCCTAGATGTCACCTCTTCATTAAATTCCGAAACCACTATAGCAATATTCAAAATTAATGCACCTTGGCGAATTCTAATAGTTCTTTACCATCAATTAACGGAATTGCGTTTTGTTTTGCATATTTTTCTGCTTTATCAATAGATAATGCAGTATAAGTTTCAGCATCCATCATTTCACAAATTGCAGTAACAGGAGTTAAACCTGCGATTTGAGTAAGATAAACAGACATTTCAGTGTGACCCTGTCTTTTTGCCAATAATCCTTTTGATGCAATTAATAATGGAACGTGACCAGGAGTTTTGAAAGAAGAGGCAAATTTTTTCTTTTTGTTCTCAACACTAAAAATATTTGCCATTTCCCTAATGGTTAGTGATCTGTCTTTATCTGTTATACCAGTATAAGTTTGATAATGATTAACAGAAATTGAGAATGTAGGATGATCACCATATGGAGCAAGTCCCATGATCATTTCTTTATTTGAAATTGGTGATTCTGCTAAAATTTCATGCATGTATCTTAATTCTAAAGAATTTGCAAAATTATGATCAATTGCAATGCACAAAAGACCCCCAGCATGTTGACGCATTCTTGCAACATGTTCAGGTGTTACAAATTCTGCAGCAACCACCATATCTATCTCATTTTCTCTTCCTGCAGAGTCAAACAGCAATACAAACTCGCCTCGTTTTAGTGATTCAAGTCCTGATTCAAGTGACATATATGAAAAATTATCTGTGAACTAATTATAAAGTTTACTATAAAATTGGTAATTACCATAAAAGTGGTAGAATATCGATTTTACTTTAAAATATATTTTCCGAGAATATCAGTTTCGATATTAAGTTTATCACCAACATTCTTTGTTTTGAAGTTAGTTATTTCCATCGTATGAGGAATCAAACATACAGAAGCAAGGTTATTTTTAACATCTACTACTGTTAAACTGATTCCATCAACTGCAATTGAACCTTTTTTTACAACATACTTTGATAATTTTTTTGGAACCTCAAACCAAACTTGTACTTCTTTAGGTTTATTTTGTATTTTTTTGATGACACCAACTCCATCTACATGACCTAAAACAAAATGTCCCTCTAACCTGTCACCAGTTTTGAGACTTCTCTCAATGTTAACAATGTCGCCAGATTTTAGATTTCCTAGATCAGTTTTACGTGTAGTTTCTTCTATCATTTCAAAAACGCAGTTGGATTTAGATAATTTTGTAGCAGTAAGACAAACTCCATTCAAAGCTACGCTTTGCCCGATCTTCAAACCTTTTGCATATTTTCCTAAATTTACAGTCATTTGGATAGCACTTCTATTTTTAGTGTTTTTTGAAATTTTCTCAATTTTGCCAATACCTTCGACTATTCCAGTAAACATCATTTATTGTATAAAATTTCTTTGTATAAAATGATTTTCTTGTTATTAAAAAAATTTATTTTTTATCTTTTAATTCTTCAAATTCATTTTGACAGTATTGATGAAAAACAGTGCATTTATTTTTTTTGGCATCAGTTTTGATTTGTTCCATATCTTTAACCAAAACACCTTGTGCAGCTAAAAATGCTTCATCTTCCATACCTAATTTTTCAAATGCATGAGATTTAGCAATTGATGCTTCATGTAAGCTAGAATCTACCATTTGTACCTTATCATAGTATTCTATAGATTCTCTATAATTTTTTAAGTGATTTAGAGAGATAGCCTTATTCATCAATGCAGTAATGTCTTTGCTATCAAGTTTTAGTGTTTTATCATAAAATTCTATAGCCTCTTTATGTCTGTCCAGTTCATTTAATGATAAACCCATACTATTGAGTGTCCATATATCAGTACTATCAATGTCAAGAATAATTTTACAGCATGTTAGAACATCATCATATCTCTTTAACTTTTCAAGTGAATAGATTTTGTTTTTTAAGGCATAAATATCAAAAATTTTTATTTTTAATACTTTATCGCAGTAAATAATCGAATCTTCAAATTTTTCTAAATGCAATAAAGCAAGCGCAGAATTTTGTAAGGCTACCATATCATCAGGGTTGGCTTCTAGTAATTTTGTACAATAATTGAACATATCATCAAATTTTCCAGATTCAAACATTCTAGTGATTATAACAGTTGAATCAAGTAAGTTAATCAGTTTAGATCACTAGTATAATTGAGTATCATATCTTTATTCTATTCGAAAAATTTAATGGGTAATAAAATATAGAAAAATTATTTTAAAACTTTTCTAAGTGTTTCATTCAATACTTTAGAATAGCTGTATGAAGTCTGTTCTTGTTGAATTAGTTTTGCTTGACGAAGTCTTATTTTTTTGTCCAGATCTTCATCAATCATTATTGTTACACGTTTGCTCATAATACAGAATTATTATATGATGATTAGAATATAACATTATATGAAATGTTCCAAATATGGGAAATACTCAGGCGTTAATAACAGAAAGAATTTGTTTCATATTAAACGGTTTTTGGATCAATGGGATAGATAATTTTTCTAGTTTTTCTTCGGTTGAATAACTACTATCTCCACTAACAGCAATGATTTTTGCTTTAGAATTGATTTCTTGAATTTTTTTAATTGCATAAAATCCACTGCCGTTGGGCATCATTATATCAATTAGTACAACATCAGGTTTTTTTTCTTTGTAAAGTTTGATAGCAGTCACACCATCATAACCACTTCCTACTACCTTGATGCCCTTTTCTTCTAAAAATTCACTAAATAGACGAACAGTATCTTCATCATCATCAATTACAATAACGGAACGTTGCATCTCTAGTCATGCTTAATGAAACATGCTTTAATATTTTGTATTATTTTCTAATATGGTAATGACTGGAATTGACAGATTAATTTCAACATCTCTATCTCATATAATTAAAAAAAAAATGAATTCGGATGATCTAAAAAACCTAGAGAGAAAACTATTCTTAGAGCATGGAATGTCGGTAAAGATTTCAATAGAACATTTTCATAAATTTGATGAAATGTTAAAGAATATTTCTAATATAGATAGAAAAAAATTTGAAAATGAGTGTATTAATGAAATTATTAAAATTAAAAAGATAGATGAGGACTATTCTGTTAAAATAATTGATCAAAAATTAATTGATTTGATATTAGAATTATGTGGAGATTCTGAAACTAGAAAAATACTTGGTTGTCTTTTTGATAATGATCTGACTATTCCTCAAATTCTAAATGAATCTAAAGTTCCAAAAACATCAGGATATAGAAAAATCGAAAATTTAATAATAAACGGATTAATTTTAGAATCAGGAAGAGTTCTTAGTGAAAGTAAAAGAATTTCAAAATACAAATGTGTTTTTGATGAAATCAAGATAGGAATGAAAAAAAATAATATTACAGTTCAAGGAGTTATAAATAAAAAAATATTTGATAAAAGTACTAGTATCAATATAACCAATTAAATAATATCTATTTGTGAATGATTTCTTTAAAATACTAAACTATAGAATTGTTTTTTATAATTTCAAGTAGTGTCTTAGCTTGTTTAAAATGAACCTCATCGATCATCTTTCCATCTATGGTTGTTGCACCTTTTCCTTTCTTTGTTGATTCCAAATAATATTTGCAGACTTTTTCTGCCCATTGAATTTCCATTTTACTAGGATAAAAAATCTTATGTGTTGTAGAAATTTGGTCAGGATGTATGATGCTTTTTCCAGCATAACCTAGATTTTTTCCAATCTTACAATCTTTTTCAAGTCCTTTGAGGTCGTTAAGATCCTGCCAAATAGCATCAATGGCATATATTCCTGCTGCTCTTGCATCCACAGAAATTTTTGCTCTAGAGTATTTTCCACCTTCAGGATATTTTGTATACTCAATTCCCAAGTCATTTAAGAGATCAAAAACTCCAAAAACAACTGCAGATATTCGCTTACTACAAGATGCAATGTTATATGTATTGACTACGCCTTCTGCTGACTCAATAGAAGGAATTATTTGGATGGGTTTTAGTTTACGATTTTTTTCCAATAACAAAAGATTTTTTTCAATTTTCTTTATTTCATTAATGTTGTTTACTTTTGGAATTACAATTCCATCTATTCCTTTTTGAATTACTTCTTTAAGATCATCTGGAATTTTTCCAGATTTTGGAGAATTTGTGCGAACAAAAATTGAAGTAAGATAGGATGTACGTGATTTTAATGCAGTTTGAATTAGTTTTCTAGCATTTTTTTTTTCTTCATCAGGTACGGAATCTTCAAGATCAAAACATATTATATCAGCTCGAAGTTTTTTTGCACTTTCTAAAAATCTGGGATTGTTTCCAGGAACAAAAATAAGACTACGAAAAAGATGTGTCATTAAATGACTAGACGCCTTCTGGCTTCATTAAGATTTTGCCAAAGAGTCCTTTTCCAGTTAACATCTTAGTATGGGCTTCTGCTGCTTGTTCAAAGGAATAAACAGAGTCTATTGCTGCTTTAATTTTACCTTGACCCATCCAGTATAGACCTTGATCTAACTCTGCTTTGGTTCCTTGTGTTGAACCAAGAATATTTGTTCCTTTAAAGAACACATGTCTAAGATCAGTTTTTGCATCATATCCAGTTGTTGCACCACATGATACCAATGTTGCACCATACTTGAGTAGTGTAAGTTGTTGATTCCAATGGGTTTGACCAATATGATCAAATGATACATCGATTCCCGGTGCTTCATCTTTTTTCTTTGCTAATTCTTTTGAAATTGCTCTTACTTCTTTATGCCAGTCTTCTTTTCTGTGGTCTACTGCAAAATCTGCGCCTAGTTCTAGACACTTGTCTAATTTATCAGGACTAGCAGTTGCAATAACATCACAATTGTATAACTTTGCAATTTGAATTCCAAAGCTTCCAACTCCAGAACCTCCACCCATAATCAATACGGTTTGTCCTGGTCTAATCTTTGCTCTCCCAACTAGCATATGCCAAGATGTTAAAAGAGTCATAGAGGCAGCTGCTGCTTCGTCATAGCTTACGCCTTGCGGAATTTTTGAAATATTGACTTCTGGAAGATGTGTAATTTCAGAAAATGCACCCCAGTTTGGACCGGTCTGAAATCCCCAGATTATTCTATTAACACAATCAAATTCTCTACCATCAGTACACGCTTTGCATACTCTACATGACATGTTAGAATGTGAAACTACTTTGTCACCAACTTTGATATTTTTTACATCTTCGCCAACTGCAATTACATCTCCAGATGCATCAGAACCAGAAATGTGTGGTAATGGAACTGGTACTGGTGCTCCTCTCATTCCCCAAATATCATTATAATTTAGAGCTGCAGATTTAACCTTGAAAACTACTTCATCAGATTTAGGTTTTGGATCAGGTATTTCTTTTACTTTTAGAATCTTTGCAAAATTATCATCAGGTGCATATTCTTCATAAACTACGCCTTTCATGAATGATTTCGAGTCTCACCCCTAATTATATTTTCTCTGAGATCAGATACGATTTATCTTAAAATCACGTTTTGGTTGTTGAATGGATAACAAAATTTGCTTGAGTTGATTGTCGTTAATCTGAGAATTCATCTTTCCTTGTGTAGCCATTCCAATGAGATACTGCTCTACAAGATCGGATAATTCAGGTTTGACCATTTTGATATTATTTAATCGCATTCTTGCTTCTGGTGAAAGTATCTGTTTGAGAATTTGTTCTTTTTGGGCAGTTAGGTCATGATTTTGTTTATCGTGAGGATCAGTTGATTCAGGAAAACTCATTTTAAATCTAAGAGTATACTTTCAGCTGAGGATTTTCAGTGATAAGTTCATTTAGAATTTCTGTAGATAATCTATCTAGTTTTTGCATTCCTTGTTTTGAAATAACACGACCTTTTTTCTCAACTTTCTCGATATATCCAAGTTTTTCTAATCCTTGAATCGCGTTACGAATTATTGCACCGCCGGCATCTTTATGATGAGCAGCACCATATCCCGATGGTCTTCCACCACCATAAATTTTTCTTAATTCATTAATTCCGAGTGGACCGTGAAGGTAAATTTTTCTCATTAATGATGCACATCTTGTATGCCACCATTCTCTATCTTGTGGTGGTTTATCTGCATGAGCACCAGTTTTTACAAATGGAATCCAAGAAGGGGCAGGAATGTCTTCGTTTTTTAGAACAGCTGCTAACCTACTAATCAATACATCAGATGGTACATCGTATACCTTTGCCATAAAGTGAAAAAATCGGGAATCGTCTTATAAATCATTGAGGTATTATTTTACGGTAAGTATGCCCACATAGGTTACATGAAATTCTGATCGACTTTACTGATGCTCTACCCAGACGAATTCTGGAATTTATTCCAGGTGCGATAAAGGACTTGCATTTTTTACAAAAAACAATTCTTAGTTCATAAGGCATACGAATTTTGTGCCTCGTGCTAATTCGTCGTGCAAGTAATGCTTGTCGCTGAGAAAGATCTGGATTCATTTTTGCGTTAGAAATTGCACTGTTGATTAGAATCTGCATTCTTTCTAATGCAATTTTTCTAAGAGCTGGTTTCACAATGACTATTCATTGCGCACCTAAAAATTGGTTCTCTTTAGATTGAAAAAGTGCAGTCAGCGGGATTCGAACCCGCGTCACAGGGTTGGAAACCCCGAATACTAACCAGGCTATACTATGACTGCACAAGAAAACAAACTTAATTTCCTACATAAAAACGGTTTTTTCATACTCATAGAGTATACGCGCAATTACTACATGTGCCTCATAAGACAAGTTATCAACTGAAAATAACTGAGATATTTTGCTTTTTGTTGATTCGGAAAAATGACCCTTTTGGAATCCGCCTATAACTATACAGGCATTATCTGAGATTTCAGAGCTAATTTTTTCAAATGATTTGAGTTCTCCTTTGGTTGAAAAACCAATAATTTTTGATGGCTTTATTTCATTAACTAACTCAGAAAATGATTTTTCTTTGATTTCTAATAATACACCAGTATCAGTTTGTATAGTTTTTTCTAAAAATAATTTTTCAATCAAACCTTCAAATCTATGATATGATTTTGGAATGCGAATATTTTCTCCAATGTAAATTACTTTATCATCAATTGTGTGAATATAGATTTTAATTTTATTTTGTAAATACAATGGAATTGTAGTTGCCTCTAATATAGAAAAATGAACTAAATCGGGTCTTCCTCGTTTGATTTCGTTATTGATTCCCTTCATTGCAGCAAAATGCCAAGAATTATCAAGTAAGATTTCAGATGGGTTTTTTCCTAGTTTTTGTGCATGTGATAATACTGAAGGATGATCTTGTAGTTCTAAAGGAACAAGTTCTAATGCAGACTCTGCTAAAACTAGAGAGATCATTTTAGTTGATCATTTCTATTTGATTTTTAAATTCATTCCAACTAGGTTTCGGAATTCCATTAATGTCAACTAATCCAGAACTACAAATGTAATGGCTTAAGCGTTCAATTACATATTCACTACTTCCTAAACTAGAACCATCGCCTATACTGATACTTTCATCGCCGATTTCTGGTTTTTCAATAACACATGTACCATCAGGTCTATCATATTGTCTATACCATGTAAGAAACTCTATTTTAGATTCATTTTCGGTATAAAATTCAAATGATTTTTCTAAGAACATTTTCTGAGATGTGTTATTCCCCCCTACAAAGTCAGACGTGCTCCAACTGATCTCAAAAAGCCCAATTTTTTTATCAGGTACAATTTCAAATATTTTTTGCAAATCCTCTTTGGCCTCTTGTGGAGTTTTGGCAATATCATTCAAGTTATCAACTGGAAAATATGAGAAAGCAACAAAATCACCAAGTGCCAGGTCAGTTACAACATGTTCCAAGTTTTTATTGAGTACATTATGTAAAGCAAATGCGTTTCCTATCTTTACATCAGGATGTTTTTCTTTTAATTTGGTGTATAATCCGTTGAAAAGTTCTTTGTATACAGGAATATTTTGTTCATAATAACGAAACTGTGATTCTGTTTCACCAGCAATTACAACTGTGTCTATAATATCATAACGAGATAAAATTGCATCAAGAACATTAACTAGTCTATCTTCTCCAATTGCATTAAGAGATGGTTTTCCAATCCAGCTTGGGAAAGGTCCTAGTGTTTCTCCGTTAATTACAGAAAAATACAGTGTAACTTTAAGATCATTTTTTTTATTAAAACTCATCAAAACATCTGATTGTTCCCAGTTAAATTCTCCTCTTATAGGCTCAACAATATTCCAAAATAGATACACATTACTTCTTCCAATTCCTGTAGAAGATGCATCAGAGTAAATTTGACTCAAGTCTTGCAAAGATATAGATGGATTTGGTGTATTAATTACAAGACCAATTTTTTCATTATGTTTCTGACTTGTAATTGATTCTAAGTTTGGTGCAATCAGTACTACTGCAATTATAACAATTACTGCGATACCAACAGATATTCCTAGAATTTTCTTATCCATACTGAATTAAAAGTAAAAGGAAGTAAAAGAGTTGTGATTCTGTTTCTTATCCAGAAGTACAACCGCTGAATCCACATTCTATGCAGATACTACATCCCTCTACAAATACTAGATTGTTTTTGCATGTTGGACATAGACGATCTTCAGATACTTCTTCTTGTCTCATAGGTTCAGATGTAATTTCTTCATCATGAACTTTGAGTTCAAGTGCATTATGGACTTGAGATTTGATGTATGGATTTGAAATCATGGTTGTTACATATCTAGTAACATGTTCACTTGGTGTAACATCAAATGTTTTTTGTGCATTTTCACTTGTCATGTGAAGTACTTGCTTATGTCTAGAACCATCACGATATACTGTGATTCCTTTTAGTCCCAATTCATGAGCCAGCAGATATGCAGATTTTACATCCTCTGCAGTAACATCATATGGCATGTTAATTGTCTTGGCAATTGCATTACCTATCCAATCTTGCCATACACCTTGAGCCATCAGATGATCTGCCCAGTGAATATCCATTGCAGTGACAAAAACATCTTGCATCCATTGTGGAACTTCAGGAATTCCTTTTAGAGATCCATAGTTGTCTGCAATCTTTGCAAGGAGTTCATCGCTGTATAGGCCATGTTCTTTGAGTACTTCTTCAACAATCTTGTTGGTATAGAAGAATCTGCCCACAGTTACTCTCTTTTCAAATACTAGAGCAAATGCTGGTTCCATTCCGTTTGAGCAATCAGCAATCATAGATAGTGTTCCTGTTGGAGCTACTGTAGTAGTCAGGACATTTCTTATTCCATGTTTCTTAATTTTCTCAATTAATGCATCCCATTCATAGCAGTGTGATTCTTTTGGTTTCTCATAATATCCTGCGATTGGAATCTTTCCTTCTGGATATTCTGTCTTTGAGCAAAGTGGGAATTCACCTCGAGATTTCGCAAGGGCCACACTTTCCTCCATGGAATAATAGGTCAATGCTTCAGATAGTTTTGATTGTAGTTCATAACCTTCCTTGGAGTTGTATGGAATTTTTAATTTGTATAAGAGATCTGCAACTCCCATCACACCTAATCCAATTCTTCGAGAATCTTTTGATGCAATGTCAATATCTTTTACAGGATAATGATTCACATCAATGATGTTATCCAAGAATCTTGTGGTCTTTCTGATTGTTTCTTCATATCTTTGCCAATCAAACTCGTATTCTCCATCAGCCTTTCTTTTTACAAGATTTACCAAGTTGATAGAACCAAGGTTGCATGATTCGTATGGATATAGACTCTGTTCGCCACATGGATTTGTAGCTCTTAGTGGAGCTTGTCTTGCTTTGGCAAATACATTGTATTTGTTAATTTGATCAAAGAAGATCAATCCAGGCTCTGCACTCTTCCATGCAGATAGAGCTATCAAATCAATTAATTGATGTGCATTGATTTCTCTTACTGGTTTTCTGTCACGTGGACTACGTAACATGTACTTACCATCATCTGTGTTTACAAGTGCATTCCAAAAGTCTTCCCATATACCTACACTAACATTAAAGTTCTCCAATACACCAGGTTCGGTTTTATTTGTAATGAATTTTTCAACGTCTGGATGCCAAGCTTCAATGATTCCCATGTTAGCTCCTCTTCTCTTTCCACCTTGTTTTACAACTTCAGTTACGGTATTGATGATGTTCATAAAAGAGACTGGACCGGATGCTACACCAGATGTTGATGCAACAATATCACCTTCTTCACGAAGATCAGAATAGTTGATTCCAACTCCGCCACCAGATTTGAAAATTAGTGCTGCATCAGAAGTTGATTTCATGATTTGTTCCATATCATCTGGCATACCAAGAACAAAACAGGCAGAAAGCTGACCCAATCTACCACCGGCATTCATCATTGTTGGTGAATTTGGCAGGAAATCTTGTGCAGTCATCAATTCAAAGTATTCTGTGATCTTGTCTGCATAGTCATCGAATTTTTTGGCTGCAAGTAGTGTTAGCAGATCTTTAAAGCTGACTTTCATCTGGCCTTTGTTTGCAAGTGTCATATAGTGGTTGATTAAAGATCTAAAGTGCCACTTGTTGAGAAAGTACTCTCCAATCTTGAATTTGTAATCAAAATTATCTAGTTTCTCAAGATATGTGCGTGCTTCTTCAGTATTTTGTGTAATGTTTCCAGTTTTATCAAATACTTGGGCATCATATAGAATATCACCAATACCAACTAGAATTGCTACTCTTTCAAACATTTGAGTTGGGGATTCAGTGATTTCATTTTTATTATTTCTGAAAAGATATCTAGATGCTAACACTCTCAAGCAATTTAGATCAAAATTCTTGGAGACAGTATCTAAAGATTTTGTGTTTAAGACTTTCATTTTTTCGTCTCTTAATTTTCTTCGTTCATGTCTGTAAACGATGTATGCTTTTGCAATGTCGCTGTTACCACAATCGATAAGAGTTGATTCTACAATATCCTGAATATCTTCAACACTAGGAGTTCTAGAGCTTGTGAATCCCTGTTCGACTAATTTTTGCACGACTTTATTTGCAAGTTGATCGGCTAGCGCACGGTCGGCTTTAGAGGTGGCTGCCAACGCTCTGAATATAGCGTTTGAAATTTTATCTTGATTGAAAGCCGTTACAGCGCCACTGCGCTTACGGATCTCATTGATAGTACTTTCTATTTGTGATTTATCCAATTATAATCTCCCCGTAAGAGGTTAGAAAGAATACGGTATAAATGATTTGGCAGTATTTTCTGAAATTTCAGTTCAAAAATATTGACAACGGTACAATTGATGTTGTAATGGTTTTTTTGATTGAATAGTCATAAAGTCAGAGCGATGATCGCATGAAAAGTTTACAACATAACAATTATGTGAATTTTTGTGAGCTTGTACTATTTATGATCTTGAAGGCACATAGACACTTAAAGAAGTTAGCATAGTCATTAACCTAGGAGAAAGAACCGTTAGGCTACAATTACGATTTGTCTACACCTTAATGTGTTTGTCTTAAGCCACTATGATGATTTTTAGATACTTGAGTTACAAACGAAAGCTTGTTTTTGTTATACACATGAAGTAAGAATATCGTAGTTATAACTTGTGTGCTCTAAAAATTTTGATCTTGTCTCTTTCACGAGTCAATTTTTTTAACATTGCTGTTATGAAATTCATACAGGCATTACATTAGTACGTGACGAAGATCGCCTGACTGATCAAAATATTTTTTAAAATGATCGGAACTAGTTTTTAATTTACGAATTTCAGATTACATATGAAGACTTGCACTTTGGACATTTGTCTACAAATGGTTCATCTTTGAATCCACATTCACCACAGAGTGCTACTTTCTTTACAGGCTTAAATGAGGACGTTAGTTCTGCTGCTTTCTCAATTGATTTTTTAATATCAGCTTGAGTGGCATTCTGATCAATATCAAGTCTGACTAGTAAGCCACCATTAAGTGATTTGGATAGCTTGTTACATTCAGATATAATCTCAGTCTTGCTTGTGTAATCGCCTATTTCAGAGGCGTTAAGGATTACACCTTGTGAGTAAGAGTCGCTATCCATAGAGCTAAGAGCTGAATTTTTACCATATTTCTCACCATCTAGGTTTGCAAATCGACTAGAACCTTCAGTCTCAGTCATGGATATAGCCACAGTATCACCAAGTTCCTTGCCTTTTTTAGCCGCAACATCAACTGCAGTTTCTATTACTTTATTGAGTATGTCTTTTCCTTCCTTATTATCTTGGAATCCAAGAATATTAAAAACAGATTCCTTTAGACCTACGAGATTAACAATAAGGGACACAGAACTTCTTTGCATATATTGTGTATTCTTTGCAAGAATTGGATTTAGTCCTCTTCTGGTAAGATCAGAGATATCTTTCTTTCTTAATGCCATAGAAGACAAGGCAGGTTTCATAAGTAATGCAAGTCTTGCTCTAAAGTATGTTTCATCTTTATTTGATTCAAATGCAAGTCTTGGAAGATTGATTGAAACAGATTGTAGTGTTATTGCAAGTGGACCAGAATTTTTAGTTGTGCCATTTGTAATACCATAACTAGACACTTCGCCTTTTGCAAACATCACTTTTCCACCAATTGAAATTATTTCTGCTAACGCTTCAGAAACATCAGTAATTTTTCCTTTATCGAAATCTACAATCAAACCAATTTTTGGAATTGGGGTTATTTTTGTGTAATTCTTGTATGCGTTAATTATTGCATTAACAATTTTTAGATCAGAACCTAACTGAAGTCTAATTGAAACATTAGTGGCTCTTCTATTATATTTTGATGTAGTAGATGCTGTAGCAAATGCATCTGTGAGTTTTTGTTCAAGTTCTGGAATGTTCTTTGAATGTTTTGTAAATAGTGGAATTAATCCATCAAGTACAATTTCTTGTGAAGCTTCTTTTGAAAGTAATGATATGATTATCGACAAGGAAGATGTAATGTCATCAATTGATTTTGATGATGTAATTCTTGACACATCAAGATATTTTCCACCAAGAATAACTCCATCTTCAATCAGTTCTTTTACATTAACAAATATTGTATCAGGTATCATTGACCAAATTCCTGGATTTGAAATATGCATATCGCCAGAAAGATGTGAATCAGCAACGTCTTTTGGTAATACATTGGTGAGCAAATGTTCTGCAAACACTTTCTGACCAGTATTGAAAAGCAGACCTTCTGCACCATTATCTACATTATCTAGATTTGTTAGCATCTCTTGAACTTCATATACAGGCAGGCCTAGGCGTGCTAGTTTATTGCGATATTCCTCATGGCCGTGTTCTAAAAGAACAGAATTTACCATTTCCCGGATAAGGGACCCAGTAAGATAAGTTGTCTGATATTTGTAAATTCTATTTTCAACTTCTTCAGTAATTTTTTGGGCTAATTCCAATGGAAGGCTACCTTCACGTACGAGTGATTGAATAATTTTATGGGAATTGAATTCTTCAATTGATTCATGTGATGTTCTGACATACATCTTTCCACTTTCAATAATTGATCGTTCTTCAATTTGTCTTGCCAAGCTTAAGACAAGTTTTCCAAGATTTGTAATTGTATAACGTCTTTCAGATTTGTTTAGTGCTACAAGAGATTGTCTCAATAATTTTCTCAAGTGATATGCAAATTTGCCACTCTCTTTTTTGGATTTGAATCCTGCTAGTGACTTTAATTCAGAATATGTCAATGGACCCTTTGAATTTAAAATTCTTAAAATATCGATTCTATTTGGACTTGCCATTACAGAAAAGATCATTCTTACGCGCTTTGATGTGGATTGAAGAATTCCGCTTCGCTTTGGCTCTTCTAGTTCTTCATCCAATTCCATACTATTTCACTAAAAAAGGAGTAAATAAGACTTATGACTAGATCGTTTTTAGAACTTTTTAGATCAGTTTTCTTATTCAAATAAAATTTAGATCTTGTAACATTACAAATATACAAAAAAATAAAAATTCATAAAAAGGTTTTAGATCTTAGATCAGTTTTCTTGTACATCCAGAGAAAATTCAGATGTTGATAACTTTTGTCCACATGATGGACACTTTCCATTATATGGATTCATCACATCTTTTAGAGCTTTTAGCATTTTCATGTTAGCGATCTTTTCTCCACATTTACCACATGTAATTTCTACAGACATCAAAGTATCCATTTTTACAAAATTATTAAGAAAGGATTATGATTTTTTTTAATAATTCAAACAAATAATTTTACTGTTTTTCGATGATGATCCCACGTTCATCAAAGCCAGTGATTTTTGCTCTAGTTCCAACTGGAAGATCTTTAGGAGTCGCTATTCCTGCCATAAATCCAGAAATTCGCAAATTGGTCTTGTCTAGCTGTAAGACAACAAAGGCATATGGCGTGTATTTTTCAAAGCCTGCTGGCGGAACTGTGATTATTGTATAGGTGGCTACTGAGCCTGTGCCCTCCAAAACCTCATCTTGGAATCCCTTGCTACCGCAATTTTGGCAATAATAGACATTGGAAAGGTGTAGATGACCGCACTTTGTGCATTTATGAGTAAGAACTTTGCCTTCCTTTGCTTTTTCAATAAGTTGTTCTTTTACAGACATTTTATACACTTTTGAATATGTGAACAGCACAACTAGCGCCAGTTGCACCAAAATTATGAGTTAAACCAATTTTTGCATCTTTGACAGTTCGTGCTCCAGCTCTACCAGTTAGTTGATCAAATACTTCTACTACTTGTCCAATACCCGTAGCTCCAATTGGGTGTCCTTTTGATTTAAGACCACCTGAAGGATTAATTGAAATATCTGAATTTAATTTTGTTCTGCCTTCACGAACAGCTTGAACTCCTTTTCCCTTTTCAAAGAATCCTAAATCTTCAGTGTCAACAATTTCTGCAATTGTAAAACAATCATGTACTTCTGCAAAATCAATATCTTTTGCAGTAATCCCTGCCATTTTGTAAGCACTTTCAGCTGCAATCTTCGTACTCGGAATTGTAGTCATATGTTCACGACCTTGCAATGCAGCAGGTGAACCGCCTCTGCCAGAACCAATAACTTCAATGTAATCATTACCATTTTCTTTTGCAAATTTCTCAGAGCAAAGAATTACAGAGCTTGCACCATCAGAGAAAGGACAGCAGTCATAAAGTTTTAGTGGACTTGCAACAACTGGTGAATTCATTACATCATCAATTGTGATCTTTTTTTGCAAATGAGCTTTTGGATTTAAAAGTCCATTGTCGTGATTCTTTACTGCAACTCTAGCAAAGTCTTCTTCTGTTGCATTAAATTCTGTCAAGTATGCTCTTGCCATTGATGCAAATAATCCAGGAAATGATGCGCCAGCTTGTCCTTCATAGAAAAAGTCTGAACAATATGAAAAGTAAGTTGTTGTCCATTCTGTTCCAGTATGAGTTACTTTTTCAACTCCTGTGGCTACAAGACAATCATAAAAACCGGCTGCAATATTTGCAAAGGCTTCTCTGAATGCTACGGAGCCACTTCCACAAGCTGACTCTATTGATAATGATGGTTTATCTGAAATTCCCAAGTTACTCATCAGGACAGGTCCAAGATGTACCTGTTTGTCAGCAATTCCAAAGACGTTTGAAATGTATCCTGCTTTGATATCTTTAGGGTCAATTCCTGCACTTTCTATAGCAGCCACTGATGCCTGAGTAGTAATATCGGCTATACTATCAGCTAATTTTCCATATTTTGTGCTACCAGCACCAAGAACGCAAACCTTTTCCACTAATGTCGCTGACCAGATTCCCTATAAAAATTGTTTTAGTAAATTCATTACGAAAAATGCCCTCAAAGAAAACAGATATTCAAATTGTACAAACAGCAAGGCATGTTGTAAAAGCTACAAAGTCAAAAACAGACATTTTCAAAAAAGAGATCATACAATATTTGGATACTAATGGATATCTGTCTTGGTCATCAAAAGAGAGAAAATACATGATTCTTGGGACAAATTCTCCAAAAAATGGACTAGTAGAATGTCCAGAATGTGGATTAGGTCAGTTGATGGTAATCAGGTCTAGAACTACTAGAAAGAGATTCATGGGTTGTTCAAATTTTTATGGAGGATGTAAGGCATCATCACCACTTTTACAAAAAGCAAAACTCAGAGCAATGAAGATGTCATGTGATGTATGTAAGTGGCCAATGGTAATTTTCCGTTATTCAAGAAAGCAGAAATGGACAAAACAGTGTTCCAATTTTAATTGTGACAGTAGAAAACCTAAGCCTTCAAAGTAGGATAGATATCAGTTCGCCTATTTTTTAGCAACGGTAAAACTTTGCGAATGTATTTTACATTTTTTAATTCAATGTTAACATATCCAATTCCTTGCTTCTTTTTCATGTCAAGTAAAATTTTTCCATAAGGATCAACTACAATACTTCTTCCACAGTAGATATTTCCCACTTGATCTGGTGCTATTACATAGCAACCATTTTCAATTGCTCTTGTTTTGTTAATTGCTATCCAATGTTCTTCTTTCATGCTACCTTTTACCCATGCTGATGGTGCAACCAAAACTTCAGAACCTGCAGCAGCTAATGATCTTGACATCTCTGGAAATCTTAAATCATAACAAATCATCATTCCTATTTTCCCAATCGAAGTCTTTACAGGTTTTGCAATCTTTGAGCCTCGTGCAATTTTATCTGATTCTTTGAATCCCAAAGCATCATAGAGATGAATTTTTCTATATGTTGAGATTACTTTGCCTGATTTATCAATGACAAAAGAAGTGTCATATACTCGATTTTTTTTTGTGCTTTTTTCATAAAATGAGCCTACAACTTGGGTGTGGTTTTCTTTGGCCGTCTTTGCAATAGTATCTACAAAGTTTCCGTTAATTGTTTCAGCCAGGTTTGCGAGTTGTTTTGATGTTTGTGATGAATTTGTATAAAACATCATAAATTCTGGAAATGCAACAAGTGTTGCTTTTTTTTCTGCTGCTTTTGTAATATAGTTAATAATTTTTTTTAGATTAATTTCTTTGTCAGTAGAAGCCTTGAATTGTACAACTGCAACTTTCATAAAATTTGTAATTATACATGAGAATAAAAGGATAAAGCGGTACAAACATGAAATGTGCCACTTTATTATTATGTAAATTGGTTGCAATTTATCTAACCGACCATAATGTGTATGTCTATACCTCTAACTGGAGGGAAATTATTACAGTCATTCTTTTAAAAAAATAATTAAAGTTGGTTTCCTGCCAGAAACCAATTTTCTTTGGGATTATCCTCAAAAACTACAATGACGTGAGTTTCTTTTGTTTTAAGAATATCTACTGCTGATTTTGTGATTGCTTTTGCATATTCGTCTTTTTGTTGTTGAGTTCTTCCGGGGTACATCGATACTGTAATCAACGGCATGATTAGTTTGAAAGACTCGTTGATTTATTCTTTAGAGTATTTAGTTATGCCTTATATCCATATCTTGTTCCATAAGTAAATTCAGAGCTATGTGTTTTCTTGTATAGATAACCAGTAGCAAGTCCTACTACAAATCCACCAATATGAGCAAGATATGCAACACCACCTCCTGCAACACCAAATCCTCCTATGAAAAACGGAAGTAAGTTTTGGAAGACAAGCCAAAATGGCAAGAACCATCTTGCTTGAATGTGTATCATTCTCATAAAGAATCCCATCATCATAGCAGTCTGGATTTTAGCTCTTGGGAAAATTACAAGATATGTGCCAAGTACTCCAGATATTGCGCCAGATGCACCTACTGCAGGAGTCACACTTGAAGGATCACCAAGTATGTGGATCAAGCCTGCGCTTATTCCCCATATCAGGTAAATTGCCAGATATTTTATTCTGCCAAACTTTAGCTCAATATTATCACCAAATATCCACAAAAACAACATGTTACCACCAAGATGCATTGCACCACCATGTAAGAAAATAGAACTTAGAAGAGAGACGTATGGTGCGTCAGGACATGTAACTTGTAGTGGACCTTCACCAAGATTTATGTTAGATATTGTCCCACCCGTAACACAATTTGGTACTGCACCCCAATTATAAAATAAATTATATGCACTATTATTTGTAAATTCTATAAATTGTCCAGTATAAGCGATTTCAATAAGAAATACTAGAACATTAATTGCAATTAGTGCATAAGTCACTTTTGGTTTGTATCCTGGGGGATGTGGATTTTCATCTCGTAATGGAAACATTAGATATCAAGCTTGATTCAAGTTTGTATAATAAGATTTATCAGGAAAGTAAATTAAATTATAATTATTTTTCGTTTAACGAGATTTTCAATTATGTTTAGAAAATCATCGTCTGAAATTTTATCTTCAGACCACCAACCTGCCGTTATTTTAATCCATAACGGTAGTTTCCAATTTGATTGAGCAATCACTTCTCTAGGTGTTACAACGACAATTCCTTTTTCAAACAAGAAATCTATCCCTTCAAGAAACTCTGAATCAGATATTTGATCTGTAGACCACCAATTTGCGTTTGTTTTTACCCATTGTGGAATTTTAGAGGTTTCAGGAGGTAAGCCTTTTTCAAAACCAGTAATATTTAGAATTCCTTGTGACGTTGGTCCTACAGTAAATGCAACATGCCAAAATCCCAACTCATCTACACTTTGAATAAATTTTACAGGCTTATTGTTTAGAGTGACATTAAATTTTTCTTTTCCTGAAATTTGTGGAAATTCAAAGTTTGCATACGTCTCAAGTGGATAACTATTGTATCCGCGCATTGTAAGAGTTGTTCCTTCTTTATTGAATTTAGCAGCAGAGTACCATGCACCAGAATCATATCTAAAATCAAAATCACCTTCATTTTTCTTTGCGGTAACTGGAACAACGGTACTATCAAGAGGGGCAAAGCAACTATAGTAAAATACATCATCAGTTATTGATGGATCAGGATACATTGAAAACTCTAGAATTTGGCCGGGCTCTATTTTGTCAATATATTCAATATTGTTAACAATATCAAGTACTTTTTCATGACCATGAACTATTGCAAGAATTTTTGGATTGAAGATGGTTTGGTTTCCAGTATTTTGAATTCTTCCTGTAACATGACCGTCATCATGTTTGATCAATGTATTATCATAAAGAATCTGAATTGATACTGGATCTTTTTGTATTTTTTCAAATTTGAGTTCAGCTTCTAGTAATATAGGAGCATCTCCTGTAACTTCAGGAAATTTTATCTTAAATGGAATATCTGTTTTTGGTGGAATCGGAACGTGTGATATTGTCTTGGTAAACGTATTTTTTCCATCAATTACAGTAACAAAAATGGTTGGAATTACTGCATAATCATTTTGGTTTTTTACATTACCTCCAACTGTATATACGCCTTGATAATCAAAATATCCAATATATTGTTCTGGTGGTATTAAAACCTCGGCGAATGCAAATTGAGAAATCAGTAACGAAGTAAACAAGAATCCAATTAGAAGAAATATTATTTTTGATTGTAATAGACTAGAAAGAGTTGAGAATATCTTCGAATTCAGATGTTGGTTTTTCAAGTGAGCATGGTCTATAGTCTTCAATTAATTGATCTATTATCTTTCTTGTTTTAGTACAATATGTATTTTATAGATTTAAGCATGCAGGTTCATGTTTGAACTGGAAGCAATCAGACATGAAGAATTCTATTTTGTACCAAAAATTGCAACCCTTGAACAAAAGTTTCATCATCGATTTGTCTATTTGACCACCACTTTGCATTGTTTTTAATCCAAGATGGGATTTCATTTACTCCAGTGCCTATACTTTGAGAAGTTGGCGTAATCTTCATTATTTTTTCTTTAATCAAATATTGAATTCCCTGTACAAATGAACTGTCGTCAATTTGCCCATCTGACCACCAAGCTGCATTGTTTCGTATCCATTCAGGTATTGAAATATCATTATTTTCATGTGTTATGTGATTAATTATAATTGGAATAGATGTTTTTGCAAGATTGTTATCTCCAAGGTTTTGGAAATTTAGATGCACAATTCCAGTTATATCGTCGGGTATTGTAAATTCTACTGTGTTATGTTTTTCTTTAGAATTGCTACTAAATCCACTTTGTTCAAAAATTATTTTGTCTTTTTGAGTTATTGAAAAATCATAATTTACTGCTACTGGTCTATTTTTTAGAAAAATATCAGTAATATCAAAATAGATTGTTGCTTTGGAATTTGATTGTAAATTTTGTGGTTCCCAAGACACAAGAATTCGAAATTGTCCATTTTGAGTTACTGAACTTAATTGAATATCATTTAAATTTGGTTTAATTAGAAAATGTATTCCGTTTTGATTCGGATAGTTATTGTAAACATTCCATAATTCTTTTTTATTGATAATAAAATGAACTATCCTTCCATCAGAAAAAAAATCGTCAATTGTTACGATATCATCAGATAATTTGATTTCGTTTACATACATAGAAAAGCCAGATACTAGTAGATCTCCAAATGTTTTTGGAATTACTAATTCTTCATGAATCACAGATGTCTGATTGATGTTATTGACGCTCCATTCAAAGGGCATTGAAAAAGTGATTTCTTTAGATTCAACATCATATTGAAAGTTCTTGATTTCATCATAATACGTAACAATATTAATGGTTTGAGGACCAAAAGTAGGATGATTGATTTCGTGTTTAGATTTTTGTGCGATTGAAATTCCTGCATTGAAAGTTAGCGGTACGTCTAATTTCTTTGAATAACCATCAGTTGTAAGAATACTAATATCAAACTTGTAAAGTCCTCCCTCACTTAGTCTTGGACCCTTTACATTTACTATTTTACTATCTAATCCAAGTAATGAACCAAAGAAATTTCCATCATTTCCTTCTTGAATTTGAATTGTTTCAGTATTTTCGGATATAAAATTAAAGACCATCATCCCGTTATCACTTTGAAATTCTTTTTCAAAAAGAAGTTGTTCGCCACGACTAGATTTTATCAAAAATGTGACATCTCTAAGTGTAATTTTTGAATCAAAATCAATTAATGAAATCGATATTTGCTGATCATCATTTTTATCTGGATTATTTGTAGATGATGAAACTTCTAGACTTACTTGTTTTCCATATAGGTCAACTGGAGGAAATATTTCGTTTCCTACACCATGACCATAAACATTTACAATTGTTAGTGGAAGAAGAATAGAAACTGATAACAAAATCAGTACATGTAAAGTTTTTCCCTTCAAGCCTTCCTTTGTTTCTTGATTGTCTATTTAAAAATCTAGATTAAGTTATTCTCAAATATTCTTTATTCGAATTAAAAAAATAAATGATTATGGTTGATTATTATTCTCTTATCAAGTCCATTTGTTTGGATCTTTTTTCCAAATTTGTTTACCATCAATAGTTATTTGATCTTTTTCTTCAAAGACAGTATGCCATTTTCCATTGTGAGGGAAAATTTTATTCATTTCTTCTACTTTTTTATTAGTTGGTGCTTTGTTCATTAAAGCTCCCCATCTCATGTTAGGTACCTTTGGAAGAATATCGTTAATGTCTTTCATATTTTATCACTTCAGAGATTACTAAAATTATTGCTCAATTTTCATTATTCCCTCTTTGATCAAATATTGTATTCCCTGAACAAAAGAGTTATCATCAATTGAACCGTCTGCCCACCATCCAGCATTGTTTTTAATCCAAGATGGTATTTGGTTACTTACAGATCCTGAACCTTGAGCAGTCTGTGGAATCTTCATTATTCCCTCTTTGATCAAATATTGTATTCCCTGAACAAAAGAGTTATCATCAATTGAACCGTCTGCCCACCATCCAGCATTGTTTTTAATCCAAGATGGTATTTGGTTGCTTACAGATCCTGAACCTATATCAAATGATGTGCTAGATATTCCAGAGAATGTTTGTAAATTATCTAATCCATGACTAAAAATTGCTAAGGTCATCTTGTATTTACCTGCAGATTTGAAATCAAATTCTTGTTTGTCAATACCTTCTGTAACAAGTATGCCCGGTCTATTAGGATCAATGTTTTTTGATTCATAGATTTTAGCTCCTGAAGAGTCTTCTATTCTGTAACCATATGTGACCCATTTTAGTAACTTGTTATCTTTATCAAAAAAGGTTATCTCAAATGGTATTTTTTCACCTGAAATTGATTTAGAGTCATATTGTACTCTAGCAAATGCACCGCTATCAAATTTCATATCAAATGAATTTTTTTCGGTCATCATACCAGCATCTGGAGATAGACTAAATTCCATTGTTTTTGTTCCAGGTTTGTTAATTTTTGCTATATCCAAAATATTTTCTTTACTTAACAGGAAGTGAAGAATTAATGTATTATCCATTGAATATGGATCAGCAATTAACATTCTACCTGTAACAGGAAATCCATTTACAGTTGCTTTGTATGTTCCAGCTTGTGAAAATTCTTTAAATGATGTTGGAAAATGAATTTCTTCGTGAACAAAAACATTTTGTTTTTCTAGTCTTGATGTATCCCAGTTAAATGGCATTGAAAATGAGACAGATTTTTTAGATTCATCATAATTAAAATTATTTATTTTGTCATAATATGAGGTAACAGACAAATCATAGGATTTACCTTCTGTGGAAACTACTTGATTAAAAATATCTCCAACACTAAGCCAAGAATCAAATCTTGGTGCTTCCGATGGAATAAATATAATTCTGTCATTATCTATTCCAAAAATTTCTATTTCAAAATGATACAATCCTGCATCAAGTAAAATTGGAGCCTTTACAGTGATTTTATCATTTACTGAAGTCCATCCTCCTTGAAATGGTTCTTCATCACCATACACAACAACGTCATTTACATCTAGATCTTCAGATTGAATTTTAATGGTTAAATTACCAGAATGTGTATGAAACAAATCCCTCATCAAAAGTTTTCCTTCTTTGTCAACTGATACAAGAAATGATGTGTGTTGAATTGTTTTTCCTGTTGTGGCATCAAAAAGACGTAACTCTAAAAATTTGTCACCAACTGTATCTTTAGTGAGGATGGGTGGACTAATTTTGATAAATAGGCTGGCATCTCTGTCACCCACACTTGCAGGAGGAAGATTTTCCATTGTTAATCCATCACCGTAAACAGTAGAAGGGATTTGTAAAAGCATCATCACGGATATAGAAAAAATCAAAATTTTAGAATTATTCATAATATTATCTAATTCGGACATGTATTACTTGACAATTTAAAAATATCTCTATTTTTCATTCTATGGATAGACTTGTGGTTTGACTATACTTAGTGAAATTGCATGATCATCTATCATGGAACCAACTCCTATTGAGACATTTTTTATCCTAATCTCTATTTTATCAAATTCAATTTCAGAAATATCATATGTCGAAGATAAAATTTCCTTTACTTTTCTTTCTGTATCAGATATTACATTTAGTTTTGAATCCAGTGTAACATCTAATGTAGTTTTCATCAGATGTTTTGGAATCTTGTCAGTTTCATCACTAATTATATAAAATGATATTTTTTCAAGAACTACTTCATGCGGTAATGTATCCAAAGCATTTGCAGTAAAGAAAACCTGAACATCTAACAAGTTTATGTCATCTGATGAATATTGAATAGTATTGTTTGGATTGGCAGGATTGTAACTTTGTGGGATTGTGACAAACACAAATCCTCCCACATGAGAAGTGCTATTTTCTAAGCCTATTACTTTTTTAATGTCTCTACAATCAAGTCCTGTTGATTTTTGATGATTGAGTGTCATTAAAGTTGAATGAGATGTGGGTCCATCATTTACTGATACAGTCCATAAGAAAGAGATTTCAGATAATTGTTTGTTAGTAATACTGATATCTGTATTATAATGACCTGGTCGTAACGGACCATTATCATCTACGATAGAACCGCACACAAATTTTGCTACATATGTTATGTCATTATCATCATGACTAGAAATTGCTTTGTCTTGAGCAAAAACTGTATCAAGATAGATTGGAGAAACAGTAAGAAAACTAATGGTAAAAACTAGAATCACATAATTGTAAATAGAGAAATGGGTCAAGTTGTAATACAAGATATGATTTGCTTATTAATCTCTGTTACTATTGTAGAAGAATTAAATTAAAAGGAGTTGTTTTAGACTTGTTATTTAAAAATTAACAAATATTTGATCTCTAGATTAAACACAACAATAGATAAACGTGTAATTTTTATTCATGGTATAAAAAAAGATAACTTGTGAGATTTCTAATCACATTACTCTTAATCCCATTATTAATTATTCCAGCATTTGCTCAAACAAATTCACAGACTCTATCAACAGAGAAAGGAACACTAGATGTGAAATTATCATATGATGAAATCATTCTAGGACAACAAACTAAACTAAATATTGATTTTATCAATCCTTTTACGAAAAAAATTCAAGAGCACATTGATTATACAATTACAGTTTCAAAAAATGGTGAAGCAGTATTTGGACCAATACCACTTACTCATACTTCAGTAGGTTCAGTAAAAATTCCAGTTCCATTTGTTGATGAGGGAGTTTATTCTGTAGAGTTAGGAATTGAAGGAATACTATTCCAACCAATTCCTTTGGAAAAGGTTTCATTTAATGTTGTAGTTGGAGAAGATGCACAACCTACACCAACTCCTGAAGATAAAAACGATGGTGGTTGTCTAATTGCTACTGCAGCATTTGGTTCAGAGTTATCTCCCCAAGTACAACAACTAAGAGAGTTAAGAGACAATACAATTCTAAATACAAAATCAGGAATGACATTCATGACAACATTTAATCAATTTTATTATTCATTTTCACCAACAATCGCAGACTTTGAAAGAGAGCAGCCAATTTTCAAAGAAGTTGTTAAAATAACATTAACACCAATGTTGACATCACTATCCATACTAAATCATGTCAATATTGATTCAGAGCAGGAAATGTTAGGTTATGGAATCTCTATAGTTTTACTAAATATTGGAATGTATGTTGGAATTCCTGTCTTTGGAATTCTGAAAATATACCAATTTAAAAGAAAATAGAGTTCATGATTAGAATTTCTAGTCAGGTTTTTATTTGTGCGAATAAGTACCTGAGTCAATGAAGACTATAAGCTCTCTCTTCGTATTATTTGCTATTGTGGCAGGATTAGTTGCAACAACACCAGCTGCATTTGCAGATCATAGCGAAGTTACAGTTATCCCAGCACCAGGATCTGGTGCACCAGGATGTGAATTGACTACAGAAGGATGTTACATTCCAAAAGAAGCAACTGTAGATGTTGGTGGAAAAGTAATATTTTCTAACACAGATACTGCTGCACATACATTCACAGCAGGTACCGCAGCTGAAGGTCCATCTGGCGCATTTGATTCCAGTTTAGCAATTGCTGGAAGTTCATACGAATGGACAGCAACAACTGCAGGTGAATTCCCATATTATTGCATGGTTCATCCATGGATGACAGGATTAATTGTAGTACAAGAAGCAGGAACTGAAGAAATGACTGACGAACATACCGGTGAAGAAATGCAAATAGAAGGTGCAACTGCAACTGGAATGTTATCTGATGGCACAAAAGTTTCAATTTCAACTTCCGCACCAACTTCAGGTGAAAAAATGGAAATCGCAGTTGAATTTGCCGATTCAGAACATGTCAATCATGATATCATGGCAACACAAAATGGTGAAGTAGTACTAAATGATATTGGTGCACATCACCATGATGGAAAAGGCGTGCATGAAACAGCACTACTTAGCTCATCAGATCCAGTAGAGATCACCATTACCTTCCAAGGTTATGGAGTAGATGATCCAAAAACTGGACCTATAGGTGAACAAGTAGTATTCTCAAACATTGTTCCAGAATTTGGAACAGTTGCAATGATGATACTTGCTGTTGCAATCATAAGCATTGTTGCCGTTACTGCAAAATCTAAAGTAATTCCAAGATTTTAGGAATTAACTTTTTTCTATTTTCTTTTTATTAAAGCAATTATTGCCAAGATTATTGCAGCAGCTGCAATAGATAATCCAAAAATTGCAAAGTCATATGCTGCACCATCATTAACATTTTCTGAACCATCTTTCATAGAGGAAACTTCTCTTTGTAGTGATGAAATTGCAGTTTTGAGTGCAGTTACATCTTGATCTGATGAAGAGCCACTAGTTTGGGGAAAGTCTAATACTGCGGTACTTTCTACATCTTCAACTGGAATTTGCATATCAATTGGAACTCCATTAATTTCTCCTTTCAAATCCATAATATAGGTTCCAGTCTTTGTGGGAATTACAGGGGAAAAATAATATCCTATTTTTGGATCTGAGTTGATATCAATTTTCTTTGAAACTCCTCCAAACATAGCTGTAACTTCTACATTTTTGAATGCATTTGTAACTCCTGTGTATGAATTTGGAGTATCTCCAGATTCAGTTATTTTAAAAACAAAATCATTTCTTATACCTACAACTGGGGGTTCAAGTCCCCAACCTACTTCAATTTTGTAAGGTTCTACCTCAACTGTTGTATGAGCAAAAGATTGGGATACAAATCCAATAGAAAATAACAATCCAATAAAACCAAAGGTAGCAACTTTCATGACTGTTGTTTTATTATGGCATGTTATTATCTTTACGTGGATTGGTACAAATTTCGAAGTAAATGAAAACTGTTTAAATTGTCAAACATAGTCTGAAAAGTAAATGAGGAAATTTCTAATTATTTTACTGCTCATTTTATCAATATCTATTCCATATGCTGCAGCTCATCCATTTACTATGAAGACTAGTCCAAATTCAGCATCAAATGCACCTGAAGGAATTACACAAGTCATTGTTTATTTTTCAGAACCGGTTGAACTTGATTTTAGTTCTCTTAAAGTATTTGATAATAATGGAGATCAGATTGATAACAAAGATACAAAATATTTTGAAGATGAAAAATCTCTAGTCGTTACTACTCCCTCACTAGAGAACGGAATCTATACGGTAACAAGTAATGTTCTCTCAAAAGTTGACGGACATCTTGTGCCTGGTGCATTCAATTTTGGAGTAGGGGATGTAATAGTTCCTAAACAACAATTATCTCCAAGTGAACTTGTGTTTTTACCTGAAGCAGGATCAAGATTTCCAGGACTTGTTGGTCAAACCATTGTTTTGGGTGTTGTAATTGCCTCAATACTAATCTGGAGAACTCAAAGCAAACAATTAATCAGAAAGGAATTAGATAAACTGGAATATTTCCATCATGGAAAATTCATGACAATTACAGGCATTGGACTAGTACTGATTTTTGCATCAAATATTTTGATGTTAGCGGTACAAACCATAAGATTAGAAACTTCAGTTTTTGAAGTAATTAAAACTAATTTTGGAAATATGTGGTTAATTAGGATGACAATTACAGTTATTCTTCTTGGTTTATGGTTTAGAATGGATAGAAAAAAGAATCTATCTATAAAAAATAAAATTCCAATGCTCGCAGCCACACTTGGATTAATTGGAACTTCAAGTTTGATTGGACATGGTGCAGCTAGTGGAGAAACACCTGCAGTTATTCTAGATTATATTCATAATTTTGTGGCTGCAGTTTGGATCGGAGGCATAATTTACTTTGTATTTACATTATTGCCTACATTTTCACAATTAGAGGAAACAAAACGAGAGAAGATGACACTTGTTTTAATTCCAAGATTTTCAATTATGTTTATCGTTGCAGTAGGAGTTGTAATAATTACTGGACCAACATTGATGTGGTTTTTGGAAAGTGATGTAGGTTTGATCACCGAGTCAGTATATGGAAAATTAATTCTTGTAAAAATTTCAATTGCAGCAATTATGGTTGGATTGGGGGCATACTTCCAGTTTAAGATTCAAAAAAAGGCTGAAAAAGATTTACAGTCAGGCTCTATTGCAGTATACAAGAAACTAAAAAGATCATTGAAATTTGATGTAATATTAGGAATTATTCTTTTAGGAGTTGTTGCACTACTTGCTAATGGAACGTTACCTGCTGGAGAAATCAAACAGGCTGATGCGCAAAAAGTTTCATATGATTTTAGTACAATAGAATTTTCAGAAAATACAAAATTCGATATTAAAATAGCGCCATTTTCTAGCGGTGCAAACACAATTCTAGTCAAGATTAGTAATTTTGAAAATAAACCGTTGTATGATTCAGATCAAATTAAAGTAAAGATCTCCAATCCCCAGAGAAATATTTTTCCAATAGAAATTCCCATGAAAATTATAAAACAAGAAGAGAATAGACCAGTTGAATTTCAAGGAGATCTAACATTTGGATTTTCAGGTCAATGGCAAGTGGAAATAGAGACCCAGAGAGATCAGAATGCAAACGAATCAATTTTTATAAATTTACTAGTTAAACCAAGATTAACAGATCTTAAAACAGAAATCATAGAATATGAGTTGCCTGAATCTTCAAAACCTCTTTACCCTTTGTATGACGGAAAGAATTCAATTTGGGTAAGTGATCCGTCTTCTCCCAGATTATGGCAATTCTTACTTGATACGCAAGAATTTACCTCATACTCATTTGATGGATTAACCACTATGTTACTTACACAAGATAATCAAGGAAAAATTTGGTTTACTGATACGCCAAGAAATCAGATTGGGTATTTTGATCCAGGTAATCAGCAGATTACCACGAAAACTTTACCAAAAATAGCGCCAGTGATTTATGAGAATACAGCTACTTTCATCCAGGCAGATTTTGATGGAAATATTTGGATTGTAATTACTAACAAAGATATGATTTTGAAATATCAACCAGATATTGATACCTTTGAAGAAATCAAGATGCCTACAAGAGAATCACTGCCATTTGCCTTGACAATTGACAATAAAGGAAAAATTTGGTTTACTGAATCGGCATCTGGCAAAATAGGATTTATCAATCCAAAAAATAATGATATCATAGAATTTACACCTGAAAAGCCTCTTGCATCACCAGAGGCTCTAGTTTTTGATGATGCAGGGAATTTGTGGATTGCAGAACATACAGGCATGGCAATTACCAAATTCGATCCAATTCTTGAGACATTTGAGAGAATTTCAGTACCAGATCAGGAGGCATTACCTTATGGAATGTCATTTGATAGATATGGAAACATTTGGATTCCGCAACATACTATAGACAAGATTGCTGCATATGATCCATATAACAAAAATTTGATTGAGATTCCAATTCCAACTGCAACATCATTTGCACAATTTTCAACATCTGACAACAAAGATAATGTTTGGTTTGTTGAACAACAGGGAAACAAATTAGCAATGATAAAGATCACAGAGATCCCCATAATAATATCTCAAATACCAAATACAGGTGATTTTCAACTAAAATACACTGAGATTGTATCACCATTAATTGCAATGGGTATAATTGCAACATCATTGTTTTTTGTCAAAAGTCTAAAAGACAAGAGAAGATTAAATGAGTTAGTGATGTCGGGATAACAATCCAGCAGACTTTATTCCCATTGTACATGCAAATATCCCAATTGCAAATAATACAATTGTTCCTGCTGGTGTTATATCAAAAATATATGAGATTAATATTCCTGTAACTACAGAAAATATAGAAAAACTCATTGAAATTATTGCAGTTTGTTTGAAGCCTCGTCCATACATTATTGCAGTTACATTGGGAATTACAAAGAGTGCAGAAATTAGTAAGACACCAACTAGCTGTATTGAAGTTACAACCGTAATTCCTGCCATAAAGACAATAAGATAATTGATTTTTTCAACAGGAATGCCACTAACTTTGGCCTGTTCTTCGTTAAATGTAGAGTAAAGAAGTTGGCGATAGAGTAAAAGAATTACAATTAGAATAACTCCTGTTAATGATAAAATCAGAATCGTATCATTAACGTTAACAAGTAAGATACTTCCAAAAAGAAAGCTGAAAATATCAAGGGTAAATCCCCCAGATAATCCAATAATTACTAGACCTACAGCAATTCCTGATGATAAAAGAACCGCTATTGAGGCATCTCCAGATATGTTGAATTTATCTTTAATTCGTGTCATAATTAGCGCACTAACTATTGAAACACCATATGCAGTCCAAAGTGGATAGATTCCTGCCATCAAACCCAATGCAATTCCACCAAATGATGAATGAGCAATAGCATCACCAAATAATGAATAACGTCTTAAGACTAGGAAAAGACCTACTACTGAACACAAAATTGCAATTGCAATACCTGAAATTATTGCTCTGTGCATAAAACTAAAAGTAAAAATTTCAAAAGTCATTTCTAATGATGATGCATGTGTTCCTGCATAGAAGCTTCAGAATATTGTTTTACAAGTTCATCATTTTTAAAGAAATCATCAGATTCTCCATGAAAGAAAAGAGTTCTGTTAAGACAAGCTACATGATTTGCTAATTTATTTACCGCATCTAGATCATGTGAAGACCAAATTATTGTAATGTTTTGTTTGGAGTTTAGTTCTTTTAAAATGCTATAAAAAAGATCTATGCTTTGTTGATCAATGCCTGTAACTGGTTCATCTAAAATCAAAATTTTGGGATTGTTAACTAAGGCTTTTGCGATAAAGACACGTTGTTGTTGTCCGCCAGATAATTCACCGATTCGTCTTTCACTTAGCTCATGTATCCAAAGTTGTTGCAGGATTTCATCAATTTTACTTTCATCGGATTCTTTTTGTAATCCCATTTTAACAACATCATTAACTGTTGCAGGAAAGTTTTTCTCAAAGATTGGTTTCTGTGGTACGTACCCAATCTCTTTAAGATAGTTTTTTGATTTTCTAATATCAGTACCAAAAAATTTGATTGTGCCTTTGTATTTTGTATTAAGACCAAGCATTGCAGCAAAAAGTGTAGATTTTCCTGCTCCATTAGGGCCAATTATGCCTAAAAAGTCACCTTGACTAACCGTGAAATTAATATCATCTATAGCTTTTACGTCAGGATATTCAATTGTAAGATGATCAATTTCGACTACCTTCAACATAATGCCTCCTTTAGATGATTTAGATTCTCAGTCATTCTAGAAATGTAAGTTCCATTATCACCAATCTCTAACGGGGATAAAACTAGTATTTTTCCTCCAATTTCATTTGCAATTACCTGAGAAGTTTTAGGATCAGCTGTTTCTTCAGTGAAAATAACTTTAAGATTAAGCTGTTTGGCTTTATTGATTACATTTTCTAAAGTCTTGGCAGTGGGTTCTGCATGTGGTACATATGAAGAAATTATAGTGTGTTGGGTGAGATCATATTCATCTGCAAAATATGAAAAGGCATCATGAAATGCTATAAAATCATGATTACAACTAGATAATTCATTACGAATTTTTGAATCAAGCAGATCTAATTCAGATATGTAATTTGCAGCATTTTCTTGAAAATATTGTTGATTCTCAGGATCTGAACTAGAAAATGCATTTGCAATATTTTGGACTTGAATTTTTGCAAAAGCAGGATTTAACCAAATGTGTGGATCTCCAGATTCATCAGGATGTTCTTCATGTACTGAAGATTCATCATCTGTATTTTTTATAATAATTCCGTTACTGGTATCAACTATCACTCCTTGGTAATCCATTTCATTTAATTTATCAACCCAACTTTCAAATCCAATTCCATTAATTATTATAAGATCAGATTTTTGCATTTGTTGCACATCTTTTATTGTTGGTTCCCAATCATGCGGTTCAACTCCAACTGAGACTAATAATTTTACATCGACCTTTTCTTGACCAATTTTTTGTGAAAATTCATACAATGTATAAAATGATGAAATGACCTGCAGTTTTGATTCGTTTGTTTTCTTGAATTGGTTTGAATCGCTTGAAAAAACAGCAAATGAGACTAGTGGAATTGTAATTGCAATTGCAATTATTGCTAGTTTTATCTGATTATTCACACATGATTTTGACAGAAGTTATTAATAACTTTATAAAATGTTAATAACTTTAATTGCTAAACTTATAAGATAATTAATAACAATTATCCTTTATGCCAATAGTTTCAATTTCATTGAATCAAGAGATTTTATCGGAATTAGACAAGCTGCAAAAAACTATGGGCTTTTCAGGTAGGTCTGAAGCAATAAGGGCAGGAATCAGAACTTTTGTTTCAGAAGAAAAACAAAAATCTGAATTAACAGGAAATATTCATGCTATTCTCTTAGTTGTTCATAATGATGAATTTGATCATGTTGTGTCTGGAATAAAACATAATTTTGAAGATCTGATTACAACACATTTGCACAGTAAGATTGAGGGAGAGAAGTGCATGGAATTATTTGTAATTGATGGTGATGCAGAAAGAGTATCAACTATTACAAAAGATTTCCAAGTAAACAAAAACATGGATACTGTAAAATTAGTAACATTATAGAATTAATTAGAAATCAGATTTTTTGAAAAGCGATTTCTCGATACCAAAACAACTACCAATAATGTAGAAAATAGAATTATAATTGTAATTACTCCAAATTCAGGAGCAACGACGATTCCAAATTCAGTTTCTTGACCTGTATTTCTAATATTTTCAAATCTAATAATTGTGGGGCCGGTTTGATTCTCACCGAATTCATATCGTTCAAATTCTCCGCCAACTTGCGCCGTTCCAGTTGCTCTATGAATTTCCTTACCGTTTTGGATTATTACAAAAGTATAATCTGAATTGCGTAATGGTTCTCCAGTTTTACCATCTCTGATTGTAAAGATAAAATTGGTATTTTGTCCAGGTGCAATTTCTAATGGATCCCACGAAAGATTCACTTGAAAGTCCTCACTTCTTGTAAATGCAGTTAATGGGAATTCTATATTTTCACCTCTAGAAAGAGTAAAAGTAATTGTATCAGGCAATGGCTCTCCAGATTTCTCTAGTTGGTTCTTGATGAATCTGAGATGATCCTGCAACAAAACAAAATGGACTATTCTTTCATCATCTTCAGTGTAATCGTCGATTGTGACTGATGCTTTAAACAAGTCAATTCCGTTTGTTTTACCAGTATAACTGGGTGATAAAAATTCAGCAAAATTCTTTGGAAAATGTACTTCTTCATGCACAACTGGAATGTGAGACATTTGTTTTTCACTCCAATCAAAAGGCATCTCAAATGTTACTTGTTTGGTAATAGGATCATACTTGAAATTAGAGATATTATCAAAGTAGGACTTTACTTTAAACTGGACATCGTTGTTTTCAGCATCTTTTTGTAAAAATTCAGTACTATCTACAATACTCAGATCTGCATTATAGACACCAGAATTTTCAATTATGTTTGTTGGCTCATCAATTGCTCTTACCTCGATTTCAAAATTATACAATCCTCCTGAATTGAAAATAGGACCAGAAATCGTTATTGGATTAGATTCTGTTCCATGCCATGCACCTAACAAAGAATCTTGTTCTCCATGAATTGTAATCTCACCTTCTTGCGTAGGATTTACTTTGATTGAAAGAACTCCGTCAGATGCAAAAAAATAGTTTCTAAATATCATTTTATTTTCATGAAATAAACCGATCAGAAATGTAACGTTTTTTGCATTTTCTTTTGTCTCATCCTTCATTGCTGTAATTGTAATTTGTTTTTCACCGGTCTGCTCAAAAACCATTGGAAGCTCAACTGAAATCGAAATTTTATTTCCTTGCACATCAACTGAACGAATAGTATCAATTCCGAATCCATGTCCATAAACACTAGATATGGGAAATAGTAAAGATATAGCTATTGTAGTTATTGCAAATATTCCAAATTTTGATAGTGACAATATAGTTCTAGACATGCTGGGATTATTTTACTGTGAGCAATTCTGTAACTTTTTGAATCAAATCATCCATGGTATTAGCTTCTAGTATTGGTTGTAATTCATTTGGATCTTTGGCTCCAAGTGCAGATAAAGAATAGATATAATCGATCGTAGGCGTGTCTGTAGTAAGATAGTATTTTTCTAAAACTTGATCTAATGCGTGAGGTTCAACAATTTGTGGTAACGCTTGTCTGATAATTTTATTTTTCCACATCTCTACTAGTTTTTCCCATTTGTCTAATGGTACATTGTCATCAATTTCAGGAATTAGTTCAACTTCAGCACGAATGTACATTTTTTCTTTAGTTCCTAATTTTTCATGTAATTCTGAAATGCTTTGATGGCCTTCTACAGTGTACGGATCATAATTAGAAGGCTGTGCTAATGACGGTGGAATTATTTTATTGATTTTGAATTTATTGCGACCAACAGTTTCAATATGTAACTGCATTCCATCTAATTCAACATCTTTGCATTTAGTTATTTTTGCAATGGTGCCTATTGATTTTGGTGCAGTCCAACCACTAATTGAGTTATTTGCATCAATCAGGCAGACACCAAATTGACCATTACCTAGCATACAATCATCAACTAATTGCTTGTATCGTGGTTCAAAAATTCGGAGTGGTAATTCTTGTCTAGGAAACAATACTAAATCCAAAGGAAAAATGGGCAGAATTTTTGTTTGTGTCAAACTGTTGTTATTTGATATGTCTCTAGATATATGGAATACGCAATCAATTTTAATGAAAAATCAGATCTTAAAATTTAAAATCCATTTTCATTGAGAATTAATCCCAACAATGCAGCTCGTGTATGCTTTCCATATTCAGCTTGCTCAAAATATTTTGCATTTTTTGTATTATCAACGTCAGTTGAAATTTCATCTAGTCTAGGTAATGGATGTAAGATAATAGAATCATCTTTCATCTTTTGCAACAAATCCAGTCCCACAATATAACTTCCTTTTACCTTGAGATATTCTTCCTCATCAGGAAATCTTTCTTTTTGTATTCGTGTTACATAAAGAACGTCAAGATCATCAATGTATTCTTCAATGTTAGTAGACTCGGTAAAAGACAATCTCTTTTTTATTTCATAAACAGAATCAGATCTAATTCTTAATGATTCAGGAGAAATTAAACGGACATCAACATCGTAATTTCCAAGACCATATAAAAGAGAGTAAACTGTTCGTCCATATTTTAGATCACCGATGATTCCTATTTTGAGACCATCAATCTTTTTCTTTTCTTTTCTTATTGTAAACAAATCTTGTATGGCTTGTGTTGGATGTTCTTCTGTTCCACTTCCAGCATTGATAACTGGTTTTGAAGAAACTTCAGCTGCAAATCTACTTGAACCATCAAGAGGATGCCGTAATACAAGTACATCGGAATAAATCGACATTATTCTCACAGTATCTGCAAGACTCTCACCTTTTTGAGTAGATGATGACGAGATGTTGGATATTCCTAGAGAATTACCACCAACAGATGCCATAGCAGCATCAAAACTAAGACGAGTTCTAGTACTTGGCTCATAAAATAGATAGCCTAGTGTGTTTCCTTTACAAATCTCCCTTCTTTCTATTGGGTTAAGTTTCATTATTTTATCAGTAGATGCAAAGATTTGCTCAAGCTGAGCCTTGTTAAAGTCCTTGATAGAAATTATGTCTTTTTTGTAGAACTCGTTCATTCTTTCAATGATATATACAGGTGACTATACAAAGTATTCTGATGCAAGAGTCCGAACTTATGGTTCGACGAATTAAGGAAGGTACTGTGTTGGACCACATTGACGAGGGAAAAGGTCTTCAGGTTCTAAATGCTTTAAGGATTGATGGAAAGGACGGAAGTCTCATAACTATTGCTCTTAACGTACCTAGTGGAAAATTCAAGAAAAAAGACATTATCAAAGTAGAAAACAAATTTCTAAAAGATGATGATACAAACAAACTTGCAGTAATTGCTCCAAAGGCAACTATCAACATTATCAAAGACTACAAACTAATTGAAAAGAGAAGAGTTGCACTGCCAAATGAAATAGACAGAATTTTCCGTTGTTCAAATCCAGATTGTATTACTAACAGCACTGAACATATTGAATCAGTGATGGATGTAATTGACAAGGAAGGAAGAGTACTCAAATGCAGATATTGTGCAAGAATATTAGATGTTAACAAATTAAAATATAATTAAATTAAAAATTTGAAAAAGATGGTACTTCTGGGTTTATTGTCCCAGGATGATAAACATCATGACTATACCGTAGATAGCGATTGATTCAACCATACCTACGAAAATGAATACTTTTGACTGCAATGCTGGGTTTTCACTAATTACTGCAAGACCTGCTGCGCCTACTTGACCCAAACCTATACCTGCGCCAGCTGCGGCCAAACCAAAGGCTAAACCTGCACCTAGAAGTTTCATAGAGTCTGCACTACTTGCTGCTGATTCTTCCTGAGCATAAGCAATGCCAGTTAATCCAGTTGCAGATATTGCAATTGTTGCCAAAAGTAGCAATACGATAGGTTTCATTTATGTAGCGACTCTTCCAGTTCCATATTTAAATCATGATGATGTTTTAATGTTAAATTTGATCTAGTGTTTTCTTTTTGAATGATACCAAATCATTTTTAATTGATTTAGCAAAATTTTCATGATCTTGTTCTAATACATTTTTGGAATTTTCAACTAATTTTTTGATTTCTTCTTTTGCCATTATTTCCTACTTTCCATCTTAGCTTTCACTTTTTTTAACTTTGCGAATTCTTCTCTTTCTCTTTCTTCAAGAGTTGCAAGAATGAATCTTATTTTTTGTTGATATTGCGGTATAATGACATTTTCTAATGCATTAAGCAGTTTTTGTGTTTTTTCAAGTGCTTTTGCAAGACTAAAAATGGAATTTTCATATTCTGCAGCTTTACAGATTTTAGGGAGTAATTCTTTGATCTGTTTTGCTGCTCTATCTATAGATGAATTGGTATCAGCAAATCCATATGGCATTGATTTTGTATCTTTTTCTCTTACTGTAAGGGCAGGAATTTTTACATCTACAACTCTTCTTGTGTGTACATTAACTTCCATTACAGGAGGTGTAGATTCAGCAACAGAGTCTACAGTGTTAGTTCCTAATGCAAGATATGCTTCATTGACTGATTTGTAAATATCTTGTAATGGATCCCAAATTCCACCTCTTGCTTTAGAGGCTTCTTCAATCATTTCTTCGATATTTTTTAAAAGAACTTTACGCTTATCATCTAAAATTTTCTGAACCATTTTAGCGACTTGGCTAGATTTTTTATATTTTAGGAGCTCAATTTTTGTTGCAGCTACATTCTGTCCAAATGACATGCTGCTAGTTTTCCTGATAGTATTGGTCTACGTATTTGTCTTTAATCTTAGTAATTTCATTCTTTGGAAGTTTTGAAACAATTTTCCAGAGTAAATTAAGAGTTTCTTCTATAGTTCTATTTTCATCAGTTGCCTGTGTAAGAAATTCTTTTTCAAAAACATCACCAACATCCATGTACTTCAAGTCAATTTCTGTTAATCCTGCTTTACCTACAATTCCAGCTAATGCTCTAACTTCTTGTGCTCTAGAATATGCATCATAAACCTGATTTGAGACTTCACTGTGATCTTCTCTTGTACTTCCTGCACCAATTCCATCTTTCATTAATCTACTAAGACTCATCAAAATATTGATTGGTGGATAAACACCTTGTCGGAATAAATCTCTGCCAAGTACAACTTGACCCTCTGTAATGTATCCAGTAAGATCAGGAATTGGATGAGTAATATCATCAGATGGCATTGATAAAATTGGAACTTGGGTGACACTGCCTTTTCTTCCATTTAATTTTCCTGCTCTTTCGTAAATTGTTGAAAGATCAGTATAGAGATAACCCGGATAACCTTTTCTTCCAGGTACTTCTTCTCTTGCTGCACTGATTTCTCTTAGTGCTTCTGCATAATTTGTCATATCAGTTAGTATTACAAGAACATGCATTCCAAGATCAAATGCCAAATATTCTGCAACAGTTAATGCTACACGTGGAGTGATAATTCTCTCAATTGCAGGATCATCTGCTGTATTTAGAAATAGAACACTTCTTTTTAGTGCGCCTGATTCTTCAAGACTTCTTCTAAAATATTCTGCCTCACTGTATTGCACACCAATTGCTGCAAATACTACTGCAAAATCATCTTTTGTACCAACAACGCTTGCTTGTCTTGCAATTTGTGCTGCAAGAATGTTATGTGACATACCGGAGCCAGAAAATATGGGTAGTTTTTGTCCTCTTACTAGAGTAATCATTCCATCAATAACAGAAACACCAGTTTGAATGAAGTCTTTTGGATATTCACGTTGTTCTGGATTCATTGGCTCTCCGTTGATATCAATGAATTTATCAGCAATTGGATCTGGTAGTCCATCTTTTGGTCTGCCTAATCCATCAAATACTCTACCAAGTACTTCTTTTGATACTGGCATTTCCATGAGTTTGCCTACAAATTTTGCACTAGTACCAGAGATTGATAATCCAGTGGTTCCCTCAAATACCTGAACTATTGCTTTGCCATTTCCAACTTCAAGAACTTTACCTAATCTTCTTTCTCCTTCTTTAGTTTCAATTTCTACTAGTTCATCAAATGCTGCATTTTCAACGTCATCAACAACTACCAGTGGACCTTTGATTTCTGCAATCTTGCTGTATTGAACTCCACCCTTAGCTGTCAATTTGTAACTTTCACTCCTATAATAGATTTGAATTGTTCTTTCATATCAATATCTAATTGATCAAGTTTTGGTATTTCATTATCTTTGATATCCATCCTTGCTTTGAGCAATGTAGAAACTATGGGCATTGCACGAATATCAGCTAATGATGCACCTTCTTTTAGTGCCTGTTGACCTCTTCTGTAAAATTCAACTAGTAGTTTTAATAATTTGTATTGTTTTTGTGGACTGCAATAAGTATCGACATCATCAAATGAATTTTGTTGTAACAGGCCAATCTTTAACATTCTTGCAACTTCAAGAATTAGTTTTTCTTCATCAGGTAATGCTTCTGGACCTAGAAGTCTGACAATTTCTTTTAGTGTATCTTCTCTTTGTAAAACACCATAAGCTTCACTTCTAAGAGATAACCAATCATTGTTGATATTTTCACCCCACCATTTTGCGATGTCGCCAAGATAACCAGAATAGCTATTCATCCAGTTAATTGAAGGATAGTGTCTAGAGTAAGCAAGTTTTGCATCCAAAGCCCAAAATGTTTTGATAAATCTCATTGTGTGTGTTGTTACTGGCTCAGTAAAGTCTCCACCTGATGGTGAAACAGCGCCAACTAGAGTAACTGAACCATCACGATCAGGACTTCCAGTAGCTCTAACACGACCTGCTCTTTCGTAAAATTCTGCTAATCTTGATGCAAGATATGATGGATAACCTTCTTCTGCTGGCATCTCTTCTAATCTTCCACTCATTTCTCTTAGTGACTCTGCCCATCGACTAGTAGAATCTGCTACAAGTACAACATCATAACCCATATCTCTATAATATTCAGCGATTGTTACGCCAGTGTAGATACTTGCTTCTCTTGCTGCTACTGGCATATTACTTGTGTTTGCAACTAAAACTGTTCTATCCATGAGTGGTTTGCCACTGCGTGGATCTTTGAGATGTGGAAATTCAACAAGTACTTCAGTCATTTCGTTTCCTCTTTCACCACATCCGATGTAAACTACAACTTGTGAATCAGCCCATTTTGCAATTTGATGTAGTGTAACTGTTTTTCCTGTTCCAAATGCGCCTGGGATAGAACCAGTACCACCTTTTGCTATTGGGAAAAATGTATCAATAACACGTTGTCCTGTAAGAAGTGGAACTGTTGGATCATATCTGTTCTTGTATGGACGTGGTTTTCTAACAGGCCATCTGTGATACATTTTAAGAGGAATTTTTTCTCCATCTTTTTCAGTAGTAGCTAATACAGTTTCTAGATTATAATCTCCTTCGCTTACCATATTTGAGATCTTTCCACCAGGATGATCCGGTGGAACCATAATAGAGTGAACAATAAGGTCAGTCTCTTGAACAGTTCCAATGACATTTCCTGCTGCAATATTATCACCATTACTAACAGTTGGTACAAAATGATATTTTTTTATCATATCTACAGGAGTTGTTGTGATGCCTCGGCCAATGAATGAACCAGAAGCTTTTGATAATTCTTTTAATGGTCTTTGAATTCCATCGTAAATTTGTCCAATAATACCTGGACCTAGTAGAACGCTAAGTGGGTTTCCTGTACCAACAACTGGTTCGCCAGGTTTTAGTCCACTTGTAGATTCGTAAACTTGAATAAATGCAACATCACCAGTTAGACGGATAACTTCGCCAACTAATTTTGAGTTACCAACTACTACCGTCTCATACATTTTTGCATCAGACATTCCATCAGCCTTAACTGCTGGACCGCTTACCCAAACAATTCTACCTTGAGCTGCCATACTAATTACCTACTCCGAATTTTGTGGCAATTTCTTTCCTTATTAAAGGCTTCAGACGTTGAATTCTTGCATCAAGAGTATTATCAAATTTCATTGCGCCATCTTTTGATTTTACTGTAATACCACCAAGACAATCAATTGTTTCAGGAGATATTTCTGCACCTGGATATTTAGACAGTAAAGCTTGTACTACATTTTTGTCTTTAGAATTTGTATAAATTATAACTTTAGTTGTGCCTAAAATTTTAGTTGATTCATCTAACAAAGTCTTGATTAAATTAGAATAATCACCACTGTGAGTCATATTTGAAATTTGATCTATTGCTTTTGTAAACACTTTATCAATTGCTTCTTCTAATGCTAGAAGTTGTTTGTTTCTTGCTTCTAAATCAGAGCTACCAACGATCTGTTTTTCAATCTTATCTGCTTCTTTTTTACCATCTGAAATAATTTTGTCATATTCTTGCTCTAGTTTAGGAATAGCATTATCAAGGATTTTCTGTGATTCTGAAAGGGCTGACTGAATATTTGATGAAACATTCTTTTCAGTTTGATTAAGAATTTTGTCAATTGTGTGTTCTAATGCAGAATTAGATACCAATGAGTGCCGTTTATCCATAATGGATTTTAATGTTTGGGAAAAAGAACAATTTCAGAAAGATATTAAACTAAATAAAATTAGATGAAAGTGTCTTGGGAACAGCTGATCTAAAACTAGGAACTGTAATTTTGCCAAGAAGTGAATCTCCACAGGCAATTTCTAGATTAACTGAGTTTGAATGGTTTCATAAGATTGATTCTACAAGTGATTTGGTAACGCCTGAAATTGATGATCTTCTCTTAGAGGCACAAAAAACATTCCAGTCAATAGATGATGTGATCAAAGGCATGGGAATTCCATTAATCGTAGGAATTATGGAGATACTCTTCAAAGGTACTGTGATCAAGAAAAAAGATTATGAAATTGATGAAATTGAAGATATGATAAATGATCTAAGAAAGACAACTCCTTCAATTATTGACAAACCTGCTCAGCTATTAGAAGAAGCTGCAAACACTAGACTTTCCATTGAGGAGTACAAATCTCTCAAAGATACTTTAGAAGTAATTAGAAAGATGAAGGTAGATCTTACAGGATTTGGATTAATGAGGTATTTTTTTACAAATCTTTTTGTTATTAATTCTGCAGACTATGAAGAAATTAGTCGTTCTCTTGAAGGTATTACAATGTACAAATACGATTTAGAAAGTAAAGACAAATCTGCGCTTTTAATAATTTCTGATATTGAGGACTCTGAGAAAGTTTTCAAAGTTCTAAGAAGTTTCAATGCTAATCCATTTAAAATTCCTGAGGGATTTCCACAGATTCCTAGTGAAGCTTATGCATTGGCAGAATCTAAAATAAAAGAGCTAACCGCAAAACAGACTTCTATAGCTAAAGAAATTTCAATATTCAAAAAGAAAATACGTCGAGATATTCTCGTTATTCATGAAAAAGCACTGGTTGCAAAAGATGTGCTTGAAATGTTGAGAAAGCCTGGAGGCACTAAACATTTTGCCGTAATACAAGGATATATTCCAAAAAGAATGGAAGAAAAATTCAAAGATTCTACAAAGAAATGGATGTCAGTGATTGAAGATGTTACAGATCCAAAACTCAAAGATGAGTCACCCACATTATTTGAAAATAAAAAATTTGTGAGAACATTTGAAGTAATTACAAAAAGCCAAGGCATTCCAAAAAAAGGAGAGCCAGATCCTACACCTATGATTGCCCTAATGTGGCCAATTTTCTACGGATTGATGTTTGCGGATATGGGTCATGGATTATTACTAATGGGACTGGGTCTATTATTCAAAGTTAAGGGCCAAGGAGATCTTTCAAGATGGGGAATGTTAATTGCAATTTCTGGTGCAGCAGCTGCGATTGCAGGCGTAGGTACAGGAGAGATGTTTGGATATCACATTGATCAAATGGGTCCATTTGAAGGACTTTTAGAAGAAGGTGGAGCGTTATATCCAGTTAGTTGGATTGTTGGAATACTAAGTGTTGCAGAGCTTACATTTGATCAGGTCATCAACATTCTGAAAGTTTCATTATTCATCGGAATTATTCATCTAGTTTGGGCAATGGTTCTACGTGTTAGAAGATTATCTCAAGAAGGACATAAACTTGTAATGTTCACAGAAGCAATTCCAAATATCACACTTTATGGAGGAATTGTTGTAGTTATGATGTGTGCCATTGGTTCACAATATGATGTAATGAACATGTATTCAAGAGTACATACTGAAGCTGTTCCTTGGGTAACAGTATTTCTAGGTGATTGGGCACAAGTTTGGATCATTACAAGAATTGCAGTAATAATTGTAATTGCCTCAATGGTATTGATGATGGTTGGTGGAATTTTACATGCAAAGAAACATCCAGAAGGAGGTGGGGATCCAGCCAGTGTTCTAATGGAAGTGTTACTTGGAAAAACTGTAGAAAGTTTAGCTCATACAATTAGTTATGCTCGACTTGGAATTATGTTACTTGTACATGCAGCATTATTAATGACAGTAAATAATGCATTTGCTTCCTTAGGTGGTCCAGAATCAGGTGGAGCTATGGCGATGATTATTGGTGGAAACTTGGGAATTATGATGATTGAAGGATTGATTGTATACATCCAATCTCTCAGATTGCACCTATACGAATTCTTTACAAAATGGTATGTAGGTGGAGCTCAACCATTCAGACAAATCAGACCAGAGTTAATTTACAATCAATTTATTTGGAAAAGAAAATAAAAATTTTGTAAAAACTATTAGATAAAATTCTTCAAAATCTATTTTTTCACAGGAAGTTCTAATCGATTTCCCCATTCTCCCCATGAGCCTAAATAGACACGTACGTTTTCAAATCCAAGTTTTTTTAATACAAGAAAAGTGTTAGCTGCACGATATGCTCCTTGACAATAAGTTACAATTTCAGAGTTTTTTGGGATATTATATAATTTTGATAATTCCTCGTCATTTTTGAAAGTCCCATCTTCATTGAGATTAAGATTCCAATCTATGTTTATAGCGTTTGGAACATGTCCTGCTTGAGCTGCTCTGATTACATTTCCATTGAATTCTCCTTGTGATCTTGCATCAAGTATTTTGAGATGATTGAGGTTATCATTTAGATATCCAAATCCAGATATAATTTTTGGATTAATTTTTCCAGAAAATTTGGCAGGTTTAAAACCATTTGATTTTGTTTCAAGTGGAAGATTTTCTTGTTTCCATTTTTTCATTCCGCCATCTAATATAGATACATCAGGATGTGAAAAATACATCAACATCCAAACACCTCTTGCAGCTAGCATGCCAGAGACATCATCATAAAATACAACTTTTTTTTCTTGGGTAATTCCAACAAATGAAAAGAGAGTTTCAGTTTGTCTGTTAAAATTTTCAATTCCTTCCTTAGTTGTATCAATCCAATGAAATGCAAACAGATCCAGATTTACAGCTCCGGGAATATGACCTTCTGAGTATTCCTTGAAAGAACGTGTATCAATAATTACAATATTGGAATCACTTAAAATTGAATTGAGGTTTGTTGTAGAAATTATCATAATCAAATAAAAGATAACAAATGTAAATCTATTTGGTTTGAATAATAAAAAGAAAAGAAAAGGATTTTTCCTTATTCGTTAACGTATGCTCTTTCTCCGTGCTGTGCCAAATCAAGACCAATCTCCTCTTCTTTAGGAGTGACTCTGATTCCGCCAGGCCAAACGGCATCCATTATTTTGAGGATTACAATGGTAACACCAAATGCATAACCTACTGAGATTAACGCACCCATGATGCTGATTGCTTGCTGTTCCATTCCTTCTGCAGTACCAGTCCATGCACCAATACCGTCACCGGTATCCCAAATGTGTGGACTAGCTAATGTACCAGTCAAAATTGCACCTGTAAGACCACCCATTCCGTGTACTCCCCATACATCTAATGCGTCGTCCCATTTGCGTGCATTCTTAAATGATACACATGCATAACAAATTGTTCCAGCTGCAATACCGATTATAATCGAAGCCATTGGACCAACCCAACCTGAAGCTGGAGTGATTGCGACCAATCCTGCTACTGCACCTGATGCAGCTCCTACAATACTTGGTTTTCCTGTATGTGCCCATGACATCAAGACCCAAGTGAGAGCAGCCATACCTGTTGCAGTATTTGTAACAGTCCATGCGCTTACGGTAATGCCGTCTACACCTACTTCACTTCCTGCGTTAAAACCAAACCATCCAAACCAGAGTAATCCTGCTCCGAGGACTACCATTGGTATGTTGTGTGGTTCCATTGGTACCTTACCATATCCAAGTCTTCTGCCAAGGACTAAGGCACCAGCTAATGCAGAGAATCCAGAAGTAATGTGTACTACAGTACCACCAGCAAAGTCTAATGCGTATGATGGAGATAGGTCAGGATTAATATCTAATGCTCCTCCTCCGATATAACCACCGCCCCAAACCCAGTGTGCAACTGGATCGTAAACGAAGGTAGCCCATAGGAGTATGAAGATTATCAATGCGCTGAACTTTATTCTGTCAATTAATCCACCAATAATTAGAGCTGGTGTAATAATTGCGAATGTTGCTTGGAACATGGCAAATAACTGGTGAGAAACTCCTCCTGTCCAATTGTCGCTACATACTTCACCTGGTGCTGCTGCAAATCTTGTATCAGAACAGGTAGTAGGTGCTCCTAGTGGAGCATGAGGTGAGACCTCGTTAAATCCAACATATTCAAGTGAGCCCATGTACATGTTTGCATCACTGTCAATTGGACCAAATGCGAGAGAATATCCCCATAGAACCCATTGTACTGACATTAGACCCATAACAATTATGGTCATACCAAGTACGTTGACGACGTTCTTTGATCTGGCTAAACCACCATAAAAGAAACCGACGCCGGGTGTCATGAGAAGTACCATTGAAGTAGCTGATAGCATCCATGCTGAAGCACCTGTATCAATTTTACAGGGCAACATGTTGCCTTCACCACCATCGTACCAACATTCGTTAGGATTACCAGTGTAAATTCCACTAGTTCCTGCAACGTATCCGTCCATACCATCATTAACACTCTGTGCAAATGCCTGTGACATTGCACCTGTTGCTGTAATGGCTACTGCGGCCACAAGTAATAGAGCATACTTGTGGTTCCTAGAATTCATTAAATTAATCGAAATTGAAAATTATTTAAGGGTTGAAGATGCAAAAACTGGTAAAAATGTAAATTATTATATTTTAGTTTATTCTGATACTATCATAGAAAATGAAAATTATGTCATATGGTGATTAAATGAAGATAAAAACAGACACAAAATTATCAGTTTTTGATACATTTAAGATAAAAGGAGAACTTACAGGAGAGGCTAATAGACAACGAGCAATTATCATAATACTAGCAAGTAATGCTAATCCAGCCGAGAGAACAAGAACAGGAATTTCTCAGAGGATTGCAAAGAAACAAGGCATTGCCTGGAAGAACATCTATTCTGGAATTTTTCGAGATATGGATGAAATTTTGATTCCGTTGGAAATTGCTGAAGAGGGTGGAAGATTACCTTTGAGACGTGGTCCGAAAGCGCTTCAAGAAAAGGGAATTCCATATTACAATCTAACAAAAAAAGGGATTCTAGTTGCATTATCCATAAGTGAGATCAAAAATATGGAGAAACTACTAAAGGAATTTTTTTCAAAGTCTGATTCAAAGGAAAAAGAGTATGAAAGAATCATTACAAGTCTATTAGAAACTAGTCCAAATTTTACATATTCAATTTTTCAAAAATATGTCAAGGCATTTTGTGATAATAAAATCAAAGATTTACTTCCATTTGATCTCTCAAAACTTAAGGATATTTCTGATGAGTCTTTAATGATTCAAAAGGAGATTTTGGAGGCCTTTTTGAAACTATCAAAGCAAGATAAAGAAGAGGCCATTAGATTTCTCAATGAAATTACTTAAAAATCATATTTTTGAGAGTAAATCGCCAAACATTAAAATCGGTTATCTATTGAGATTTATCTAAATGGGTGGATCAAAGAATGTCTATGCCTCTGTAAAATCATATAGTAAACGAGGTAAATTATTAAAAAAATCTGATTTTCAAACACTAGCAGAATCAAGAGATCTTGATGAATTAATGACTAGGATTAAAAATACAATTTACGGTGATTCTGTAGCAGATGTACAAAAACCATATACATCGCAAGGTATTGAATCGGCTCTAAGAAGTCATCTAGCAGATACACATTATTCCATTGCAAAAACATCAGGCAATTCTGGTGTTTTAGACGCATATTATATGAAATTTATTGTTTCTAATTTAAAATCAATTCTGAAAGGAAAAGTACTAGGAAAATCCCAAGAAGAAATTGAAACTCACATAAATCTTCATGCCGAGGAATTAATCAAACAAAGAGATATCGTCATTAAGGCATTAGTTGCAAAAGATCTTGAAGAAGCAGTTGCAAGCTTGAATTCAGTAGAATTTGGTGAAGAAATTGCAAAGGCTGCAACATTATACAGTGAGAGAAAAAATATACAAATTTTCGATACATATTTTGATAAAATTTTAATTCAACATTTAGCTGGTGCGATGAAAAATTATGCAGATAAAGATGCAACCAAATTAGTTGGAATGGATGTAGATTTCTATAATATTTTAAGTGTGATTAGAGGAAAATTCTGGGGATTACAAGAAGATCAAATTCAAGACTTGATTGTTTCTCAAACTCCAACTGCAAAAGATCTACTTGGAAGAATGATAGCATCTGCAACAATAAGAGATGCATTCAATGAATTATCTAATACAAAATACAAAAGTTTGATTCCTCAGACTGAAAATGAATTAAATGCAATTGCTGAATTTGAAAGAGCCTTTGAAAAGGCAATTTATCAAACAGCATTAAGATCTTTCACGAAAATGTTTAGCTTTGCAACAATTGTAGGAATTACTAAATTGACTGCATTTGAAGTAAGAAATTTGGCAGCTATTGCATTTGCTGTTGAACAAAAAATACCAACTGAAACTACAATGTCAAAGTTAATTCTGGAAGAAGAATAAAATTCTAAAAATGATCAGATTTCCAAAGAAAAAAGCTAAAATCTCTACAGAGATTGTGACTAATACGATTTGGGTTAGTACATTTTTGGCTATGATTCTATCATTGCCACCATTGGGATTATTCCTTGGAATCTATTTTCTAACAGGAAATCTCATAATAGGAGCAATTGTAGGTTTTGGAATCCATTTTGTCATATTAGCATTTTCAACTAAAATTTCAAAATTTCTGACTAATATTATGAGTTAATCTATAAGGATGGATTGTTAAGTGATTTATCATGATGGGTGATAGAGATTTTCGAAGTATAGTAAAAAATGCAGTGGACTCTATTGGAAGGGAATTAGAAATTGAAATTGATGCAAAAGACATCAAAACTATTCATCTCAAAGAAGTTGTTCAATGTCTAAGACGCTCATATTACGATAGAGTGGATCCTAAAGAAGTTGAAAGAAGGGGATTCAATGATCTTCTTTCTGGCCTACTTCGAAAATTACAATATGGCAGTAATCCAAAAGAATTTGCAATTGATGATATCAAATTAAGGGGGCATGCAGATATGATTGCGGATGATTCCATTATTTTGTTTAGACCTGCCAATACTACTCTAGAAACACCTCTAGCAAATGATCTGCTTTACCTTAATGCTTGTATGTGGATTTATGATAAGACAGATGGAGTAATTATTTACATTACTGGAAATAAGGAAGAAACTATTTTTTCATTAACGCGTGATAAAAAAATGTTTGAAGAAGTTATTAGAAGAGTTAGAGTCATAACTGATCTTCTTAAAGAGCAAAAAACACCAATTTTAGAGCCATCTAATGATTGCACTGATTGTCAATACTATCAAAGATGCTTTATCACAAAGAAAAATACCAAACAGGTCTCATTATCTGAAATGTTAGGTCTAAGTAAAGACTAGTAAGATAAATGAAAAATATTGTAAAGGAATAATTTCCTTTGATTAATCTAGTGGTTCTGGATGTCCTTTACCACGGAGTGCAAAACACACAACTGCTAGTGCAATTGCTACTCCTACTGCTGAGCCATATGCGGCTATTCCTGCTTCTGCCATTTGATAAAAACCCACTTCACGGGCTTTTATAATTTTGCCAATATTTTTTCTCTAAAAACAAATTATCATAATTTTTAATTTTTATGATACATTAATCATATTTTGCTGTTTTTAACTATTTTACAAATTCAAAATGAAGCTCATTTTCTTGCCCACTAGTCATTGAGCTTTGATTAAAGAAAACATCTCCACTGACTCGCCATTTTGCAGTATTACTTTCAAGGGTAGACCACAATTCAGGAGTATTACCAGTATTTTTCAATACTATTTTGTCTTTCAAAAGAATTGAGTTTTCACCAAGAACTACATAATAGTCGGAACCAAACTCTACCATTCCTTCTGGTCTACTACCAATTTGACCACCTGAAATTTGTTTTTCATTAGAAAATCCAGTTTCAAATAGTTGGTAATCCATAACTTGTACAATTACAGAACTGGGGTTAGGATTGTTAATTTTGAATGCTATCCCGATTATGGCAGCTCTTTCGGTTACTTCTATTATAGAAACATCATCTAATTCAATAGATATTGGTTGTATTTGTTGCGGGACTTGTGATATTTCTTGAGTAATATCTTCTTCTGATGTATGACTAACAAATGATGAACCAGACAAGAGAATTGCACCCAAAGCTGCAGCTAATGCGATAACTGCCACAAGAACAAAGATTTTGGAATTCACTAGATTAACTCATTTTTTAGATATCTTAAATGTTGAGATAGTTATTATAATATTAAAGAGTAAATTAATCATGCAGTATTTTCAAGCTGTACAACAGGGAAAACAAAGAGCTAGTAAATCACAAATGAAGATGTTTGAAGTTGCAGGATTTGGAATGTTAACATTGACTACAAAAAAAATTGATGGTAAATTTTATCCAGTTGGAGAAGAGGATTTTGTTGCAGTAATTAATTCGCCAGACGGATATGTTGCCATATTAGCGGACAAAGATGGATTCACAAAGGCTCAATCAAAATCACTAGAAAAAAAAGAAGCATTGTTAATTTATGAGAAATTAAGAGAATCTGGAATTCCAGAATACCCTGAAAAGGAGATTCAGATTTGGTCAGAGCGACGTCCAACTGTGCAAAACGAAATTTCTGAGTAATTATTTTGATAGAACTATTTCAGTTCCTACATCTACGCCTTTGATTGCTTTTTCAAGTGTTTTAATATCAGCTTTTAGTATTCGCGTCTTTATTTTAGAACGCTCAATAATTTTTAGAGCTACTATATCCATTAAATCATAACCTCCTGCAAGAGAATCTTCATGAACAAGCATGTTTCTTAAATTTTTGAGTTCAATTCGTTTGAATTTTTTTGCATTTTTGAATTTGTTAGGATCCATGTCATAGACACCATCAACATCAGTGGCATTAAGAAATTGTTCTGCATTGATTTTTTCAGCTATAAGAGCAGCGGTTCCATTTGTGCTTTGTCCAGGATGTAATCCGCCTGTAACTACAATCAAACCATCATCTACTGCATGTCTTACTTCTTGTAATGTTGTTGGTGGATGGGAATACGCTTTATTTTTTAGGGCATAAATCAAGAGTTTTGCATTTAATCTAGAGATTTCTATTCCAAGTTCATCTAGTGTGGATTCATCAGCTCCTGAAGATCTTGCATGAGTAATGTAATGTCTAGCAATATTTCCACCACCTGCAATAATTATTGGTTGACATATCTTACTAATTTTGACTAAAAATGAGGCATAGTCCTTTAGTATTTTTGCATTATCTATACCAAAAATTCGTCCTGAAAGTTTGATGACAATTCTTTTTTTCATTATTTTAAACCACCAAGGATTGATTTTGCGGCAATTTCAACTTTTTTTCTGTTCTTTTGATGTGTGTATATTCTAAGAATATTCATAAAACCAGATATTGCTGAAACTACAGGAATTTGTGATATAGGCATCTCTTGGGCAGTTGATTTTCCATTCTTATGTGTAATCAAAATGATGCATTTTGATTCATTTTTTGATGGGGTAAGTGGAATTGATGGGGTAACGGAGCTATCAACAAAAATTTCACTTTCATCGACTTTGGATTTTTTTGATATGGATGTTCTTAGCTCGTTAGTTCTAGCTTTTCCCAAATTGGTTCTACTAGTTAAAATTCGTTCAAATACACATTTTAACAATTTTCTGTTTTGATAATCTTCAGCAAATTGTCTAGCACGTTTTAATTTAGATGATTTTGATGAAATTAGTTTAGATAATACATATTCGTCTGTAAGTTTTACATATTCATTAATGTTAAAAGAGGTAAAACCAAACTCATCATCAGATAATCGTAATGCCTCTAAAAGCATAACTTCTGCAGCTCTCACTGTTTTATGAAAATATACAGCCTTGAACATTTGATAACGAGAATGCATCATAGATTCAAAAGAATATAGTGCTGATCTTTCTAGGGCGAGTTTTTTCTGATATACATCTAGGGATTGTGTTATTCTTTTGTGATCAATTTGTGCATGTTCTGCACCAGTAAAATAACCATCTCTTAACAAATAATCCATCATATCAGCACTTAATGCTCCTGAAATAATTTCATTCATGTACTGTAATTTTGAATCACCAAAGGCTACTTTTGTGATGAGTTTTTTGTCATATCCATTTTTTGATAAACTATCGCCAATTTCAGATTTTAGAATAATTTCTTTTCCAAAATCTTCATGTGAGAATTTCTTTTGTTGTATTATCTCCTCAAAAAGATGTGAAAAAGGTCCATGACCTATGTCATGTAAAAGTCCTGCAAGTCTCAAAACTTCTATATCATATGATTTCAAAATTCCTTTTTCATTTAAAGCCTGACTAGCTTGACTTGCAATGTGCATAACACCCAAAGAATGTTCAAATCTAGTATGTTGTGCTAGCACAACATACTA
>Ga0209519_10000025_pt1 | contig 68523 bp, 91 predicted proteins | sample Rifsed13ft1_FD_184005 | JGI IMG/M metagenome (GOLD analysis project Ga0209519, IMG submission 184005) | Soil microbial communities from Rifle, Colorado, USA - sediment 13ft 1 (version 2) | ecosystem: Environmental > Terrestrial > Deep subsurface > Rock core/Sediment | place: Rifle, Colorado...
CGATGAGGTCGGATAAAGCTCATTGGTCCCCACCGTCTCGATATTCCGCATTTGCTCGAAGTGCTGTTTTTGCCACATACGCCGACCCCCCGTCTCGCCCCGTATCGACTTTCTCATCGTACCCTTGACTGGCCTGGTCCGGCGAAAGTTCACCGTGTCTTTAGCCTCAGCCTGAATTTCCTCGATTTTGAAAGTTTGCATTGCCCTGTCTCCTTTTCCTTTTCGGCGTTATAGCCCGAATTCGATGGCCTCTGCCTCTACCTGCGTCAGTACCTTTTTCGGCCGCCCCACCATCGTCATTTTGCCCACCCCGTTGAATCTGGGCAACCCCATTTTGTTAACGACGGTGACCACCCGCGAATAAGCCTGCGTGCGATCTTTAACCGTTGGGAACTTGGCCATTACCTCTTTGGCGAGATCGGCCATATAGATCGCCTCGCCCTCTGGCAACTGAGTTAGGGTTGCCCTGATATAGGCAGTTATGCCCTCGCCCTTTATGGCCTTTATTTCAAGGCCTTCAATTTTTGTGGTTTCCATCGATATCTCCCTTCGATTATTAATGGCCAATGATCTCATCCCCTGCCCGCCCCCCGCCCTTAGAACTTCGGTGGTGTGTAACGCTTAATAAAAGCCGCCCACTCAGTGGGGCTTAAATTTGAGAACACGGTTATCTCGCCCTTTTCCCCCTCCTTGAGAATCAAGAATTTGCCCCTCGCGATTTCTTCACTCGCCGCCTTTATAGTCAGTGGGTGATTCTTCTTCATTTTTCCCTCACTTTCAAATTCATTATATCATGGGGGCCTTAATCCCCCCGCAACCTTTAGAACGATCCATCGATCTTAAGCAACCTTTTAGCGATCTTTAACCTTTGTCCTTTATATTGTTTTATCTATATGCTTACCCTTATTCGATGTACCTCTAGAAGGACTACTATTCACATTCTCTTTATTTATTGTGCTTATTATAGGATAAAACGATGGATTGATCGAGCAAAAAGGCGATTATTTTTTCTCTAAAATTGTGAGATAGGGGTTGATGGAATCCCTCGATATTTCCCTTTGCTTCTGTGAGGGTAGGGAGGGGGTAAGAGATACGAGACTATGTAACTAGTAAAGCTGCAGGGATGCACGTCGAAAGCTCTCCGCTATTTTTCTGCTAGTGATATGGCGAGGTGACGTGATCTACTGAATCGATGTATGATCAGGTGTACAACACTGCTTTCTCGTCCAGCAGCTGATGCAGTAGCTCTTGTTGCAGCTCAGGCAACTGTAGAAAGGGAGAGGTCTCTTGTGTCTTTGTTGGATTAGACCGATGGGGTATAGCGCTATCCAATCACACGTTTCTACTTCTGGTAGACCTTTGAAGCATCTAGCGCATTTCACACTAATAGGTCCTGGTACCGTCCATCGCTGCTTTGCCTCCGTCGCCCCAAACTCCTACTCTGCCAGTCTCTTGGAGTAGTCGAAAGGTTTTCACAACAGCAAAGTCAGTGATCGCGACAAACTCGAACTCCATACCCGCACCGAAGTCTCGCAAGCCCTTTAACACGATATCGCGTAGCTCTGTAACCGTTACCTCCTGTAAGGTTTTGGCTAATATGTATTCAGTGATGAGCGTCATAGCATAAGCGCTAATCGTGTTATTTGGTTCTTGCATCCGCATAAACGAATCCAGTGGACTACTAACGCGAAATCCTATCGATGCAGCGAGTGATATTGCATGCCGATCTCTGGTGGAAATGGTTTGAAGGGTAGTAGTTGCGATGCGCATCCGAGTATTGACGATTATAAATTCATCGAGATACGGAAAGCGAAGATGTAGTCCAGGGCCGAGCGGTCTGGTGAACTTCCCTAGCCGAATACGAATAGCAACTTCCCAGGGGACTACGATTACCCATGGGATTACACCGCGCAAGAACTCAACGAGCCATTGAAAGAATGTATTCATTTGACTATATGCCTACAGCACTCTTTGTAGTTCTGGGTGTGGTTCCTCGTATCGAACTCCATTTATCTTGAACCACTCTTTTGATTCATGTAGCTCAAACTCTTGTATCATTTGAAAGACGAAGGCGATTAGCTTGTCCCTGCTCAGGTTGGGTGGCGTCTCTCTCCTAAGGTATACGGTTGTACGCTTGGAGTTATCGTCTACATCGATTACTGATACCTCTAATTCTATGGACAGACTGCCGAACACATTGGCTGTCCTGAGCGCGTGCCCCCGCTTGTAGCTAATGCTACTTAGGACGTCTCTGATCTCGTTTACGTGCATGTTCGCTTTTACGATGAATAATGATGGTTGCCCGGTGATGTCCCACTGCCAGTAGATCTTCGAGCTCAGGAGCATTTTCGAGGTCTTCTAATACTACTCCCCGACCACAGGGACGTATGTAAATGATTCCCTTGTACTCGAATTCATTTTCCATATTCAGTACCACTTGCTGGAGGGTGTCGGTCGTAGTACCACCGATGCCCCATTCAAGAGGTCTTTGTAGTAGGGAGATCGCGCTAGCTCTACCCAATCCATCGGTGGTGGTGCAAAGCTCATTGCTACAAGATAGACTGGTAAGTGCTGGCTGAACAGTAATGTACCTCGAAGGTCCCCCAGAGTACTAATCCTTTTGTACTCTCTCGGATCGAGACCAGCATCTCTGCAGAAGTCATGAAAGATTCGTTCTTTGGGGGCTACGATGAAACCTTTCATTCCTTCCAATGCTCCTTATCATATCTGAGCGCGAATACTGTTGCTTCAGTTCGAGTGGGCGCGGGGTGCCAGTGACCCCTCCCTACAGCTATCCAACCCATATAGCTCTCCATAACAACGATGGAGTTATATTCGATGTGGCCTGGGTCTACTGAACTCCGCTCTGGTTTGATTTGTACCCGCGTACCATCGATGTATCCGTAGTCAAAGACCACCTCGTTTGTTTCCACCGCACTTAATGCAGATCGTTCCTCCCCAATACACATCGCTTACCTGTAGTGCTGGTGGATGCGTGCATCCCGCGAGCTTCTGCTCTTTAGCACGTTTGAGGTAAGGTTTGACTACGGCGAACCAGAGCACTACAAGAAGTATAAAAACATACCAACCAACGATGATAGCAATCATCGAATTCATTTCTTAACTCCTATTCCTACGGAGCGATTAATGTCTTATTGATCAACCTCTGCAGTGACTTCTCGAACTTGTATGCATCACAATGCATCGGTAACCAAATTGTTCCCTCGATGATGCAATTCTCTGCATGGCCCCCGTACTCGATACGGTACATCCTCCAATTATCCATATCCCTCGGAGGACGTTGCACCATTTGCTCGACGAGTGAAACTCTCATACAAACCTTCCGCCTTTTTGTCGACGAAAGCCATGTTCACTTCGAAGGGCATCAGTCCGCATCATCGCGCAAGCGTGCACGTTATCAACAAAGCCTCGATCAGAAACTTGCGCGATATGATAGCTCTCAGCGAGTAGTCTGAAACCCTGTGCGGCCAGCTCGTTAACTTTCTTCTCGAACTCGGTTAAGTTCGAGTCTGAAACAAATCGGTACTCCATTACTTCTTCTTTCTTCTAACTCGTATGGCCTTTGTTGCGAGCACCTTGTAACTATGGAGTTCTTCGAGGAAATTCTCTTTGATTTCCCCCACATCGATTTCCATATACTCCTCGCTATTCCAAACCTCAAATGGACCTATTCGGATTTCTTGATAATTTGGACTCCATCGAAAATGCACACATGGGATAGTGCTCAAATCACTTGTATGCTCTATCCAATAAGTGAGATTCTCGACAACTTCTACCAACTGATCAACTGTGACCATCGGTCACCTCCTGTAACTCTTCAGTATTGGAAGGTTCGCTCTTTATTTGTTAATGGAGGATTAGAAGCTGCTTCTACCTCCGTTACGCAAGTCCAACTACCTGGGGCGTATGCTTTGATAATCCGCCTAGATGATGCTACTGGGCCTGTTAAGAACAGCAATGTTCCATCTCTGATAATAATTTCATCAGCAGTAACCTCGATTGGACAGGAGATCGAACTCACTACATTATACTTTTTCATCCTGATCCCCTATCTGCTCTCCAATTTGCTCTAACTCTTTCTCCAATTGTTCTTTCTGCGCGAGAATTGCAGCTACAGTGGAGATCTTCGCTTGGTTCTCCTTGCTAGCATATTCAACAGTTGGTATCCATCGAAGCTGATAGCCACTCTCGTATGCTCTCATGTCAAAACAATCGACGCAGAGAGGGGCTCCATCTTCCCACACTGAACGATCGCTGAGCATATACCATAACGATGGGGGTGATTGCCATACCTGTCTTACCTGTCTACCGCAATCATGGCAGTACTCGTGGAGTAGAAAGTGCCGAGAGAAAAAGTTCTTAAGCCTTAGCCTTAATTTTTTCATCGGGGCACTGTGGTGGATATCCTGCTGTCAGGGTAACCCATGCGCCATCGACAATCTTGTCAATCGCTTCATGCAACGTCTGCCTGAATTCAGTATCCATAAAGTAATTCGCGATAACCTCTTGCTTATCTAGTGGAGATTCTTTTTCGAGGGGAAGAGGAGAACATCTACCCTTACCACCAGCATAGCCGCAGTAATGAATATGACACTCTCTATCAGGTTGTTCAACGCACTTGCTCATTTTCTCAATGGTTCGATCTTTCTAGCTACTGCAAGGAAGCATTTAGTTAGAGGTTCATGCAGCTCATCTAATCCAACGCTCCTAGCAATCCAGCGAGCTTCGATAATGCAATCTTTGATCTTGATCAGCCTTTCCCTTTCGAGCAGCAGTTCAAACTCAGGATCCTTATTTACGACTTCATTGTTCTCATCAACTCGCAAAATTCCCTTTAACGCCATTTCGCGCTTTAATGCAGGTAAACTCATTAGTACTCCCCTTCATGAAATTTATCCTTTTTGCACGCTCATGAACTTCCAGTGCTTTGGGTTGATGCATCGAGCTGTCTTTATGTCTAAGTGAGAACCATCGAAAAGACATCCATTATAAGTACTCACTACCCGATCGTGTACTTTCTTGAAGTTGTTCATCGTGAGCTGATCAGCATCTTCCTTTACTAATGCGAGCCCGCGCATATCAAGCTCACCCTCTTCGCTGATAGCATCGCGGTAACCCGCTTGTTTAAGTTTATGTTTGATTTCGTTATAGGCGAGCTCGCTTAATGCGAGTAAAGCATAGGTATATGTGTGTGTACGGCTCATTGGTAATTCTTAAATCCTCCTGCGGGTCTAATGTCTTCCATCTTGTTGTAGAGATTAACAGCAAAACTCCAGATGGAATCGCCAAATTGACGTAGGAACAGTACTTTTATTTGACGAAGTCGATCTCGAATCCACGTTTTTTGCACCAAGAAATGAGATTGTCGATGGATTGTCCCTTGAATGCTGCTAAGATTGGGGCAGCTTCTACAATGGTGTGAGAGAGCCCAACACCCACGGCAGCAACAAACGATGGACTTACCACTCTCAACCATACAATAGCGTCTCGCATCTCCATGACTTATAATATTCCTCGAAGGGAGATGATTTAAATGATAAAGAACGTTAATGACACACTGACTCAGGGGATAAATACTCTTGTACCCCCCATTGCAGTGAAACATCGAGAAATAAATGTTACAGATGTAGGTGTTGGACTCACAACGGGAGTACAATTTACCTTCATCGACGTTAACAACGATGACAACAAGGATGACGTGTTTGTCGTTGTTGGACTCACTGTTCCTTCTACGGACGTGAACAACGGAGCCATTCGGTTGAAGCCGAAAGAGTCTCTGGAACTTGTTCGCAATCAAATACCCGACAACACAAAAGCACTCGCATTTCAAACTGTAGTGGGTCAAGCGGCTGTTGTTCGTGTGTTATGGGGAGAAGAATAACCATCAGATCTGTCCAGTCTTAACTCCCTCTTCATAGAACTCTTTACGAATCTGGAACTCATGATTGATCGCTATCATTTGATCGAACATGGGTTCTGGCTTCCCTGCGGTACCTTGAAAGAGATCGTTCATCTCCTTGAGCTGCTCTTCACACTTACCCTCTTTCCAGAAAGCTAAGTGATGAATGCGGTCATAGAACTCCAACATCTTTTCACGCAGGTCATCAACCTTCACGCGCATTTCTTCTTTTACTTGTTCCAAAGTCATATGTAACTCCTTGGGCATCTGAATTGAATTGATGTTCAGGAAGGCTCATTGAAGTTTTCCTTATGGTAATCAGCATAGCTGGTAGTTTTAGTATGCATTATTTGATGCAGGTCATCGATGCACACTGGGGTTAAATCGTTGTTATCAACTCCAACATCCCATCTCTTACCCGGAGCTCTACAACTACCATGCGAATGTCCGTGCAAGTGCCAACTACCGTAATGACTTTGATTCCAAACCAACATCGGATAATGCAAAAGAGTAATACGAGGAGTACCTTGAGGTTTAAGTTCTAGGTAGGGTATCATGGCATCGAACCGAAGCTTTGCTGCGCGGGGGAAGTTCTTCCCATGATGGTCGTGGTTGCCGTAGATGAGTGTGATGTGTCCCTTAAGTGCAGCTAAAATCTCATCAGTACGTTGCTTATTCGCAAATGAGAAGTCTCCGAGATGATAGATTATGTCTTTGGGACCCACAACTGAATTCCACTTCTGAATCAACTCCTGATCCATCTCATCAATAGTAGCGAACTGTGGCCGATACCTCTCCAAGCGGATCATCAGTCGATGTCCAAAATGCGTATCAGCTGTAAAGAAGATATTACCCACCGAACTTCTCTTTGACATCGCACGTCTGACACATGATGGCGTCAGAGTCTTTGAATGTCTCATACGATTCACCACATTCGGTGCAGTCTCGAACTTCAAACTTCCGAGAGTACTTAGCAAGCAAGTCCGGCCAATCACCTCTTATGATGTAGCCTTCTTCTTTCTTTGGAAGGAAAGAAGAGCCCTTAGCCCAAAACGGAACAACGACACCACGAATGCGCTTAAGGTCCTCAAGAAACGATTTTTGAATGATTAGAAGATCGCCGCGCTCAGGAACGATTCCATGAGCTAACTTTAAACTGTCGAAGAAGTTTGTGGGTGCTCGAAGTTGCTCTAAGATGTTTAGCAACTTCTGTGAGGTGAAATTATCATAATCACCCTTCGATGTAGTTGCAGTCATTGTTAATAGCGATGTCATTAAAACTCCTTCCCATGCATGTATGGTCTTCCGAGATTGTATTCCATCTTTGCGAGAACAGCTTCGGGGACTTTCCAACCTCTAGCGTACGCGATGTCCATCATACGAATAATGACATCCGCAAACTCAACCTCAACTCCTTTGAATTCTGGACAATGACTATCGGGAGGAAACTTATGACGGATGTTTTCTAGAGCCTCTGACAGCTCAGAATGTATTAATGCAATCATTTCACCGTCGTTGCGATCTTCTCCTTCTTTCCAGAAGCCCTTTTCGATAGCGTTCTCGTGAATGTCCTTAGCCAGTCTATAAAAACTGTGAACAAAAGAATCATCACTGACAATGGTAGTGAATTTCTTTTCAGTTTCCCATTTACTGTAAAGTATGGTACCAATAACAATCCCAATTATAACACCAGCACACAACAGCACAAGGAAAGTAAGTGGAGTAATCATTGCTTATCCTTTTTCTCTTTTTGTTCGTCGATCGCTTTTGTAATAGTGGTGAGCACCGCGCGGTATTCAGTTACTACCCTGAGGATAGTTCCATTCTTCAAAAGCACTTTTGTGTTTGGATATGTATCTTCTAAACCAGCGATCTCTGATAACCGGAAAGCACCAAAATGATCCCCCCGACCGTCGCTGTTCATAATCCGAAACTGAATGAAGTAGTTGTCCATTACTTCTTCAGTTTACTGCTATTTTGCTTGTCGATGAAGACGTCCACGCAAATGCATCTCCGATCGAACTTATTGATTGGTCTCCGAAGACCCCTGTACCTCGGATGTAACGGACATTTTTTCAAGCTCATATTCTACTCTCCTTATTTCGTCCATAACTTGGACGTGATTTCCGGGTCAAAGTGCAGCTTCCAGAGCATACAAACTGAGGAGTGACATTTCTAGTTCTTTTGCTCTAGAAGCTTGCATGTTTAATTACTCAGATACTATAACAGTACCCGTAGGTGCGTTCGGAACCGTCCCTGCACGGAAGTTAACTTCATTTGAAGGTCCCGACTCACCAAACTCATTCGCCGCGAAAGCAGCGCAAAACCAAGTACCAGATCCATCAATTGCTTCTTTAACCGGCATCCGTCTTGGCTTTGTCAAATCCCATACCGTTACTTTAGTGTAAGTCCCTGTTGCAGCACCGCACTTCATTCTGAACTCAGCAACATCACCGTCGTTGACTCCTGGTTCAGTACCCCTGCTCCAGTCCCAAGTCAAGACAGCTTTGTTGATATCTAAACTTAACACAGTCTGAGCTTGAGCTGCCCCCGTCAAGAAAAAGCCCAAGCATAGCGCTAACAATAACTTCTTCAACATTAAATGCTCCCTTCAATTTCATGAGTTTTGTCACTCCTGTCTATTTTAAAACGCCTTCGCGTTCCGATGGTATCTCCCACTGCCCCTCGTAGAATCTCTTATAGAATTCTGCGGGTGAGAGTCCCGATTCATCTCTCATTTTATAAATATCTTCCCTCCTACCATCAAATCTCGGCAATGTAAACGTTCGATAAAAGCATTGCCGTGCCCCAACTGAGTTATTAATGTAGATGCGATGCTCCATGACGATGGGCTCTGGGAGTTCACCTGCTGCAAAGAAATCTGCGTCAATGGTTTCTTCTGTTTCTTTTAATAACCTTCCATTTATAACAGCACACCTGAAGATCATTGCCAAAGTACCGCTCATCCAATTAGGCTTATACGAAATGCCCACTACGTCATTGACGTGAACTCGCAATCCTGTTTCCTCAAACACCTCCCGGAGCACCGCTCCTTTTGGATCTTCTTTCTCCATCATACCCTGCTTGAGAAGTCGAAGCTTACTATCCACCATACCGCCTGGAAGACACCACACTTCAAAGTCTCTTCGTTTTGTTAAGAGAATTCGCCCAAAGGGATCTTCAACGATTGCGGCTACGGCGACTTTCATTTTTCTTTACCTCAATTTCGTCTGGTCGATGCTTGCAAAATTCACAATCTAAATCGCCACACTTGGACTCAACCCAATCATCATGATTCTCACACCAAAAGGCATCAAATTCCTGATAATAAACAAGGATACAAGATTTATGGCCAGTTGTCCGACTAGCACTAGGACTTATGTGGTAAAGTTTTGCCACCATTCACCATACTGGGTTTCACGTAGAAGACGCAAATAATGGTATCTTTTGTCGGGGGAAGTACAGCTCCCCAAGTACAAAAGTAACTCTTTCCGTTCTTTGAAGGATAAACTCTACTAGCGTTCATTCGGAAGGGTTTGAAGTCTGCGATAGCAACTTCAACTGTTTCTTTATCAATAAAAGAAACAGTTAAGGGTGCTTCGCGGCAATCGTTCTCATGGCAGCAGCTGTTCCAAATTTCTTTAGTTGTTGGAAGCTTGTCCGGATGGTAGTGCTCGGACACGGCCGCAGCATTTCTATAATATCGCCACGGTACTCTTGCTTGTCCGAAGACATAGTTCCCTGAGAGAACAATAGCAAACAAGACAGCCCAACGAGCCATCCATCCAAGCATTCCTGTTCGAATCTTCATCTTCCTAATCCCAGATTCTCTTTCTGAGTCCGCATCGGAACAATATCCTCATACAGAATTGGAATATGTTTTTGAAAAGTTTCAAGAAGTGGAACAGTTACCTCGAGCATCTGCGGGTGAGTGTTCTTCGTTGTACGCATCAAGAAGAAATGTCTCCATTGCCGAAGATTGAAAGTAACTACAATCTTCGAAGCAAGAGCATTTGGAAATACAGAGCGAGCGATCTGTGGAGCGTGTCCTCGATCAATTAACTTGCGATATGCATCCTCACAAGTCTTGATAGCATGAAGCCAAATTTCAAAGCTATCTGGATCAGTCATGACGCCGGCAGGACAAATGAAGGTTGGCTTCATCTTCTTCTTGTAGTTCACAAACCGAGTTGACTCTTGAGTGTAAGCTGCTATGCGATGTCTTACCAACTCGTGAGTGATGCCCCGATCAACAACGAGCTCCACAGTAACCGAGCAATGTTCAGTCACAGACCAATCACCGTGTTCAAGAACTACACTTCGAAGAAAACGATCGTATGAAGTTTCAGTTACGTAGGGAGAGTCTTCACTGCGGTGGCTGATGCGCGCGATGGCCTCAATCGTCTTGAGCATCCGAACCCCGTTGAGGGGATCATCGCTATGCGCTTTGTAGAATTTACTTACGACGCCGCTTGATAAAACGTTTGTGTCGTTGTCGGACATTTTTCCTCGTTTCTTGTAAAAATTTCTTCATGAACGCTGGGGGTAAGTCGTCAAATTTATCCCCATACACCGCTTCAAATTCCATTATAGCACCACAGCCCCACATAGTCTTAGCGATATGATCTTCCGATCGATCACCGGAGAGGAAGAGACAGAAGTGATTGAAGATATGATTGACAATGTTACTGTAAGGCATTCCTTTACGCCAGTTACAGTAACCGTAGCGGGTATCACCTTCAAAGTGAATCATCGCTAAGCGTCGGAGTGCATGTGGAGAGATTGAATGGAAGTTAAACTGAAAGCCTCTCTCGTCTCTCTGTGCTCCGGTGGAGAAGACTTTATTCTTTTTGTTTGACGTGTCGCCGTCCTTGACACCTATTCTCTTTTGCATTTGTCTTCTCCTTATACTGCGCTACAAAACGTTCCACCAGTGGAAACCACTTATCGGAACGACGATGGCCTTTTACTATAAAGGGAACACTTATCTGTTGATTGTTTATGTAAGCGATAACTTCGTAATCCGATATCTCAGCCAAATTAGATACATTACGAAAAGCAACAACCAATGCCATTAGATTAAATCCCTATCCTCAGCCAACCATTCAGGGATAGTAAGTTCGACAATATCGCCCACTTTAAAGTCGTAAGGTTCTTTTTCTTCAATTTGACTCTTTGGAAGAGTTGTTCTGACGCGACCATCTCTAACTGTAATAGAAAGATCATTGATCGAAACTATCTCAACTTCAATTTCGACCAAGTCATCTTCCATATCAAGTCAACCAGTTAATCAAGCCCGCCAGTGCAAAGAGTAGCACAGCGATAACGAACTTGGTCTTCTGTACCTTCGCGTAAAACTTAGGGTCGTATAAATTGCTCATGTTTTCTTTTATACAGTAGGGTGAACAATCTTTTCAAGCACACGGAGAAGTCTATCCTCCTGCGAGGATATTGAAGGTATGTCTTCTACCTCTCCGGCAATCAAAATCTTCTTGTTCTCGTCATAGAGGGTGTAAGTGATCTTCAAATGACTATCTGAAGAACCCAATTCGTTTAAAAGGAGAGTTCTTATTGTTTTTCTCCTCTTCAAGTCACCGCCCGGAATGTCTTCTACGTTGATCATTTGCATTGAAGTTTGTCCTCTCTCAATCCCCATCGTCTTCATCTACAGCGGGTAGGTCTGACAGAATCTCAAATTGATTAACGTAATGTGCTCCGTCTTGCTCATCTCCATGAAAGCGGATATGAAACTTACCGCTCCTTAACATCCGCTTTGCTTTCTCAAGAACTTCAATTTGTCGATTAATGAGAGCTACGAAGGCGACATCCCACGGACCCGTAACCCGATCTTCGTCCCATAACTCATTGCGAGCTGCAGCAAAGAGTTTATTCTTTTCAGAATGACTTTCTGGTAATCCCGGATATAGATCTGCAAGGGTGACGTATCCAAGGCCTGTAATCTGAGATCGAAAGGGAACTTGAGCCATTGTTTCCTCGAAGTTTAGATTTCCATCACTCGGTTGGTCTGCATGATTGCGATGCATGTATCAAAGAAAAGCTTACTTACCCGGAGCTGTCCATTCAAGTGCCAAAATCCTAAAGCAAAAACGAGCAAACTCCCGTGTATTATTCCAACCCAGTAAACTTTGTCCTTATAGAAAGCTTTTTGGGTCTTGGAAGCCTGTTTCCGGACTTTCCTTTTGTTCTTTTGCGGCATGATTCCCTCTTATGGCTAGTAAGATCTTACGTAAAACAAGATTCGCTTGAGTAACGTACTTTTGTGCTTCCTCGAATTTACCTTCTGCGAGGAGACTCTCTGCTTTGCGGATATAGATGTACCGAATGCTATCAAGCTCATTGAGGATCTTACCAAACTCCTCATCGACTTGCAGCTGTTGCACGAGTCTGTTTACAACGCTAGTAGCGTAATCGTGCTTCGTAGCATCCTGAAAGACAGAGTTCTTTTGAATCTGTTCGAGAGTTGGAATCGCTGGTTGGGATTTAAATGTCGGAAGTGTACATCCGGCTGAGAAGAAAACAAAAACAAAAACGAGTTTAAGGTTTCGGTACAACATGTCCCATCGCTGATGCTATCATCTTAAGCCAGTCAAATGCCCGGGTCAACAAGATAGCAACTAGCGTGGTATAGAGAACCCAAAAGTGCTTCTTGCGGTTTTCACGATCTTTCTGAACGGTGCGGAGTTGAGGAATAATTCCCTCTTTCTTTATATCATTCGGATCCCCGAGCAGGATAATTGTCATCTGACTTTGGTAGGCTAAATCATCTTTTATGTGTTCCTGAAACGATAACAGATTCGCGTTGACAGTTTGATGTAATTCCTCATGGCGATGCGCTAGATGTTTTATTTCCACCATCAACTCGGAATTCGTTACCCGAGTGTTACTATCGCGGCCCATATTAAACACACCCCCCGCCAACTCCCAAAAGATTCATATTAGTACAAGGAACGGTATCCGCTGCTCCAGCTACTTCCTTAAATGCGCCTAACACTGAAGCATTATCTCTACTACCCGACCACGTTGGATCACTTGGATTCGAAGTACCAGTAAAGATATCAAACTCACCAGTAACAGCCATATTCGATGCAGCCCCCGCTCCGGTGGTGCCCGCGCAGCAGAGTGTACGGTCATAAGCGGCTGTTTTTGAATAGGTGGTTGCGTCCTCAGGACCCTCATGAGCAATACATCGCACCCACAAATGCTCTTCATTGAGCGTAGTTAAATCCAACGAACCTGGATCAGCGCCATCGTCTTGACGAGAAGTCGTATTCGGTGCAGTTACGGTGGGAGAGACTGAAGCATTTGCTTCGAAAATAACTATAGCCTTAGCAGCAACATTGTCAGAAAAGTTTGCCGTTACAACATCACCGACTTCATAAAAAGTATCCAGCTTAGAATACCAGAGAGATACTGCGGCGCCGTTGCCGGCGGATCCCTGACTATTAGTGAACTCAATAGCCTTATTCCACGTATTCCCTCGAGGGTCTGTAATCGAAGTGTGGGTATTCGTAGCCCCGTCTGTAGCTGAAATGTTATTCGACGCCACACATAAAAACATTACCGGATCATCACCAAGAGTGTCAGTCCATAAAACACCTATGCTATTAGACGATGTTTTATCAAAATTCAAATTAACATGTCCGATAGTATGACTCCAGGCTCCGAACCCAGGACTAACAGTTGCGAGTAGAAAGAAGAGAGTCAGTAAAAAGCTACCTATTTTTTTCATAATCACCTCCGCTAAATTATTGAGTTACATAACTAAAACCACCAGAAACCTGACCACTACTGCTTTGAAGCAGACATAAATTATCTTGGTTTACAGTGGTTGCGGCGATCGCCCATCCACCAGTCCCAAAAGCAATACCAGCGTTCTTTCCAAAATTCCACCCCTCATCTGCAGTTGCACCACCACTGAGACCGGGCACCGCAACTGTAGTCGTACCGCATGTCGTGCCGGTACCTGCAACAAAGACAACATTTTGTGAAGTTGCTGTTACCAACTGAACTGAACAAATATAAATCTTTTTAGCAGCAACTCCCGTAACGAGCTGAGTACTTGTCACCTGATCAATACCAACGAACGTCTTCGCATTAATTCTGCAAGGATCGCCTAAACGAGTATTGATATCAGCTAAATTGCCACCGGTCTCTTTCGCGATGGTAGCCGTTGAATCTTGACGAACGTATCCGCCACCACCGGATGCTACAAGAGGATCAGTATTCGTTTTAACAGTAGCAAGATTCCCACCAGTCTCTTTCGCGATGGTATCTGTCGAATCCTGCCTGACGTACCCACCGGCGCCGGAAGCCACAAGAGGATCGGTATTCGTCTTAACAGTAGCTAAGTTACCACCTGTTTCTTGTGCTGCGTTCGAAGGTAGTGGTAAAGTGGCTGCACTAACCGGCTGTGTAACGCCTGAACCATCGACGTGAAGTCGACCACTACTAACATTAGCTTCAGTGGTATCCCCGGCACCGTCTTTAACTATGCCATCACTGCTTCCAGATCCGGCACAAGATTCAAAATCATCATTTGCGGCGGTGACGCACCGCACAGCAACTGACTCACCCACTACAGCTCCATTACCGGTGACAGTTGCTTTCAAATTTCCGATAGTGGATTGAACGGCTGTTACTGTACCACTGACCGGCTGCGTAACCCCAGAACCATCGACATGAAGTCGACCGCTGCTAACATTCGCTTCAGTTGTATCCCCAGTTCCGTCCTTGACTATGCCATCGCTGCTTCCACTGCCACCGCAAGCCTCAAATGTGGTGCCATCAGTACTAACGCACCGCACCGCAACAGCTTCATCCGGAGCCGTATTTCGAATTAGAGTACGGCCGGGGATAGGTTGAGAAAAAGCGATAGTTGGATAAAGAAGAAATAATAGAACTAAAAGCTTCTTCATGATTACCCTTTCTTTACTAAAGCCCGCAATGCACTGTAGCCAAAGGCGAGTGCTGCAGCTGTTGCAGCGTAGTACCAATTTCCAGTGGCTACATCTTGCCCGATGAGATAACTGACTACGACTCCAACCACGCCAAACTCGGTTGTTTTATAACCTTCTTTGGGAGCTGTAGTCGATTTTACTTGAGTGATAATCTCAGCAGCCGCCTGTGCGATCGATTCTTTGACATCCATACTCTTCACCTCTCTCTTATGCTAATCCAATACCTAAACGAGCAACAGCTGTTTTGCCGGGCAGTGTAGTTAAAACCAATTCACTAGTATTACTCACTAAACGTTGACCACTGATATCAAGCCCTTCTCCGGGTTTAACCTTGAAAGCTAATACCGTATTGGTTGAAGCGACTACGCTTCCAAGTCGAAGATAGATGTCATCCGCACTGTCATCGTTGATCATGTTGAACCAAACGATCGAACTACCGAAGGTTACCGCTGTACCCGTATCAACTGCGGTGACTTCATGAGGTTCGATCGAAGCAACTCTGCCGAAGTCCGTTTCAACTAGAAGTCTGCCATCGCTTTTACGAACACGTATGTTAACTAGCTGTTCGATGTCATCGGGATCTACGCCACCAGCTGCGTTACGAAAGTTTTTATCAATAGCAAAGGTTTCACTATCGGGTGCTGACATTAGGGAGATTCCTCCTCTACTGCTTCACCTTCTCCTTGATCAACAAGAATACCATCAACAGATGAACCTTCAGGACCACACTTTACTTCGGCACCTTCACGAGCTGTACGAGCAACTGAAATAGTTCCCGAGCCCCAACCACCGGCTGCGGGGACGCCCGGAACACCGCCTCCGGCACCCCCCTGTCCAGTGATATAAACGCAACCGGAACCTGGACGCTCAATAACTAATCGCGTCAGATCCCGATCTTCCTTTGTAAGGAAATAGCAGCTTGAAGTGAACAGGGGGACGAGTAGTCCCCCTATCAACATGAGGTATTTCATGAGTTACCTCGGTATTGTTGCAGCTAGATCAGCAGCTTCCTCGGCTGACTGAAGTAACTTAACGATCAACGTTCGCTGTTCAGGATTCAATACGCCGTTGCCGACGTGTTTCTCGACCTCTAGTTTTACGAGAGCGAGTACATCTTCGATGAGCACTTTATCTGCGGGAGAAAGATTGTCCCACTTAATAGCGCTTCGAAGTGCTTCGACGGCGAGAGCGACGGTTGCATCGAGATCACCACTAACCACTGCTCGAGCTTGTGCTATGATTTGTTTAGCACGAACAGCTCGATCGGGCTTGTTGGCGAGTGCTCGAACAACTGCCTGACGAACGACCAAATTCAGGATAACTTCCTCGCGCGGACCGATGCTGACACCAGATGAGTCTCCGGGGGCCGATGACTGGGCTCCGCATCCAAAAAGTGCGAATGAAATCAAGGAAATAAACAGGAAACGAGTAAGTTTCTTCATATAGAAATCCTCCTAAGACTATTTTAAGGTAAAAGGTGACGTGTTACAAGAAGTTAGAACTTGAAATACCACTTGATCAAGACAGTAGCACTAACACCTACCCAATAGAGCACGAGTGTTCTAAAGGGTAGGTTCTGACACCATCCGATTGTGGTAGCGAAGAAAAGAGCTTCTCCCCACGTCAGCTTAAGTAGTTGGAGCAACAATGCCCCCGAAGTGAGGATTAAGACCGGACATGTTCGTGAGTATCCAGGGGAGCTTCTCGACCACATCATCAATGCTGTAGAAAACGATAGCGCTATTTTTCTCGATAAAGGGATGAAGCTTGAAGAGCGCCTTATTGTCGTGTCCGGTGTATCCCGGATCGATGATCGAGTAACGAAGACATCCAGATCGTCCAGTCGATCGTCCGAACTCGATCAAACTTCCGATGGTTGGATACTTAACTGACAGTGACGTGAAATTGCAAAGAAGAATATCTGCGTGATCGACGCACCAAAAGTCCTGCTGAACGATCAAGTCAGCTCCCGGAACCAGCCCGTGAAGACTCCAGGCTTTCGTTTCTGGGTTGAAAGTCTTTCCTCCAAGTGGATTAAGGAATACCGCGAGATCTCCGCACGCGTCTATCACGCGTTCGCGCCACTCTACATCTTCTTTGATGTAGTCATCCCGAATCGACCCCACAAGATAAATTGACGGCTTTCTCGAAGCCACTCCTTGAAAGTCACTTGATCTCATCATAACCAACATCTCCATTCTCTTGAATTTTTTTGTCTTCGTAACGAGCAATTACTCTGCGGTAAAATTCGAAAGCCACCATGAACAATGTACCGATAACGAGCACGAAAGAGGCATAGCGTTTCGATGGACATGTCAAAATCAACAAGCGTGTGATCGCGTAATTTAGAGGTCCGAGTTGTCCAAGGGATGATATCGGAGTCTTCTTCCCCTGAAACTTTATCTCATTAGCAAGTGGTTCAAGAAGCTTATCAATCGGAGGTCGATCTTCCTGTTCAATGTAAGGCATCAATCCTCCCCCGATTCCCACGGAAACACTAAATAGTTCGTTGTATCAATCCTTCTTCCAATTAACACCTTATCGGGAGGTACATTGTGCTTTGCATAGACGAAAGCATAGTTAACAAAGCCGTACCACTGAAGTAGATCGTAATAGGTTTCACCCGTGTCGTACAAACTATCAATGATAAAGTCATGAGCACTTAACCTTGAACGAGCATGATCTACTGGTACCATGCGCACGTTTTTAATTTTGAGCTCATATGCAAGCACAGCTGCGGGAGTCAATCCTCCTCGGGGTATGCAGTAAAAGTTCGAGTAATTAACATCAAAGAGGTGATGTTTAGCAATCTTATTTGCTAATCTGAGACAGTCTGACTGAAACTCATCCCAGTTGATAACTTGATTAGTCGAAGGTAATTTGTGAGAACTTCTTGATGACATGATTAATTACGCCATACGACAATGCTGCTCTTGCTGGTAAGAATAAACTAGTTTTAGGAGCGGATATATCCTCGCGTATGGGAGAAGTAACCCGATACTCCACAAGAAGCTTCTTCATCTCATCACTATCAATTGCATCAGCTTCGATATTTTCACGCATCGTATTGATGGTGACATCATCTCCCAGTTCAACTGTAGTTGGATGAAATAGAAAGGTGGCATCCTCTAAAGCATAGCGCCTATCTGGAGATGCAAGAAGTGGATAAATACCAGCTGAATATACCTTGCCAAAAGCAACTGTGGTAAGTCTAACATCAAACCCCTTCAGAAGATTCATTAATGAAATAGCTGCATCCCGGTCTCCACCCTGCGAACTGACCATAACGAGCAAATCACTTACGCGGCCCTGCGCCGATCCGACAAAGTCTTCAAAGACTCGATCAAGCATCTCCCATTTGATCTCTCCGGCCAACATAATAGAGAAGCAGCCCGAGAAGGGCAAACCTGAAGGCGCTGGTTTTTCATTCATTAGAGCACCTTTGTAGGTTTAGGAAGTTTCTTTTTGGGTTCAACGAGTTCGATGCCCGGCATCTTGAAATCAACGCCAGATGTGTACACTTTGCGGTCAAAGTAAGGATAGGCTTGAGGGACAAATCTTCGAATGGTTCCGTCGGGAGCTAATGACATTCGAACGATCCATGCACCGAGTTGAGCTTCGATGTGAAGTTTTCTCATGAAAGTTGTTTGATCTTCCATGCAACCAACTAACATAGTGTGGACGTTTCGAATATTCCAATACCCCATCTTGTGATAATGACCTGAGAGGTATACGTGAGGTTTCTCTCCACCCTGCAGCGACTCAACTATCTTCTGTAGGGTGTAGCTGAGAGCGTATGCTGTTCCGCCACCCGGGTGAGCTAACCTCACGCACGTACCCCCTTCTCGAGTTTTAAATTGAACATCTGCCTCGAGAAAACCCAGATAACGCCAGTCATTACGGCCAGCGTGCTCCATATCATCTTGAATCTTCTGTCCGATGTTTAAACCAACGCTATGTGCGATCCAGCCTTCGTGATCATCACCTGTAATAAAATAAGTAGTCACGCCTTCAATCTGCGGGACGTGCTTGATGAAGTATTGGATTTGTCCATCAACACCGTGGGCGAGGAGTTCGTGACGATTGAAATGGATCTCACCATCAATCATGTTTCCACAATTGAAAACGATTTCGATTCCTTCTTTTTTGAAGATCTCATACTGAAGTTGGATTAACTCGTGTCTCGAATGAACGTTCCCATAATGCAGATCACTGATAACTCCGAAGGCGACTTCACGATTGCTACCAAAGTATTTTTCCACATTGATAACTTCGTGACCTCCTCTCGCTGGATCTGGCGTGAGGGTGATCTCTTCTCCCTCATTCAGGAGTTGAATGTTATAATGATCACCGCGAAGTTTAGCAACAAGTTTTTGAACTGTGGAAGGTGAACGATCTAAATACTCAGCAGCTTGTAGAACTGAGCGCGGTCCCTTGCGAAGATACGATACGAGCTTCTGTTCGTCTGTCGAACCACGCTCAGCAAGATTCTTTGGACCACGAAAGACTAGCTGTAACCGAGCAGCACGAATTAAAATAGCATCTCGACTTCTATTTGGAAGTAAATTACGAGCAGTGATTCCTACGCTTCCGAGATTCTCGTAATGCTGTTTTAGAACTTGATCTTCTTCAGATCTCCAAGAAGCAAATTGTGTTGAACTTGTATCGCCTTTAAACTCAAGTTTAAGTAAACCTGCTTTTCTTAGAACCGCTCCAACGGTGCGCTTTGGAAATCGCTCAGCTGCATACTTACCTTCTATGGGATAGTACTTCTTGAGCGCTTCCAACTCTTTTTTTGTCCAACTCGTTGTTTTCATTTAACGACATTTTATACACAACAGCCTGTGACTTCTATAACCGAATTCGATGCTTAGTCCACCCACGAATGAAAGTACGAAGAAGGTTCAATCTTGGTTTAACCATCTCAATAAACTCTCGCATGTTTCCAGATCCGATTAGAAAATGCACAAACTGAAGACAGTTCAAAAGCTTTACTAAAAAATCTCGATCGTGATATTCGTTTAAAGCTTTTGCGGTAACTGGCCCTATCTTAGCATCAAGCTTTAAATGATAACCCGACAACACGCATGCACCCTGAGCTATCAACTGAGTAGCATGAATTCCCTGGGGTCCGCCACCCTGGTCAAAAAGTTCAGCTACTACATCAATATTGTTAATAAGATCAAGGTTCATCGGATTCCAGTAGTTCCAGTAGTACAATTCATCCACTAACCCCTGCAAAAGAGCATCCTGCTCAAGAATTTCAGGAAACTGAGGATGATCTTTAAGACGATCTATTCTAATCCAACCAGACCAACCTTCATTATACCTGCGGGCGATGCCCTTATAGGTTTCTGCTCCGGGGTCGTTCGGATGGTTTACCCAACCACCTTCGGTCTGTTTATGTTTACCAATTATCTTTTGAAAAGTTTCTGAATACATTGGCGTTCCACGCTTTCTTTACGAGATATCGAACTACAAGCCACCGCCACCATGACATCGGAGAGAAGATTCCAAATATTGAATTTATTTGGATGTACCAGCGGAGTCGCTTGTCTGCTTCAACTTTCGTGATTGGTTTGCCCAAAGTATCCCGATGTGTACGATATGCAATATCATGTTCAAGGCATCCATCGCGGTAAAAATCAATTACCCCGGTGCAGCCGTCTGACTGAAGAGCAGCTGCTTTTTCGCGAACAAGCTTTCTATATGACGGAAACTGCCACAATGCTTTGTATTTCTTTTTTGTCACACATATCAACCCCTTAACTTGTTGGAAATATCCTTTGTGGCGGTGCAACTGGGAACGTCCGTAAATTGGATACCACCGGAAATTGCCTACCTGGGCTTAGAGGTTCTGGTGGAGCGGCTGCTCCCTTAATCGCGAGAGTATGAATAATAAACTGCCCACTTGGTCCCGTAAACGTTCCTGGATCTTCCGACACAGCAGTAACTATCTTAGCAGCCGATCCAGCCTGAACATTATCTCCGTTTGACGAAATAGTATTTGAATACCCTTCCGGGAAACCACTAATTACAGCAGCTCCCGACCGAACACAAACAATCGCTAAGATGCACGACTCTATTTCATCTCCCCACGAAGGAGAAATACTAGGAGGGTCATAAGTAGTAGCGGGTCCTCCCGTAGTTGCTGCAGAAACTTCAGGGGCTGTGTTTTCGACATCATGGTCCGCTATCAAATAACTTCCATGTGCAGTTTGATGACCGCCCGACGAAGTTACAGTAATAGATGGAGTACCGCTACCGAACCACGATTCTTCTCCAGTAATGACATGGTAGCGTCCATTAAACCGCATTGGAGCTACACCGTCATTGAGGTAAGAATCAAAAATAACTTCCCATCCCGATGGCCACGTAAAATTAGCCGGATCAGTCATGGGCACGCCAACAAGATAAGCTACAACTACTTGACCTATTTCATGATCGACAGGGATTTCGATTACGTGGTTTGCAGTCCCAACCTGCTGCGCGGATTGTTCAGTTGCAACAACATTGATAGCCACTTATGCAAGCCTTTCCAAATCAAATAAGAAATTGAAAGCCTGAGTAACCCCAACAACGTTTTGAATATAAACGTGGAGCTCTTTGGTGTTGTCAAGATCTTCATGGAACCACATTACATTATCTGTGTAAGGATCAGTAATTTCGCCAGCTTGGTACTCGAGAGTCGAGAAAGAATCATCACTGTAAATCGAAAATGTAGCTCCAGCTACACTACCCGAGTTAACAACCAACTTACGAACAATAGCTCTATTTACAAAGTCAGTGAAATCAACTTGCAAAGTCAATCCAGGACCAACAGATGCAGTGGTCAGCGAAGCCATCATCCGCAATGTATTAGCAGCAAGACCAACTCGAGCACGATCATCAATCCAACTCTCAATATAATCTGTTCCAGTCTTAACTCTGAACAGTGGAATGTGATCAGGCAAATACTGATTACTCACAGCCTTGACCTGCTCATAAAGAGGATCAACCTGAATGTGATTTGTAACCCCTGCGGTCAATCCGAGATAACCAATAAACTCATGCTGCGAAGGGAGGAAAATCGTTTCGTTGAACTTCTTGAACTTGCCTTGAAAGTAAGTCCAAGATAGACCAGCCATCAAGTTCCACATCGGGGTGAAGTCGTCGTACGCGTCTAATCCCAATGCAACATACGGCCAGGTCGAACATCCACCAGTTATAACAGAGGTGGCGTCGAACCAACCCATCCAAATACGATCAATGTCGGGTTCGTTTCTATCATTACTGGTTGCAAAATCACCTTCTGCGGTCAAGTAAACGAAAGTGCGAGTGTTCGCAACAGCGGAGACAGTAGAAGGTCGTTGTTTGTATATACGATTGTTATAAACAAGAGCATTACCGCCACCCACGTAACCAACAAGAGTATTCGTAGCTCCTGGAAAAAACTGAAAGGGTCGCGTTTCGACATGGATACGAAAAGTATCACCAGTCGCAAGCCTGTTCCCACCGCCACCATCGAGCCAAGCAATCCTAACACCTTCATCATCGCCCCCTGAAGTAAAAACTGTTGTAAAACCGTTTGTTGCGGTTGCTAAGGTATTGTAGTACGAACTACCATCATCATCAGACGATCTGTATGTAGCAGCCCCTGGGGTACCGCCAGCAACAATATTGATGAGATAATTCTTATTCTCGATCCCACTATACGCACCACCCGACGCTGGAGTAAATGTGTAAGTACCCCCAAGAATTGTAGGGTAAGCTGGAAAGATTTGATTAAATTGCTCCTGAACAACACCGTTACCGAACGCTCTATTAAAGAAATAAGGAAGCGGAAAAGAACTTCCACCATGGCCAGCAATCATTTGAACAGTCTGACCAGTCTGGGAAATAGCACTTACAGGAATCCTCAATTTAAAGAAGAGATGTCGCCCGCAGTTATTCGGGATATCTCCAATGAGCAAATCCTCAGTATCAGTGAGGGGACGAAAGACAGACTGCTGATCATCAAAGAAATTAGCAATTGTGTCAGGATTAGTAATACCAGATGCTCTAGCTAATACCCAACCTTCACGAATCAGTCTCTCGGCCTTTGTGCTCAGATAATCAAGAGCAGAAACGCGAACACCAGTCGCGGTATCAACAGAAACAGCCCCACTTCGATTATTCCAGAGAATAACTTCAGAAACATCAGACTCAGATCCGGCCTCAATTGCACCAAATCCAAGACCACTGACTGTAACTCCTGCGGTCGTGTAAAATTGCAAGTTTGGTTGAGCCATCGTTTCTGCCTCTCGCTAGATTATACAGTAATAAACTTCTCTTTTAACGTCTCTAGTAATTGACGTTCTTTTTCTGTAAACGGTCTTCCCGTCTTTGCCTTAAAAATGAGCTTCATGCCTCGCAGCCATCCAATTGACTTTATTGCGTACAAAATCATCTTGCTCATTTTACAACTCGAACATGGCGGTATTCCCAATACCCCTGCACAGAGTTCAATAAAATCAGCTATATTCATTCCAAAATGCCGAGCCATATTACCAATTTCATCGGCCCCCTTCATTAGACGACCATCTTGTACCTCAGGAATCAAAATGGAAACATATTCCACTGAATCGGGAGTTTCCCCCGCTGGCAATTTAAACCAAACGCCGGGCTCAACAGTGCCTATAATTTCGCCATCCCTCTTTCTTTTTATACCAGTCAATCGCATAGCTATTCTGCCGGGGCAACAATTACAGTAATGGTGATAACGGCGTCTCCAAGAGTTGCAGTAAGAATAGAATCCCGAGCCAATCCGCAAGGATTACAGCCATCATCTTTCATCGATTGAGTCCTAGCATCGCAAAGAGTACCTTCTGGATCGCAAGGTCTGTCAAGAAAACAAGTACCACCAGTACCAAACTCTGGATCATTTGTTTCTAATTCAGTATCTTCCGTCTGAGAACCGCCGCAAGCTGGAGTACCACCGTCACCACAGAACGAGCATGTATCTGGATCATACTTATTGCTATTGGCAACATTTTTTGAGCAAGTAACTTCAGCTTCGTCATCGCAGCCGTATGAAACAACGTCCATCGCATTAAAACCACCGTTACAAATATGATACTTACCTACCCGATAAGCAACACCAGCTACGAGAGGATTATTTGTTGGAAACTTTAAACGAGCAATCTGTCCAAATTGACCCGAAGTCTCTACCGTGCCTCCTGGAAAATTCCATGACCACTGCACCTGGACAGTACCTGTACAAAAAACTTGAACAGGAGCATCGAAGACCTGATCATCCTCTAGATTAGCACAATCAACAACAATTTCACTATTACTCGTTCCCCCAGTTACAACTCGAGGCGGACATGCCGGTTGAGAAGTAGGAGAACCAACCCCACCCGACACGGGTCCAGTATAAGTTGCAGGGGAAGTATTAGTTGGCAAACTCACAACCGGAGTATTAATAGTCGGAGCAACATGATCTCCAGCTCCTAGAATAATCGGATGTTCTCGCTGTTCAGAAACATACCCAACAAGAACAGAATCACCGGGAGAAAAAGTTCGAAGGTCAGTCGGCAACAACGACTTTATTCTACGAAGAGCTCTATTAGTATTACTGACTTGCTGTCCGGTTGGTCCAATTGCAGTAACAACAATATCGTATGTTTGGGTAGCAGCATCGTACGAGACAATGGTAGCTCGCTCTGACCACTGCCGGTAGTTAGATTGCCGATTGGTGTTCTCTCTATATGTATTAATGATGCCCATTTATTCTAACTGCCTCAAATCTAAAACTTCGTCGTGATCGCTTTCCCCAAGTGCACTGCGAAAGGTGTATTCAGCTGCTCTGATTTGTACCTGAGTTACAGCAGCCAGCTGTTGTCCGGAAGATTGATCCCCTATCCTGATACCATGCGAAACATTTTTAACAATACCCAATATATCAATATTCTTTCTGGCATTACGAACTCGAATAGTATGTCCTCGACGGATGGCTGGATTAAATGGAACCGTGAACTCGGGACTTACAACCATCTGTGCCTGCCAGAGAATGTATTCGCCAACACGGACAGCCTGTTTCTGAGTTTCAATGAAGTCTGACTGTTCTTCTTTACCCGGACGATACCCATACAATTCGCGACAAACTGAATCCTGTACAACCGCCGATACCTGCTCATCGACGTCTGACTGAGTGTTATCGTTGAGCACATAAGCAGTAACTTCGTAAGTCAGCTCATATGGATACCAAACAAGAACTGGTTGAAGAAACAACGGTACCTGTCCCCGCCATCCGGGTCTAACAACAGTGCTGATATAGTGAATACTACCGTCAGTCGGGTAACGATACAAATTTCTATTACGAGTTACTTGAGTCAATTGATCTTCCGCAGACGAACCACCACTCACAAAGAGAGAATTACTAGCATAGGTACCGAGCGGAATACTGCCAATCAAACGCTGTACCTCAGATGTTCCAAACAACACAACAGCTTCAGCAAGTCCGATAAAAGTCCACTGTTGAAAGAAAAAGTTTGTAACCTTCATCAATTGAAGACCTGGAAGTATCTGTGGCCCTTCCCCCTGTACTGGCGTAGTTGGTCCCAATGAACTCAAATTGTAGGGTGTTATTTCGGGTTTGGTAAGAGAGAGCACTTTACCCTGAACTGAACCAAGAACTGTCCTCTCAGGCAAAGCAATGTCAATATATTGAATGGGATTAGCTCTACCCAATTCATTAACATCCAAATACCAAGTGATTGGCGCATCACTTGCGGATGCAGTAGCAGTGCCTACAGATGTACGTTCAATTAATGGCATTAAAATTGTCCCGAACTAAAATTATTACCCAATCTCTTAAGAATACCAGCCACTCTAATTTCATTAATGACTGAGTCAATGTCTTTTGTTATCTTTAAACTGCCCTCAAGGATTATACTTTCATCCATAGTAAAATCCGCGTCGGTCGCAGTCTTAAGTATCTCTCGACGTACAACAAGATCACCCGCCTCACTATACTCCACCTTCCAAGTCTGCGGGACGACAATCTTTCGAATCAGATCGAGAGGTAGTTCATTGTTGGCTGTAATGTTAACTCCAACGATTTCATCTTCAGAATGACCTTCACGCTCTATTCGAACCGTATCGATGCCAGCCAACTCCGCGATAAGACGAATTACTTGTCCCTTCGTGATTTGTGGAATGTTAAACTGCGAAAGTGGAATCAAATACCGAATGTTATAGTTTGTTCCAGACACTATCAAACCACTGCCAAAAAACGAAATGGTTCTTCGGTCAGGTTCAATTAAAAAATCGCCCGACTCAATAAAGTTAGAGCTGAGACCCGTGTCCGACTCAGCCCATATGCCCAATATCGGAGTTGGCTGGTCAACGTCAATATTTTGCGATACAGTCAATTGATTATTGACAGTACAAGTTTTCTTTTCAGTAATGACCGGATCGACCCCCAAAATTTCTCGATTGAGCCTAGAAGTATCATGAGAAACATCTCTCGACATATCCTGACAACTAATGTCAGCCACATCGGTATCGGGATTGTAATCGTACTGTACAATTCTTCCTTTAAATAACCGAACCGTTACCAACTCGTTAGTTGAAGGATCAGTGAGCGAAGCATATAGATCAAACAAACCTTCAACGTCAACCAGTGCACTTTCTGCAAACGGGTTCTGACTAATCAATCTAAAATTACAGCTACCTCCGCTTTCATCCGGCCAATCAACTTGAACATTTTGAATAAGATATCTACTTATATCGACGTCATTAATGTAAGCAGTCAATCGAATATATTGAGTTTGGCGGGTGCTAAGTGTTAAAAAAAGACGACTTACACTAAACCCTATTTGTATTAAAGCCTCTTGCCCATCTTCAACGCTAAACGAACTTCGCATATTTGGAAAACTAGTATCAACTGCAAAGTAATAGTTAAAGCGGTGGGCTCCATTCACCACAGGCTCAACTGCATAAGGTTGATCACTCGCAATCATTAAGCTTCCTCAAACAACAAGTCCCAAGTTTCTTCATCACGGACCCAGTCATAATCTGAAGGCAGATCCACAATCTGTCCTTCAATTATCGGGTAGTAACGAACAACTACTTGATCATCGAGAGATGGAGTTGCTCCAGTAAACAATACATGTCCCTGAGTTGCCCCAGCTGGATTTGAAATCGATACGCCAGCAATGACAGTATCTTCAGGACTTTCAACTACCGCAGCTGCCGCATCGTCATCAATCCTAATTCTGCGGGATGTGAGGAAGAGTCTAGTAGTACCTGGAGCAGTAATGACCTCTTTACGATTAACGATCGAATACAAATCAATAAAAGTATCCTGCTGATACTCTTCACGTAGATCTTCAAAAAGATCTTGCGAAAGACCCCTAATGCGAATACTGTACTTCTCGTAGTTCTTCTGACTGTAGAGCGTGCCGTCCTGAGACCGCTGAAACGATAAAGCCTTTTTAGCACTTGCTGTAAATGCGCTAGCAGGTAGTCTCCGAGTAACCGTTATTTCAGTACCCCCAATGATCAGCGTTGGAATACTCATTAGAACGAACCCCTCAATAACGGACTTTTATAATCGCCCCTAGTACGCTCCATGTTCTTAAGAGATTGAGCAAACTTAACTAACGAATCAGCATCCTCTTGAGAAGCTACATTCACCGGAGTTGTTTCTCCGTTATTCAAGCTAATATCCACTCGAACAGTCCCACCGGAAGTACCCAACAACGAAGCTCGATTCGCTCTCTGGAATCCGTCTCCAAGATTAGGCTGCATGAACTCAGGTCCAAAAGCCGCTCTAATGACACCTGGATTCCAAATGTCCGCCACTACCTTTCCTACATCTTCGAACCTGTGGGGTGACCCTCCCGGGACATCAACAGTCTGTTTCGGCGTAAAGATAACAGGTATATTAACCTGTCGCTTCTGCAACTCAGCGATAACCAAATCAACTGCATCAGCTCTCGGAGTAAAGTTAGCAATAATCTCAAAAGGCTGTTCGAGCTGAGTTCGAATAGTACCAATCTGTTCTTGAATTTCAGTTAACTTTTTCTTAATGATTTCTCCAGTCTGCTCAAACGTAGCCTGTTCCTGCGCGGCGAGCTGAATACGTTCTTGTTCAATTCGCTTTTGGAGTTCAGCCTGTTCCTTCGTCAACTGAATCTGCTCATCTAGCTTTTGTGCTTCAGCAGTTCTCTGAAGAGCTGCTTGCAATTGAGCAGCCGCCTGCGCAATAGCAGCCATGTCCTCTGGCCCCGTAGCAAAGAAAGCGGCACTAGACAATTTCTGAAACTCGGCGTTCGATGCATGAATAGTACCAGACAGCTCATTGATCTTTTGTTTTGCCGCTTCAACATTCTGAGCGACGCCAACCGCAGCTACCTTTGCAATAGTACTTGTAATGTCGGGAGCAGCGATCTTTTGAATTAAACCCGTAACACTTTCAGCTAACTGCTGCGCACGTTCAAACTCACCACGTGAAAGAGCTGCCTCAACCTGTGCGCGTCTAATAGCAATCTGCTGCCGGACAAAATCATTTTGACGGTAAGCTTCAGTCTTCTGGAACTCCAGTTCAAAGATATCTTGTGCAACGCGATCTTCTATTGCCTTAATACGATCCCGAGCTTGCCGGATTATATCAACGCGTTGAGAAGCAGCTTGCTGTACAGAGGTGAGCTGTTGTTGAAGCTTACCCCTCAGATCAGTCAATATATCAAGTTCAGATTGACGGAACTTCTGAACAGTCTCAGCCCGCTTTCGAACACGATCCTCTAGAGACTTCGTATCGTCAGTACGAATCTTATCAATAACCGACAACTCAAAATCCCGTTGCTGACGAATCAACTCAATGGTCTTAGATGCTTTAGTTTCCTCTAATCTCAAGATGTCAGCATTCAACTTTGTATCAATTTCAAAGATTGCTTGAGCCCGTGAACGCTCATCATCAACAGTCAGTCTAGCAAGATCACGATGAGCTCCAGCAAGCTGCTGTAACGCAACGATTTGTTCATCCACAGCCGCTGCAGTGTTAGACCGCAGATTGTCCATCGTCTTATTGATAGTTTCAATAACTGCAACGAGGACCTTTAAACTGATCTCAAACTTGTCAGTTGCTTTAGCAGCTTCTTCTGTAGATTTCTTAACTTCCGCTGCCTTCTTACTGAAGTTAGGCATATCAGTGAACACTAACGTATTCATCCGATCTGAAGTCTTAACCAACCCCGCAAGAAGACGATCTTCCATTACTTGAGCAGTTTCTTCTGCTCCGGTCACAAAAGAATCGTAAGCTTCAGTTGCTCCGAATACACTAAAGGTCATGAAGTCAAAAACCTTATTTACAAGTCTACCCGCCTGAATCAATCGTAAGAAGATCTGTACAACTCCGAGAGCAGCAACCTGTAAACCAGATGCAAATGCTAAAGCAAGTAATTCGATTACCTCACCCAACTTACGCATTGCGATACTGAGAATATCTGACCACTCAAAGTTCGTTCGAAAGAAATCATTGATTACTGGAAGTAGTGTTTCCAGAATCTTATATTCCTCATCTAAGAACACAAGTGCTTTCCAAAGAGCAGTCAATGCACCAATCAACACAAATAACTGAGTCGGTATCAATAGATGCGGAAGTACTCTCAGTACAGAAATCAAACCTCTCCAAGTAGCAGTCAACAAAGCAACTGGTTTGATAGTAATTGCAATATTTGACATCGCCAGGATAGCCCGAGCGGCTGCATTCTCAATACCTCTCCATGCACCTAAGATCACAGCTCCTGCAACTGAAAACAAACTTGAAGCGGACTTAACTTCGACCTGAATACCCGAGAACTGCGTTACCATCCGGCTCAAAATTTGAGACACGGTACCCATCGTGCCTACCGGAATTGTAAGTGCTGTATTAAAAATTCGAGTGGCATTCGTCACCAACGTAACGGTAGCGGCCAGTTTCAAAAACGTACCTGTTAATGTAAACAGTACACCAAGAACGGTAATAGTCTTACCAACAACGGCTAAGAATGTGGGCGGTAACTCTTCAATAGCTCGAACCAAACTTGTAATAATCCTATTCAGAGATGATAGTGTATCCTGCGTGAAAGTTCCCAACAAACTGTTCAAGTTTGTAACTTGACCGGCTAATCTCTGATTAACCAAAATCAAATTATCACTCGATGCAGCAACTGTATCCAAAATAGGAGCAGCTGCTTGCGTAATTATATTGAAGATCTCTTGAGTCTGAGCTATCCGTTCAGTTTCATCAGTCAAACCACTCATTGCTTGTGTCTGCAAGGAAAGACTCTTTGCAGTCAACTCAGCAATCTTCTCTTGCTTGATGCTAGCGCCCAACAATCGCAAAGCGGGTCCAGGAATGCCAACAAAGGCATCTTTAACCGCAGTCAGTGCTTGATCAAGATCGCCATACTGCTTACCTACAAGAGCTGTAACTCTAACCAATTCTCGCGTTTGAGCTAAGTTCAATTTAAGAGACGGGGCTAACTGGGTATAAACGAATGCCAACTTAGCAATTTGTTCATTGCTGAAACCTGCTTGGCGGGCAGTCTCTTTAATGAATTTATTCCAAGAGTCAATATTACCAAACGACTGTCCAGTAGCTTTCGTAGTAGCTTCAACTGATCTGGTTAACTGTCCGAAAGCTAACTCTGTTCTACCAGCTTGTTCAGCCCATTGCGTAGCTACACTGATAAACTGATTACCAACAGCGGTCAATGCTACACCGACAGCAATGATAGCCGCATTCATTGCTACAAGAGCAAAGGTAGCAAGGTTTGCAGCATTAGCAAAAAAACTTACTCCAGGAACAACGCCGTCAAAAGCAAGACTGGCACTTTTACCCGCAACTGCAGTTGATTCAAGGCCATGACCAAGAGCCTGAGTCCCAGGAACAGCAGCTGCAGCTCCGGTTTTGATGCTAACAAAAGAATCAGCAATACGTTTAAAGGCCGGGACAGCTTCTTTAGCTCGATCCCATGCTCCTGTTAAAGAATTCCTTACAGAAGTAAAAGCACTAGTCACACCATTACCGGCAGCAACTACCCCAGGGATACTTTGTATCAGTCCACCAATAGCTTCGTGAGTGGTATCAAAAGCAGCAACGAAGCTTCCTGCGAAGGATTTGAAACCGGGAGACGTCTTACCTAAGTTATTGAGTGCTTGAGTTAAGAAGTTTGTATTAAGTGCTCCACGCTGTACTTCACCAAAGAACTGACCCAGAGCAGTCTGGCTACCAACGAACTGTCTACCTAGTCCAGCAGAAGCTGCAATCGTGTTTTGTAACGCACCTTGAAACTTAAAGAAGGTACCGGCAGTCTTTTCATTACCAGAAGAGATCTGCTCCATAATGTCGCGGATTGTATTTAGACCTACATACAATCCACCGCCGACGAGAACAGTTCTGGCAACACGACCGACAACACTGAGAAAGCTGTCAAACGCTGAAGTAGCTTTTGTAATGGGTGCAGTATCTGAAAGACTCTGGTTAACACCTTCACCAAGAGCCTTACCTGAAGCTTTGCCTACCCGATCAGCAGTAGCTTGGATTTTTTCAAGATTCGCTGAAGCTTTATCAATAGCTGATACGAATCTTTCAAGTTGGAGTTCAAGTTCAACACTATGCTGCTCGAGCGCCAATTAACTCACTACCCTTCAACCGTGTACTCACTAAACAATCCAGATGAGAGTGCATCCTCCACCTTCATTGCTTTCTTCTTCTTCGTGAAGTTTGGAGGACCTCCCTTGTTACCCGCTGGACTTGATACTGACTTACCTTCGTACCTATGGACCATTGCGTCTGTGAGCAACTCCAGCTCGTAGGTCGTAAGATCTAAGATGTGATCTCGAGTCCAGTGATACTCGTGAGCAAGTAAATCGATTACGACTGCGAGTCGCTTTTCGATTCGCTTTCGGATGACTTCTGGGCTGTGGTCGTTTTCTCTGTCGGAAACATCACGTTGAACTTTTCGATGACTAATGTTCCCGATGCTATAATACGACCGAAAAAGGGGGAAGCTACAGCCACAAGATCCTCTGGCGTGTACTCATCAAGTATCTGATCCTTTTCAATACCGAGATACTTTGAAAGTACCTCAGACAACTCCTCAATCACCTGCGGAAGGAGAATAGGGAGTGCTTTAGCTACTTCAAACGCAACTGTTGAGCCTGAAGTATCTGCTGAAAAGACAGCCGGTGGGAGATGCTCTTTGGCTTTGGTGATGAGATTTGCGACTGACTGCGTCAGCGTTAGAACCTTACGCAAAGTGAGAGGTGGAAGCTTAACCTTCTTACCTGAGCTAAGCTCCACCTCTTGATCGTGAACGAAAGCTTGTTCTGACATGGCCTCTTGGACCTCCTCAATTTTTCAGTTCAAGTTTACTGTTTCTGTCGGACGATTCGGAAGTACCGCTGACCGACAGCAAGAGCTGAACTGTCCCACGCGACGGTAGCTTCGAGAGCCTTGATACCGAAGGGGAACGAATGCAATTCATCCTGCTGTAGATTCAACGACCACTCGCCGTTCGGCTGGCAGCGCCAGAAGTAGAACGAAACCGTATGGCCGGTCGGCAACGTGTGCACGATTCGAACCGCGATTTCATCCGTATCCGGATCCCCACCGAAATCAAACGTGTCTTCACTGGCGGACGACGTAGTGATACCTGCACCTAGCGCGATGGCCAGGTTAAGCAAATTCCACTCGAGAGTCTGAACCGACAGCTCGACCGTTTCTCCGATAACGAACTGCTTAATCAACGTGCGAGGCGAGCCTTGAAAAACTTCAAGGAACTCACGATTAACACTGAGTTCCATGCCGTCTTCATGGATAGCACCGACATCGATCGAAGGAGTCGTTCCAGCCGGACCCACGTACATAACCGCGGGTCCTAAGCTGATGTTTCCGACATTATAATTCGAAGTGTTAGCCAATTTGATCAGCCACCTTTCCTAAAAGGTCAAATTGAATTGTAATATTATTTATGGCTTATGTCAATCTTTAATATCATGTTCTCGCAATAGTTGCTGCAACGGAACGTTTGTCTGAAAACTATTCTCAGTTTGACACAGCCTACAAATAATTCGAATAGTGCCTTGCACAAAGCAAGTTAACGTCTTATACTTGATCGCCATAGTGCCGCCCGGATGAAGTATGCCGATCATTGAGTTACACTGGCGACACTTCCACGCTTTAAGATCTTTTGATCCTTTTAGAGGTTCTAGCGCCATTAGTCTGCCTGTAACCGATGTACTTGAAATCGTTGTCCAGTGGAATACAATCGGGGTTCCTCTTCATATTTTTCTGTTGGAGTACCAATCGCTCGAATACGAATTAAAGATTCGATGGACTGCTTATTTACACGATCGTAAATCGCAGTAAGAATAGTATGAGCCTCATCGTGACTGATATTCGAGTAAGCCCAAATGTTTAGAGGAAACTGCTGCAGGATGCCCCAGTGACGCTCAACTCCACTATCCGCCCAAAAACACGCTTTCGGCCAATCACTCGAACCCGATATATTGTATAGAGTCGCTAATTGAGCACCAATAAACCGCTGTCCAATCAAATTAGTGACACTGGATGAAGCTAAAACATAAGTTCGAAGTTTAGTTTTAAAATCATTGAAGGACAGTGACATGTGTCAATTATAGACCACTTAAGCCTCATCGACACCCCGACGCAGTGCTCGTTCCATAATTTCAGTTAATCGAGCTCTAACTTCATTGTAACTGCCAGTGATAAAGTCACGAGCAATCATTTTTGACGTACCATAAAGTACATGCACGACTTCGGGAGCTTGGCTTTCATCAACGCCAACATCGATTGCATACTGATTAATCTGGACTTGGCCGACAGCGTTGACTAATCTACCCGATTGAACGTGAACTTGATAATCTGGGCTGTGGAGGGACTGGGGAGCTCGTCGAGCATATGGATAACCCAACCGAGCTAATTCGTCTGCGGTGTGGTCATCTAAGGAAACATTCTCGACTATTTTCTCTTCAAGAGCATTAGCACATTCCTTTAGAGCTTCTGTCAGTCGCTTCGTGACAGAAAATCGCAATCCTTGGAGCGGCTGCCGTCTAGCCATACTCCATTATATCACATCTTTTGCTGTTGCTCCAGAGCAGCTAGCTTAATCTTCTCAATCCTCTCTTCCATACTATCGATATGTTCCTTCAACCATTTTGCGGTTTCCGGGTGGGTATGAAAGTATTGTAAGCAATGACCAGGAGCCCCTGGAATATTGTGAGGACGAATCTTATTTAAAGTCGAGGCATACTGACTAAGTAACTTGCCATTAGGATGATGTGGTCCGAAAAGCTTACGAGCACGATCCATCCAAAAGAAAGCTTTTTCAATAAAAGTCTTACCCATCTCCATTGCGGCAAGTGGAAACTTCGGAGCTAAAGTACAGGCGATCTTAATGAGTCGAAGAGCATCTTCTTGGCAGTTGTCTTCCAACAAATGGATCGCTAAATTGTAATAAGCACGTCCATCCATCGGATTATCTTTCATCTGCTTGATATTGATCTCCATGTAACGCTGCATTTTCGTGAACGACTGTTCTGGAGTCATCGTAAGATATCCCAGATGATTAATGCCAATTGGACTCTGACTAACTCTCCAATGAGACTGCGCGGAGTAGTTATCGACCGTTTCGTGCAGGTATCCCCAATATGCAACTTTACCGTCGTTGGTAAACATCCGAATGGTGTCAGTGTTAATCACTTCCCCATTTTTCTGATAGTTGTGTATGGGCACCACCCATGCATCAATGTCGTCAGCGTCGAGCATTCTACGAATACCGGCCCAACTGGTCACTTCTTCATCGAGATCCAATTGCAGAATAAACTTCTTAGTGCAATGATTGAGCAGAGCATTTCTTGTAGCACTGAAGTCGTCGGTCATTGTAACTGGTACAATCTTACACCCGTACAATTCAGCAAGAAATTTATCATCTTCACTCATCCCGTTATCACCGAGCACTATTTCATCGGCCATCGCAGAAGCGACATCAAGCCACTTCGAAAGATAAGTACCGCCATTCTTGAGAGGCGTGTAAATACTAAATGTACTATCTTCTTTCCAAGACAGTAAATGGAGATACTTTTCACTAGTGAGATAATCCCACCCAGCTTTCGGCATTCCAGGAAGCTTTACATCGAGATTCTTGTAAAAGTTCTTACGGTATTCGCGTTCTTCGGACTTAGCAAATCCACCATTTAGAATACGAACGCTGCAATCGCGAATACACTCCAATGGTATTGAGGGTCCAAAACCGAACTGTTGAGTTAACTTTCCAGGAAGGGTTATCTCTCTGCCTGGAATAACTTTAACGAGTTGAACGCTGCCGGACCGTCCCCATGGCTCATCAAATCGCCAACCCTTACTTGACCACTTAAAATAAGTTTGCAGCCGATACCCAAACACCAGTGGATTAACTGGATTGAGAAGTCGAGTCTTAAATTCCGACATCTTTGCTTCAACAATCTCATCTTGATCCAAAAAGAGCACCCACAAGTGACCCTCTTTCTCAGCTCGTTTATAAAGTTCATTCAAATCTCTTTTTTGATCAAACGAACGAGAATATTTTACGTAGTGAGTTATCTTACTAGCCAAACTTGCTCGGTGTTCCTTCAGATAGGGCATCACCTTAACTTTAGAGTTGTCATCTAAGATGTAAACAGCATCTGCAAACTCTAACGAACGCTGAATCGAATCAGCCAACAACTCCATCGAGTAATCTGAATTTACTTTTACTCGATAACATACTGCAAGGGTGGGCTTGGCATCCTTATTGTAAAATGACTTGATATATGAAAGTGGGCCGACATCTTTCTCTGTCAAATCGTAATAGACAATCGTATTGGGAGCAATCACCGGCAAGTACCCCAACTGAAGAACCTTGGCAGTGAAAACTTCAATTGCGGCAAATCCAATATCGAAAGTTTCATCAAAACCACCGACTGCATCGAAGACGTGCTTGCCCATAAACAGACAAGCCTTACCTAATCCGAGAGCCGGTTGCCAAGCTTTCCGTTCTTGAGTATTATTGCGGTCGATATTTGCTTGAACATCATCGAGATTATCTTGGGTAATAACAGTGTCAGCAACCGCTTTACTGATGAGGGGTGCACAAATTCCGATCTTACCAACTTTGTAATCTCTCTCAAAAGTATCGTACCCGTAAGAGAGCTTCACAAGAAGATTAAGAGTAACAATTGCCTTATCACTCAAGAAGAGAACTTGCTGGCCGTTAGCACTTCGGCCGCCGCGATTGTAAAGAGCAACTGTGGTACTTACGCCGTCAACTGCAATAACATCCCAACGAGCTACCTTTTCTGCGCGGCAGTAGTGGTCAGTGACGGCACCGACTGGATAACTAACCGTGGGATGCACGACGATGATTTCTGTGCGGCTGGGATCGATAGCCCTCACCAAACGTGAAATGCATCGAGTAAAAATTTCAAGGCCATGCTCAGCTGCGATGACAATAGTCCATTTAATCTCGTTCATAATGTACCCCTACAGATATCTAAGAAGGATGTCTGCAATTAGTTTTCCGGCGTTTCCATCTCCAAAGCTCAAACTAGGTTTAAACTCCGGTGGCTTATCTATGAATGATACTATCTTTTTACCCAAAGTGTCAAAGTCATACCCAACGAGCTCTACACCCGGAAGCTCAAGAGCTTCGGGACGTTCAGTTTCAGACCTCATTACCAACGTGGGTACTCCCAGTACAGCCGCTTCTTCTAACACACCACCACTATCGGTTACCGCCAATTGACATGCTTTTAGTAGCCAAACGAAATCGGAGTAGTTGAGTGGTCCATATAATCGAACATTTTGCACACCACCCAATTCATTTGTAACTAAACTTTTGATCGCTGGATTTGGATGCACCGGCCACACAAAAATATAATCTTCATGCTCTTGCGCCAATTGTTTAACAGTATTACAGAGCTTCAACATTGGTTCTCCCCAAGACTCTCTCCGATGGCACGTAATAAGAATAACTTCTCGAAGAGGTATCATGGGAAAAACATTATACCCACCCGGTAGCGTAGTATTTAAAGTATGATTAACGGCATCAACTACAGTGTTACCCGTAATCCAAATCTTAGTATTTGAAACACCCTCACGACATAGATTAAAGGATGCCTGTGTGGTTGGTGCGAAGTGAAGAGTAGCTAATCGGGATATCAACCTACGATTCATCTCTTCAGGAAACGGAGACTCGAATCGAGAAGTTCTTAATCCAGCCTCAACATGAGCAACTGGTATTTGCTCATAAAACGCTGCGAGGGAAGAACAAAAGGCGGTGGTGGTATCGCCATGAACTAGAACAATGTCTGGATTGAAAAGCTTAAGCTGCTCGGCGATCTTAGTGACAAGAAGTCCAGTGAGAGTACTAAGATATGAATCGCTTCTTACAAGAGAGATCTCAAAATCAAACTTCAATTTAAAGAGTTCAAGAATAGGCTGGACAACATGAATTTCGTGTTGTCCAGTGAAACCAAAATGGTTCTCTATCTTGGCTTCATTCGATAGTTCTTGAAGAGCGGCAACGACCGGAGCCATCTTTATTACCTCCGGTCGAGTACCGACGATGGTTAAAACCTTTTTCATGTCTGGGGTCGATCCGGTAGAAGCAGCTCCAAAAGAGTTGTCCACTCAGCTGTGTAGGTCTTCTTAGCATAAATCAGATAGTCACCGCAAAAGTCTTTTAGAGCCGAAGAGGTACACTGAATAGAGCCAGTATCAAAAGCCCGTCGAGGTCCGATTTCAATATCAAGAGGACCGATTACTTCTCTGAAGTAACCCACCAATTGTAATGTAGTGGTCACTTCACCGGTACCCAAAAAGATCGGACTCTTGTACGCAGGCCACCCCTTTCCACCCATGCTCTTCCTGATTTCATTGAGAATGAAATCTGCGGTGTTAACTACATTGACGTAATCTCGAGATGGAGTGCCGTCTACGGTATCGTAATCATTTCCATTGATGATAAAAGGTACTTTCTTTAGATAGCAATCCAACATCGTAGGTCCGACATGAACTTCTTTCTTTCGGTATTCAGTTAATCCTTTGTAACCGCCGGCCTGATTACAAAACATGAAAGGAATAACTTGAGTTACTCCATCCTGGCTAAGTAGCCAGTCCATTCCGTCTTGCTTACTTTTAACGTACGGCGCATCTTTGAGCTCCGGATCGAGGGACAATGAAGTCATCGGGAACACGAATGCGGGAACATTGTGATCGCATGCATCCTTGTAGAGAGTTCGTGTCATGTTGATGTTCAAATCTACAAGTTCTTCGTAGGGCCGGCTCAAACTTCCCGTACCTGCGGCGAGATGAACCACCGCATCGCAAGGATGATTTGCAAGAAGATCTGAAATTCCCTCACGACAATCCTTTTTAACAAGTGTCAAATCCGGTTGCCACTTCTTAATTCGATTCAGTCCACGATCTCCATTATCAACGGCAACTACGCAATGTCCTTTATCAAGTGCTCGTTGAGTTAGAACCGAACCAATAAAACCCCTTGATCCCGTTACTAATATTCTCATGGTTTTCTCCATCCGGGTTCACCAACAATACGATAATCAGCCCCTTCCACTTTAAAAACACTTCGGTAAGTAGACCAGGCACCGTGTGCATCAAGAATGAGCTGTCTCTTATTCCACTTCCATCTATTGGGTATTACTTTGTAAGCATCATGTTCCGTTGCCAGGAGAACAACTTCTCGATGATCAAACATCACAACTGAACCTGACGGAACACCCGTAGCTTTCTCTAACTCTATTGGATCCCACAGAGGATCGTGCAATATAACATCCCAATCTTCATCAAACAGCATACGAGCGATATCTACACCAGGTGAACCACCAATATCTTTGAAATTAGGCCGGTATCCAGCACCAAGAACAACAACTCGCTTTGTTCCCTTAAGACCGTTTAAATGCCGACGAATTTCTCGACATACGTATTCACGCTGCGTAGCTTCCTGTATTATCGCAGCATTGGCTATTGGAAGTAGTCCTTTCGTAGCCTGTAGTAAATACTTTGTTCCAATGGGAACACACCTACCTCCAGTACCAAACCCGATATGATACTGCGGGAGTCTCCAATGCGTACCAGCTAACCGAAGTGCTTCTCTGACGTTCTTTTGCGGTAGAACACATGCTAATTGATGAGCAAACATGACTGGAATATGCAGGAGAGCATTTTCAAGCGCTTTACAAATCTCAGCAGTCTCTCGATCTGTCTTGTGAATCAAATCACGTCGAGTAACTGTTGAAATAATTTCGAATGCCATTGCACTTGATTCCCAGTTAACACCCCCGATGATACGTTCAAGATTTGAAACATTCTTTTCAGAGTCTGCAAACCAATCTCGACGGGGACAAACCGCCAAGTAACAATAGTTTGGACGCTCTTTAAGAACACCGTCAATCATTCCAGGAGCAAGGGTTGATTCAACTAAGATAACTCCCAGTCGAGGAATCGTTTTAAACAACTCACGAAGAACGCCGACAACAATTTTCCCATATGGTTGATTAGCTCTTTCCGTGGGAACTGCGATGGTGTGATAATGAAGTCGCCGTACGAGTTCAAAGTTTGTGGTAGCTTGAATGCGTCCTTCGAAAACTAGATCACGAATTTGACTATCGAGATATCCCAAAAATTCACCCGATCGTGGAAACCCCGACATTATACCCGCAACCACGGCTGGATCGGGGTCATAGATAACAATCCTACCCCATGCATCTTTATTCGAAGCATAGTGAACAGCGGCTGTTAAACCGACGTAACCCCCGCCATGAATAACCATCGTATCAGTAATCAACATGTGAAAGAACTCCCCAAGCAGTTCGGTATTTGCGATGTGCAGCTTTTGATTGATCTTCTACTTCAATCCATTTTACTAATTTCATATCAGTCAAACTACTCAAAAACTCCCGAGTACGTTCAAGAGTCGGAAAGTTTGTGTCTTGATTGCAAATAACAAAATACTTAGCTCCACGAAGTAAACTAGCACTCGCCCATCCATGCACAGTACCAAAGATTACTTCTTCCTTTTTCGGCCAGAATTCCGTCTTCACCGGTCTCTGCAAGAGGATGCTTGAAAGATCCTCAGTTAACCATCGATAAGGATTCGTTTCAAAACTACCTTTCAGCCATGGCCAAGCAGGATCTGCGTAAACAAGACTCCCATTGATAAGCTCATCCGTAAATCCGTCTTTAAGAGTAGCAAGAGCATCGCATCCATAAACTTCATGCCCAGGACCGACCACTTCACAGTTAGAAGTCGGTTTCTTTTCAAGACGGCTAGCATACAAATACGTTGTCCATGCCGTTCGCATCAAAAAGTTATGAATATATTCCGGAGAAACTTCAGAACTGAGGACTCCGAAAGGAGTCATTGGACACCAGCCTAATCCCCGGAATGTAAAAGTACTCCTTATTGCTTTTCCAACACAATAAAGTAAAAACGGATGATAACCATAACGAAGACACAAAGCATCGATATACTGACGAGTACTTAAATTGACAGGAGTGTTTGTCACGCCGCCAAAATACCCAGTTAAAACCCGATGATACTTAGGTTGAGTTTCATGCCACAATATTTTTAGCCAATCTGAAGGAGCCGCATGATACTTCAAGACAGCAAACATCGCGCAATAAGAATAAAAACACCTATCGTTTGCTCCAATCAATTTCCCCTTTAAAGCCTGATCATATACAAATCGACCACCACCAGCAGTAACATCAATAAAACTAGAACACTCATTTACATAATTCAAAAATTCCTGCGGGAAGATGTTTAAAGCCCGAGTCCCATAATAACGAGCAGTGAACTTCTCCGAAGTCTTCTTGGGGAGCTTCTTTTGGAAGTCTTCAAAAGTCATTTCTTTAAAGCTCCGGCTATGCGACTCAAGCACATCGCCCAATCCCAATTTTCATATGCCCAAGCTTGACCTGCATCTCCTAAGCGCTTTCGTGCTTCTGGATGTTCCAAATAATAATCGACCTTCTCTTTTGTTTCAGCTGGAGACGATGAAAACTCAAGATGAGTTCCCTCTACCAATCCCTCGAGATCTGTTCCAACTGTTCGATGCCAGATAACAGGTATGCCAGATGCTAAAGCTCTTCCAAGCTTGATTCCAAAACCACCGTAACGCCAATTCCATGTTATACCCACATAGAGCTCATGCGATGCATATACGTGGGGATACTCAGCGGGGTGATAAAAACCTCGAAAGCTATGTTGCAACTGGGATACGCCACCCCAGCCGTGCACAGGATCAGCAGAACCGTAAATTGAAACGGAGTAATCCTTAAGAGGTAACGCCATAGTTTCTACGCTAATTCTCTTAGAGTCACCCGCGCACTTTTCAAAACAAGCATAATGGGCTGAACCATCAGTTACAATCCTACGACCACTGTACTCGGGTTTAGCAATTAACTTATCAGACCACCGAGCACACCCAGAAGGAAGATAAATAACATTGTTATCAGGACAAGCTGCCTTGTACGCCAATATATCTTGATAGTTATCAACTGCGATATTGTGGAATCTGCGGGCAGCGTTGATAGCTTCTTGGATTGTCGGTCCTTGCTCAGAGCACCAAGTTATGGTGGGCACTCTATTTTCGATCGCATGTATTTCAGAAAGACATTCATCCCCGATCCAATAAGGATAGCGAAAAACTATCAAATCAGCTGTTTCATCCTTAAGTTTTAAAAGAAGAGAGTGTTGAGCTTCTTTACCGTAAAATTTACCAGCAGATGGACCTTCATGCTTTCCTTCTTCCATGGATAAAACATAGGGTGCAACCTGGTAGAGAACCAATTCAATACCTGATTGCCTGCAGGACTCGACAATATCGAATTCGCACTCACTTGGATGGGCAACCCAGATGATCTTCATTCTACCACCCACTGCGGTGCGAGAAATCCTTCCTCGACCTTTATTTGAAACGGATTAGCTCGAAAGTAAATATGCATACCGGAGACTTGAATGTCTTGATCAGTGCCGTTACCTATCACAATCGAAATATGATCTGTAAATGGAATTTTATGAGTGAACGCCAGCGTTGCCTGTGCCTTTGGATCAGTAAGTTCTCCGTTCCAAGAAGGACAGTAATTTGGCATTCCAATTCCCGACGGACCCACTAATCCCATCTCACTCAAACACCCGCCGTTATTTAAAACAACAAAAGGAAAAGCATCAACCTGATACCCTATCCAAGTAGCATATGCTCCGCGAAAACCTATCGCAGTAACTTCACCTGCAAGTCGTCCGTTAGCGGGAGAAATCCGAACAATCTTCGTTAACAGAATTCGATGGGCAGGTTCTTTCCAATCCCACGTGTTTTTTGATACTGTAAAGGGGTCAAACTTAAAGACGCAAAGGGGAATCCACATTACAAAATATTTCCTTCCACTTAGCTGCAGTGGTGTGGCTAGCATTCCACAAAACTGAAAGTTGTACTTGTACTCTTTTTAAGATAGTCAAATTCAATTCGTTAGTGCAAAATAAACCGGTGTGTGGAAGTACGCCATCAAAAATAATACCATTAACATCCCAAGTAATACATTCACGATATTCTTTACGTTCAAAATCGTGAATCAGTACTATCGTGTTTTGAGCTACCTTTGAAAACACTGCTTTAATAGTTGCTGCTCGGTGATGAAGTTCGGTAGAATCATCTATCAAGATAAGATCATACCCAGTCAAATCCATACCGAGTACAATCTCAGACATTAACTGTCCAGGTACATATTTTAGAGTGTACGGGGGTTGAAGTTCTCCAAAAGCCTGCTTGCATGTTTTAAACCACTCTTCAGGTCCATTTTCGATCGTCGTAAATTCTTCAATCTCTGAAAAAATCTGACGATCAATAAAGATCGGAGTTGAAATTAATCCAGTGCCCAATTCCAAAACACGTTTCGGCTTAAATAAAAGCGCAACCATCACCAAAATAGGAATATGAGATCGCGATGAAACTTCAGGCATTATTTTTTACACCTTTATAAGTTCGGAAGAAATCATTGTTGTACACCGCTGTTGAAAGAACTTCGAAGCCGGCGTCTTCAAGAAGCTTTCTTCCCTCTTGTTCGGTGTATGGAATCGCATATGGAGTTCCAAATCCATCTACCAACCAACAAAAAGCTTCCTCTTTACTTTTGATCTGAGGATGAGCTTTCATTAGTGGAGTAATCTGCGGGGCGAAATGCATCCCGAGAATCTCGCTGTAGAGCATAACGTAGCAAAAACCTCCCGGTTTCAGAACGCGGTAGAACTCTTTTACGACTTCGGGGGCGTCGGGGATATGATGCACTACACCATGCGAGTTAACAAGATCAACACATTCGTCCTTCAACTCGAGTGGATAACTTTCTTTGAGATGCAAAAAGATTGCATTTTCGCAAAGACCAAAGTAGTCAAGATTTTGTCGAGCTTGCGCAAGATTCTCTTTAACAATATCGCAAAGAATAACGGAGTTACCTCTCCGAAGATATTCATAGGCATCGGATCCTGCGCCGGAGCCGTACTCCAATACAAGCTTCTCCTTATACAGATCGAACTCTTGAATTTTTGTGTGCTCCGGATAGACAGCTGTCTTGTTCAAAACGTAGTTGCCAGCTAACTTCCAAGATTCACGAGCTTGATCCATCAAATCCTTTTCGGACATGCAATACTCCTTTCGCACAATCCTCGCAACCCACAGAACACTCTTCATGTTTTTGAGCTTCTGTTAACTCATAAAAATAACGATCACTGTTTTCTGTTGCCCACTTTGTTCCATTCTCACAATTCCAAACGTGACTGTTCGTTTTAAAATCTGCTTTTTGTGGAAACGGTTTCGTTATAAAGCTGGCCTCGTACCAACGCATGCGATTGTTCGGCTGAGCTGTAAAACATCCATTGTCGAGTTTGACAATGTGAGCTCTCTTAAAACCACCTTCTCCGGGATCTTCCGCGTACGGATCACCGTACCATGAAAGGGTAAACATGTACACACCTGGGTACCATTTTCGGTCTTTGAGAAGCACCTCGCAGCGTAAACTTCGGATAGCACCGTACTCGTGGGCCTCCACGCAATAGCTAAAGTTGTTCCATAACTCAAGATGATCAAGAGGGAGATTAGGAGCATCCTCTTTATGAACGAGAGCGGATATAGGAAGTCTTGCAAACATAGCACCGAAGTCAGTGAGTACATCAAAACCAATGGCGCGACCAGAAACAGAATCAACTGCGAAAACGAGTACAGGAATAAATTCTCCGTGATGACTCTGTAAATCATAAGCATACTCTGCGCGGAGGAGACAGTAAAACTGTGGTATATCTGCGGCAAACCCCATTACGCTTTCAGCCAAAGCATTTCTTGTTCGTGTTTTGCAATCAACTGATCAGTTAATGCTCGGTCGCGGGCATAAACTGGACTGTTAGCTGATGACCCATCAAGCGTATTAATATTCCAAACCCCATCCGGTATCAGTCCAATCTGTTTAGAATGAACTTTCTTGATCAACTCCTCCTCTGGATTAATTGCAATCGACGGAGGTGATGCTGGTTCGGTTTTAACCTGACCCCTGAAAACCCAATTAACCAACTTAGAAATCTTGTAATTGAGTTCAGCATCTTCCATATTCTGGAGTCTGGGATCGCAGTAACACCCCCAAATCTTCTTAACGTCTTTGAGAACACGGCAATCAACAGCAACATTGGCCCAACTAGCCGCAAACCCACCTGGCATAGCTAAAAACTCTTTTGCTTTTGCCGGTGGAATTGGAAGATTACCAATATTCATGAACTTACCGTTGTGGTGATCTGTGAAAGGTCCATAAATAGCACGATGACCTTCGTCAAAGGCTAGCTTATCAAGCTCCAACTTCTTCGGCATCAACCAATCATCAGACCCCAACCTAACCCAATACTGCGCGGTGTTGACCGCGATATCGCACCCCACTTCGTTCATCGCAACACCGCCACGACGTTCCAAGTACTTAGCGTAGAAAATACGAGGATCTTTTTCAACGTACTCGTTTACGACTTGCTCGGTATCGTCTGACGACCCGTCGTCTAATACGAAACAAATCCACTTGTCATACGTTTGAGCAAGAACAGAATCGAGTGCTCGTCCGAGAGCATATCCGCGGTTGTGTGATGGAATGATGATGCAAAAGGTTTCTTTGAGTTCCTGAAGGTTTTTAAGCTCATAGATTCTTTTGAGCTGTTCATCACTGAAAGGAGAAGGCTCGGATCCCGTGATGGCGTCAATTCCTTCAGGTAACAAATCTGACGCCACTGACCGATATTTAGCATCTTTAAGCTGGATGTGCCGGTCAACTCCGCCGAGTCCCCCGTAGTACTGAATGGCTTTCCAACGCAAATTGACTCCGTAGTTTCCATAATGAATAACCTCGTAAGGTGCTTTTCCGACTTTACCGGATTGCAGTGCGCCATGAATCTGAGTGGGGAATTGAGCGTGATGAGTCCCATTAATTACATCGAACATCAACTCTGGCGTGTACCGCCAGAGTTTGATAAACCAGCCATCATCAAAGCCGGAATCAGTTCTAGCGTACGAAGCATTTCGCCACAGTTGTGTATAGTGCATCGACCACGCCTGCAAATGAGCACTGCTCATCAATTGTTGCTTGCAAAAATCACGAAGTTCTACAGTACCCCTGCGGTCAAGAACTTCATCGCCATCCATCCAGAAAATAAACTCCCAAGGACCTTTACGGTGCACAAGCTTAAGAAGTTCTTGTTTCCATTTCAACTCATCTCTGAAACTTTGTTGTTCCGGCTGAACTCGGAGAATGTGGTCTTCGGGGAGCTGCTCTTTGAGGTATTCGTAAGTACCGTCGTAAGATGCATCATCGCAAACAAAAATTTCATCGCAGTACTGACTCATATTATTCAGTACTCGATAAATGTTTCCGCCGCGCATCACCTCGTTACGAACTTTAAGGAAGCCAGCAATTAGCTTTTCACTCATACCACATCCTTTCAGACTAATGAGAAACAAACATTAAACCATTTTACCAGTTAGAGTGGTGTATGTCAATGTTTAAAATATTCGAGGTAAATTACATAAGCGAGGGTTCGATTTTTAAACCGGAGAGGATTTGCGGCTACAACCCGATACTGCACGGAGTCGATTTCTAAGACTTGACGGTCGGTTACAACCTTCTCTGAAAAGGCTACGAAGTCTCCAATACGGACATGGCCTGGATCATAAAACTTAAAAGCTCGAGGTGGATTAGGACCGAAGTAAATGGGTATGTTCTTAACAAGAGATAGAGTCTCTATCGGAGCACCTGTCGCAGAAGAAGAGGTAGCGTTCACGATATTGTATTGATTCACTCTCTTATTAAAGAAAGCACCCAACAATCCCATTTACGCAATCTCCGCCTTACGAAATAATTTGAGAGCGTCCCCGATGGTATCATCAAAAAGTTTCCGTTCAAGTGCAAAAGACAAATCACTCAAACGAATACTTGAAATACCTTCAGAGGTTGAAAGATTAACAAGCTTGCTGGTGAGAGCGAGAGCTGCAGTTCTAACCGGTTCAGGAATAGTCTGCATCCCAGCTATGTAAGAAATCGCGAGTAAAATACCGGAATACTCAAAATCAAACCCGGCAACATCTGTGAGTTTGAGAATACCGTTCTGTGCATCCAAGCGATAGTAGAACGTAGTTGGCGAATTAGCGACCGTTTCGACTTCCACCCCAACACTGCGGGGGATAATTTGAGTAGTTGGAGTGATGCCGACTATCTGTTGAATCGGATAGTGTTTCAGCTTCACTCGAGTGGTGCTCTGAATCTCAATTACCTCGTCATATTGCTTAAGACCAAACCGCCGCATGCAGTAACCTTCAACGAGTTCCATCGCACACTGCAACATCTGCTTATAGAATTTATCCCGAGTGTGGTCAGTATCGTCAGCTTCGATGTAATTTCGATATTCACGAACACTAAGCCAAAATGGCTCTTGAGTATAATCTATGATTTCAAATGGCCACGGTTCACTAAAACTAACAATTGAAGCGCCACCTGTTATTCCACTTGCGACTGCAAACCAGTGACCAACTGTCAATCCTGGCTCGACGAAAAGATCATAAGTATATCGACCAACAGTAACTCCGGGCGTAAGAGCTACGTTCGTAAGATAAATATTCTTTAAAGGCGTATAGACATTGGCAATTGGACTTGCCATATCCACCCTATCACCATCGTCGTTATAAAAATCGAATTCTAAGGTGTAGGTAAAGCCTGGTCGATATTGATTGATCATTCTTTTACTTTTGCCACCAATAATCACCCTGAGGGGTTTGTCCCAGGGGATCCAAGATCTTTTCCACTGTTCGCGCCAAATCTGGACCGACATCGGCAACCGGAGCCGCCGTTTCCTCTTCTTTCTTTAATTTCCCCGCAAGAAGAGCTTCAAGCTGACTCGGATGCTCGATCTCGCCAACTAACTCATATCCGAGCTTGAACATATAGTCCTTCGTCTCAACATGCTGAACAACTGCGATGCCGTTCACGATCTTGATTTCACCTTCCTGATAGGAATGTTCGATACAATTACCCGGAAACGTTTCATGCTTAACTACGTACATAAAGTCCTCCTACAGTGTCACTGATTATTATATACCGCACACGCCGCCAGCACAACGCTCTTCCGATTCCTCGAAGACAACATCCTTATGTTTTACGGCCATTTCATATTCGATTGGAGTTATTGGCTGTCCTGCTCTAGCTCCTTCTGGATACACAGTGATCCCCCGCAAATCCGGTAAGTATTTAAGGAGTGTCTGAGCGAAGTGTCTTGCATTATTGTTTCCAGGTTCACCCCAAGCTGGCAAATTAATAGTTGAAGAGATACCCTGATCAACGTATCCCTGCACGAAGTGTTGCATTTTGATACGCCGTTCAACATCGAGGGAGAGCTTATAAGCATCTTCGATTTTCGATGGATTAACCCCATGCTCGATTAATCGCTGTGCTGTTGGATCCACGACGTATGAGAATTTCCATCGACCATTATTACCTAAAAAGCGACGCTTGTAAGCAACACAGTAGATTGGCTCAACACCAGTAGTGGTTTCCCCAATAATACCAATTGTTCCAGTTGGTGCAATTGAACGTACTGCAATCGGCCGAGCATCATCATACAATTTGGCAACACGATCCGCCGTGTGATCCGAAACTTCCTTCCACACTTTCAACCACGAAGCAAGTTTATCACTTGGACCATAAGGTGCATCATTCTTTAAACACCACTCGTGCAAGCCCATCAATCCCAAGCCGATTCTTCGGTAGTCATTCCGAACAACACGATAATCATCATGTGGAAGCCACCCGACAAAAGTACCCAAATAAAGGAAATGAACAGCTGCCTCAGTTACCCAATGAAGTTCATCCATCGAGTTGATTCGTCCAAGATTTATTGAACCAAGATTACAAACATCACCGGTGCGGTCAGAAACAATCTCAGTACACGCATTACGTAAATTCTGACGACCCCGACCATGTGCATTTACAGCGAACCCGGGTTCTCCGGTTTTGAGCATTGACTTACATATCCGGTAGTACAAGTCATAGGCCTTTTTGTTCCCATCCTTAATTTCCTCAAAGAAGGCATCATCAAGACCAACTGAAATGTTAGTCATGTCTAAAGGAGCTGGAAAGTTAAAGTCCGCTTCTTTACAAGCGCGGATTTGCGTGGTCCAGTTCTTAGCCTCAATAAATTCTTCAACATCAGGATGATTCCAATTTAAACCGGCCCATAACGCCGAACGTCGTTTACCCCCTGCAAGGATGTAACGGCTAACTTCATTGATCATTTTCATCAATGAAACAGGACCGGAAGCAGTTCCGCCGTATCCCCGAATAGGAGCTCCCCTTTCTCGAATATCAGTATACTCTACGCCAACACCTGCGCCCGTAGCTAAAGTAGTAGTACACTTCAGCGCCAGATCACCCCAGCCTTCTCTACTATCCTCTGCACGGAGAAGAGTACAGTTATTTACCTGAGGTATCTTTCTACCAGAGGAATAAAGATAGCGGCCACCGGGAATGAACTTCTTAAAAACAATAGCGGCAACCAGTTGGTCATGCAGGCACTTATCTTTGGACTGTGCAGTTACGAAATTAGCAACCCGGTGGGCACATTCTTCCCAGGTTTCATTTTCATGGTAGGCATACGTTCTCTTAAAAATAGTATCAGCAAAGGACATTCAGGAACCTCCGAAAACCTAGATCAGGCACCCTTCTTGAGGGTGTCCTTTTGGATATACTTTATGCCCTTTGGAGAGGAGTACGTTTTCTTCTTTCTCAAGGGCTCTTTCACATTCAGCCGTATCATTGGCTTTGATGACTTTAGATGGCCAATGATCACCCTTTAAGAAGAAGTTAACTTTACCTATGAGTTTTTTGACAGTGCCGGAGTGGCATTTGGGGCACTTTTTAAATCGGTCGGCATGTATTGATTGAAAGATATCGAACTCACCGCATTGGTTACAGTGATATGTATACGTGGGCATGTCTTAATTTAATCTATCTGCACGTGACGTAAAACCAGACAAGGGAAGAGCAGGAACTTTTTTACGGTTCCTGCTCTTTCATCCGTTAAGAACGACAGTTTAGCTGTTGCCCTTGACGCCGGTCATCATCGAAACGTGACGATAGTCGCGAACAACCAACGTCTCGTCCATGAAGATGTCGAATTCCTCAAATTGCGAGGACCGACGAGCCAGCGGCATCGTGGTGAGCTCAGTCAAAACGCTCATGAACACGTCGCGGAGGTCGACTACGAAAATCGCAGTTGACGTACCACCGGTCAACGAACTGACAGTTCCACCTGAGGTGATGTTAATCGTAGAAGGAATTGCCGTACTGGTAAGGATCGGCACTTCATTGTACGACATAACTCGATAACCGCCCGGAATTTCCGTGCGATCAACAAACCGCTGTGTGGTCTGCAACAGAGCATTGATTTTCCGGCGACCGACGCGCGAGGTCAAAATCAGACCCGGATCACCAATGTTCAAATCGAGCAACTCATCCAGTTTTTCGAGAGTCGGCGCGACGCCTGTACCCGTATTCGTCAGCGCGACGATTTGACCCGTCTGCGCAACCATATACGAATCCAGTCCCGGAAACTGTTTCGAGTTCGCTGTGGGCGAATTACCCCAAAAGATTCGGAACTCTTCCGCGTCCCGAATTTCACGAGCTTTCGCTTCCATTTCTTCTCGAAGCAACTCAGCAACCGTTTTACCGGTCTTTTGAACTCGACGTGAGATCTTGCCCTGAGTGAGCATGGTCTTGTACGGCAAGTGAAGTTCCGAGTAGGTTCCAGTGCTTTCCTCCGCGGTATCGATATCATCGACATCGATATTGAGCGCCGACTGATTCGGCGTCAAGCCGGGAGTGCGTTTGTAGATCTGATACCCATTACCAGACCCAGGTCGACGATCAATATTCTGCCGAATCGGGTTGAGGTAATCAACCAACTCGACCAACATTGCGTCGATCGTACGTTCTTTGAAAAGCGATGATAGATCGCTTTCCTCCAATGATTTTCTCAACAGGCTGATATCCGGACCCATGTTGAAATCACCTCTTTCTAACGCCTTCGCGTTAACCTTCCGAAAATTTAACCGATACGATCCACTTTGCCAGCGATCTTTGCTTCAAGAATCTTCTGAAGCTTATCGCCGGGTTTCATTTTATCGAAGCCGGGAGACTTTTTAACGATCTCAACCGGATCCTGAATCACTTCAGGCGAACGATTCTCCTCAGACTCTCCCGGACCGGCACCTTTGCGAACCGAGAACTTGTCTGCGATAGTGATCACCTGCTCGACCATCTTCGCAACCTCAGCTTTTTGAGCTTCAAGCTGCTTCACAAGCTCCGCATTTTTCTCGGTACCGTCAACAACCTGCTTCGCCAAACTTTGCAGCTGGCTAACGATCTCCGAAAGACCTTCAACTTTCACTTCCGAAGCTGCGGGAGTGGCTTCAACCACTGGTTTCACTTCCTCAACCACTGGTTTCACTTCCTCGATGGACTTTCCGCCGGCAAGACGCTCCTGAAGAGCCTTCAGACCGCGGACAGTAGAGGCAATTTGATCCTTGTCTTCCTGAGAAGAAACTTCATCACTTGCTTTCTCAAGAGCACTCAACGCTTCCTCAATTTTGGTTTTCACGATGGGCTCACCCCCCCTAAGAATTGAAAGAGCTTTTTCTTGACCGAGCTCTTTAAACGATTTTTCAACGTACCAAGAAAGTGCACGCGCTTTCACATTCGCTGGAACAGACACAACTGAAACCTCAAACAATTCCATACCCTTGATAACGAGCACTTCTTGATCAGAGCCTTCAAGAATCTGGGGTTCAGCTGCCGTTACGCGGCCACGAATACTAAACTTCGAAAGGGTGCCATCTTTTACTTTTTCCCAAATCGAGGGTTCACTCTTCGAAATGACAACCTTAATAAAAAGCACCGCTCCATGAGCTTCAGCTTTCTCTACAACGCCGATCGGACGATTTGAGTCATGATTATAAAGAACGGTATTATAAGTCAGGAGCGAATTTGCTCCCATCTTAATCGCTTCTTCCGAAACTACATGCCCCTGAGCATCGAGATCATCAGTTGAAGCATACCCTTCAAGAATCCAGCGACCTTGAGTAGCACCCTCCTCGGCCTTTTCGACGTAGGTCTTACTAACCTGCATCAATCCGAGAAACTCAATAGTCTTTTTCGCGTTCACTTGCATATGGTCGTATTTTATCGATTAGGTGACACTGTGTCAAGCGCTATTCTTTTTCTTCCTCGTCGTCGTCTCCAAGAAAGTCAAGCAACGCTTTCATCATGCGATACTTCTTCTTTTTCTTTCCCCGACGATCTTTTTTACGACCTTGATGCATTCCTGCCAGGTCTGCTTCCGATAACTCTTTAAAAGCATTCCCAATTTCATCAATAACTGGATCCCAATTTTCAGAGGTCAACTTCTCAAGAATAATACGATTAGCAAGCTCTCTCAAATGAGAACCACTAAAATTTTCAGTGTCTTCTGCGAGAAGTTTGATGTTTTCGTCCGACTGATCGGGCAAATAGTGACGCAGAATCTTGATTCGCTGTTCCTCTGCAGGGTTAGGCATTGATATAATGATATCAAAGCGTCCTGGCCGATCTCCGAGAGCTTCATCGAGCAATCCAACATGGTTTTCAGTTGCGAGTGTGAAGATTTTGGAATTATCCTCTACCCCATCCATCATGTTCAACAGTTGACCGATACTTCCATTATTACGAAGTCGTCGGTCCATGCCTCCTTGAGTAGCCATATCTTCAATGAACACCATTGTGGGAGCTAACTCACGAGCCATCATAAAAACATCGCCAAGATCAGCATCTGAATAAGGTACCCAGATGAATGTTTCTTTAATCATGTTGGCAAGTGCTTTACCAATCATAGTTTTTCCGTTGCCCGGAGGACCGATCAAAAGAACGCCGCGTTTACTAGGAAGACCCTTCGCGACTCTCTCATCAAGATTATTCATATAATCTATGATGTGAACTTCAAGTTTCTTTTTAACCTCATCAGAAAGAATAACATCTTCCCACTTGGTTTCAGGCGTCTTCATGAAACGGCCATCGTGATAAAGTTTCTTACCCTTCAAGAAATTATTATCACGAATAAAATTATTGATAGTGGTCAGGACGTTACAGGCTTTATCGAGATCATTAGAATAAATATCAACGTGAGCAACGCCGTGCCATCCAGGACATATTTTAAGCACAAACTTACCGAGCTGATCCGATTCGAAAAAGATTGAACCAGTCAAGAGACCTTTGAGAACTTCTGTTCCGGTAGTAAAAGCGACATATTCTGCGGGGAGAAGCTCTTCTTCACCATAGCTTTCAAAATTAACAACACGGTCTGCTTTCTCGAGAGGAAAAAGCTTGATCATCGCATAGCGGAGCAGGTGTGCCCGATAGGGAGCAAACGTCTCTGTTATTTTTTGGATTTCGTGATACGGTTTTTCAAAGTAGTTAATAAGCGATGACCTAAATATACGCACACGTTCAGGAGTACTGTGAAGAGCTTCAGAATATTCACCAAGAGTTGCAGTTTCGAGTGGTTTGTTTGGGTCATATCCTTTTTGCAACTCACCTTCGGGACAAGATTTACACATCTGATGTGCGGCGGCCACTGCCTGGTCACGCTCCATACCTTCTTTCATATTGACTGCAATCTTGCGACTAACGCAGTCTTTGAAAGATTCACCCATTTGCCGGTAATCTCCCGCTTTTTCCATCGGAATCTTCGCGTGGTAAAGATCACAAACGTCGCGTGACTGAATATTACCAGCCACTAAACTGCATGCTTGAAGATCTGCGCGGAAGTATATGCAACTGCCGCAAGTCTGGGCTCCACCTTCTGGCGCTAATCTATAATTAACGTCAGCTTTTTGCTTCAAACCACCGTCGTCCCAGTCCTTTGTCAAATCAATAACGTTTACGGGTTTCATCCTGTTCATTATAAATCGACCGCCTCTCAGTGTCAATTACTCTTCCTCTTTTTGAATTGGAACGTTGAGATCTATAAGGTAAAATCCTTCTAATTTTAACGCGTGATCGAGCAATCCAGGGGCAGCGCTCGCTAATGGCGTAGTATCAACAGCAACCGTTGGTCCAGCGAAAGCGATATCAGAATCGTCGAGCTCTTCACTCTCGATCTTTGGAGCCGGTACTGTAATAGAAATACCGTCGCGCGTTAATTTTCGAACGGTATGTTTAAAATCAGCTTCCTCGGGTTTCAGCATCATTTTATTTTGAGTCCAAGTCCAGGTTCCAACTCGAGCTCCATTAAACGAAACAATAATACCTTGCCGAGTGATGCCCCAAGCATTGCCAATTCGAGTAAATGCTTCGAGCAATTGTTTTTCTCTTGCTTCAGCCATCGATTTTTACCTCACTCTTAAAAATTCATCAACCAAATCTCGGAACCCCGGATAAGCCGCAGCGCCGGATGGTTTTGTAAAGAACATCCGCATCCACTCACGAAAAAACGCTTCAGGAGACGCCAACGACTCAACATTCAACACGGGCAGGTCAGTAATATTACTAATTGCTGACTTAAAGTGAGCATCAAAATTTCTAGTCCAAAAAGTAATGTTTGGTTTAAGATCCAATTCTTTACTACCAAACACAATTTGCATTACATCGCGGAGATCCCGAGTACCGAGATTTTGAATTGTAGCTTTCCGATCAATCCAACTCAAGGATGCCTGCAGGTAAGCATTGTATCGTTGTTGAATTTGCCTACGGACAGCATTGCTACCATCCTCAAGAAAATTCTTCGAAACAGTATCCGCAAGCATAAAAGCTCGCTGGTCAACATCCATTTGCCGCCACCGGTCCCAATTAATAAAGAAGATACCTGATTTCTTATCATGGTATCCTATAAAAGTACGTGTTCCGGCCCTACGGCCCATTTGAATCCGATCTACGAATTGAATTTTCAATCCGTCAAAGAATTCATCTCGCATAAAGGCTGGATATTCACGAACAACTTCCTGAACTTGACGTAAAACAGTACGGTCACCTACCTTTTCAGTGATCGAACGAATGCCGGCAAAGTTCTTCTTGTAAGAAGTCCAACTAGGAGATATTGGCTTATAAGTTGTCGGTCTCGGTACATCTATGCGATTCCAAATTGAAACTGCCTCTGGTAATAAAACTTTACCAATTGACCCCGCCGGTTTAAAAATACCAGGTAACATCTTACCCATAGTACGATTTAAAGCGGGATTAAACAAAGCAGCTTTTCGCGGATCAGTTAACAGCAAACTAAACCACTCTGCAAAATACTCATCTAAATTCCACAGTTGGTAACCGCGAGTAAGCATCGTACCCGTCGAATATTGCTGCAAGACGCGCTCAAACATCATCCAAGCATCGCGGGCATCAATACCACCAAACTTCTGACTGTTCTCAACAGCCTTGAACAACTGAGTCATAAATTGATCAGAATCTTGTAAAAACACTCGCATCAATTTAACGTCGTTCAATACTTGAGGCGTTAAAGTCTTGCCTGATAAACTCGCAACAATCTTTTCAAAATTAGACTCAACCTGGGCAAGTGCCATTGCACGGCTCTTACTAACTTGATCCAAGATAGCTTCAGCAATTTCAGTACCATACAAACCTTTGAGTTCCCCAGTACTGACGTTCATAATGGTATGGCCAAGTTCATGAGATATCGTTCGCAAAATATCTTGTCGCTGTGCAAACGTTAAATCTTTAAACGTAACACCCTCTGGCAATGTTAACTGCAGAACGATTCGACCAGGTTGTCCTGTCTTTTTAAGCGAATAGGTAGCACCTTCAACTCTAAACTTTGGTCCCGTTTTAACTATGGTGAAAAAGCTACCGGGCTCATCTGGAAGCTTATCCCAAAACTCTTTCCGTCGAAGATAGCCAGTTTCAGACATCCACTGTCTAATTTCTGTTGGAATTGTAAACTTCTTTGAAGCCAGCATCCCCAAGAAATCATCTGTGTTCATGTTTGGCGTAACATTAAGAACGCCCTTGACATTCGGAAGTTCAAGCAGATTATTCAACCAACTAGCTGCTCCGGGTTCTAAACCAGCTACCGGCCTGACAGAACAGCGGCAATTGCCACCACAATCTAACAATGAAGATTTCGGAAAAATATCCATTGCTGCTAGCTCTTTAGCATCCCATACACCATCACCATCACGACCCTGAGCTAACTTCCAACAGTCTTCAGAATGTTTTGCATCAGGTTCCAGTATCCACTGAACCATTACTGGTCCAGGTGGATCAGCTACTCCAGCTAAACTGTAAGCTCGACTCATCCAGGTATTAAGCAAACCAACACTGCGAACGAAAACGCTGTAGGCGGCAGAAGCAGCAACGTTTGCATACATTAAAAGATAGCGGTCAAAACTACTTAAAACCTCAAGAGGATTTCTGGTGGGGTTCTCCCGCATCTCAGCAATGGCATCATCTTTGTAAAGAGCCTCTGCTCTCTCATCAAACACCCGCAGATATTTATTAGCGACAAGACTCTGCTGACGTGGAGTAATACCTTTTACTTTAAAGGTATCTTCAAAGTAATCAGTGCCAAGCTGGACACCACTATGGAAGGCTTCTTTTCCAATTTCATGAAACTCTTTTAACATAAAGTCAAAAAGTTCTTTTTGACCTTTAGTTACAGACTTTTCAAGACTGTCCCTGTATTCAATCTTGAATGCTTTCCAAGCTTCTACAAGACGAGTCTTTACATGTTTTTGCAGTCCCTGAATCTTATCATACCAATATTGTTCTTGTGGAGTTGCAAAGCGGGGGCTGCGGGCGTGTTCGTGTTCGTCAAGTTCTTCGGGAACGTCGACATCTTCTCCTGTAGGAGGCTTCTGGACTCCACCAAGAGCATCGACTTCCGACTTACTTAAAAAGAGGATTTTTTTTTTGAGAGAAACCGGCGTTCGATAGCATCGTACTGCTTATCAAGGCTACGATCAATGTCTATATCAAACATCTGCAGGAAGTCATCTTCTGAAAGCATTGACTCCTGTTCTTGTGCCGGGGGCGGAACTTCTCGACGAGGGCCCCCTTGACTTGAAGGAGGAATGCTCGTTGGGTTACGATACAGGGGTAGTCCCGATTGAGGATCTAATGGAACGACCTCATTGCCGAGAAGAACGGTGTGAACATCTCCACCTTCAACAGCATCAAGGTCAATATTCAAACGAACTTCGTTACGACTAACAATGCCAGATCTCCACAATAATCCATACCCACCAGAGCGTTCTTGAAAACTCTCTTGAGGAATCTTTGTAACCTTCCACATCACATCTGGATTAAGCTCATCAACCACCTCAAGGTTAACTGCTTCATGACAGATGTTAATTAGTGGAAAAATCAATTTAGACTGTGAAGATCGTACTCCAACTTCTGCAGAACCGCGTTCAACCTGCAAACTGGACTCGACAGGTGATAATCCAAAGTTTCTAGCAACAATTCTTTCAATAATAGGCAGCAACTCAGCCACCTGCATTTCTTGAAAGGGACGCTGAAACTGGACCCAATCTACCTTATCAACATTATCAACGACTCTAATCTTTCCTTTATTGTAAATACCCTTGGTTGCCTCAAAAGAAGCTTTAGCACGTTCAAGTGCTTCTTCACCAATGATACCAAGATGCAAAAGTCCGGGAGGAATCTCATCATGAACAAAATTCCAACCAATGGACTTAATGCTCAACATCAAAACACTAACTTCATTGATGATAGTTTCAATGATTGGATTACTGCTCATCGTGTACGTAGTAGGCGTGAACAGTTTGTATATAAGATTCTCTTTTGGATGTCGTCCAATTTCAGTGACATAATCATCTTTGTACTCAGCATAGTACAAAATCTGACCCTGAGCTCCGTATTTCGGCATATACCGAGTTGCATCCCGAGGAACCAATTCCGTAATCTTACCCGAGCCAGCTCCCCGAGCTTTCTCAATAGAACCCTTGCCGACAACGAGCAAATCAGTAATAAACATCGAAAGAAGAGTCGAAAGAGATTGTCGATCCTGATTTGGACGTTTAAGAAAATCAACAACAGACTTCGATTCCACCGGAGGATGATAGCGCATATCCTTATGCATTACGCGCCAAGGAAGATGTGATACCTCACGAGCGATGCTGTCCACTGCGGGACGAACTGAAGAAGAAAGCTGATAGACTGTACGAAGTGTTTTCCAACTTAGATGTCCGAAGGTGCTGGGATGTACCGCCCACGACCACTCACCATACTTCGTGTAGTCCCGATTGATCGATTTCTCGATCTCTTGCGGGGGCGGACTGGCTTTACTAATTACATTTCCAGCGACATCTACTATCGGCATACTACTCCGATCGAATTACATTTAATCGAGCAAATTCTCCAAAACGTTCTACCGCTGCTCGATTGTAAGCGCGAGCCGCTTCAACCTCTGTTTCAAAGGTTCCCAGATGCTTCGATTTTCCACTGATCCCGATTTGCGCGTACCAATTTTGGTTAGCCTTCGACCAGTAGACTCCTTTATAACGACTGGCAGTGACGTGACCGCCATAAGTCACACACTTATTTTTATTTGCGCCATTTTCCGCTTTAGAGCATGGTCGTAAATTTTCTCGGGTGTTATCGAGAGTGTTATTGTTTCTATGATCGACCCAATTTATCCCTAAAATAAATCGATGTAAGTAAACATTCTTACCCTGAATCCAAGTCGCAACGTAATACCCACCATCGGATAATTTAGAAAGCCACCACTTATGGACACTAACCTTGTCATAGTCTTCGAGATCGACTAATGCCTCTTTACCGTGCCCATACTTACCAGTTAGAGGTATTTTTAACGCCATTAGATTAACCCCACGACCAAACAGAAAAACCCCCCGACTTGTTTCCCTTCTCTTTAACCTTTCGCATCGCTTCCAGCGCAAACCAACTCGCCATAAGCGTATCCATGTGAGTCAATGGATAATATCGAATTTCATTTATCCAATAACAGAAATTACAAGAACACGTTTCGTCGTGATTTCCTCCGGACTTGAAAGGAACCGTCCAATGCCCCGACTCGATTTCAGCAAGCAGAGAGGGCACACCCATTTCGAGATCAACTTTTTGCGTGCCCGTGAAATAGCCCTCGATCGGAAGACCAATAGGACCAAGGCCGCGGAGCAAATCAGTGAGATACTTTTGTGCCCCATTATTCTCCACAAAAATTAGAGTCGGCTTTAATCTCTCATACGTTTCAATTATAGCACGTCCAGTATCAAGGATCGACTTCTGCTGAAACTTCTTTATCTCAATCGGGACCCTCTTTCCATTGGGGTACCTGCCGAGGGTGTAAATTACGGTAGGCGAATTATCATCTCCCTCACGATGGCCAAGATCGATTCCCGTGAACCGCATCACTTCCTGGTTCTGCAGGACATCGAATACTGAAAGATTCCGATCTCCAATCGTTTCTAAGGCCGATGCATTAATCCAAGACTCAGTATCCGTAACAGCGACTCCTCGATAGGCTCGATTATAGGCTCGCTGCTTTAAAACACCCAATCGTTTTTTGAAGTATTCATCGGGAAATCGCTCGGGCCATGGACTTTCAAAGTTATCCCCCACCCACGTTTCAGGAGCATGTGGTATGTTTGGGTTGTTCCTGACCTCACAAACAATATCCAATTCATGCCACGGAGTACCTACCATGTACCATCGAGCATCGGGTCCATCTAACAAATTCAACCAGGCATTCGCCCAAGCCTCCTTAACCTGCTCTCGAGTACGAGGTTGGTGAATAGCATTTCGCATGCCACTAATATCATCGAAGAAGACCAAATCTGCACGACCGCCCACACTCGCTGTTAAGATGCCGCCGCCTTCTATGGTCGGATCTTTATGATGCATTTTGTTCTCAACCGTCATAGACATCTTATTCCACGAGTCAGTCGGCGAAGGTCTAATATCAGGAAACACTTCGTGATAGCGTTCGTTTTTAAGAATGGTATTACTTATCCTGGTCAGAATTTTCTTAACCAGATCATCTGTTTCAGTAGCGACCTTGATTCGGATATTTGGATCCTTGCCGATCTCCCAAAGAGACCTGCCAATAGTGATTTGCTCAGTTTTTCCGGTGTCACGGCAGGCTAATACTTGGCCGTACTGATTACTATCCATAAATCGATGCCAGGTTTCATGAAACTTGGCATTTTTGAATCCAAAAATATACTGTGTGAAAATATTACTGTCTTGCCGAGCTAACCGAATAGTCTTTTCTTTGAGTGCTCGGTAAAGTTGAAGTTTGGAATCAAAGGCAGCTTCACTCATGAATCCTTCTCGGGATCAGTAACTTCAACATCTGCGGGACTTGGCAGCTCCGCTTTAGCACTACCAACCAATCCTCTCAATGAATCAATATGGCGATCAAGATCTTCTTCCTTCATTCCAGTGACGTCGATGACATCATGATTCTCATTGCGGCCGGTGGGCTGTCCGAGGATCAATCGCTTCTCTTTATTGACAAACTCGAGTCCTTTGATAACGTCCTGCCAGGTTGTAGGTCCGATCAGGTTATTTAAAAGAGCAGTAGATATCTTGGTTTGAAGATGTTCGAGCAGTTGCATCTCAGTGAGCATGTCTTTTGCGACTAGATTATTTTGAGCTTCTCGCATTACTTCAATCTGCCCAGAAAGAGTGGATTGGAGATCACTTACCTTCTGATCCCACTGTTCCTCTTTCTTCCAAACGTGAAGAGTAGCTGGGGGAATACCAGTCTCTTTCGAGACTCGAGAAACATTACGAAATCGAACATAAAGTCGAAAGGCGGTTTGCCGTCTCTCTACATCGGGTAACTTTGACATACCTCATTTAACATTAAATGAGTGTCAGTGTCAATCAGAGATGCGAAAGAGGATCGGGAAAGTGCTGCTGTAGGAATGCTTTAAGTGTTTGAACTACAAAAGTATTTTCAGGAGTTTGAATAAAAAGAACAGTATCCCCCATTTGATTCTTGTTCTTTTCAAACACATAGAATACAAGATCGGGGGTACCTGGTTTGGTAAAAAAGACTATAGAATTCTTTGACTTAGTATCCTCATTAGACTTAACCCAATATTCATACACATGAGACTTTTCTGGATTCTTGAAGAACTGCTGGAAGCTCCATTCTTTCCTACGTTTGCATTCCAAAGGTCCGAGCCCAGCCATTTTCCAGACACGTTGAATATCATTAATGGGCTTGATATCCCCTTCAGGCTGCGCTCTTCCGTGCGGCTTAGTACGAAAAAATCCATCTTGCCACTTAGAAATACCAAAGTGAGAGCATATCTTTTTTGCAACATCTCGCTCGTAGTTACTACCTATCTCACGTGCTTTACGAGCAATCTGCTGCTTAAGAGTCTCGGGAGTACCCGCTTGCTTGGCAACCTGCGCAGCGGTAGGAAATTGATCCTCGCCTATTTGATCAAGAAGTTTACTCATCAGTTTTAGTTTGATCTTCCGGAGCTCCCCGTGGAGCATATGGTGGTCGAAGCTTGAGTTCTTTATAAGCGTATTCCATTAAGTCATCCCCAAGCATTTTAGCAATATCTTCAGCTCGATATTTTGCTCCCTGCGTCTCAAACCAACCACCAGCTTTCTTAATCAGAGGTGGATTAAAAAGACCTTCATCTGTAAGGAAGTCAAGAAGAATTTCCTTTGGACGCAATCCTTCTTCGAAATATAAATCGAAGTTTCGAGTTCTGAATGGCGGTACGAACTTATTCTTAACTGTGATTACATTGATGGTCTGTCCATAGGTAGTATCCTTACCACCTTCCTTGAGATATCCTTTACGACGAGCTTCAACCATCAATCCTGCATGGAACTCAATCGCATGTCCTCCGATCTTGGACTTTTGAGTTCCGTACATGATACCAGGATTGTCCTTCAATTGTGAAACAAAAACAAGAGCAACATTTTGATCCCAAATGAGACCACTTAACTTCCGCAGTCCTTCTGAGATAATCTTTGCATGTTCAGCTCGCTGCTTACCTTCAGTTGAATCCTCAGATTCGACTTCCGAAGCTGAAGGAGCTCCCGAAACACTGTCAACGGCAATGAATACCGGGGTTGCACTCTGAACTTCCTTGATCTTAGTAATAGCTAACTTAATGTAATCAAACACCCCTTGTAGGTGAGGTGGCCGTGGAAGAATCAATCTTTCAGGGTCAACTCCGTGAAACTGCGACCACGTGCTGTCATAACTATGCTCGGTATCAATAAGAACGCATACAACTCCTTCTTTCTGCGCAGCACCGATAGTGCGAGCTATGATTGTTGACTTGCCAGAACCATAAGGACCAGCAATCTCACTGATACGGCCTAGCGGCCATCCAGGTCTTCCGATGACCCAATCAAGGGCGAGGTTTCCGGTGGGCACAAAAGCTTTAACATTTTCTGGTTTGAACTCTCTTGATAAAGTGCTGGCTGAGCCTTCTCCAAATTCTTTCACAAAGCTCTTCACCACCATATCAATGAGCTTTTGTTCTTCAGTCTGCGCCATCGAAAACCTCGCTTTATTGAATTTTACTTCTGAAGTTTAGCCTTCAGAGCAGCTTCCAACGCATCGACCTGAGCGTACCGATCAGCGACATTACTATCAACCTGAACAGGTGCTGGTTGAACCGCCGCTGGGGGTTGTACAGGCTGCGGAGTTGGAATGGGTGCAGCAGGTGCAACCGGTGCCGATGTAGCAGCTTGTGGCGCTACAGGAGCGGCAGCCGGTGCAGATGGTGCGGGCTGAGGTCCTGGAATTGGAGCAGTAATAACTGGTCCGGGTCCGACAGCGACCGGCGCATTACTAACCGGCTGTGGCGTAGAAACATACCCCGCTGGTCGATAAACTTTCCACGGCTGCGAGGCGAAAGCGGATTCAACATCTGCTGGATTCGGATACAAGAAGATATCATCGAGATTGAAAAGCTGATCCAGCCACTGTGGATTCTGAATTGGCGTCGACTGCCGAGCTGGATAGATCGCATCTTTCGAATTACGACCTTGTCCGGTTCTGGTCAGCGTCATGTCCGTTCCATGAGCTGGATGCGTGATATCCCCGTACTCGCCGCTGTCCTGAATGTTCTGAATCGCGGTATAGATGATCTTGCCGAACGAATAAACGAGAACACCGGCACCTGGGTTGTTCAAATCGATAATATTGGCGTACCATCTTTTTGCCGGTCGGCAAACAGAAATGTCCGGTTCGTACTTATCGTACTCAGCTCGAAGATTGCTGTACAACGCGCAAAATGGACACGTGTTCTCTCGAACCATGTTCGGACAAATGAACGTTGTTTTCGACAACCCTGCTTCCCAATGAATCTGGGTGAACCTGGCGTACAAGCCTGACGATGACCACGGAGGCAAGATACGAATGCGATAAGTACCCTCCTTGAGCGTGAACAGCTTGTTCTGTGGAACGTTTTTGAGATAGGGCTCACGAGTCATCGGTGAAGAAGCTCTTTGAGCCTGTGGATTATATTCGTAGTAACCCATAATATTTCCTCCTTGTTTTAGTCGTCGTGATTGTTAAGGCCCCGTTTAAATAGATCGCGTCGATTAAGACTCATCAATAAGCGGCTCTTCATATCGAACGCAGAGGCGGCCTTGGTTAACAACTTGTGTTCTTTGTGTAAGCGTGTACACTCGTTTTTCAATTCATTCCATTTTGCATCAGATCGATACATTCGTTTAATGTGCGTTTCTTTTGCGTCTTCATCTTGTAATTTGTATTGTTGAGCTAAAGTTACTTCGTGTGTTTCTAAAGCAATTTGAGCTTTTTCAGCAAGTTCTTCTGCTTCCACAGATAGGGCTGAAACAGAATAGAAGTAAGATGGACATGTAGCCATCTCTCCTTCTAAATTCATTTCGTTGATGCGTACTAACTTACTAACGTCGAGTTGTTCGGACATGAGCCTTCTGATTGGTAAATGTCATTCAGCTTCTTGATGTTATCAAGTATAGCTTGAATCTGTATTGGGTTAAGCGCCGCTGTTAAATCGATCTTAAGTCCGTTTGGTCGCGGACCCAGTACATCTATATTATGTAAAGCGGCCATTGATGCCATTCTCGTATCCATACTAACACGTCTACGAGCTGCCCAAATAATTTCGCCAACACTATTCATGCCCAACAAGTGAACATTCTTGCCAGCTGCGCGAAGTGAAGGAAGCGTTGGTCCAATGAATTCCATTCGCACACAAGCTAATTCTTCAGCGTTTAAATTTGAAGTAACGCTTTCGTAATACTGTACAAGTCGGGGAAATCCAACCCAACGAATAGAACGCTGTTTACAAGCAAATTCGATTTCTCGCATTGCTTCTGCTTTTGTGCGGCCCTGAATAACATACAGAAGTTCTGGTTTACGAAAAAGAGTTAACTGATCAAATACAAACTCATAATCGTAAAAGTTCTGCCTTGTCTTTTGCGCGTCGCAGAGTACGTCAGGAACTACTACGACTCTGGGTTTGATCATTAGAAGTATTCCCAGATAGCGGACAGCCCAGTGAGGATCTTTAGAAGTATGTCCTGTTGGATCTGTTAGATCTGGACTAGCGCCGACTCCGCAATCTAAGATGATATCACTAGTTGGAAGTCCTTCTCTAAATGTACCGAGATAAGAAGGATCGTTGAGTAGTGGATCTATTTCGGCAAATACGTGCTCGTCGGGTGCAACATATTTAAGTAAAGCTAGCGGCCGGGTGTGATAAAGTGCCTTCATTCCACAAGTGACTCCGCAGGTGTTAAGTTCAATCCAAGAACATGTTGAATTTGATCGAGGCGATCATCAACGCTACCCGTAAGAGTATGATATGGTATCTTATAGAAGTCCAAAATAAGTCTTGTTTCTCGATCATGTTGTTTTTGAAATTCGGGATCAGTATAACGGATACCATCTTGCTCTAGTGGAAATTCAATCGGAACATAAAACACGTGATCATACCAAACATTCTTTACTGCCCAGGACATTAAGCGGTATTCAAACCACTGTCCTTGTAGTAACCGACTATATGCCCAAGTATCGTAAATCGCTCTTGAACCAACGTACGATCGGTGGTAGTGATGATTGTAAGCGTACCAGTAGTTGAAGTACCGCTGCTTCATCCTATCCGACATGCGGAACTTAGTGTGGACCTTCCGTCCAATGCCGTCCCAGAACATGTAGTGCCAACAATCCCAATGAGGATCAACCTCTCTGAGGATCTCGGTCATTCGAGGATCATTGAGAAGCGTACTCTTTCCTACGCCATGCGTACCCGTGAAGACAATTCTCATGCTCTTCTAAGTCTTTGAAACTTTGAGTAAATACTATTATACGTCCGATTATGCAAGTAAAACTCTAAATGCTTAACCGTCCCGTAAATTGACAAATGTTTTTCGCGCTGGAGAAGTACAAAAGCAAAAACAAGAAGTTCTTCCTGCTTCGACCATTTCATAACATCGCCTGATCTTTCAGTTCGTGCTCTTCAACTATAATACGTTCTTGTTCTACTTTTTCAGCTGCCGCTTTCTTCTCAGCTTCGACCTTTAACTGCTTCTCATACTCATCTTGGCCCCACCGCTGTACGCAGTGAAAATCCGTCTTGAGTTGAACTCCCAGTCCAGGAACAGGCAATGACATAATGGTTTCCATTATCTTCCTTATATCATCAACGAGCTCGTCGGGGGCTTCTCCGATGATATTGTCATGAACCGCCAATACAAGTCCGGGTACTTCATAGATCTTCTTGGGAGTCCATCCAAATAACCTCTCGAAGCATTGATCAATTAAGAACAAAGACCGATTAGTTGTATCTGCAACTCCGTTTTGACATGGAAAATTTGCAGATAGTCGATCATAGTAAGCAACGGTTGACTCATCAAATGCAGGTGGAAAATGCTTGCGGCGGCCATACACTCCTTGGATATATCCCCAAGTACGCCATTCAATCTCCTTATCTTTCCACCACATGGGTACTTTAGGAAAAGCACTGTCCCATTCTTGATACCAAGCAGTTGTCTCTTCAACTGATAATTTCAACTGATCTGCTAATCCTGCGGGACCGCCTCTGTATGCTTTTCGGAAGTTAACTGACTTAGCAACGTTCCTCAAATCCTTTGGCGTCATTGCAGCAAATCGTTCTTTTAAAGCTACCGACTTGCTCAAAAGCTTATCCATAACGGTCTGGTGCAAATCAGTCGTCATGCACGCCTGTATAAAATCATCGTCTTGTGCTAAGTACGCTAGCAGAACAAGTTCCGCTTGTGAATAATCAAAGTCCAGTAGCTTCCATCCAAATGGAGCCATGAAGTTCATTCGAATGTCGGGGTCTCGAGGAATGTTTAATAAAGAGGGTTCTCTAGCTGCGAGACGGCCACTGATGGTTCCGTGCGTAAGGAAGTCAGGATGACATCGATTGTTTTTATCTAACCACTGAAGAATACCGCCAGGTTTTTCAGGCCTTTCGTCATCACCATCCCAACCATCTAAATAAGTTGAAAGATTCTTTTTGAGATGTCGAACACCCAATACCATCTTTGGTACAGGATGTCTCTTAGAAAGTTCTTCCAGTGTTTCCTTGTCAGTTGATGGCGCCCCTTTATCAGTTTGCTTGATGATCGGCAATTTAAGATCATTAAATAGAACTGCCGTCAGTTGTGCCTGCGAGGTGTACTTGAAGCGCTTACCTACCGTACTAAAGAGTTCTTCCTCTTTCTCTTTAACTCTCTCACGATAAGATTCTGACTTACTGATAACTCTTTCCCGATCAACTAGAAAACCACGAAACTTCATCCTAGCCAAAGTTCGTTTCAATGGCATAGCGTGGTTCTGGTAAAAGTCCTTCATTCCGTCTTCGATCATCCGAGGAACAAGAACTTCATGATCTAACCGTCGGGTACTAACTGTATCTTCACAGTTGTATGGAAGCAGTATCTCAGGCGGTGCCTTACATATATCAGCAGCCTTACCACCAACGGCCTCTAATATGTCTGCTTGGTAACCTGCCTTAGCCGCGAAGTTATTCGACACTAAAAACTTTAACCCATGTGGTGTAGTTTCATCAACAATCAAATGCCCGTCGAGAGTGTCATGTCGAATCTTAACATTGAATCCCCTAAACCATTTAAACAAGGCATCGAATCCACTATTGTGATAATCGATGCCCAGCTCACGATCAGTAACCTTCCGATGAGCTTCGTAAATTTCAGAATCGTCAAAATCAGCCATCCACCACTTATTTTGCTCTTCAGTAAGTCTTGAAAACTTTACTAGAAAGGCAATACCATAATACTTCCCACCCTGCTCAATCGCATATGCGATGGAACAAATTTCGTCTTCGTAAAATTTTAAGCCGGTTGTTTCAATATCACTCGCGATTGGTCCGTCAAAATCTGCAAGGAAGTTCATCCACCCCAAATAGCGTTCCCGGCTATTTATCATCTCACGATGAATCTCAGGTCCTTCCGGAGCTCGAATATTGTAAACAGCGTTCTTTACGAGGCGGATATCACCTTCGAACGTCGGATACAATTCAGGTTTACGAAGAATGTTAGCGGGGTGGAAAGTAGGAAGGACTTTAACTGGATGGCCGAAATAGGTGGAATCTACCCAGATACCTCTACGCTCAGTTATCTTTTGAAGACCAAGAACTGCCTTTAGAGCAACTGCTCCAAGCAAAAGAATGAACTTTGGCGGATCTTGTGGTGGAAGATCTTTTTCCGCATGAGCAGCCATACATAAACGCTGCTCTTCAGCTGTAGGTGCTCTATTACCCGGCGGTCTACACCTAGCCGTATTTGTAATATAGCAGTGTTGTTCGATTATACCAAGCTTTTGAAAAGTTTCGGAAAGAAGGTTTCCGGCCCTTCCAACAAACGGAAGACCGTCATAGACTTCTTGAGCACCAAGAGCTTCTCCAATGACCATAAGGCCATTAGCTCCTGTACCCTTACCGTACACACCAGATCGCCTAACATCCCTGCTGAAGGAAGTAACGTGAAGTGGGCACTGCGCGCACTTCAACTCATCTATCTGAAAAAACTTGCCTTCTGCGGAAAGATTGTCTGGTGGAGGTGCTTTATTAAAACTTCCCGGTTGAGCCAAATCCCTTGTCTCCTCGATCCGACGGTGATAGCTCCTTGCTAGATATGAAGTGTACACCAATACGTGGATGGAAGACAAGCTGTGCAAACTTCTGCCATCTTTGAATCAAAAAAGTTTCATGAGTGGTGTTGAGTAAAAAGGCAGAAAGTTCACCTCTAAAACCAGCATCTATGACTCCGGGGAATACCAATATACCCGATTGATTAAGACTCGACTTACCTCTAACTTCGAGCCAAAGATCGTCTGGCATTTCAACGGCTACGCCAGCATGAACTTCTTTTTGCTCTCCCGGAGATATCTCAACTGGAAAAACAGCAAACATATCGTAGCCAGCATCATTGGCGTACTTTTTATCTGGCATTTTAGCACCCTCTACGAGCTTAACATACTTTACAGGATGTCGTTCGTATGGCGTGCTAATTGCTGCGCGGGAGCAAATCGGGCAGGTAGCTACGTGGATAAGCTTATCGATTAACTCATCCACAGACTCAACCTGATAAGGAGTGTGGATCTTACCTCGATTGAGGTAAGATTCCACTATCTCCTTATAGGTTTGCCTTATGGAAACCCTGTCGATCATGCAGCCGGTGCAGCTTCCGGTGATGCAGGAGCGACAGCTGGCGCCTCGACGGCAGCGGGAACGGGAGCAGATAAAACGAGAGTAACTTTGCTGATCTTGACGTAGCGCTGTTTGCCTTCGATCAGAAGAACAACGTTCTGTGAGGCCGGATTGAGGCCCTTGACCTCGTAATCCTTCTCTTCAAACTTCACAACATCACCCTTCTTGAACGGCATCACTTTCTCTTTACCGAAAAGATCGGTGAACGAAATGCTGAATGTTTCACCACTACCTTCGTCTTTGAATTTCACTCGACCAGCAGATTTCTCCACGCCGAGAACTTCAAGC
>Ga0209519_10000026_pt1 | contig 67777 bp, 77 predicted proteins | sample Rifsed13ft1_FD_184005 | JGI IMG/M metagenome (GOLD analysis project Ga0209519, IMG submission 184005) | Soil microbial communities from Rifle, Colorado, USA - sediment 13ft 1 (version 2) | ecosystem: Environmental > Terrestrial > Deep subsurface > Rock core/Sediment | place: Rifle, Colorado...
CTAATTGGAATTAATAATAGAAACCTAGACACGTTAGAGATTGATCTTAAAACTACAGAAAAAGTACTAGAAGGATACAAAAAGACAAGGCCGATACTATCAGAAAGCGGTATTGAGACACCTGAGGATATCCAATATCTAAAAAAGTGCGGAGCAGATGCATTCCTAATAGGATCCAGCATAATGAAAAGCGATAATATCGAAGAACATGTCAGAAAATTGGTGAACGCATATTGAAATATCCTAAAGACGGCAAATTTGGAGAGTTTGGTGGAAAGTACATTCCAGAGACATTGGTTCCTGCAATTGAGGAATTAGAAGAAAACTATCTCAAGTTCAAAGACAACAAAGATTTCAAAAAAGAACTGGATTATTATCTTAAACAATATGCGGGAAGACCAACTCCATTATACTATGCAAAAAATTTATCAGAAAAATGCGGCGGTGCCAAAATCTATCTAAAAAGAGAAGACCTCTTGCATGGTGGAGCTCACAAAATAAACAACACATTAGGTCAAGCACTACTTGCAAAAAAAATGAATAAAAAAAGAATCATTGCTGAAACAGGTGCTGGCCAACATGGGGTGGCTACTGCAATGGCATGTGCTGTTTTGGGAATGAAATCCGAAGTATACATGGGCTACAAAGATACCATACGACAAAAGCTAAATGTCTATAGAATGAACATGCTTGGTTCCAAAGTTCATCCAGTAAAATCAGGCTCTAAAACGCTCAAAGACGCAATCAATGAGGCAATCAGAGATTGGATTACAAATGTAGAATCTACATATTATTTACTAGGCTCTGCAGTAGGTCCTCATCCATATCCTGTAATGGTAAGGGACTTTCAAAGTGTGATAGGAGAGGAAATCAAAGTACAGATGAAAAAAATATCAAATAAAGCACCAGACATTGTAATTGCATGTGTCGGTGGAGGATCAAATGCCATTGGAACATTTTATCCGTTAGTTGATACAAATGCAGAAATCATCGGAGTAGAAGCTGCAGGTAAAGGATTAAAATCAAAATATCACTCTGCAACATTGTCAGCTGGTAGTAAAGGTGTGCTTCATGGAATGATGACATATCTATTGCAAGATGATGAAGGACAAATCACAGAGACACATAGTATTTCAGCGGGATTGGATTATCCAGGTGTAGGTCCAGAGCACTCTTATCTAAAAGACACCAAGCGAGTAAAGTATCACTCTGCAACAGATGCAGAAGTAATTGACGCATTTTTGATGTTGACTAGAACTGAAGGAATTATTCCAGCCCTAGAATCAGCTCATGCAATAGCGGAAGCGATGAAGGTTGCAAAAAAGAGCAAAAAATCAGAATCAATAGTAGTTACACTTTCAGGAAGAGGAGACAAGGATGTAGAAGAAGTGCAAAGGTATCTGAGCAAACATGTCAAGAATTAAAGAAAAATTTGCAGAACTGTCTGCCAAAAAAGAAAAGGCGCTAATAGCATACATTATGGTTGGATATCCAAATGAGAAAGCAACAGTATCGGCAGTTAGAGGATTAATCAAAGGAGGAGCAGACATCATAGAGTTAGGATTTCCATTTTCAGATCCTCTGGCAGACGGTCCTGTAATTCAAAATGCCAGCATGATATCGTTAGATAATGGAATTAAAATCAGCCGATTTTTCAATATTGTAAAAAAGATAAGAAAAGAAACAGACATACCGCTGGTTTTAATGACATACACCAATATTTTGTACCATAAAGGATATCCAAAGTTCATTACCGAGGCTAAAAAAGCAGGAATTGATGGGTTCATTCTTCCAGACATGTCCATTGAAGAATCAAAAGAATACCTCGCATCTGCTAGAAACATGGCAGACACTATATTTTTGGTATCTCCAAACACAACAAAATCAAGGATAGAAAAAATTGCAAAATCATCTTCGGGATTTTTGTATTTAGTTGCAGTGTATGGGACTACTGGAGTAAAGACAGGAATACAAAATTATACCCTAAAGGCAATCAAGGAAGTCAAAAAAATCACCCAGGGAAAGATTCCAGTAGGTGTTGGATTTGGCGTTTCAACTCCCGAAGATGTCAAAAAATACATCAAGGCAGGAGCTGATGCAGTAATCGTAGGTAGTGCATTTTTGAAACTAATTGAAAAGACGCCTCAAAATAAATGTGAATCAAGCATTGCGGCATTTACAAAAAGTCTGAAAAGACAAACCATCCACACTTAGATCTGAAAACTACCAAAATCATTTTATTTACCAATAAAACAGACACTCCAAAAATAGTTCGGGCGGATAAATCAATGTGCTGGGCAAATTCTAACAGTTATGAAGAATCAGATATTGTCATAGTTGGGATTCCAGACCAATCACATTCACACTCAATTAGAAAGGGAACAGCACTTGCACCAAATGCAGTAAGAGTTGCATCTAATAAAAGAGATGTCTATGTTGAAAACAAGATTAGATCAATTGCACATACTAATTCAGGTAGAAGTAACGCAAAGATTTTTGATTACGGAAACATTCCAAGAAAAGATATTACAGAAACTTTTGCCAAATTTGCCAAAGATTCTAAAATTCCAATAACCATCGGGGGAGATCATTCGCTAACTACACCATTGATAAAGGCATTTACAGAAAATACAAAGCCAATTTCACGGTCTATTTTGATGCTCATCCAGACTTTCTTAGTTCAACGAGAGATTTCTATGGTTCTGTTTTATACGACATTCTGCCATACATTGATAAAAAATCCAGTGTTTTGGTGGGTATTAGAAGTCCAGAACAAGAAGAGATAACAAATATTCAAAAATATGGAATCAAAGTGATATCCCCACAGGATATCCAGTATAATGGAATTAAGCATACGATTAATGAAATACTAAAAACAGTAGGTGCAAAGACATACCTGTCTTTTGATATGGACTGGCTAGATCCCGCATTTGCCCCAGGAGTTTCTGTTCCAGTACCATTTGGATTATCAGATACAGAGTCACTTGCAATAATAAATGAAATAGCCAAACGAGGAATAATTGGAATGGACATCATGGAGATCTGTCCACCATTTGATGTGCAAGATTTCACATCACATTTAGCTTCAAGGTTGATTGGAGAGGTGTTATCTTCAATAAAAAAAATGCCAAAAAAATCTCAAAAGTCAAAAAAACAAAGTAAAGAACACTTGCAATAATTGGAATTAAATCACAGACATTGTTTTTAAAAATTCAAAGTCAGTAACAAACTTTGTCACATTTTCGACATGATAACGTTCCATTAGTAGCGTTTCGTGGTTATAGTGCTATACGCTAGTATCATAATTTAATTCCAAAAGATCGCAATATTATCGAATAATGATGTAAACTCTGATCGGACAAACAAAATCAGTTTACATAAAACAAATCAAACAAAGTTTCAAAATGGATAACATGTATCGAGTTTAAATATACAGATCTTGATGATAAAGTAATGAGATTTTTTCATAATAAGAAAAATGACTGTATACAGTGTGATGCAAAATTTGACAATCACGATGACTTGGTAAAACACGTTAGACATGAACATCATAAAACTATCGTAGTATGCCAATACTGCAAAAAAGAGTTTATCCATGAAAAGGACAGATTGCATCACGCTAGAGAAGAACACAAACGTGTGCTAGAGGAGCGTTCACGAAAAGACTCGCATCCAGAGGAATACAAAACCCAAAGTAGAGTCGATGCATTCAGATCTAGATTTGGCGATAAACTCTAACAGTTCGTTAAAGAGTAGTGGTCTGTCATTTTCAACGGGAATTGGGGGAACTCTATTTCAGGCAAAGACCACCATCTAGATGTGCTCAGCATACAGATATGCGTTGAGAAATAAAAAATACTCGTTAAAAATTTCAAACACTCGTTAAAAAAAATAAAAAATTTCATACGTATGTAAGATCTCATCAAAACAAGAGATCTCATTATTTCAGTCTGATCAGCAAAACATACAAAAACCAGATACTTGTTTTCTTAATGTGCAGACGAAGCTTATTTTTGTCACGGGGGGGGTAATGTCAGGCCTTGGAAAAGGTGTAACAACATCATCTATTGCAAAACTATTACAATTATCAGGCCAAAAAGTGTCTTGTATCAAGATAGATCCCTATCTGAATTATGATGCAGGAACCATGAATCCAGTTGCACATGGAGAGGTCTTTGTAACAGAAGATGGTGGTGAGTGTGATATGGACATTGGAAATTATGAGAGATTCCTAAATCAGAACATTCCAAAAAGCCACAACATTACCACAGCTCAGGTATATTCAGCAGTAATTGATGCAGAGCGAAAAGGAGAGTATCTAGGGGCATGTGTTCAGATAATTCCTCACATCACAGATGAAATCAAAAATAGAATTAGAAAAATTGCTGAAGAAGAAAAATTAGATTTTTTGATTGTAGAATGCGGCGGTACAGTAGGAGACATAGAATCACTGCCATTTTTAGAGGCACTAAGACAGATGAGAGTAGAAGAAGGACCGCAAAATGTAATTTTTGTCCATGTAACACTTGCACCATCCTTGGATGTAGTTGGGGAACAAAAGACAAAACCTACACAACACAGTGCACAGGAATTAAGAAGAATAGGAATTCAGCCTGATTTTTTGGCAGTAAGATGCACAACGCCGCTAGAAGAAAAGACAAAGAAAAAAATTGCGTTATTTACCAATGTTACTGCAAATGACGTACTATCATGTCATGATGTAAAATCAATTTTTCAAGTACCGCAGATATTATATGATCAGGGAATAATGGATTCATTATTTACAAAGTTTGGAAAAGTTGGAATGGTAAATGCATCGGCAAATTGGGACAAGTGGAATAGTATTGCAGAATCCATGATAAATCATGAAGATCAGAAAGTAAGAATTGCAATGGTTGGAAAATATGTTACACTTGCAGATAGTTATGTCAGTGTCAATCATGCGCTAAAGCACGCAGGTGCAAAGTTAGGAAAATCAGTTGAAATTGATTGGATTGATTCAGAAACAATTACAGATTATACCACTTTATCAAAATATGATGGCATACTAGTTCCAGGGGGATTTGGAACAAGAGGTTCAGAAGGAATTATAGAAACTGCAAACTATGCAAGAGAGAAAAATATACCATATCTTGGAATATGTTTTGGATTTCAGCTAGCATCAATTGCATTTGCAAGAAATGTTTTAAGGTTGGAGGATTCAAATTCTACTGAAATAAAACCGGATGCTAAAAATCCAATTGTAGATTTGCTTCCAGAACAAAAAAACATATCAGATATGGGAGGATCATTAAGGCTTGGCGCAAACGACATTCAAATAAAACCAAACACAGTATCGCATAAAATCTACAATGCAGATACAATTAGCAAAAGACACAGACATAGATATGAAATCAATAAAAAATACATTCCAGAATTTGAGAAAAATGGGCTAATATTTTCAGCTGAAAGCGACGGGGGCAAAAGAATGGAAATGTTGGAGATTCCATCTCATAAATTCTATCTTGGGGTGCAATTTCACCCAGAGTTTAACAGTAGACCTGGATATCCAGAACATGTATTTGAGGCATTTGTAAAAGCTGCATCTCAGAAATAGAAAATATCAATCCAATAATTTAGAATGTCTCAATATTGGGAATTACAAGAAAAATGAATCAATAACAATACTATTAAAGAATTCAAAATTAACGAGAGTGAAAGGTTTGCCAAGATGTACAAAGTGTGGGAAAGAATACCATGTGGGAGTAAAGGATTTTTGCTCTAATGCTTGCTATGAATTAGACTTACAAAAAAGGATCAAAGACGCGTGTGATGATGACACGTCTCATACCAAAAACTTGTCAGAGTAACTTACAATACTAAAAATAAAATCCAAAAGCTATTCTATCTTTGATATCTCGTAGATTTTTTGTCGTGCATCTCTAATTGAGACCTTCTTTTTGACATAACCTTTTTTCAGCAAATGGCTAAGGGCCAATCGGACAGTTCTGTCTGGAAGCAGAGTTTTGTTTGCAAGGTCTTTTTGTGTGAGTGCTCCTTCATATTCTAATGTCTTTAGTAATAATTTAGAGCTTGGAGGCATGCTAAGTAGTTCTTCAGCTAGATGAACCTTTTTTGCAAGTGCAGAGATTGCAGTAGAGTCTTTTTTGAGTCGGATTATTTTTGCAGGAGGCAAAAACTGGGTACATTCCACCATGTTGTTTACTTTGTATCTATCCAGCCCATCAAGAACAACTTCACAGTGTAGTCTGGCAGAAATATCACTGATTTGAATAGAACTTTTATTTGATACAATAATGGGTCTTCGTGTAATATCCAAAGAGTTTACTGAAATTATCTCAAATACCCCAGAGTCCTGAAACAACATGGGACCACCTGCAGACATTGAATATGCAGAAGAACCAATTGGGGTGGATACAATAATTCCATCACTGTTATCGTGCCATACTTCCTCATCATTTACACGTAATGTGTGCTCCATGAGCATTGCACTTTTTGATGAAAATACTGCAACGTCATTTAAGACAGGATAAACATTTTTTCCATCAATTTTTACTCCTAGTCTTGGAACTTCCTCTACGGTGTAATTTTGTTTTTTTAGTATTCCTACATAAGATGAAAACTCTCTAAGATCTACCTGAGCTAAAAACCCACTAGATTCACCCTCACTTATTCCTAAAACAGGGGATGTTGAATCAAAAGGCCTATGAAAATAATTTCTAACTCCTTTATCTCCACCCAACACCAAAATACAATCAGCTTGTTTTAATTTTGATTTTGCAGTAATTACAAATGATTCAATTTCAGCGCCATCTAGAATTTTTTTTATGGTCTTTGCTGCAGAGTCTGTTGTACCAGAGTCATAGATTCCTATTTGCACAGAGAGATGAAACTACCGGTACAATAAAAGGATAAAGTGCTAAATCGTTCTATACTTTACCAGATTGTAAAAATAAGAAGCATTGGTCTCAATTGCACTCTTTGAAGGTATTTTGAGCAGACCTACTTGTTTTGAGTCAAGTGCAGCTTGTGCAGAGCCTCCTGCAAAACACAACGCCCAAAGAAAGTCTTTTTCTTTTAGCATCGTACAACAAAAGGTTGCACAGAAAATATCTCCAATACCAGTAGTGTCATAGACTTCTTTGTTCGGTAATGTGATAGAATAGATTTTGTCTTTGACTAGTAATGAAACGTCAGTTTTGTTTGTAAAAATCACATGTTCTGCGCCTTTTTTTTGCAGTGCCATCATCATCTCATCAGGAGAGCCGCTAACAATTCTCTGAGACTCTTCAGGATTTACCTTGATTGCATTTACATTAGATAAATCAAGATCGGTTTTTTCTAGAATTATATTTTTATCTGAATCCACACGTCTCAAAAATCCTTGAGGATCAACTAGAGTAAAACTAGAATCTTTTTTTATTTTAGCAAATGTATCAGTAGAAATCTCATGAAAGATTGGAGTGACCAAAGAGCCATCTGCATTTATTGTAGTGTATTCAATGGGGTCGCATTGATTTAGTAGTTTGAGTGTTCTGTCTGAACCTGTAATATCTATTGCAAATCGGGTTGTGAGTTTATCAGATAACGCATTTTCAAAATTAATTTTATTTTGAGTCAGATATTGCTTTGGAAAATCCATACCAAATTTCGTGTAAAGATCTACATCAAATTTGAGTTGTCTTGCAGTCAATCCACCATAACAGGCAGCACCTCCAATTTGTTCATGTGTTTTATCATCAATAGTAATCGTGTCAATTGCGCAGTGTGAAAACAATGCCAGTTTCATTTGTTACATTTTCAAACAATGTCGATTTAGTTTTTTGCATTATGTTTTTTAAAACATTCTTTACACAGTATAAGTCCCTTCAACATTACCAAATCCACATTTGATCTAAAGCAGACATGACACAAGCCACGCATATCTATCAATGAGAAATATTTGATCTAGCATTAAAACATGATTAGATTTTGAATAAATAACAGAAATAAGCCCTTAAATTTTCTTAATCATACGCAAGAATATAAGGAGGCAGATTCGATTATTTTCATGCCACTTAAGCGTGCAAGCAGAGGACGTACAAAAGGAGGTAAAGGATCATCAGGCACTATACAGTGCACAAACTGTGGTTCAACAGTACCAAAAGATAAAGCAAAGAAAGTTACCTCCAGATTAAATCTTGTAGAACACACTTTGGCTAAAGAGCTACGTGCACAAGGAGCATACATTGCATCACCTACAGTATTGAAATGGTATTGTATTTCATGTGCAATTCACTTTAAGATTCTAAAAATTAGATCTGAAGACAGCAGAAGACAACGCGGTAAACTCCGTTAGTATTATTCTATTTGTAGATTTGAAATTCTAATTTAATATTAGTTTGACAATCCAAGAGTCATTTACAAATTAATATCAATTCAAAATATACGTGATTTGTCAAAGCTAGAATCATTTTAAAATTTTAATTTTTGCCTAGCTCAGATCGTGAAACAGTGAATCATTTTGTACATCAATCAATGCTCTATTATTCTTCATTGCTGGGCAATTTAGTAAAACTCTTTAATATAAAAAATGTTAGTTAATTTGAAATTTCAGTTACAAAGCAAATCAATTAACACATAAAAGATTTTTTCAAAAATAGCAACTACTCAGTTTTTTCTTTGATGTTTTTAGCAGTCACGATCATTCTTTGAACTAGTGTAATTCCTGCAATTATTGCTACAATGATCACTGCGGGTTCCATGTATCCAATTATTCCAATAATTGCAATTACCAGTAAACGCTCTGCTCTCTCCCCAATGCCAACTCCCTGTAGCTTGATGCTTAATGCATCAGATTTTGCTCTGGCATAACTTACTAACAGAGATAAAGTAATTGCAAGTATTACAAGATACGGTTCTGCATATCCACCAATCAACAGACCCAGAAATATTGCAACTTCAGCGATCTTGTCAAACATTGAATCAAGATAAGAGCCCTTCTGAGATGTTTTGCCAGTCGCTCTTGCGACTTGTCCATCCACCATATCAAAAAATCCAGATACAAGTAATAGAATGCCGCCAATAATCAATCCAAATTCCATGCCCAATCCATAGACTAGCGCAGATGCAAGAGCAAATACAAGACCTACCAGAGTCCAAAAGTTTGGCGAGAGACCTGTGGAGGCAAATGCATTTCCAATCTTTTCAAGTATGGGCTGCAGTATTCCTCTTAGATTATTTAACATGTGATTTTCCCAGTTAGACTTTTTGATAAAGCGACTTTGGCGGTAGTAATAGATTTTTCAGATGACAAAAGATTTACACCAAGTTAACAAATTCATTGGAAGTAGTTTAATCTAGTCAGATTCATAGCAATCAAGGTAGACATTATCTTTGCTGCAATTGATGCAGTGGCCCCGTTGTCATATTGAGGATTAAGTTCCATAATATCAACACCTGTTACCTTGATGTTTTCAAGTGAATAAATCAAATCAAAGAGTTCACGAGATGTCATGCCTGCAGCTTCAGGATTTCCAACACCTGGTGCATATGCAGGATCCAAGACATCAAGATCAAAGCTAGCATACATAGAATCAAATGATGATGCAAATTCCTTTAGAATCTTAGGACCTTCTCCTTCTCGCACTTGTCTATCGGAGATTGTTTTGATGTTGTGTTCCTTTAGAAATTCAAGCTCTTCTTTTACAAATGCTCGTGCACCAACATGTAAGATATTATCTGCGCCTCTTTGTTCTACGATTCTTCTAAGATATGCAGCATGGCTTAGTTTGATGTTTGCATATTCATCACGCAAGTCATAATGAGCATCAAATACAACATACCCAGTTTCTTTCGGAAAACTCATGTATGTACCATATGTTATAGAGTGCTCGCCACCTAAAATGAACAGTTGTCTTTTCTTTGCAACCAGTTCTTTTGTGATTTTGCCAACCATGTCAATCATCTCACTTGCCAAAACAGTATGTGTGGTATTTCCTAAATCTTCAATGTTTACAGTTTCCAGATCAATGCCAAAATTTGGATGAAATATCTCAATATTGTTAAATGCATCACGAATGACATCTGGTCCGAATCTGCATCCAGGCTTGTAAGAGTGGGTAGAATCAAAAGGGATCCCAAAGACAGTTGCCACAGGTTCAGTATCACCAGAAGAAGCGGTGATCATTGGATTTCTATTCATGTATAAATCTAGAAAACTCATTTTTACACCATCAGCTGGGGTCTGTGTGAGAGATACTTTGGAAGGTTTAATCCGGTGAATGGTTTGCCTTTTGTTTGCTCACTTATTTCATTAATAAAATCATCAAATGTCAATTCTCTAACATCTCCTGTTTGTCTATCTCGGATACTTAGATTTTCCGAATTTGCTTCTTTTTCTCCAATTACTAGGGTATAGCGAATCCAGTCTTTTTCTGCGTCTCGGATTCTTTTTCCTATGCTTTCGTTTCTATCATCAATGTCAACTCGAATATTATGAGAGGATAGTTTATCGGCCAAAGTATTACATATTCCAGAAAATTCTTCTTTTAGTGGAATTACACGTACTTGCGTGGGTGCAAGCCATAGAGGGAATTGAGGTTTTCGTCCTTCTTTGATATCTTGTGCCGCTTTTTCCAATAGCGCATAGATTATTCTCTCAATTGCACCACTTGGAGAGTTGTGTAAAATGACAGGATTTTTACGAACATTGTTTTCATCGACAAATTCAATTCCATAACGATTTCCGTTTTCAACATCTATTTGATCAGTGGAAAGTGCAGATGCTTTTCCCATGTTATCTACGAAGTTAAACTCCCATTTCAAAACAAAATAAAAGAATTTTTCCTTCCACGTTTCAACTAGAACAGGCCTATTATGTTTTTTAACTAGTTCTTCAATGGAAGATTTGTTTTCATTGTAAAAATCCTCAGTAAATCGAATTGCCATTTCATAATCAGAGTCTTTAATGCCAAGTTCTTTTAGAACATCACGTGACAAGTCAAATCTAACTTTGATTTCTTGAATTGATTGCTCAATGTCTTTGCAAAATGCATGGCAATCAGGCATTGTAAATGCACGCAATCGTCTCAAGCCCACCAGTTCTCCAGATTGTTCACGTCTGAAACTGTAACGAGTTAATTCATACAGTCTATAGGGTAAATTCTTGTAGGACAACTGATATTCATTTGCCATTAGAAATTGTCCAAAACAGGCAGCAAATCTCAAAAATAGTTTTTTCCCTTCTGAATCAATGTTGTATTGTCTTGCCGGAAATCTATTGAAATAACTAACCATACTTGGATGATGTGAATCATACATGATTGGAGTCTCGACTTCGTATCCGCCATACTCTTTGACTCTGTCAGTGACATATCTTTCAATGAGTGATTTAATCAAACGACCGTTTGGAAAAAAGCGCATGTTTCCAGAATCAGAAGCTGGTTCATAATCTGCAATTGCCATTTTTTTCATTAATGCAACATGTGGAGGTGGCTCATCTACAGCTCTCTTTTTTGCAGATTCGTATTTTGCAAGCACTTCAAGTTTTGGATACTTTGAAAAATTAAAATCACCTATATTGCTCAGGGTTCCATCTGGGGAAAGTATTTTCCAATAAGACGTAATTTTTGATTCGCCTTTTAGAGCATCAGAAGTCATTTCCTTTTCTTCACTTGAACTTTTTTCTCCAATACTTTCTTTTGTCACAACTTTGGAGCTTTCAGCGAGTGGATGTCCCTTTACTTGTACTTTGTATGACTTTGTCCAACCAAATGGAGAGTGAGAAACTTCCAACTCAGATGCAGAAGACTCCATTTCTTTGAGTAATGATAACGCAATCGAAGGGGCTGCCAAATTTGAACTGAGATGAGCATATGGGTATAACAGTAATTTTTTACAACCAATTTTTTCCATTGAGTTTTTTATTTGAGATATTGCGTTTTGCGCAACAGAAGAATCATCTCCCTGTTCAATTGCTACAAATGCGACAACTACTTCCTCTAGTCTTTTTGTCTCAGGTGTAATTTCCTCAGCACTTTTAATCTCCTTTTTTGTCGGAGTGTATTCTATGCTGTCACAGTGTAGTTGTAATATACGCACAATCTAAAACCAATTAATAATTGAATTAAATCTTTGGCTGGTCTTCCTCACTATCTAATGGAAAGGGGCTTAGATCGTGCCTAATTTTGCTCTAGTTTTCAACATAGTGAAAAAAGAACTCATGTCAAACATAGAAAGCAGATGCAACAATTAAGGTATCATTAATCCCATTCATATATTGAAAAAGAAAATTCTTCCTTTGCATCTTTTTTAACTATATTTTTTTCCAATATTATCCTGTGAATCAGATTAGTGTTAGTCACAATTTCCAAGCCTTTTAGGGCATCTTTCTTTGAAGACATTTCTTCTCCGAGAATTTTGATGACAGTGTCTGAAAGACCATCTAGATCTTTTTTGGCATGTGTTGCCTTGTGTAGGAAAAAAGTAATGCTAATGGATAGTGGTTTTCCGGCGCATCTTTTTCGTACATTATCGACGTTCTTTCCTAGTTTGGTAAGAATAGATTCACGAATCATTAGTTTGGTTTCTTTAGCTTTTTTTCCTGCAGATACTGGAACAAGTTCACTGACCTTGATATTTTGTAGCAATACATCGCCTTTCATGACATTCTTTAAAATAAGATGAATTTAATTCGGGATCATAATAAAATATGATTGAAAAGTTTACTTTTTGAATTGTTTAATAAAACTCTTCACACATAAAGGATACTAGTTACAAGGCTATTGTTAAAAATGACACCATGCCGGCATAGCCTATCATAATTTGATGATGATGGAGTCAGGTCTTTTGTGTTTCAATCCTGTCTTGCAGTGTGATAATTGATCGTAAAATTAATCCAGATATGCCCAGATTCGATGTGAGAAACTGCACCGTACGATTAAGCGAATCATCTCCGCGGAATCCTTCATCATAAATCATCTCTACTGAGCCCTTGTCAGTTTCAACAAATGACGTAATTAGTGAATAGGGCCCTAATTTCTCGTCTGTTTTTTCAAGATATAGACGAAGTTCAACTTTATGTATGGAAAATCCGTGGTCTACAAAATTACCTGAAGAAAACAATACCTCAACACCGTCAGGTTTACGGTTTATTCTTTGAGGGTCATGCAAATCAACAATATTCATTTTGTGTTATGGGTATCCTGTTCCCACATAAGAAATATTTGTGTAGTAAAGCCCCTTTGACCAGTTTTTTATTCCGCCAATCAGATAGAATGCGTCAATATCATGAGAACGTAAGGCAATAGTCATTTTTCTTGATTGTTCCCCATCTTTGCTTATCAAAACCACCTTTGAGAGATTTGGAATATCAAGCAGATTTTCTTCATTGTATTGCACAAGGATTGATTTTTTGATGTGCCCTTTGGCAAAATCTTCCTTTTTTCTCAAGTCACAGATTACCAGATTGCCATCATGCTGGATTAAATCAGATAGTTCGTATTCAGTCAATCCAAATGATGTATCAAAGGGCTCCATTGTAATCTTAGTTTATGGTAATTGATTCAGAGTTTAAAGTTTAGTCTGAAATATCACACACTGAAAATACGATAGAATCATTTTACATATGTTCAGATTATTGAAAGTTTGGTCTTTGCTTATGTGAATAACATTAGATCGCATTTATTTTGAGATCATATGACACAAGCTTAATCTGTAGCAAATTTTGATTTAGGATAATTGTCGGAAGAAAAAAGCACTGTAGATTATTTGAATAGAAAAGTATCACAGTATTATAGAAAAAATATTCTGATGCTGTCTGAATCTGTAAAGATTTCAGAAGCATGTACCATATTAAAAAAGAAAGATGTTGATGAGATCATCATAATAGATGATTCATACAATCCCATAGGGATAGTTACAGATGAAGATATTTTAACAAAATTAGGTGAATCTTTTGTCAATCCATTCAAAACAACATTAGGAGACATTATGGTATTTCCTTTAATTTCAATAAGAGAAGATCAAACGCTTTCAGAGGCACTTGAAATAATGCGTGAGAAAAAGATTAGAAAGTTAGCAGTAATGTCAAACAGCAATTTAGTTGTAGGAATGCTCTACTTGGACACAATATTCAATCTTGTCAAAAAATCATTGGTGAAACAACAAAAACAATCTACACTTTGGGGTGTGATTTGGAATCTTGGGGTTGTCTTGCAATTTACAGGTGTCTTGATGTTTATTCCTGGAATTGTTTCAACGTTGCTAAATGAACCGATAGTTGCAACAGGGATATATCTAATGTCGATTATGCTCATAGTTTCCGGTTTTTTCATGAATTCCTATGGTGAAAAACAACCGATCACATTGAGAGGAACAGCAATTCTGGTCTTTGCAAGCTTTATCATTTTGGTTCTGTTTGGCATGATACCTCAGCTTTTTGTAATACCTTTCGATTCCAGTGATCCAGTGGAATTATTTGCAGATGGATTTTTTGAAAGTTCGGCAGGATTTACAACTGGAGGATATTCACTAGTACAAAATCCGGAAGACTTACCAAGAAGCTTTACATTTTATCGTGGGTATGCTCAATTTGTTGGGGGACTAAGCTTCATCTACCTGATTGTAACTGCATTTTATTCAGAAAAGCGAGTCAGTACAATGAAGGGATTCATTTCAGGAAATGTTCCACATCTGAAAGAATTATTTTCAATAATCACGATCATCTTTTCTATTTATGCAATAATCATCGCATTACTTTTATTCTATTTGGGCGAAGGTGAGATACTAGACGATTTTGCTCTGGCATTTAGTGCACTCTCTACAGGAGGAACAAGTCCAGACTCTAAAATATTTCAGGAATTCACAACACCAGAATATATTGTAATTATGGCAGGCATGATACTTGGTGCACTTCCATTTGGTTTTCATTATGCATTTGTTAGAACAAAATTTCTTTCAATTAACTTGACAAAAGAAGTTGCAGTGTATTTTTGTCTTTTAGTAATTTTTTGTATTGCATTCACATTCTCAATGAACGTAAATTGGTTGGACAGTATATTCAACATAGTTTCAGCAAGTACCACCACAGGATTCCAAACAATAAATCTTGAGAATTTGAATCCAATAGCATTTACCATTGCTATTGTAGCCATGATAATAGGAGGATGTGGGTTTTCTACAGCAGGAGGAATAAAGATTTTCAGATTCATGCAATTATCCAAATTGAGACATATTTTGGATATAAAATCCGCAAAAATATCAGAATCAGATAAGAAAGACATCATAGTAGGAATCACAATATTGGCAGTATCAATCATCGTCCCATTATTAGTTGCAGCACACATGGCTTCTATAGGATATGACTTTCAAAACGCATTCTATGATGGGGTCTCTGCAATAACTACTACAGGCCACGGTGCAGGAACAATCAGCTCTGCACTTGATCCATCCATGACAATAGTTTTTGGATTTTTGATGATTCTTGGAAGAATTGAGATAATTTTACTCGTGTACATATTTGTCCCAAAACTAATGAAATAAAAATTTATAATAACATACCATTGGAATGCGTTTTATTTAGGGTTTATTTTAAAAGTTATTTTTTCTGAGAAATCTTTTTTGTTTTGTGAAAGATTTTAGCGCCCATTTTAACAGTTTTCAATTGCTTTATCACACTTAATCCAATTTTTAAAAACTTGAATATGGAAAAAATTGGAATTAATACTAACATCAAAATATCAATCCAGTGTTTTTTTACAAATTTTTTTAAATTCTTTGTTTTTCTGTACTTGAGAATAAGATCAAGCGCCAATAATGTAAGAATTGGCCATATCAAAAATTCAAAAAATTCTTTAAATTCATCAGGTATTGGCAAAATTGGATTTTTTAGTCCAAATGAATGATATTCAAATGCCAGCAACCCAATAAAAAATAAAGATGTAAGTGTAAGTATTATCAGATCCAATATTTTGGAGTTCATATCATCAACACCACATAATTACAGTATTAAATTTTTGAAAAATATCAAATCACAAGTATTATTTACAGTAAAATTTTGTTTATAGAAGTGGACCCACACAAATTTCACGGCAAAGACATTCCGCATATCAAACTAGACCCAAATATGACAATTGAAGATCTAGTGGATGTTTTTGCAAGTTCAGGTTATAATGGCAGACAACTAGGAGAAGCTGCAAAACTATATGCAAAGATGATCAGAGAAGATGCTACAATCTGCCTTACTGTTTCAGGTGCCATGACACCTGTGGGATTCGGGGGAATTATCAAGACTTTGATTGAACGTGGGTTTGTAGATTGGATTGTAACAACTGGCGCCAATGTTTATCATGAAGATCATTTTGCATGGGGATTACCTGTCAAACAAGGAAGTTTCGATGTAGATGATATGAAATTATATGAAAACGAGATTGTACGAATCCGAGATATATACATAAAATTCCACGAAACATTAGAAGCAGAGGATCTAATCATACAAAAAATGTTTGCAAATGATTTTACAGACAAACCATTTACAACTGCAGAATTTTGTAATTTGATGGGCAAAATCAGCAAAGAAAAATCAAAGTATCCTGAAAAAAGTTTCATTACAACTGCATATGATTATGACGTTCCAGTGTACATTTCTACCATGAAAGACTCGTCATTGGCACTAAACTTGGCAGTACATAGATTGCACGATAAAGTATACAGTTTGGATTTTGTAAAGGAAATAATTGAACAAGCATCAATTTTATACAATTCAAAAAAATCAGGAATAGTTGAGATTGGTGGAGGAGTTCCAAAAAATACAGCACAACAAACAGGTCCTCTTTTAGATCAAATATTGCAAAGAAATGACGGAGGTCAAGACTACGTAATACAGATTACAGATGCAAGACCGGATACTGGTGGTTTATCTGGTGCAACACTACAAGAAGGAAAAAGTTGGGGCAAAGTGCAAGATGCACATCACGATATGATTACAGTTTATGCAGATGCAACAATTGCTTTTCCTATTTTGGCATTGTATGTACTTAGTAATCAAAACCCAAGAGAGCCAAAAAGACTGTACAAAAAATTGGGAAAATATTATGAAAAACTACAAGCAGATTATTTGAGAACACCAAGCACAAACAGAAAACAAAAAACAAAGAAAAAGAAGAAAAATTAAAACTTGTTAAAACGAGCACGTTCTAGATCTCTATCGTCTTTAGATTCTTTTTTCCATTCTTTATAATGATCTTTACAGAGAACAGTCTTTTTGCCTGCAGAATTTACATGTAATCCGGCATTTTCTACTTTGGCGGTGTTTAATGAACGAGCACCTTCTTTCTCACAGCCCTCAACGTTACATTTTGCACCTTTTGAAACAATACCCATGATTATCCATAAACAAGATGTTATTTATATTTGAGAATTTTTCAGACAGGATACGATTTTGATCCGTATCAGGTTTACAAAATGGGATTAGATTCTATTATACATCGTTTATAAGAGGAATATTTTTTTCTGAGATTATGGGTGGAACAAAAAAAGTAACTCCAGCAAAACAAGATAAGGCTCAAGGATCAAAGGATTCAAAGGATTCAAAAAAGGGCAGAAAAGACAAGGGAGAAAGCGGACCACGTAAGGCAGAGATTACAGTAATGGTAAATGAAAAAGAGGCAATTAAAATAATTCAAAACGCAAAAGTTGTAACAGTTCATGATCTTGCAAGACAAACAGGAGTGAAAATTTCAGCTGCAAATAAATTTTTAATAGAATCAACAAAGAAAGGAATTGTCAAACGTGTTGGCGGATATAGTGGTCATCACATCTATCAAGCAGTTTCCTCATAGAGACAAAAAACATCTCCAGATTTCACATCTTTTAGTGCATCAATGTTTCCTAATATTTTTCCAATCGGCGCCATTATTTTTCCAGGTAAAGTATCTTCAATGAAAAAGCAAATGCCTCCAGCAGATGATAAAAATGCAATATCGCCTCTCTTGAATTCTTTTATTGATCTTTCAGTTCCAGAATCAACTGCGGTCTCAAAGTACGCTATGTTTTTTCCTAGAAAATGAGCATGTCCCTCCAATGGCAAAGATCTCATTATTGTGCCGACAGTTCTTGGTGCCAAATGTCGTTTTAGATCACATTGGATCTTTGCTTTTCCTTTAATCTCCAAGATTATCTGTTTTCTTGAGACTGATGGGGAGCTCAATTCGTACTTTAGAATTATTGGATTATATAACGCTTTGAGAGAAATTGTGTACTTGTCGGATGCTAACGAAGCTGAATTAGTTGTAGAAGAGCCAGAGGAATATGTAGAAGCTCCAGAAACTGAGGAAGTCTTTGACGGTGACGTGGAGGTAAACACGGGATTAAACAAAGCGTTAGATACTTATCGAAAATTAATTGAAAAAAATGAAGGCCTAGAACCACTAACTGAAAAACAACAAGAGGCACTTGAGAAAAGAATCAAAGAGATCGAAGCACGTGAGGTTGTAGAAACAATCGAAGAGCATGATGCAACAGAGATTCCTTGTGAGAAAGGAAAGATTACAATTGGACCGCCGACATTAACAAGATTTGAAAAAGCGAGAATTATGGGAGCAAGAGCATTACAGTTGTCTCTAGGTGCACCACCATTCATTCCAATTCCAAAAACTGCAAGAATATCATTAGATATTGCAATGGAGGAATTAGAACAAAGAGTAATACCAATTACCATTAGAAGAGTACTCCCAAATGGAGATTATCAAAACATACCAATTGATTACTTTGATTAAGTGAATCAATCGTCGATAAAACTTAATAGAACACAAAATTGCGAATTATTGAATAATGCTCATGGAAGAGATTAAAGAGGAACAGGGTCAAGAGCAGATCAAAAAAGCTGAAGATACCATAATTTACATTCGAAACGATCCAGTTATGCAATCAGCTATAGAGCTGCTGCCAATATTGGGAAACAAAAAAAGAGTGATTCTCAGGGCAGTTGGCAATTCAATTCCAAATGCAGTTGCAGTGGCAAACATCATAACAGAAAAGATGCTACATGGAAATTCCAAAGTTCAAAAGATAAAACTCGACACTGAAGCTGCTGCGGGGATTGGAAGAATGACTTCGAATATAGAAATTATTTTAATTAAAATCTAGTAAACGCTTCCAGGACCTTTTAGAAGCATGTTTTCACATTCTTTGCAAACTTTTTCATCAATGTTGGATTCAAGATTATGATGAATTTCACAAATCAACAAGCTTGATTTGATGTAATTGCAAAGACCTATGAACTTTGAAAGGCTGGATGGAGTGTATGCCATATCAGATGACAGATTATCAGTCAATTCGTTGATAAGAGTAGAAACTTGTTTTTCTGCCAAAAGTTTTGCAATCAATGACGGATCACCACGTGTTCCACGGATGTAATTGCTTACAGCTGCTTGTGTGACACCAAGCATTTTTGAGATTTCATCTTCACGAATGCTATGATCTTCTGCTAGTTTTTTAGCAAGAATTGCTCTTAATGCAGGAATCAGGGTTTTGGATTCAATTTCCGCGGGAAGTAACATTAAACCACAAAGTTCTGATAAAGGATTTAAAGTTTGCAATGGGCAAAGTTGCTCGAGTCGTAAATCCAGAATTCATTAGGCTAACCTATTTTAGTTTCAAAAATATAATCAGGCCATTGGAGAACATTTCCAAAAAATTGTATCAGATGTTAAAAGAATCATGTGAGTCATGCAAGTCAAATACAATTGCATTGTCAGGAGGATTAGACAGCACAATAATAGCATATTTCCTAAAAGAACGAAAACCAAATACAGTTGCAATTATTGCAAAAGATTTTGTTGCAAATGATCTGACATATTGTCAGAGAGTTTCAAAGGAATTTGACATGCCGCTGACGATTAATCATGTAAGCACTGCAAACATTCTAAATGCAATAGAAGAGACGATAAAAATTCTAAAAAACTTTAACGATATAGAAATTAGAAACAACATTGTAATGTATCTGGCAATAAAGTGGGCAAGAGAGCAAAACAGTCTAGGAATAATCACAGGAGATGGGGCAGACGAATTGTTTGGAGGATATAGCTTTTTGGTAAACAAACCAAAAGATGAACTAGAAAAAGAGATTCAAAGAGTATGCTCTGTAATGCATTTTCCGACTCAGAAAATAGGCAAAGCGCTTGGAATTGATGTAGAATCTCCATTTCTTGATGAAAAAATAATAGAATTTTCAAAGACAATTCCATCAAATCTAAAGGTAAGAAATGAAGGAGGAAAAAAATATGGCAAATGGATTCTCCGTAAAACATTTGAGAAAAACATACCAACACAGATTGTTTGGAGGGAGAAATCACCGATGCAAGAAGGTTCTGGAACAGCAGGACTAACAAATTTGTTTGATTCGGTGATAAACGATCAATTATTTTTAGAAAAGAAAAAGAAAACAGAAGAATCAGATGGAGTAATAATCAGAACTAAAGAATCCATGCATTATTATGAAATTTACAGAAATTTGTATGGAGCACCAGCAAAGAAACAAGGAATAAGTTTTTGTCCTTATTGTAATTTCAATGTAGAAAATTCAAAATTTTGTCGCATGTGCGGAGCTTTTCCCATCTAGATATTTTTTTTCCACTTTTTTGGTTTTCTTATGAAAATTTTTCTGCATCCGTTGCAGCAAAAAAAGAGTTTTTTTCCTTCATATTCATGTGTAACAGCTAATTCTTCAGCAAGCTCAATTCCACAGACAGGATCTACTGGCACAAATTTTTCACTGATCAATTCTATTTATAGATATGTAGAATCAGATGAGAAAAAGATCAAACTAGAAATTATGAATGAATGATTTGCAGTATTTTCTTTGGAAGTACACCGTAATCTGCATCAGGTTCTGAAACTACATACAAAATATCATCGTTAATTAGAAAACTAATTGCCAATGCACGTTCTCTTGATGCTAATGCAAAATTTACATGGCCCAATTGCTTATCAAATTCTTTTCTCATTTTTACTCGTAATGCAAGCTCCATAAAGATCATCTCGTCGTCTTTTTCATTTTCTAGTGGTGTTACATTTTCTTTCATTCCACCTGCAACTAATCTGCCTCGCTCGTTAATCACTCCAGCAAATCTAATTTTTGGGTCTATTGACAAAATAGTTTTACAAATCTTTGTGTAATCAAAAATCTTAGATGACAAATTTCTGTTTATGATCTTAAACGACCCATTTATTAGCTTTCTACAGAATTAATTACTTGAAAGTAATAATTCAGAATAGTTTTGAGACTATAATGTAAGCTTCTTGACTAATACAAGAAATTCATCTTCAGGCATTGGAGGAATTTTCATTATTTCCAGATTTTCAGAAACATGCTCTGTGGATTTTTGTCCTACAAGCGGAGCTAGAACACCTGGTGATGAACGAATAAACTGTAATGCACGAAGTGATGGCTTTAGATCATTGAATTCAGGCATTGCACCAGGTGCTAACAATCTTCCTTGCATTAACGGTACACTAGTAAACACTCCAATGTTTAATTTTACTGCAGATTCTAATATGGAAACCAGCCTTCCATCAAGGGTCTGATTTTTTGCAAGTAATGCTTGATCATAGTACATGTTGAATGGAAGTTGAATGAATCCAAAACCATGATTCTCACCCCCGACTTTTTTTGCCAATTCAACTGTATCTTGCAATGAAAGATATTGTGGATTATCAGGGGAAACACGGAAGCATTCCCATGTGGCCATGCCGTAGAATTTGATCTTTCCTTCTTTTCTTTTTTGTTCGTATAATTCAAAGACAGATTCAAGATTTTCCAAAAATTTTTCTTTTGAAACGTCTTTGATTTGACCTTCTACTGCATTATGCAGATACATCAAATCAATGCAATCCAGTCCCAAATTTTTCAAACTGCGTTCTAGCTGGTCATCAAGATATGTAACAGTCATGCAGTGATAGCCAGATGTTACATCGCCTTCTTTTATCACACCTTTTTGCGTGTATTCATTTTTGATGTATTCCCAAAAGTCTTGTTTTACATCAGCATCATTTGTAATATAGCCATTTTTTGTGCTAATGAAAATTTGATCACGCGAAATTTTTCCTTCATTGATTAATTCAGAGATTGCCTTTCCTACAGAACGTTCTGCTTTTTGTGCCCTATAGTTAATTGCAGTATCAATTACATTAATTCCTGATAAGATAGATTGTTTAACTGCATTTTTTACAAGTTCATCTGTCTGCTCGTTTGCTTCACCAAGATATGTACCAACGCCGACATTAGACAATGTGAGATTGTGAATTTGCTTAAAATTCAACGAAGTTATGCCTGAATTTTTGAGAAAGTTTTTTGTTCCCTCAGATGTAGCAAAACCTGAAATCATAAAAAATTATCAGCCATCACTGAATTTATGTATAGAGCATCAAAATTATAAACTGATCAAAAAACTTAGTACCAGCAATACGCCGGTAATCCTACTAAACATTAATGCAGAAGACATTGAAGGCACTAGTTCATCTATAGAATTAAAATTTCTCTTCAAACTCAAACCGGTCTTTATTATCAAGGGGATGCTAAACAGTGTGATAAAAGACGATATTGGAAAAGCACCAATGGAAATTCCAATAATAATCACAGAATATGAAATTATAGGAAATGCCCAAAACAATGATGTTGCCTTTTGTTTCCCAACTACAATGACTAGAGTTTTCCGCCCTTTAGATTTGTCCGCATCATAATCGGGAAAAGATACAATAAAAAGAACAAGCGACGATAAAACACCTACAACTATTCCACCTAAAATAGATTCAATTGTTATTTGATGGGATTGGATAAAGTATGTTCCAAGTACAATCATTATACCCTTTACTGCAACAAAAAATTCGGCTAGCCCCGAGTCAACAATTTTAGTAGAGTAAAAATAGATAGATAAAATTGCAAATCCCAAAATTGCTGCAATAATTATCCCATCAGTAAATACAAAATAGAATCCAATCACAGAGCCTAATATCAAAAATCCAATGCCGGCACGATAAACAGAGGATGGTTGTAGTAATCCTTCAGGCAAAACACCAGTTCCACCACTCATTTTAGTTCTCTTTGTTGCTGTATCGATTCCTCTTTTGTAATCCCAATAATCGTTTAACAGATCAACGCTAGCATGAAGTGCCATAACACCGGCAAATGTCAAAACAGCATCAAATGGTTCAATAATGGAATTTTGACGCCAATTTATTGCAAGGCCAACAGATACTGCAATGACTGATGCTAAAAGAAATCTAACACGGATTACCCTTAACCAAACAGATAGCATCAACTATCATAAAACTGTCACAACATAATATTTCTATATCAAACTGTAATAACAGGTGACAAAACATATCAAGTAAAAAAGACAATTTTGAAGATAAAATTACTATTTTGAACTTAAAAATAATTTTGGATTATCATAATAGATTTAAAAATAAAAAGGAAGGGTTAATTATTCTTCTTTGATTGGCAGTCTTTTGATTTATGAATTGTCTTGGTCATCGCCATGATCATCATCTTGGTCATCGCTATGATCATCATCTTGGTCATCGCTATGATCATCATCTTGGTCGTCGTCTTGAGCATCATCATCTTGAGGATCTGTGAATGAATAAGTAACATCAATTACTCCAATATCAATTGCATTACATTCAATGAAAACACCGTTAATATCATTGAAGTTTGCAAGTGTCACAATGTTACATTCTGGGAAATTGAAGATGTCGTTGATTTCATCGGATGTTGGAAAATTATCCTGTTCGTTGACGTTAACTGCAACTAATGTTCTTGTGTTTAGAAGTGCAGGATCAGCGATGAAGACTTGGTTTAGATCAGGGGAATCAAGAGGATTCATCAAAATGCATGGAGGTAAAATTGCATCACAGCTATCAAGACTAGATGGGTCTTCGAAGTTAAAAGACAACGAATTCACATAAAGATTAGCATTAGAACTACTTTGACCATTTTGATCACTATGTTCGTCTTTGTCATAAGTTGCAAAAACACTGGTACTAACGGCTATAGAACCAATTAGAATTCCAGCTATCACAAATATAGACATGAGATGTATTGTTTTAGTCATTAAAAGAATTAATTTTTAGCAAGTATTATTGATGTGTTGTAATAAAATGAACAACATTTTGCTTGTATATGATTAAATCAAATGAAACGTCATTTGAATTAAATTTCTTCTTCCCATTCTTCTTCCACTGGTGCCTTTGATTTTTTCAAGAACAATACAACTAAAACGCCTATCAAAAGTATTGCTGCAATAATGACATAAACAATCCATTCAGGCAATTGAAGATCTACAGCATTCAAAGTTTTGTCGGGAGAATCAACGTTGATTGTTAATGTATCCTTTCCTTCAGAATATCCTTCTGCAGTTGCGATAAGATTCAGGGATACACTAGGACCGTTTGTTGCAGTTAAACTAATAACAGCGCTTCCATCAGGACCAGTTCTAACCACATCTGGATTAACTAGTGAATTTCCATCACTTTCTATTTTAATTGATACACCTGATACGGATTCGGCATTTTCATCATCGATAAACAATTTAATTTCCACTGGCTGATCAACTGGAATTAGATCATCCAGTCCACTAGTGAATATTTTTAATTGGGTTAATGAAGAATCGGTACTTATTTCATCTTCAGTTCCAATCACACCTTTTGCACTAGCTGAAATCACAGAAGTTCCAATAGATCCAGTAGTTTCAATTGGAAATGCAGCATAGGAAACCCCAGATGGTATCACAGCGTCATCAATCACTTGAACTATGCCTTCTTCAGACGAAATAATTTTTGATTTAACATCAAATGAAGGAATTATCGGATTTCCCTGAAGATCAACGATTTGTACAATACCCAAATTATTTTCATGATTTGCATTAATTGTACTTAATGGAAGAGATACAAGCATTTTAGAGGATGGTTGAGTGACAAAAGTTTTTTCTGTTTCCAGTGATAAATCTGCACCTTCGCCTATTGGGACTACTTTGAGGTCTATCATGTTTTCATCTTCAGTTATTGTAAATGAATCACTGTGAAGTTTAGAAAATGCAAAAGTAGCATCCTTTTTGATTTCAATTATGCCATTGGTAGGCGTAATAAGGTATTTTGAATCATGTTTCAATACTTTGGGCCTATCCTGGCTGTCAATAGCAATTAAGAATACATCGAAATTACCATCACGATCAAATAGTATGCTGTCTTGGCCGGTTGGAGAGAAAATTCTGGCTTCTTTTTGCTCAAGCGTATTTACAACTTCAGTTAAAACAGAATCCGACCCCACACCTTGCACGGATGCAGAAATCAAAACAGGACCACTTTTTTGTCCAGCAGAAATAACTGCAGTACCAAAAGAATTACCTACCTCAATTTTTCCAATGTCTTTAACTGTAACCAAATTATTATCTCCAGATATGACATCTAATTTTTTCACATACCCATCTGCATAATAATTTTCGTTGGTTTGAATTGGATAAAATTCACCGTCTTCCAGATCATCCATTGAGATAATGATCTTATCTTCATCTTCCGTGCCTTCAGTTTCATCTGTGATGGGATTTCCTTCTTCATCAACATCATCATCATCATTTTCTATCGCATTAATTTGATAAGTCACTATACTAGTTGCGTTGCTAGGCATTCTTTCAGGTATGAAAAGTTGTATGTCCTTTTCAGTTATTTTGTCATTATCAATGTTAATGGATTTTCCTACTGTTGAAAACGTATCAGTTGCAATACCATATCCTTCAGCACTGACTCCAATCATAATGTCATTTGCAAGCAAATTTGAAAGATTCAAGTCCTGTCTAAGATAATAACCAAATTGTCCTTTTTTTATTACAGTTTTTACTTCTTTCATAGTTTTATCTAATTTATCCCCTACAGAATATTGATCATTTGAGAAAAAATTCAACTCGATATCTTCAGGAGTAATTGTTGGGTTTCCATCAGAATCAACTACACTGACAAAAACATCCAATTTTTTTTCAACTTCAGCTGTGATTAATTTTGGAAAAACATCAATTGCCAAAGAGGTAGGAAGAGTTGATGAGATTTTTACACTTTTTGCTGTATCTAAATTAGACTCGTTTTGAATTGCACGCAAGAATGTATTTCCAACTTTTTCATTGGTTTCAAGTGTTCCCCAGGCATAATATTCACCTTTTTTTATTGTCAAGACATCAGAATTTGGAGAGGCCAACGATCTTTCATATTCCAAATTAACATCAATGTCAAAAGGTGCACGAATTACATATCCATCAGAGGTTCTCAAGTAAATAGAAAATGGCATTTTAGAATTAACATGCATTTCATCTGTAGGAAGATTAAGTTCCAAAATCAAATCATCAGGCAAATGAGTCTCAGCATTACCTACCTGAATCCCTTGAAATGTTGTTTTTGAGTTAAGCGTAGCAGTGATGACTGTATTTCCAGTTAAAGTTCCAGTAGTTACATCAAATGAGGCATATTCTTCATTTGCTTTTAAGATGATTTTTTCAGGAACTGATGCGATTAAAGGATCATCGGAACTTAAGGAAATCGAAACATCTCTGGAAGAAGTGATTGGAACTCCACTTTTACTCAGAACATAAAGATAGCCTATTGGATGTTCAGATTGACCTTCTTCTATATGCGAAGGAGATATTGCAAGTTTTATTGAGTAATCAGATAGTGCTTCAAGATTTTGCGCAGATGCAGTTTGTAATGGCATAATTAGCAATAGTGTTAACGATAAAAGACAGAAGAGAGATTTTTTTTGAGTCATTTTTGAATATCCATAAAAAAGGAAAAAGTGTGGGTTATCCACTTTGTTGACCTGCTATTATAGTTCCTACAAACACTGCACCGTTAGATGTTGACAGTTTGAATTGTACATCTCTTCCAGTTTTTACATTTTCAGAGAGGTCAAGCAGAATTGTTGCTTGTTGACCAGCTTGAATTTCTGGAGAGGTTGAACTGACTAGCACACCTGGGGCTTGTGTTAATATTCGATATGCGGAACCTGTACCGTTGACAAAGTTGCCTAATGAACCTCCACCTGGTGTGTAAGAATACACACTGCCGGCAAATCTAATTTCGCCTAATGTGACTTTGTTTACACCTTGGTTTTGTACATATACTGCAACTCGTTCTCCTGTAGTTAGTCCATTACCAGCTAAACCAGTAAGGGCTGTGGTTATTCCTCCGTCATGGAGTTTAAGGGCAGCACCATCTGATGCATCGTAACCTGTGAACTTTAGGGATTCGATGTTTGGTGAGCCACTTACTTGGGCAGCACTAAAGAATCCTTGTGAGAACACAAAGATAATACTTCCACCTACTACTGCGATAGCGACTAAAAGAAGTGTTGCAATGATTGGAGCAACTGCTCTTCTCGAGGTCATTTTTTGTTGTTTTGACGTTATGTATGTCATTCTTGATTTTGTAAAACACAAAAAGATGTTAAAGGGATCTGTGTTCAAAATGCACTACAATTTTCAAAAGTGTGCATTTGTAATTTGAAATGAACAAGGCTAGGATGCATCCACTTGTAAAACAATCTCAGCTAAAGGACCAATTGAAAAATTATTTGCGGTCTGACCTTGAGCTAAAACATACATTACATACATCTGATCATTTGCAACATTAGGTGCTTGTGCACTAAATTGTATAGTATCAGCTTGATTAAGTGCATCACCCAAGTCAGAAGAGGTTGTACCAATTATTTGTGTAGAACCATCACCGAAAGTAGTCACTGTGGGAGGATTCACAAACCCATAGTTATTTACAATTTGTACATTAGTCCAACCTTTAGGAACGTTAATAATTAATTGACCACCAGATTTAATCCAAGTGATATTACTAGTATCAAGATCAGCAAAAACAACATTAAATGTCTGAGTACTACCAGGAACAATACCTGTTCTTGTAGATTGTATGTCGTTAGGATCTCTAGAATCCACAACACTTGAAAGATAGACATTGCCAATAACTTCAGTTCCATCATACATCGTAGTTTGATACCCAGATTTGCCAAATGAACCAACAGTAGTAAATACAGACGCTTGAACAACAACTGATTCTAAAATATTTACGCCTGCAATAGTACCAGGCAAAACTTTTACCAAAAATGGTTGTGTTGAGTTAGGAGCTATCACTATTGGATTTGCATAGTCTTGCCACATAATGACGTTTTCAGATGGACAACTCCAATGATTTACACCCATAGGAAAAATGTTATCAGCAATGCAACTAGCAGCAAAAATCTTGTCGTTATTATTTGCCCCAGGAGCGAAAGCAGTAATAGATAGTTTACTTACTTTCATTGGAGCATTTACAGGATTTGCCACATTTAGACCCCATAATGCTTTTTGTCCTGAATCACCTTGCGGGGAAGGAACCATTAGAAATAATTTTGGTCTTGCAAGCAAGTCCTCATTTATTATATTGTAATCCTGATTGCTATCTCCGCCATCAGTAGGTAGTCGTAATGTGCTTACATCAGAAACAGTGTTACTTGTCACAATAGCAGAAGATTCAATGTCAGTTCCACTAGCAGAACCAGAAAAAGTAACATCATCTCCACTGGCGCCAGATATTGTGTAATCCCAAGAAAACAAAACAGACTCGCCAGGAGTAAGATCAACCGATGCAGGAATTGGGAAAGATGATGCAAGTACTGCAAGAGAAGGAGTAACAATAAGGGACACAGGAGAAACATTTTCAATAGTTAATGAACCAGTATTTGTTACAACCATTGCAACAGTGACATTTTGTCCAATTATTACATCTGGAGGATCAGTGATTAGCTCGGCTCTTAATCCACTAGATGAAGATATAGTGCCTACAGTAAATTCAGCAGTTTTTACAGTACCTAATGTAGAGATTACTTTGACATCATAAGTATCAGGTATCATGTAAATGGGCTGAGTAGAAAGAACATTTGATGTAAATCCAGTTGGGACAAATGCATCATCAGAAGTAACGGAAAATGGTTTTGCAGGTTGAGTTGCCAGAGTTTTGTTAGTTATCCACACACGTGAGATTTCAACTGGATTTTGACCCATGTTATCAACTGAGACATTTAAGATATTGTTTGCATCAGTAGAAACTATAACTCCAAATTGCTCTTGTTGTTTTTTGAGTTCAATATCAGATACTACTCGTTGTGTGTTTACAATATCAGTTTGTGAATTCAATGCCAAACTCATAGCAGAAAAACCGGCAATCATCAAAACAGTAAAAATCAACGCACCCACAACAGAGGAAATCCCACGCCTAGAATTAGGATGTAGTGAACGAGTCATCGTGCGTTACCACTCTCAATTAAAAATTCTACAGGATGTACATCACCAATATTTAGCAAAACACGGATTCCTTTGCTTAATGAAATATCTGGATCATCAGAACCCAATTTGATCAAAAGATTAACTGTTTTTCCACTTTGGATTTCATTATTAGCAGACTGAATAGTAGAAGAGATTGACAGTATTGAAAATTTGCCATCATGGGGATAATTGCCACCTGAAGATAAATCTTGTACAGTATTCAAAGGGGCACCAGATGTTTGAGAATCCCATGTATGTACAACATTATTTAATCGAACATTTTCCAAAAAAACTGAATTAATACCATTATTTTTAATTTTAATCATAATAAATTCAGAACCACCATTAGCAGGGATTTTATCAGAGAGTCCAACACCTGTACAAGAAACACCGCATAGTTTTTGGTCTAATTTATTATCAAGATTAGATAATTGTAACAAAGTTGTAGAATCTCTTGTGTCATATGCCAATAACTGGACAGATTTTGTTGCAGTATTCAATGATGATGCAGTTGCTAAATTCCCAGAAACAAAAGAGTCATTTACGAAATATGTCAGAGTGGTAGCACCAGTCACGGTTAATCCCATAAGCAACATAGTTGAAATAATATCTGCAACACCTCTTCGTTTACAGAGTGTGAATTTTTTTTCTGATTGAGAATTGAATTTAAAATTATTGTTCATAATAATCCTATGTGTTATATGGACTGGCAACTGTGGAAAAGAAATTACCCTTAGATGTAGTTATAGATATTCTATATTCTGAGGTGCGGTACGTTGAATCATCCCAAGTAAACGGATTAAGATTTGCATCCAAGATGATTGGATCACTTGATTCTTCGATCTGAATGGTAGAACTCATACTGTCTTCCCAATCAACTAAAATATTTTGAGTGTCAAGCTGAACTACAGTAATGCTTTCAATTGTAGATTCGGTGGTTCCAATGTTTGCAAGATAAAGAATAATCTGGTCAGTTCCAGGCTCAAATCGCACATGCTCAAACATCAGTTTTTCACGGTATGCCTCGTTTTTTGGCTTGTCATAAAAAGACAAATCATAAGAAAATGCGTTGATTTGATTCATGCCATTAAACAAAACTACAGAGCCAATAGAGGTCACAACACCCAAAATTACAACACTACCCATAACTTGGCTTACGGCGCGTCTTTTTTTTAGAGAATTAGAAAAACATGTCATTTACGACCACCGTTATTTGCATACCAAGCAGAAACGAATTCTTCAACACGTGAAATTATTTTTGAAAAATCAGGATCAGAAATCAAATTAATTCCATAATGTTTGGCCATATTTTCAACACCCTCTTTAACATCAGATACTGTAACAAGTAGAGTGTTTTTTGGATCAATGTCTAGTTTTGGAATCAAAATAGAATTCATATCAGATTCATCTACTCCTGTAGATTGATTTTTGATAAAAATCAAAATAGAATCATTGTTGGATTTACTTTTACCAAATATTGGTATTTCATGAGTATTGCCACTTTTTCCCTTTACAAGAGAGTTTAGTTCGGCTGTAAAATTAAAACCACGTAGTAACTTTACTAGTTCATCTTTTATTTGAGTGGTATCAGAAATATTAGAAATATCTGAATTTTTTAACTTGTAGCAAAATGTAGTAATGAATTTTCCAGAGTTGGTATCAAAATCATGATCATGTTTTCTACAATGAAGTTTTATCACGGCATTATCAAATTTTTCTTTACAGTCTTCACATTGATACCACATTGCAGGGACCCGGATTTCTTTTTCAAAATTTTTGATTTCTTTTAGACATGAAGGGCAAACAGAGTGATCAGTGTTTGAGAAATCAAAATTCTTACTTTCAGCAATATAACCGCATTTTTTATGCTCAAATAGATTTAATTTCTCAACGTTCATAGAATGACACTTTGGGCAGTATAGTCTCATGCTTGATGAAAAGACAGTTGGATGTATAGGACAAACAATTAATTTTTCATAGATGTGTTTGGCCAAAATGCCATCAGAGACTAGATCATCCAAATACGAGACATTATCCTGTGTTTCCCCTACATTGGATAATACAGGATAAAAGATACTACCTTCAGTATAATCGATAAACGGTTTAATCGTCTTATCAGCAAGTTTTTGAACTTCCTGAATCAGATTTACAGATTTACTAGTGGAAGATTTTGGCAAATCAGGCTCAGAATTCACTTTAAGGGCAGATTCAGGCATATTTTGTACAGGGACAGACTCATTTTTTAAAATCGATGCAAGACCTTCAATATTTGGAGATTTAGCCTCAGATTTGGATTTTGAATCACTATTAGATTTTCGTCCAAACATCAACCGTACACCTCATAACATAAGAGAATAACACATACCATGGATACTATTATGTACCCAAGCTATAGTAAAAGCGAAATGTTGTTCAAATGAACGAACAAGTGTTAAAACACACAGTATGTATTAAAATACCTAAAAATGAGGCTAAAAATATTTAAAGATAAAATTTCGGCGTTACAAAAAATACAGTACGACAGTAAAAGTATTTTAAAATCAAATAAAAATTTACCAGACAGCACATCTAAATTAAATGAAGAAAATGAAAACAAAATTCCCCAGTTTATGACATTATCAAAATTAGATTGGGACAATAATGAAATTCATGCAGGAATTATAAAAGATCCTACAGCTAAAGGTGGACTAAGATATCAAGTGATAGAACCAGAACTATCAGAGAGGGATCAAAAAGCATTTGAAATCATCAAAAAGCTGTTAATGACAGAGCTTTCAGTATCATTGAGTGAAATCAAATCTAAAAAAGACGCAGAACGAAGATTAAAAAATAAAATAGCATCAATGATAAAAAAATATAGATTAAAAATTCCTCCAAAAAATATTGAAAAAATCAATTATTTTGCGGTCCGCGATTTTATTTATCTTGGAAAAATTGAGCCACTCATGAGAGATCACATGATTGAAGAAATTAGTTGTGATGGAACAAATATTCCAATCTATGTTTGGCATAGAGAACATGAATCGATTCCCACAAACATAATTTATGAAAAAGAAGCAGAGTTGAACAATTTTGCAAGAAAAATGGCATACATATGTGGAAAACATGTTTCAATTGCAGATCCAATTATCGATGCGTCATTGCCGGGTGGAAGCAGAATTAATCTCACACTAGGTCATGAAATTACAAAAAGAGGAAGCACGTTTACAATAAGACGCTTCAGGGCAGACCCGATTACAGTGATAGATTTGATAAAATTCGGAACAATGTCAGTAGATATCGCGGCATACATGTGGTATCTTGCTGAAAAACGTTCAACAATGCTCATTGCAGGCGGTACTGCCAGTGGAAAAACTACTGCGCTAAATGCATTGGCGACATTTATCAGACCAGGACAAAAAGTGGTCAGTATAGAAGATACACAGGAACTGAATTTACCTCATGAAAATTGGATTCCAGCTGTTTCAAGACAGAGCTTCACAGATACGCAAATTGGAGAGATTAATCAATTTGACTTGCTAAGAGCTGCCCTCAGACAAAGACCAGACATCATAATTGTAGGAGAGACCAGGGGCAGGGAAGCATACACACTATTTCAGGCAATGGCAACAGGTCACGGGGGATTCTCATCAATACATGCAGATTCAGTAGATGCCACTTTGACTAGATTAACATCATCACCTATGGATGTTCCAAAATCCTTGATTTCAAATAGTCTCGATCTAATCACATTGCAGCTAAAAATTAGGATAGGAGAAAAATCAGCAAGAAGAATAATTCAGGTTTCGGAAATAGACGGGATTAATGATAAAACGGGGGAGATTAAAACACATGAGATATTCAAATGGAATCCGAGAGAAGACAGACATGAATTCATGGGGGATAGTGTGGTGTTTGCCAAAATCAAAGAAAGAGATGGAGAAACAGATGAAAAAATCAATTATGAGTTAACAAAAAGGCGACTTGCATTGGAATGGATGGCAAAAAATGACATACGTGATCATAAGGAAGTTTCCAACAACATCATGGAGTATTATTCGGATCCTGAAAGATACTATGAAAGAAAGAGGTTAGAGATGTAATATGAAGATGGCTGCAACAAAACAAAAACAAGAGGAATCAGTTGGCGTTATTCATGTTTATAGTTACAAATTACTAAATGATCACATAAGATTTCTATATCCAAAATTAGGAAAGTTGGAAAAAACAATAAAACAAGCAATGATGCCAATTCCTTTTGAAGTGTATGTTTCAAGCATGGTTTTCTTTAGCTTGATTGCAGGAATTTGTGGAGTAATTATTGGACTAGTTGCAACTCAGTTTATCAGTATTCAGCCTGCAATTGTAGGTTATTTGCTTCCACCAGTTGCAGGAATGGTTCTAATGGCAATGACATTTGGGATCCTTCAGATAATTCCTCCGATGCGAGTAAAAAATAGATCAACAAAATTGTTAGAAGAAATTCCACACTTTATCGGATACATGTCAACGCTGGCTACCAGTGGATTATCATTAGAAGAAATTTTCAAATCCATAGCAAAAGAGGAAACTGACGAAGACATTGTAAAAGACGCACGTTTCATTACAAGAAACATCGAGATTCTTGGAATGGATTTAATCACTGCAGTAAAAGATCTAATCAATAGAACACCGCCAGGACCGTATTCAGAATTACTAGAAGGTGCAATTATCACATCACAGTCAGGCGGAGATTTAAAAGAATACTTTAACGCAACTGCCAAAGTCCAGCTGGAAGAAAAAAAGATGCTGCTACAAAAAACTACAGAATCACTAGGATCAGTTGCAGAAATTTATACAATTCTTTTGATAGTTTTCCCATTACTTGCAGTAATCATGTTATCAATAATGGGCATCATGAGTCCAAGTTTAGGAGGATTTGATTTACTGACATTGATGAATCTTCTTACATTTGCTGTAGTCCCACTAAGTGGGGTATTGATGTTAGTTATGATGGATACAATGGTGCCAAAGAGGTAAGAACATGCAAAGAGTAAACAGAAAACCAAAAGAGATTGCAGAAAAAGAGATCATACCAAAAAAATCAATCCTGAAAAACGAGATAGTAAAATCCGTCATGTTTTCACTTGTTGCATCTATTAGCGTAATTGTAATCAGTTTCAAGTTATCAGAATTTACAGGATCATCTACAATCAAAGACGTTGGAATAATCTTTGGAATTATGGTAGGAATTATTCCATTAACAATTCATCAATTAAGAGAAGTTCAAAGAAGAGACAGCATAGATAGAAACATGCCTGTGTTTTTACTGGCATTATTAAGTTCGGTTCAAAGCGGTTCAAATCTCATCAAAGCAATAGAGCAAGCAGCAGAAAGAAATCTAGGTGCCTTGACTCCTGAATTAAAAAATCTCAAGGCAAACATCAGTTGGGGAACTCCAATTGAAGAGGCATTTGAGAATTTTGCAAAAAGAACAGGAACCAGAGTATCGCGACGTGTAACAGTGTTGCTTGAAATGGCCATGAAGATAGGAGGAGATGTTAGTGAAAATTTGGAGATGATTCAAAAACATGTTTCAGAGATGCAAAACATTGAAAAAAGTAGAAAGTCAGCTTTGCAGCCATATACATATACAATTTACATTTCATTTGCAGTATTTTTAGCAGTTGCAGTGTTATTATCTTCAAGCTTCTTTACAGAAATTGAAAAAGTTCAAGATGGATTATTAGCAGCAGGAAATGGAAAAGGCAAAGACGGGTTATTTACATCACTTGCAGATATGGACATATCAAAATTAAAATCAGCATTATTCAATATGGCAATTATTGAGGCAGTCTTTGGAGGAGTTGCGGCGGGAAAGATTGGATCAGGCTCATATGTTGCTGGAACAAAACATGTTGTGGTAATGATCATAATGGCAGTAATTGCATTTAATGTATCATAGATATCATTTCAGACATTTTTAGATACAATTGTTTCAAATGTAATGTAAATGTGTGATAATTTCGGTGTAACAAATTAAAAATACACAAAATTTGTTAGTAGAGTGCATAACAGACTGATCCTTTAGTTCTCATGGATCTTAACAATAGTGTAAAGATGGATGTATTAACATATGATAAACTGGGAAATCATGCGCAAGTGCTAAATGCAATTACGCAAAATTTTCTCATGGCAAACAAATTAGGAGAGAAAGTAAAATGATGTCATATCAAGATCAAATAACAGGCATAGCATCAGAATTAGAAGAGATATTAGATCTTGATGAATTAGAAGCAAAGGTTTACCTTAATCTGTTAAGAGCAGGACCAATCACGGCAAGCGCACTAGCAAAAGAACTTGACATAGACAGAGCACGAATGTACAGAACCGTAGACAAGCTAGTAAGCAGAAATATTATTTCGACTACACTTTCCAGTCCCAAATTATGCATTGCAGCAGATCCGCAAGATGCATTAAAAATTGCATTACGAAAAAAGGAAGATGAGGTAAATAGGATTAAAAAAGGCGGAGAGGCAATTATTGAAAAAATCAACACTGAGATCACCACAAAACAGGGCACAAATGTACCAACATTCAGGGTAGTACAGGGAAGAGGCAATATTTATGCAGACATTGCCCAATTAATCGAAAATTCATCAGATACAGTATACATTTCAACAACACTTGAAGACATATCTAGAATGTATCATAGTGCAATACCTGAAAAAATCATGATGTGTGAAAAGAAAGGTGGCAAAGTCAGATTACTTGTAGAACTAGACGACCCAAAACTAATTCCATTTGTAAAAAGATTCAATGCGTCTGAGACTAAAATTTGCAAGCTTCCATCAAAAGGAAGGATGGTAGTTCAAAAGGACAAACAAATGATAATGTCAGATTCTGCAGCTGCAAGTCAAATGTCTACAAATTCAGAATCAGATTTTTCTTTGTGTACAAATTCATCTGAAATGGTAAATAACATACACAGCCTTTGCAGTCTTCTATGGGAGACAGCCCAACCACTTAAGACACTTGATGTCAAAAATTTTCTGGGAAAAAATAGCCTCAAATAATTTAACAGCCAAAAATCTTAAAAGCAATTAAATGAACAATGTAATATTGTCACATTGTAAGTCAGATGCTTTATTTACTCAAAATTCACAACATAAAGGAAAGTCAATGGAACCTAATCTATGGAATGGTTTGTGTGATAAATGTAGTCACACATCATGTTGTAATAATTTTGTTACTCCTTTTATAACACCAACCGAATTAAAAAAAATAAAAAAAATTAAAGACGAAAATTTTTCAGAAAATTTTTCTATAAACGGTATGCAAGTACATGCATTAAAAAAGAAACCTGGCACTAATGAATGCGTATTTTGGGACAAAGAACATGGATGTGGAATTTATCAAAGTAGACCTTTTGATTGTATGTTATTTCCATTTGACATCTACAAGATTAACGGAGTTTATACTTGGGTTGTATATTCATGTAATTTAGATTCGGATTGGAAATGGTCTGAAAAAATTTTAGAAAAACTTGAAAGCGAATTAATTTCTGAAGACGTAGTAAAACATCTTGATGCTTATTCAGATCTTGGAAGACTAAATGCATCAGAAAAATCATATAATTTTGTAGAGTTGAGAAAAGTTAATTTAAAAAGATATAATGAGAATATAAAATCAAGAGCGTAAATGAAAGAACCAGAGATAGTACCAGACAAACTAAGCGACCCAATCAATTTCAAGATAATTGCGCTAATTATTGGAGGTGTGATAGGATTACATATTTGGATAAATTTCACAAATGATCCAAGGATAGTAATTTACAGTTGGTCCATGGGAGTTCCATTTGCCATTATTGTTGTAAGTTTTATTACAGCAAAAAAATATTTTGGAACTTTGATATATTCTAAAGCATTCAAATTTTTGGGGATCTCATTTATCGGGATATTTTTTGGGGAGTTAATTTACTTTATCTATGAGGAACTACTAGGATTAGATCCTTATCCCTCAATAGGGGATGTATTCTATTTCATGTTTTATCCAATGATAATACTATTTTTGAGAATCAACATCAGATTTTTTTCTCCAAAACACAACAAAATAGACACAATCACAGTACTTGGAATCCCAATAACATTATCAGGAATATACGTTATCTTGACAACGCCAAATGAATTTAATTTTGATTTTGGATTTGGATTAGTATCAATCATTGCTACAACAACTACTTTGGGATTTGCAATCCGGGCTGTAAGGACATTTAGAGGAGGAGTAATTCAAACAACATGGGTACTTTTCATCATAGGAGCATTATCCATAGCCATAGGAGATGTATGGTATTATTACTTGGAAATATTTGAAGGATATTCATTAGAACATCCAGTTAACTTATTTTGGTATGTAGGATACTTGTTTGTATTGTATTCACTATTAAAACATAGAAAAACACTTTGAACCCCTAACAACGTTAAAAATTCTTTTCAAAATCAAATAAGATAAACAAAATTAGAATTTAAAATGACTCGGATTTTTTCATACTATGCAAGAAAGTTATTAATTTGTAATAACTTGAAGTATAGAACTTTGAGAGAAAGAATTCTTTTTTAATTGAATTTTGACTACCACGACATTTTGCACGATATCCATTTTTACATTATCAAAGATAATTACATATTTTTTTATTTTTTTGCCATCAGTAGCTACTTCATATCCATTTGAAATTAGCAAACCGCTATCTATCAACTGATTTATTTTTCTATAACCAGATGTTTGAGGTACTTTGCAACGTTCTAAAATATCAGCGATGATAAGTGGTTCATCTAAAACAGTTCCAATTATTGCCTTTTTATCTTCATCTGCAAATGATTCTAGAAATATTTTGGCCAAGTCTTGATCTTGAATGGTGATCCAGTTATCAGTTACTTTCTTTTGTTGTTTTAGATCGATGATGTTTTGTAGGAATTTTGTCTCCAAACCATCTGCGCCTGCTCCAAAAAACTCTCTTAATACACCATCAAATTTGTAAAAGTCTTTTATTGCCTGTGCAATACCCATGCCATGACGTTCCATTAATCGTTGTTCAATTTTGTTTAAGGTGGATTTACCAAGATTTTGCTCTATAGACTTACGTAAAGATGGTGCAAGTAAATTATCCAAACTGTTTTCCAACAATATGTTTTACAAATACAAAGTATTAAACTGATTGGAATGTTATTTTAGAAATAACAGTATTGTTTAAAAAATACAAAATAATGTTTTTATTTTTTTCTGAGATCATTTTTAAAAATAAGATCGATCTAAAATTTTGAGATCAAAAGATTGTAATCACGCATGAATTGTTACATAACAATACAATTAGATACATTGTAGTTATTTGTACAAAGTAGTAAGTGTTTGAATATAACATACCAATGCATATCACCAAAAGTGGAAATAAGTAAATAGCAAAAAAATGGATATCACACACATAGGAAACAAGGTTTGGTTAAATTGACATTACAAGAAAACAGGATCCTTAGAAAAACGGACAATGTTTCCATCAGAATAGACTCTGATTTGAGCAATAAATTACATGAAAAATGCATTGAACAAAAAATCAGTCTCAATACGTTGATCAATCATCTTTTAGAAAAACAGGTTAATTGGAATGAGTTGACTAGTGAGATGGGCTGGATATCGATGTTCAGATCGACATTTCGGGAACTAATGGATTCAAATTCCAAGGAAAAAATACAAAAAATTGCAGAAACAACGGGTACTATTGACCTCAAAAATTCATTGAATTATTTTTATGGCTATGTCAATTTAGATTCTATTTTAGATCTATTCAAGAAAAGATGTCAAAACATGAATGTGCAATTTAGATTAATTCCAATAAATAACACAATCAAAATCATCATTCAACACGATCTTGGTAAAAACTGGCCTTTTTTCATAATAACACAAATGAATTCAATATTAAATGAGATCGGGTATAGAATCACTAATGACGACTATAACAATCAAGGATTCTCATTTGAAATTGTCAAGATAGGAGATGAATAGAGAAATCAGGCATAATTAAGGTCAAATTTTTTAAGCATTTTAGAGAATATTATTAAAGATCAAACATATTTCCAAATATGGGAATGAGTGCATTAGATTTTGTAAGAAAGTCCCATTATGGGTATTACTTTATCATCTTAGCTGCAGCACTGGCAGCATTAATTCATGTCATTTGCAAACCAATGTTAGAAGGTGCAAATAATCAAGTAGAAATCAATCCAATCGTAATGGCATTTTTAATCTATTTCATCTTGGGGATATTCATTACACCATTAGTGAAAAAATCGCCTGTCATTTCCAAATTTGCCAGAAAAGATGTAATGTTCATGATATTAATTGGAATTGCAGAAGGTGCAGGACTAATCACATATTTTTACGGAATAAGTACAGCAACTGCAGTAAACGCTTCAATATTTAGCAATAGTGAAATAATTTTTGCCCTAGTTATAGCAATGCTTGTTTTCAAAGAAAGATTACAAATCAAAGAATGCATACCTTTCTCTATGATCATCATAGGAATGATGATCATACCAATAGGAAATGATCTTTATCAAAATGATTTAAGCTTGGGAAGTCTTGTAACAGGGGATCTATTAATAATTTTTTCAGGATTGTTGTGTGCAATAGATATCACTTTGTGTAAATATCTGGGGGAGCGATTTGATGTGAAAAAAACAGTACAGGTAATATCATTCACTTGTGCAGCAATCACAATTTCAATGATCGTATTATTTCAGATTCCAATGAATGTAGAGTTGGCACAATTGCCAAACATTTTGATAATGTCTATAATTGGTACTGGAATGTCTACATTGTTTTTCCTAATGGGATTGAAACTCATTGGTGCAGTAAGAACAGTATTGCTGTATTCAACTACATCAGTGTTTGGAATATTATTTTCGGGATTAATTCTTTCAGAAGCAATTACACCTGTAAATATATTTTCAGCTGGTTTGGTCATTGCAGGCATATTTTTGCTAAGAAATAAACTTGCAGGAACAGAAGAAAATGTTGCCGAGACAGAGATTGTCAATAAAACAAATACAGCATATATGGTGTTGTCTAAAAAAACCAAACTACTGCCAAGTGTAAAAGTCGATACAGAGTACAACGAAAGAAAAAATTAGAAAGATTTTATTTCCAAACTGTGGGATAGGGTAGCGCCTAAAAAACATAATTACCACAAGATGAAATCGATAGGATCAGATTTGACCGATTAGCAGAAATATTCAATTTTTCAATAAGTACACGATATTTTTACAGATATGTAAAAAATAGGCTCAACAAAAAGCAAAAATTTTAAAAATTTTCCAAATGTAGTTGTTTGTAGTTATTTGTATACAATTACGCGATCAGAGTTATAAACCAAAAACAGACATTCCCAACAATGGAAACAGCAACAAGCATGTTACAATTAGGCAATTTTCCCGTAGATAAGGCAAATTATGATGAAATTAAGGACTATTTTGGAACATTTGGACTGACACCAAATCAAGTAAAGGTGTTTTTTTATCTTGGAAAAGTAGGTCAGCGATCAGCGTCAGATATTGCAAAGGCAGTAGACATTCCAAGAAGTGAAACATATCACTTGTTAACAGCACTACAAAACAAAGGGATAGTTTCTGCAACATTTGAGCATCCAATCAAATTCTCAACCGTATCAATTCAAGAAGCAATTCATGTTTTAGTGAGTACTGAAACAGAACGATTAAAGAAATTAAAAAAATCAGGACCGATTTTAGAAGAGTTGTGGGAAAAAATTCCAGGTTTTGTCAATGATTCTGAGGATGAACCGGAAGAAAAATTCCAAGTACTACAGGGTGGAAATCAAGTAAATAGCAAAATATTCGATATGATCTTAAACGCAAAAAGCGAATGCAGAATTCTTGGCTCAGAAAAGGACATGATGAAATTTTATCATGCCAATTTCTTTGAAGCATTAGAAGAACGTGCAATTGATTACAAAATATTGTCACCTATTTCAAAAAAATCACAGTATATTTTTGAGAATATGGACAATACAAAGATAAAAGAATTGTGTTCTACTGTAAAAGATAACCTCTGTTTCTTGATTAAAGATAATGATGAAGTACTCTTTTTTATAAAAAATTCTACAGGAAATAACAAAGAAATGAGAGCAATCTGTACAAATTCAGAAACAATAATTTATTCGAAATCTCTATTGTTTAACAATTATTGGTCAAATGAAAGTACAGGAGACTCAAATTGACACGATGTGTATGTGGATATTGTACAAATGATAAAGACAGTTTTGTCATTCATTTAGTAGATGGATGGAATGATCTTAGAAAAGAACATTCACTTAATTAGATATAAAAAACAGTTATCAAACCAGCGACTCATCGCTTACTTCAATTGGTTTTCTCCCCATAAAACCAGAATCTTTTTCATGCCAGAATTTGATTTCAGTTTCACCATATTTCCAACAAAGCCAAACTTCTTCATCGAATCTCTTTGATGGAAAATCAAGCAGTCCCTGCTCTATACTTTTAACTACAACGCCTGTATTTTCAAGCATTTCTACCGCTTCATAAAACTTAGTTATGGCAGAATTGAGTTTTTGTTTGAGTGAAACATATTCTTCAAAGGTGTTTGCAGTAGCAAGGCTCATTTGGAGTTCTTGTTCTAGTTTGGATACTTCATTCTTTTTTGCCAGGGTAAACTCAAATTTTTTGACTACATCAGGTAATGCCTGATTTGCTTCATTTGTGGTAAAATATGAAAACATGTAATAATCATTGTGGCCTTGATTAAATATCTTAGGTGCAAATTTATTAACAATAATTTTAGTGTCAAATTATGAATGAAGAGCAAATAGAGACGCTGATTACTCAGACTATCAACGGTGCAGTTTTAACAATTCCATCTTATATAGAAGATATAAAACAAAATCAAGAAACACTCAAAGTTGAGAATCCACAAGAGTTTGTATACGGAATGATAATGGGAATGGCATTAGGTATGAGTGGTGCCTTGTTAAGTGCACAAAAAGAAATGCCTACGGCAGAAGAGCAAATGAAAGTAAGAGACATCATATACAAATACATTCCAGAGATCAGAGAACAGATCTTTAGTTGATAGGCTTTACTAAAGTTGAAGAAAAGTTTTTTCAATCCATAGAGGAAGCAAGAATTGCAACATCGCATGCAGACATTCCACATGTAAAACCAGTGTCATTTATTTATCATAATAATGTGATTTTTATTGCAACTGATTATCAAACCAGGACATTCAAAAATGTGAAAACAAATCCAAAAGCAAGTGTCGCAATCGATGTTTATGAATCTGGAAAACACAGAGCTGTTTGTATCCAAGGAAAAGTGGAGATCATAGAAAAAGGACAAGAATTCTTACAAATATACAAAAAATTTGAAAAAAAATTTGCATGGGTCAGAAACGAACCATGGAAAGAAAATGAGGCACCATTTCTCAAAATTATTGTTACCAATAAAACAAGTTGGGGGTTAAAGTAAAAAACTATACTAAAGAGGAATTAAAAAATTCAAAAGCATGAAATTTAAGGTATAAGTTCAGGTTCTATTTGAGATAAAAGACTCTGAACAGAAATAGGTTTTTGTCGTATTGAGCGAACACCTAGTTCTTTGAGAAATCGAGTTTGATATTCATCTAGTTCAAGTGAGCTTACAATGACAACTTTTCGAATTTCAGAGGATTTTTTATCCTTTAAATCCAAAAGAAAATCAATTCCACTATAATTAGGCATACACATATCAAGTAAAATCAGGTCATAATTATTCTTCAATACAAGGTCAAGACCTTTTTTTCCATCAATTGCACTTTCAAAATCATGGTTTTTGGTTTTTAGAATATCTGAATATACCTCACTTATTTCAGGAATATCCTCAATATGGAGTATTTTCATAACATAGGAAAAACATGGAGATTCATAAAAATTAGTTTGCGCATTTGCACAAACTAGAAATTTAGTTTAAAAAGATAGATAAAGATTACGCATAAAGAGTAACAATCAAGTCATTGAGAATAGTTTTCAGATAATTTGCGAATATGACTGGTGTCTTTTTGATATGCCATGTCTAAGGCTTTTTGTATTTCAGCAAGGTTCTTTTTTGTATTTGTTTGATTTCCTTTGACTATTTTGCATTCCTGAATTATTGGTAGGGCACAAAAATTTCGGTATTGCTCGTAAGAAACTATACAATAATGAATTTCAGCCTCATCTTGAAATTTATATTGAATTTTAAATGGCAATTCAAATTATGAATAGACATAGGACTAATAACTTTTAAGACATGGTACAGATAGAATCAGGATATTGTGTAGTGTTTTTAACGGATTTAAGAACAGATACAAGTTTTTCAACAGGATGGGGTTTTTCCAAAATTACAGTAGCGTTTAATTGGGTTATTTTTTGAGTTATGGATTTGTCACTATTCCCAGTAAGTATGATTACGATTGCATTTGGGTTAAGTTTTTTTATATTTTCTAAACCATATATGCCGTCATAGTTGGGCATTGCAATATCCATTATTACAAAATCAGGGACATGTTGAGCATACAAATTTACTGCCTCTAATCCATCAGTGCCACGTCCTACAACATCAAAGTCTTCAAGTGAAAGATACTCAGATAACAACTCTAGAATGTCTTCATCATCGTCAATTATGACTACAGACCCGTTCATTGTAATTATTTTTCTCATATAAACAATAATCTACTGCATGTTATTTTTTTAACAAACAATCTATTTTCGTAAATTCACAGATAATTAACATCATAAATCTATTAATTTAAACTGTTTTTGATTTTTTAGGATAATCAGAATATTTGTAAAGTTACATATTGTTAATTGTTATTTGCAATAGGTATTATTTTCATTTATAGTTTTAACAATATTATTACAATGGTTTTTGATGTTTTTAAAATACCTCTTTGCTTCTTCATTCATGTGTTGTTTATAACGTATTTCAAGCATTTCGGCAGATAAGACAATCACAGTTATGTCATCTAGTATAACATTCATAGAAATACGTAATTTTTCTGCCTTATCAATAATCATTACAATTTATTATTAAAATAACAAGATACAACAAATATTTGCCAAATTTGGAAATGATGCCGTAGATAAAAATAAAAATAGAATATGGGGAAAATGTACACGTATTTTCAAATATCAAAAAATAGCGTCAAAATATTTTGAAAAAAGGCAATAACCAAAAAACATAATAAATTTGCAACTTAATTAGGGCAGAAATACGAAAGCACAAAACAAGAGGTGTAACAGTAAGATTTTAAGACAATTAGTAAAATTAAAGATAGTATTTTTTAGATAGGGGGGTTAAAAATTATTTTAACAATACTAATTAGTATGATCTTCACAATTCCATCATGTCTGGATTTGATCATATCATTGCAAAATCACTGAGTGGGGTTATTGAAAAAAATCTAGGCATAAAAACAGTTCAAAAGATCGAGCGAAGATTATTTGAAAAATATGGTATTTCATGGAATCAGTCATTAGAAGAATTTGAAAAACTGGATTTTGTTTTAAAAGAATTATTTGGTGATGCAGGAGCAAAGGGATTAGAGCATAGATTTTGCGAGAGCATATTTGATTCAAAATCAAAGAAAACAAATGATAGTTGGATTACGATATCTGATCCAGGTATCAATTCAGATATAATACAAGCATTTGGAGATGCGGAGAAGAAGAAAATTATCGAGTCAACTATAGAGACACCAAAGATCATCTATGAAATAATTAAAGAATGCAATTTGCCTCAAACATCAGGATATAGAAAAATAAATGCATTAATTGATGATGGGTTTCTAATTCCAACAGAATTTGAGGTTAAAGAAAACAAGAAAATTTTTAAATATATTTGCATATTTAAAAATTTAAAAATAGAGATAAACTCAAATAAGATCAAAGTTAGCGTTCAACTAAACAATTCCCAACAAGAACGATGCTCATTCCTACGTACAATTAAAGCATAATTTACAATAAAATACGCAACAAAATACAATTGCAAATCAACAACTAGAACAATCAATCTTTAATACAACCAAAAAAATTGTTTAATCGTATTATTTTGAACAAGTTATTTACTTCAGGGTGGATTAAAAATAGAAAACATCATGACAGAATCTAATCGAGTAGTTATTGTTGACGATAATGAAGACATAACCAGTGTATTTTCAGACATCTTGGAGATCGGAGGATTTGAGGTTGTAGGAATTGGGCATGATGGAAAAGAGGCAGTGTCACTATACACAAAACACAGCCCAGATTTTATTTTCTTAGATGTAATGATGCCGATAATGAATGGAGTTCAAGCACTAAAAGAAATCAAAGAAAAAAATCCCAAAGCCAACGTGATTATGGTTACAGCAGATAGCAGAAGTGAGGTAATTCAGGAATTAGAAAAACTAAATGCAACGGCAATAATCATTAAACCATTTAAAATTGAGGCAGTTTTTGAAACAATCAAAAAGATCAAAATAAAATAGAAAAAGAAATAAAAAGATGAAAATAATTTTAGGACGTAGATGTCAAATAAAGTAAAATGCTCACATATCTTGGTACAAAAACAAAGTGAGGCAATAGCAATTCATCAACGCCTAAAAAATGGAGAAAAGTTTGGAAAGTTAGCAAAAGAACTGTCAATTGATACTGGTAGTGCAAAAAAAGATGGGAACTTGGGGTATTTTACAAAAGGAATGATGGTAAAACCATTTGAAGAGGCTGCCTTCAAATTACAGATTGGAGAAATGTCTGAGCCAATCAAATCAGAGTTCGGATATCACATAATCAAAAGATTTGGATAAACACAATTAATCTAGATTTGACTTTTTAGTCCTTGATTTTTGCATCTGATCAAAATCAAAGTTTATTTTTTCACTAATTTTTTTGTAATCTTTACGAATCTCTTTGCGTAGTTCTTTTTCTTTTTTGAGTAAATCTTGCATTCCTTTTGATTTCAAGGAATCAGTACGTTTTGAGGACAATGCCATATTATGACATAGTGTGGTTTTAGAGAGGTAAGATAATTTTTAGTGCTTAAATTATCAAAATTAAAGACACAGGTTTGTCAGAATTAGAGAAACACGTCTAATCCAGATTTTTGTGATTCAATTTCTTGATTTTTTTGCAAAACTTTTGTCATCTTTTCACCCATTGATTTTGCAGCAGTCATCTTTCTTTTTCCAATCCAATAATAGGTCTCATCTATTGTATCTTTTGCAATAAGCACAACTAATTTACCAGTATCTTTTCGCCCAGTTCTACCTCTTCTTTGAACATAACGAATTGAGCTTGGAACATTATCATAAAAAATAACTTGATTTACTTCAGAAATATCCAATCCCTCTTCTCCCACACGTGTTGCAATCAGCACTCTAAAGTGCCCATCACGAAAGTTCTGCACAGTTTCAATTTGCTTTTTTTGCTTTAACCCAGTTTCTCCTGATTTTCCAATCAGTATTCCAGCAGAAATTCCCATTTCAGTTAATTTATTAAAAATTACATCAACTGAATCACGATAGCTTGTAAATATCAAAGCTTTTCCTGGAACAGATTCTACTATTTCTTTTAGTTTTAGAATTTTAGAGTGTTCTATGCCTTTGGATTGCGCGTCTTTTGCAAGATGTATTGCTCTTGTAAAATTAGGATCAATCTCAAAGAGTTCCTTTACTCCTGCACCTTTTTTTATTTTTGCACGCTCACAGAACTTCAAAAAAGATGTGATTCCATGAGCCTCCAAAATATTCAAGGCATAGTGAATTCTAATTGCGGTAAATAGTGGTTTTGCAGACCGTCTGTTTTGATTCAGTACGAACTGTCTAATTCGTAATAAAGCAGATAGTGATTGTTGATCTGCCAGTCTAATCCCATTCTTCCTAAGAGTATCGTATCGTTCATCTAAAGATAATTTTAGTAATGTTTGGATTGATTTCATTTCAGGTGGAAGTTCCACACTAATCCACTCTGTGTTTGTCTCTTGTGTGTATGGTTTTACATCAGAACTGTCTTCAGTTCTTTCAGCTACACTTGAAATTCGTAGTCTAGTGAGAAGTTCAGTTGCCTTATCTTTTTCACTTGGAAGTGTGGCAGTCATTCCAAGAATTCTCAAATTAGAATTTGCAAATCTCTCTGCGATTCCTGAATATGCATAATCACCTACAGTTCTATGAACTTCATCAAATATCACTAAACTGAATTGATTTGTAGAAACAATTTCTCGGTCTAAATCATTTTTTGCAATTTCGGGAGTTGCACATATTACACTACTGCTCCAAAGTTTTGTTCTTTTCTGGATTGGATCTTCTCCGGTTATCAACGAGATATCATCAATGGTGAGATTTTGTTTTAAGAATTCATAGTGTTGGTTGACTAGAACTCTAGTTGGGGCTAAAAATAAAATGCCTCCTGTTCCTTTTGACAAATACTCTGCAATGACTTGCAAAGCAATTGCAGTCTTTCCTAGACCAGTTGGCAATACCACGATACAGTTCTCCTGCATTGCCTGATTTGCAAGATTTATCTGATAATCTCTTTTTTCAATTGAATTTTTTTGCACGTATTTTCTGTCAATGTATTCCAAAGGGCTCTGAACTAATGATAGATTTTATTGATTTTATGCTTTCGTGTAGTAAAGTATTAGCTATTGTATAGTTTCTTGTTTCTTATTAATGATAAACTCATAGTCAGAATACGAGTTAGATTATGGAAAAGTACACCATGAAGAGAACTAACCCCTGTTTTTATAAAATATCTCTCTAGTTTTATCAATTATTTAACATGAAACAGACATCTCTTATGATATCAATATGGTGAATTAGTCTGGCAACATCAAATCATAGTTCCATATTCAGATTCTGAATTTTCTGAATGACTTGATCATGATTACCTTTACTATCCATGGATAGAATCAATAAACCATCATCTAAAAAAAGAGTAATCAATTTTACAGATTCTTTTGATGTTATCATCCAATTTGTTTTTCCTAAAGAGTCATCAAACATTTCCTCCATGCTTGCTTTAACTGATGCTTGATAATGCGCCAGATTACTCATTTCTTCATCAAGTAATGGCTCGGAGTTTTCTCTTCTCACAAACGATGTTATTCTACTACCCTTAATTCGCCCAACAAATCGAATGGATTCATCGAGGCTAAGAATTTTTATGTATTTTCCTTTTGAATCATACGCAGACAACAAATCTACATAGATTCTGTCAAGATGTTCGGCTATTTCTTTTCCCTTTATCATGAAATTTGAACACAATATAAAATAAATAATTACTAGGAATGCACTGCAATGCAGAATAGACTTTTGTGTATAAATTTTCATTTGTTAATATAGTAAGGATGGAAGCAACCAAATTCTTTTTGTTAATATGCCAAATCTTCAAGCCACAATATCTTTTTCAATTCAAGTCAGTACATCAAGATATTGACTTCATATAATATATCAAAATACCATCCAAAGAAGGACGTGGTAAAAAATTGAAACCAAGTAGAAAATGGATGTTTTTTGTCTTACCGGCCAGCATAACAGCAGAAGGATTGCACATTGTCATACCACTGTATGTTCTTTTTCTTGGGGGTAGCGTAGTAGATGTAGGTATTGTAATAGGATTTCATTATGCACTATCAGCAATTGGTGCAGTTTTTTGGGGAAAAGTTATTGACAAATTCCATGTAAAGAGAGCATTACTGATTATTTGTTTTTCAGCAATTACAATTTGCAGCATAGTATTATTTTTTACATCTGATTTGAACATGGTTTTTGTAATTTCATCAGTTGCTGGATTTTTCATTATTGGAAAAAACCCAGTAACACAAGTTCTAGTGATGGAATCAGTACCAAACAATCAATGGAGCAGATTATTTACACAAATTTCAATCATAACTAGTCTAGGAAGTCTGACCGCATTTCTAGTAGGTTCTATCTGGGACACATTTTTTGATCTTAGGCCATACTTCCTTTTTTGTGCGATTGTAAGTGCAGCTGCGACTATTCTAAGTATGGGCGTTAGCAGTAAAAGCACCATAGAAAGGCATACGATAGTGTATTCGATACATGGAATAAGACATATTTTTGATCATCATAGGTTGAATTTTCAGTTTATCTTTACTAAAATTCCTCATCTGCATGATTTTAAACCAATCATATCAATTTTCCAAAGAAAAATGTCTCATGAGATAGGCATACTATTTCTTACAAATTTCTTATTTTATTTTGGAAGTAATATTTTCTTTACAGCATTCATACCATTTCTAAAAAAATTCAATTTTACAAATTCAGAGGTTTTTCTAGTGTACATGGTTCAGACAATGGTGTTATTTACAATATTTTTCTTTGTTCCACGTTTGATTTCACTTCTAACAGAAGAGCGCGCAACACAGATATCGTATTTGCCAAGGGTTCTAGGAATTATCATAGCCGCATCATTAATTCCTACTATGACAGGAACGAATTCACTTTTAATGGCAATGATTTCATCATGTTTGATGGTTTCAGCATTTTCTATTTTCAGTGTTTCAAATTCAATAATTCTTTTCAAATCAATTCCTAAAGGATTTGAAGGGACATATCTTGGTGTGAATAGTTTCATGACAGGAGTAGGAATATTCTTAGGAGCTTTAACTGCAGGTTATGTTGCAAACGCCATAAGTTATTCAGCAGCATTTGCAATAGCAGTAAGCATAATATTGTCATCACTGGTAATGTTTACAATTTATTTGAAACATAGACTGTCTCATCGAATTATCTAAAATAAATGTCCATAGTTGTTTCTAGTCAAAATATAAAACAAACACATAGAAATAGACAGAATTAAAAAATTAATTACAATCTAGCATCTTGGAATAATGCTTAGTCTGGATTTTACAGAGACTGCAATTATAGATATTATTGCTACAACCAAGATCATTACTGCGATTGAGCCAAATTCTGGTACAACTACACCATTGTCTATCTCAACTTGTACAGACTGTTTATGTTCTGATGAAAGACCCTGATTTGCAGTAATAGTGTAAAATCCATTCTCTTTCCACATTGGTCCACCAGAGATGATTTCTGTTGAAAACTCACCATTTGTACCTGGTGTGACTTGGGCAATTGAAATCAAGTTTCCATTAGGTGAAGTTACGGTAAATGTAATGTCTGTTGTAGAACTGATTGTATTTCCAGTTACGACGATTTTATTGTCACCGAAGGTTGTTTCAGTTGAGAGAGTGATAGCACTTGATTTCTCAATTATTTCAGGTTCTGGAGATTTGGCTGGAGAGCCTTTTGGGGATACAGTTGAGCCAATTACTGTAAATTGTATTTGTGTAGTCTTGTCTGTATCTTCATGACTTGCAATTACAGTGTATGTGCCATCCTTGAAACTTGGAAGTGGTGGATGAATCAATCGCTTGAAGACACCGTCATTATCAAATGGTAATTCCGGGGCATAGATGACTTCTCCATCAGGAGAAATAACGGTCAGTGTGACAGGTTTGAAAACAGAAACGCCGGTAATCTTGCCAACAATCAACACAGATTCCAAAGACTGTATTTCAGTTTGAGAACTGCTCAATTCTATCATCGGTTCTGCAAAAACATAGATTGGGACAGATATTGCAATTAAGACCAGCAATGCAATCTTGAGCACTTTATTTATCAGAAACTGTTTGTATATTAATTATCCTATACAAATCGACGATGATCTTTTGATCTATGTTTTGAAACAATCCAGATTTTAGAAAAAATGAGATGTTAGTTATATAAAATTAATTTTTTTTCTTCTAGTGCAGAATGAATCTGATGAATTGCCTGAAATGCTTGTTCAGACGATTTACCTCCAGTACAGATCAATTTGCCTGATGCAAAAAGCAACATCACTGTTTTGGGATTGAGTTGTCTATGAATCAAACCTGGAAACTGATCTGGTTCATACATGCTTCTGGGAAGAGTTCGGGCGGCATCTTCAATGAGAATTTTACCTCCAAGGTTTACGGCAGTCACTACATTTTGAATTAGAATATCAGCATTATTTTTGATTTTGATGTTTTTGGAGCGTAGTTGTTTCACTACGTTATTTATTGCAGTATGGGCATGTTTTTCAGATTTTGCACCGGTGCACACCATGTTACCAGTTCTAAAAATCAATGTGGTAGTCTTTGGCAAATCTAGCTTAAAGACAGCCCCAGGGAATTCTTGTGGGTTATAACTGATGTTAGGAAATTTTCTTTTAATTTCATTTAAATCCAAATTTTGATCAATGTTTGCAGTTGCAACTACATTCTCAATGCAAACAAGAGGTGTTGTAAATGCCAGAATCTAAACTCCAATCTGATTAAATGGATGATTTGTGATATCCTGATGTATGTGGGCATGTAGTTCTTGCTTGAATGTAAGGTCGCATCTATAACATTTCCATGATTTCATAATTCATAGAGTTGTATTTTTGAATATAACAACCGCGTAGAAATTATTCATAGTATTGATCAGCATATGCTAAATACTATCTTAATAACTAGATACTAATTATTCCTAAATTAGATAATTCACTGCCAATGCCATATCCAATCAGGGCTATGCCAGTGCCAAGTCCTGCCATTTCCAAACCTCCAATTATTTTGTTTGTATTTGCCATTTTTGATTTAATCACGCCGACAGTAAAGGACGTTGAAATGCTAATTCCGATTGCAACAAAAAGTGCATCCAACCCAGATAGGAAAAAAAATGGTAGTATAGGCAACATTCCACCAATTAGAAAAGAAACAAACATTCGTAGAGCACTTTTTAGAGGGCTTCCTGCAATATCTAAATTCAAATTTAGTTCTTCTGTAAGCATCGTATCAAGCCATACTTTCTTATCAGAAGTTATTTTGTTTACAATCATTTCAAGTTCTTTTCCCGAAAAACCCTTAGCTTTGTAGATGTCTTCTATTTCTTTTCTTTCGTCATCTGGTTTATGCTCAATTTCCCATTTTTCACGTTTGATTTCTGATGTCAATAATTGTCTTTGTGTTTTTACTGCAAGATAGTTTTGAACAGCCATTGCTTTTGCTCCAGTAAACATTCCAACTAGTGCAGCAAGAATTATGAGGTTAGATGACACATCAGCTGCACCAACGCCAGCAGCAATACCTAGTGAGGTATTTATCCCATCACCGAATCCAAAAACGAAATCGCGTATTGCGCTGGATTCCTTAAGATGTGGTTCAAGATGTCTTGGTTCAGATATTTCTCGCAACAGATATGTTGCTAGACATCACCTTAATTGAGTTTTTGATATTTTAATTTTTCTAGAGTATTAGCAAGAGGATAATTTGATCGTGGTAAAAAAATTTAGTTATAAATTGTGATTGATTGATTCATCAATGTTTTTGTTGGAATTACAATACTTTCATTTCTGTCATTTGTTACAATTACATGAAGCAAATGTGATGCAGTAACGGTTCCGGTAACATCGCCAATTTTGACTTTTTGTCCCACTTTAAGAATAGAGCGTTGAGTAGATGCACCCAATATTGATGCAGGTAGTAAGTCCTTTAATGTAAATCCTAATCCTACTGCAATTGATGCGCCTATGGCAACTGCAATGCTCCATGCAAAGGCAGATACTAGAATTGGGATGATTGTCTCACCAACGCCTAGTTGTGTGAAGCCTATGGCAAAGACTATGCCGTAAATAACTGCCTTGATTATAGATATTACAATTCGTGGACTTCCAATCTGATGATCTATTAATTGATGCTCAATCCATTTGCTGACAAAGTTAACAACGATAGAACCGATTACAATGATTAGTACGAATGCCAGGAGGTTAGGAACCCAGAACCATAGGCTTGTAAGGGCAAATGAAAGCTGCTCAAATTGTAATGCATTGACTGCTGCTACTATGAAAAACAAATAAACAAACCAACGAATTGTAGCTGAAATTAGTTTTACCGAGTTAAATTTACCATATACTCCTTCTACAACATGGAGTTCTTGGTTTTTCTGACTAGTTTTTTGGAGGATGTTTGTTGCAGCTTTAGTTGTAACTCTGCCTACTATTTTACCAGCTATGAAACCTATTATAAGCAAAATAGTAGCTGCGATAATCTTTGGGAGGCTTTCTGCAACACTTATTGCAAATTCTTTTAATGCATCAGTTGTTGGAACATAGATTCCTTCAAGAAAACTTTCTTGTGCAAATGCAGAATCAAAACTAATTAAAATTAACGAGAATGCTAAAATGGCAATTAAATAATTTTTTGAACTTTGCATTACTTTTTTCAAACTATTCATTGAATTATTATACCTTGCTACTTCAAGATATGATCTATACAACATCTTTGCATTCACATTTTTTTTGTTTATCCGATCTAGTATACTTGAGTTTATGACACACTTCACAGTAGAGCTGATTTGTCATACCAGATCATACACAACATAGTATTTCCATCTTTATTTTCGTGTTTTTGATGATCTAAAAAGTTCAGACTATTTTTTTTTTATTAGTAATGTATTTTGGATTTCATGGAGACTGTTGATGAATTTTTGTTTTGCTTCAAACTCATCTTTTACAGCTATTACAATCTCGGTAGGAGACAACATAACATCTTTAACAACAAGTGGAAAACTCAGACCCAACATCTCACACAAAATATCAAAAACATTTTTGAATTGGGAGTCGTTTCTGTATTTGTAAACGATCTTTCCATCAATTATTTTCGGATTGTTATCAAGAGGGATAATCAAATTTGGGGAACTCACATCAGAGATAAAAGTGGCAATATCTTTAGAAATGGAAGATTTAAGGTCATTTTTTGCTTTTTCTAGTTGTTCTTTTGTTTTTTCAAGTTCGGATAGTTTATCGTCATATCCCACACCAATCATTTTTGCAAAAGTTGACTCAGTAGCACGTTTTAAAGGAATTTCATGTAGCTGAACATTCACATCAGATAAAGAATCTTCAATATCATGTAATTTTGATCTATTTTCCTTGATTTTAATTGCAATATTTTCAAGAGACTCAAAATCAGACATATCTTTAACTGAATTGATGGACTACGTCCATCAGGCCCTGTTTAAATTCTTCAGTTGAAAGTCCCCATCGACTATATTCATCTTTATATCCATCCCATGCTTCTTCTGCCTCCTTTGCAATCTCTAGAATTTTGGGTCCGATTGCCTTAGTGTTTACAAGAACAGCTATGCTTGCTTGTTCTCCTTCCATTATTGGTATTTTTACAAAGATCATCCTAGATTCTTCAATGTTGAATTTGTCTTTGATGATTCTTTTAATTGCCTCTCGTTCTCTGATATCAAATTCTCCTTTCACTTTAACTAAAATACAACAAGAGTCACGAGAGCCACCATTGTTTCTAATGTCATTTTCATCAATGTCAAAGAGCAACGCATCTTCTTTCTTGCCAATTTTATTTAGAACATCTTCCATTGTGTTATTTTTTGTTGATGTCAACATGTCTTTCCCCCATTGACTTTCAGATGGACTGACAGGCATAATCCAAGGAACTGCAAATTTTGGTTTTTTTGTTGCAAGCCATGTACGATAATTAGACATGTCCCATTCAGTTTCTCTTGCAAATGATGAAATAAACATCGAAATAGTGTTTGCAGCTATCAAGTTCATTCCTTTGTAATCTTTCCATCCCACTTCATGTTCTTTTGGTAGGTCATCTATTATAGAAGGAATTTTTTGTAATTTCTTTTCGTGTTGATGTGCAAGTTGTCTTAATGCCTTATTTGAAATTAAAATAGAACAATCACTATATTTTATTTGGTATTCTAAATTCATTACAATATTAATTGCGGCTGCCTCAAAAATTACTGGATCCCAACCAAATTCAGGGAGTAATCCAAAAGTTGCAATAGTGGCATGTTCTTTTGTATCGTTTTTTATGTATTCTATGAATGCACTTGAAAAAGAGCTTCCTGTTCCACCGCCCATGGCAAACGGAACTACATACCCCCTTACGGGTTCTGGAGAAATTGCAGATAGTTGTTTTTTGATATCAACTTTGCTCCTCATCTCTTCTAAAAACCTCGTTTTTCCTTCTGCCCAGTTTCTTGCAGCCCCTCCCGCGCCATGAATTACATGTTGATCACGTAGGGCAAAAAGATCAGGATATGATTGCAAAATAAGATTAGCGGCCCTTGGATCCAAGTCAACAAGTAGAGCTCTTGGGATAAGTGGAATATCTCCAGCACCATAAGAAGGTGAGAATCTTAGAATTGTACTGCCGTATCTTTTTAGAACACGTGATTCGTCTTTTGGGTTCAGTGTTGGTTTTAGAGGGTCTGCACCAACATCTAGCAACAATCTACGATATGATTCAGCTCCAAGTCCAATACCACAATGACCAAAACAGATCATCAAGACAGGCGCAGGTGGAAGTGGAGCTAATTTTGACATGACAATACCTTAACCTACCAGAATACAATGCCTGCTCATTAATAAGAGAGTAGAAGAAATTATACCAACTATATCATACTTTGATGGGATTAGATTTAAAAATTGATTCTAAGTAGGTGTTATTTGATTATTCTAGCCCGATAGAGTTTGATGAGGAGATTCCACTTGGGGTTGATGGAAATTTATCACCAATACGATTTCCAGCTACTGCAGCTGCCTCTCTTAGTATACTTTCAGTTTCTTCATTGGATACACCATCAGATTCAAAGCTTCCTTCAAATGAACCAGATATTGATTCATTTAGAATACCAAATAGGGATTCAAATTCACGGCTTACTTCAGGCATGATTCTTCCTAAAGATGGTTTTAATGCATTCATAGTTGCAAGAATTGGTCGTAGTGAAACCATTGCGTCACCCAAATCTGAAACTGTTGATAGTCGGAGATTAACTTGTTCTAATGACATTTTCATGGTGTTTAGAATTTTTTTATTTTTTCTTAATTCTACTAATTCGTTTGCAAGTACTTTTCCAGTTGTTGAATCATGATTCTTTTTTGCCAACACAATTCTGTTAAATAATTTTGTGTCTTTGTCGTCTAAACTTTTTACTTTGTAATCAAGAGATGATACGGTTTTATTCAATTGTACAAGAGAATTTTGGATTCGTGGTTTTAATGGTGCTTCTTTTTTAAGTCCATGAAGATGCTCAGATATTCCTTTTGATTGTGGGTTATTCCAATTCTGTTGCATGAAATTCTATTTCACGTCATAAAACAAGATCATAATTAGAGGGGTCTAAGATATTACACAAAAAAGATAGTTTTGGGTTATTTTGACAATTCTGGGCAAAATAATTAAGAGATTTCATGAATCAATATATTGAACAAACAGGCATGATTTGTGTGAGCAAGTCTTTTGAGAGACCTAATTGGGATGAATATTTTATGCTTCAAGCAGAGTTGGCCAAGCTTCGCTCAAATTGTATAACTAGACAGGTAGGTGCAGTAATTGTACGTAAGAACAGACAGTTGGCAACAGGATACAACGGAACACCCCCAGGAATCAAAAACTGTTTTGACGGAGGATGTAAGCGATGTCAACTAAGAATGGAGGGAAAGATAGAATCGGGAGCATCGTTGGACAGATGTCTTTGCAATCATGCAGAAGCTAATGCCATAATGCACTGTGCAATTTTAGGAATTGAAGCTGGAATTGCAGGGGCCGTACTGTACACAACATTTGTTCCATGTTTAGAATGCACAAAGATGGCAATTACAATTGGGATTAGAAAATTTGTCTGTCTTGATTCTTATCCAGAAACAGATTTCGAATTATTAAAAGAGGCAGGTGTTGAAGTTGTTCAACTGGATAAAAGCAGAATTACCAAATGGGCAAAAGAATTAGTTAGCAAATATGAAAACGTCATCTAAGTGATCATATGCAGATTAACGTTAAAGAAACAGAAAAGATTACGTCAATGCCTCCATCAATGTTAGTGTCTGCAACATATGACAACATAACAAAAACTGCGGTGTTAAAGTTCTATGAACCGATATCACAGAAATTAATTTTATGGCATGATGAAACAGGACATAAGCCATACTGCTACTCCAGATTAACTCCAGATGAATTGGACTTTCTGCAAGAAAGAGATGACATTTTAGAAATTAAAACAGTGAAACGCCATGATTTGATAAAAGATGAAGAAATCAACATGTCAAAAATAACAGTAGCAGATCCACTTACAATTGGAGGAACCACTGGAGACAAAAGCATCAGAAACATAATTGAGACATGGGAATCAGATATCAAATATTATGAGAATTATCTTTATGACAGATCATTAATTGTTGGAAAATATTATGAAGTGATAGATGGTGAAATAAAACCACATAATTTAGAAATATCAAGTGAGGTCAAACTTGCTCTAAAAAGTCTACTATGGGATAAAGTAGATAGTGAAAACACAGTCGATCCAAAAGAGTTCAAAGAATTAATTTCAGACTGGGCAGATTTACTGAATCAACCAATCCCCCGAATCAAAAGATTAAGCGTAGACATAGAAGTTGAGGCAGAAATTGGAAGAATTCCAGACCCAAAGATTGCAGAAAAAAAAGTCACCGCCATCGGACTAAAGGGAACAGACGGTTTTGATCAAATTTTTGTGCTAAGAACAGAAGGCACAGATGAAGGAACAAATGAACTTGATCAGAACATCAAGATTGTATTTTATGATCAGAATAAAGAAAAAGATATGATTTTAGATGCGTTTAAAATAATTGAAGAATTTCCTTTTGTGGTAACATATAACGGAGACGAGTTTGATTTACCATATTTGTTTAACAGAGCAGAAAGACTTGGAATAAAAAATGAAAACAATCCACTATACATGATGAAGGATTCTGCAACACTAAAACATGGCGTACATCTTGATTTGTATAGAACACTTTCAAATCGTTCATTTCAGATTTACGCATTTAGTCAAAAGTATACGGATTTTTCATTAAACAGTGTCTCAAAGGCTCTCTTAAACAAAGAAAAAATAGATTATGGTTTAGAATTTGATCAGCTCAGCCTATATCAAATTGCAAACTATTGTTACAATGATGCACTGTTAACATACGAACTTACAAGTTTCAACAAAGATCTTTTGATGGATTTGCTTGTAATTATTGCTAGAATTGGAAGAATGCCAATTGATGATATTGCAAGGATGGGAGTATCACAGTGGATTAGGAGTTTACTGTATTATGAACACAGACAAAGAAATGCATTGATTCCAAAAAGAGAAGAATTAGAGAGAAGATCAGAAGGCGTATCATCAGATGCAGTAATCAAAGATAAAAAATACCGAGGAGGCCTAGTTATAGATCCAAAAGAAGGGATTCATTTTGATGTGGTTGTAATGGATTTTGCAAGTCTATACCCAAGTATCATCAAGGTGAGAAACATATCATATGAAACAGTAAGATGCTCTCATGATGAATGTAAGAAAAATACCATACCACAAACAAATCATTGGGCATGCACAAAAAGAAACGGACTAACAGCGATAATTATCGGGTCACTACGAGATTTGAGGGTAAATTACTACAAAAGCCTCTCAAAAAAAGAGACACTTACAGAGGAACAAAGACAGCAATACACAGTAGTCAGTCAAGCACTCAAAGTAATCCTAAATGCCAGTTATGGGGTAATGGGTGCTGAGATTTTCCCATTGTATTTTCTTCCTGCAGCAGAGGCAACAACAGCCATAGGCAGATTCACAATTTTAGAAACCATCAAAAAATGTGAAGCAATAGGAATTGAAGTTCTTTATGGAGATACAGATTCATTATTTATTAAAAAACCCACAGATGATCAAATCCATAATGTAATAGAGCAAGCAAAAAAAGATCACGGGGTAGATTTAGAAATTGACAAAGTATACAGATATTGTGTATTAAGTAACAGAAAGAAAAACTACCTTGGCGTAACCAAAGCAGGTACAGTGGATGTGAAAGGTTTGACTGGAAAAAAGTCACATACTCCGCCATTTATCAGAAAATTATTTTATGAATTACTCGATGTGTTATCAAAAGTTCAGACGGTTGCAGATTTCGAGCGAGCAAAAAAAGACATTACAGATAAAATTGCGACATGTGCAAAAAAAGTAGAAGCAAAAGAGATACCTCTGCAAGATTTGACATTTAATGTGATGATCAGCAAAGCGCCATCTGAATATGTCAAAACAGTTCCACAGCACATACGAGCTGCAAAATTACTTGAATCAATCAGAGAGGTAAAAAAAGGAGATAAAATATCATATGTTAAAATTTTAAACAAACCAGGAGTAAAGCCAGTAGAGATGGCAAAAAAAGAAGAGATAGATTCAAAGAAATACATGGAGTTTATGGAAGCTACGTTGGATCAAATTACATCGTCGATGGATTTGGATTTTCAAACTATGCTAGGCAAACCAAAACAAACGGGATTAGACGAATTTTTTTGGAATTAGTGATTTATTGTGGAAATTGACGGAACTTTACTGACGATACTGGGAATAGCTGCGGGAGTGTTAATTTTATCAGGATGGGTAGAACAAATCATCAAAGGATACAAAACAAAGAGTCTCAAAGATGTTTCAAAATATCTAATGGTCTTCATCTCTGGGGGCTCTATTTTGTGGTTAATTTATGGGATTATAGTTTCGGATGTCTTCATTATAGGCACAAATATTGCAGCGATTTTTCTTATGATGATAGTATTATCTATGAAAAAAAGATATGAAAAGATATCAAAAACAAATCAATAAAACATCCAATCAAGGATTAAATACGATATAGAAATTTTCAAAGAAAGAATGTTCATAATTAATTGTAAAAACTATGAAGAAATTGCAGGAGACAAAATAAAAGAATTTGTAAAGATTGCAGAAAAGATTTCAAAAAAATACAAAATAAAAATTGCAGTTGCACCTCCACAGCACTTGATTGGATTAGTATCAAATAGATCAATTCCAATTTTAGCACAGCACATAGATAATTTCAAAGTAGGAAGCACTACGGGATACATGATTCCAGAATTACTAAAAAAATCCAAAGTCAGGGGTTCTTTGATTAATCACAGTGAACACAGAATTTCAGAAAAAGAGATCATTGAATTGGTTTTAAGATTAAGAGAGTTAAAGATGATTTCAGTTGTTTGTGTCAAGGATGTAGCAGAAGCTAAAAAATATGCAAAATTAAATCCAGACTATATTGCAATAGAACCACCAGAACTTATTGGATCTGGGAAGGCAGTTTCAAAAGAAAGGCCAGAACTCATTACAGAATCGGCAGATGCTGTAAATAGCGCAAATAACAAAACAAAACTGCTTTGTGGTGCAGGAATAGTTTCAGGACAAGATGTTGCAAAAGCATTAGAGTTAGGTTCCAAAGGAATTTTGGTTGCAAGTGGAATAATCAAAGCAAAAAACTGGACAAAAGTAATTGAAGAGTTTTCAAAGGCAATGCTTTAAAAAGTTAAGCATTTAAGATTTCACTTGAAAAATCAAGTGTGGTGAGAAAAATAGAATCTGGAACCTATTTCACAATTAGCCAACTATAATTGAAAATTCCTACATCGAATTATGATTCTTTACCTGTTGCCATTGCAGAAAAACATGAGATCTCATTTATCAAATACTGAATAAACAGGATAAGACATCTTGAAACCTAAAGAAAAGTCAGTTATTTCTTTAAATTGATAACCATTGAATTCTCTAACCATTTGGAAAAGATCTCCTCCAATAACAAATTGATTCACTCCTGCTAAATGATTGATTTTTGAACACATGTTTAATGGCGGACCTATCATATCAAGGAATTCCGAATAATTTGATTTCATTAGTAAGACAGAACCATAATCAGCACTAACTCTAAAATCAACGCTAGGTAGTCCTTCACTGACTAGTTGTTCAGAGATGTGATTTTGAGAATTAATCATTGCTAAACCACATTTAATGCAGTTAGCAAGACCTATTTTATCTTGGTTATCAGAGTCAGGAAAGTAATAGAACAGACAATCTCCAGCATTTTTAATTACATTGCCGCCACCTCTGAAAATAATTTCTGACATAGAGTTTAGAAAGACTTGATAGTATCTTGCGGATTTTTTTGGTCCAATTTGCGCAGATGTTTTTGTAGAGTTGACCATATCAACTACTCCAACACAGTGGATTCGAGTTTGATCAGAAAATGTCACCCTATAATCAGATATATGATTCATAACCACAAATCAAGATTATTCTGCATATTTCTAATTATTCTAGGGTTTTCTAAAATTGATTCAGCACAAGAATATGCAAGTGAGATAATTTGGTCATCCGTATGTTCATAGAAAAATTGGTTCAAATCCCAACAGGGTGAAAAATAATGAAAATGCAATACACATGGAATTCCAGACTTGTCGACAAGACTTATTATTCTATATGGCTCAAACTCTATCTCTTTTTTGCATACTGTACAGCCGGGTCTAGAGTCATTATCCTGAGAAATCATCTTAAGTTGCTTCAATAGGTCGTAAAAAACGGCTTTGCTTAAAACAATTGATCAACAAAACTGATTACTAGTAAACAAAAACAGTATTTTGAGAAATAAACTATCTTAGTCTGGCTATTGGTTCAGAATCATTCCATTTGTATTCAAAAAATTCTCCACACCAGGATACAAAGTCAGGATCAGAGCTTATAAAATTTCCATGAGGATCTACAACTCCATTGTTATCTGGAAAAATAACACATGCCTCTTTTTCAGACATTATGAGATTTATCTTGGCATTCTCTGCAATTCTTTTGTTAAAATTTTCATTTGTTTTATGTTCTCTTAATCCCAGCTTTTTAACAAATTCGTTACAGTCAGGAATCTTGCTACTTTTGTCAAATAATACCCGAATCTTTAATCCACTCTGAATCTTTGGACCTATATAGTCTGCAATCAAAATTGGCGGTTGTGAAAAGATACAGTTTACAAATTCTTGTGATTCAGAGACAATCTTGGACCATTTTGGAAATACCAGATGGAGACCATAGTAAAGATGAGAATTTGTCAATCTTCCAATGTTTTGTACCAGACTCTTTGGAACATCTCCAAATCCATGATCTGCAAAAAAATCCTTGTTCTTTTCTAAAAACTCAAATCCCTTGGAACACTCAGCTACTGCACCTCCTACTGTAGTAAGACGGTATATTCCAATTTGTTCTTGTTTTACCAAACCAAGATCTTCCATGTTTTTTAGTTCTTTTATTATCAGATTATTTTGTAATGGGTACGTAAAAATCTCATTTGATGTATCATTTATTGCAAAAATTATCTGTCGTCGCTTTGAGTTTGAAAGACATGCAAAGATTTTTGCTAAATTATTATTAAGACGGTCTGTCATACCTCTTGTATTGGGGGAGTGTCTATTCTTTCTACTTCATGATAATAATAGTCGAACAAGTCAAGACCCCATCTTCTAAAACATTTATTCTTTGAGTAAAACGCGGATGATCCATCTATCTGTCCTGTCTTTGTGTTTGAGAAGAGTAATAGTGCCTCTTTTTCTGTAACTAGTACTGTTACTGGAACATTCTTTACAAAAAATTCCTCAACTTGGCCATTTTTTATTGCATCATTCCATCCTACTTCGGCTCTTTTTTGGGAATATCCTTTTGCTACAAATCGGCTTTCAGGGAAACCGAGCTTGAATCTCACTCCTTTTTCCAGTTTGATTTTTACACTATCAAAGAATTCTATTGGTTGCATGAAAGTAACTGCGACAAGATACTCTTCACAGTTCTCGCAGATTTCTTTTCCCCTCTGCCAGGTTTCCATTGTATCGTCTATAAACTCACATTCATAGAGATCACCTAGTCGTTGCACAAGTTTTTTTGGAATGCCTGAAAAATCATGATCTTTGAAATAATTTTGATGTGTTGAGAGAAACAAAAAAGTAGGAATCTGCTCTAACGCGGCAATCCCCACTGATGAAAGCAAGAGATTTCCATCAGCATCTTTTCTTATAAGACCTGATTTTAATAAAAGGCCTATGTGTCGTTGTAGTCCTTGAATAGTCATTTTTAAAATACTTGCGAGTTTTGATTGCGTGCTTGGTGCTGTTTGAAGAATTTTTAATATCTCCAAGCGGACAGGGTTTGCCAAATCCGCAAATAATCCTTTATCCTCAGTATTCATTAACATTTTTTTTATGGGATCATAGTAGATATGAATGTCTTTTTCTAAAAAAATTATCTAAACTTGAGGATTCAGGAAAAAGAGTTGAGTCCATCATGTTAAGGCAATGCTTTAAAAACCCCTGATTTTGATTTGATAACCTAGGTAAAAAATGAAGCAAGTTTACTTTTATGACGAAGGAGACGGAAAAAACAAGAAACTCCTAGGTGGAAAAGGAGCAGGCCTTTGCGAGATGACCAGACTCAAATTGCCTGTGCCTCCAGGATTTACAATTACTACCGAAGTCTGTAAAAATTATTATGCAAATAACAAAAAATTACCAAAAACACTGATTCCAGAAGTAAAAAAGAATATTGCAAAAATTGAAAAGAGAACAGGAAAGAAATGGAATTCTAAAGAAAACCCGTTACTTGTATCTGTAAGATCAGGTGCTGCAATATCCATGCCTGGAATGATGGATACTATTTTGAATTTGGGGTTAAATGATGAAACAGTAGAAGGCCTTGCAAAGAAGAGCAACAACCCACGATTTGCATGGGATTCATACAGGAGATTCGTTCAATTATTTGGTAAAGTAGTATTTGGCGTTGATGATAAGAAATTTGATGAGGTTTTAGAACATGCAAAGATGAATCAAGCTGTTCAAGCAGACAGTGCGTTAAATGAAAAATCTCTAAAAACGGTTGTTTCAGAATACAAAAAGATTTGTGAAAAGCATACAGGTGTGAAATTTCCTTCTGATCCATCTGAGCAATTAGAGCTAGCAATCAAAGCTGTGTTTGGAAGTTGGATGGGAGAAAGAGCAGTGGTATACAGAGAGAGAAACAACATTACAAAAGATATCGCAGACGGTACTGCAGTAAATGTAGTTTCAATGGCATTTGGAAATATGGGAAATGACAGTGCCACAGGAGTAGTATTTACAAGAAATCCAGGAGATGGGACAAGACATTTTTTTGGAGAATATCTAGTAAATGCACAAGGAGAAGACGTAGTAGCAGGAGTCAGAACTGGAAAACCAGTTGATGAGATGAAAATAGAGATGCCAAAATCATACGAACAATTAGCACAAACATGTGAAAGATTAGAAAAACACTACAAAGAACCTCAAGACATAGAGTTTACAATCGAGCAGGGAAAGTTTTACTTGTTACAAACAAGAAACGCAAAGATGAATGCAGTTGGAATGGTAAAGACATCAGTAGATATGTTTAATGAAAAATTAATTGATAAAAACAGAGCACTGACAAGACTACATGCAGAACAACTAGAACAATTACTTCACAGAACAATCGATTCAAAATCTATCAAAAATTACACCCTGCTAGTAAAAGGAATTGCAGCATCGCCTGGTGCAGCAAGCGGCATAGCAGTACTAGATGTAAAAAGAGCGACTGCCATGGGAGAAAACGGAACCAAAGTCATTCTAATCAGAGAAGAAACAAAGCCAGAAGATGTTCCTGCATTCTTTGAGTCAGTGGGAATTCTTACCAGCAGGGGTGGAAAAACATCACATGCGGCAGTGGTTGCAAGAGGCATGGGCAAACCGTGTATCGTAGGTTGCTCTGATTTGAGAATTGATTATGATAACAAACAGTGCAGTGTGGATGGAAAAATAGTACATGAAGGAGATGCAGTTACAATTGATGGCAGTACAGGGTCAGTCTATCTAGGAGAGATTCCAACAATAGAACCAAAAATCACAGAAGATTTCAAGAAAATTCTAGAATGGGCACAAAAAGTCAAGCAAATTGGAATTAGAGCAAATGCAGATACTCCAGAAGGGGCAATACTGGCAAGAGAATTTGGAGGGCAAGGAATTGGTCTTTGCAGAACAGAAAGAATGTTCAATGGAAGTGACAGAATAGGATTGTTTGTAGAAATGATCATGGCAGAAAACATTGAAGAGCGAAAAAAAGTCTTAACCAAATTAGGTGAATTACAAAAAAGTGATTTCATTGAAATTCTAAAAGCAATGGAAGGATATGCAGTAACTATCAGATTGTTGGATCCGCCATTACACGAGTTTTTGCCAAATCCAGAAGAGTTGTCTGAAAAGATTCACAAACTAGAACAAAGAAATGAAGTAGGAGAACTAGAGAAATCAAAAATTTTACTAAAGAGAGCAAGAGAACTAGCAGAAATCAATCCAATGATGGGACACAGAGGAGTCAGAGTAGGAATCACATATCCGGAAATTTATGAAATGCAAATCAGGGCAGTGTTTGAAGCAGCAGCTGAATTGGCTAAAAACAAAGTAGATGCACATCCGCAAATTATGATTCCACAAATTAGCAGTATTGCTGAATTGAACCACATTAAAAAAATCTATGATATCATCAAAAAAGAAATGGAGTTAAAACACAACATGAAATTAAAAATCAACTTTGGAACAATGATCGAGGTGGTAAGAGCAGCTTTGACTGCAAATGAACTTGCAGATACTGCGGAATTCTTTAGCTTTGGTACAAATGATCTCACACAGGGAACATTTAGTTTTAGTCGTGAAGATGTAGAAGGAAAATTCCTTCCAGAATACATGGATAAAGAAATTCTGGAGAGAAATCCATTCCAATCAATTGATGTAAACGGGGTTGGAAGCCTAATGAAGATTGGAATTGCAGCTGGTCGAGGCATAAAGCCAAACATGGAGATTGGAATTTGTGGAGAACATGGAGGAGATCCTAATTCAATCAAATTCTGTCATAATGCAAATCTAAGTTATGTCAGCGCATCACCACATAGAATTCCAATTGCAATAATAGCAGCGGCACAGGCAGCAATTGAGCAGCCAAAGAAAGCAAGAAAACCAGTAAAGAAAGCTGCAAGAAAACCAGTAAAGAAAGCTGCAAGAAAACCAGTAAAGAAAGCTGCAAGAAAGAACAAATCCAAAAGAAGATAATCATACAAAGCACATTTTAAAACTAGTTCAACATACAACAATACGAATTGTTACCAAGAATTGATTCCATCAAACAGATGAGACTGAAAATAGGCATTACGCAGAAAAAACTTGCCACTATGACAGGAGTAAGTACTTCAATGATCAACCAAATAGAGTCAGGCAGAAGTCAACCAAGTTATGAGACAGCTAAAAGAATTTTTGACAGTCTTGCAAGTCTTGAGGGCAAATCATCATCTCATAAAGCAGGTGAATTCTGTAGCAAAGATGTTGTAAAACTAAAGCCAAGCAATACACTACACGACGCAATAAAAAAAATGCATGAATCATCAATTAGTCAAATTCCTATTTTCGATGGACAAGAACTCGTGGGAGTAATCTCAGAAGATGGGATTGTCAAGCATCTTGCAGATGTGGGAGAATCTGAATTAAAAAATGCAAAGATAGCAGATACTATGGAACCAGTACCACCAATTGTAGATTATGACACACCTGCAAATGTTCTTGTTCCATTAATTAGATATTCAAAATGCATTCTAGTTTCAAAAAAATCAAAAATTATTGGAATAATTACGGCATCAGATACTCTAAAAATGATGGAGTGACGAATTAGATAATAGAAAAATTATTTTGGATGTGAACAAAGTTCTGCCAAAACTCCATGAAGGGATTTTGGGTGAATGAATGTAACTTTGGTGCCAGCAGAACCAGGTCTAATTTTTCCTAAAAACTGAATGCCGCATCCCTCCATTCTTGAAACCTCACCTTCAATGTTGTCAGTTTCCAGAGCCATATGATGAAGACCAGGCCCTTTTTTATCAAGGAATTTTTTAATTGGACTGGAATCATTTGTAGGCTGCATCAATTCAATTCGTCCATTTTCAAGATGGATGATTGCAACTCTGACACCTTCAGTTTCAACTGTTTCAAATTCAACATTATGAACACCTAATGCTTCTTGGTAAACTTTGGCAGATTCCTCTACATTATTTACTGCGATTGCAATATGATCAATTTTCATCTAAAAAAACCTCATTAGTAGATAGTATTCGTTGGCTATTTTAATTTGTGTACCAATATTGTATGGGTTATGTTGAACCAAGTTTACCAAGTGATTCAAAGCCAAGATGATGAGATATTAATTGCATTGATACAACATCAGAATAGAGATTTTGATATTGATGTAATCTTACCCGGGCATATAAAAATTGGATTTACATGACACCAGCACCTGAATCAGTTGAGTCAAAATCAACAATCAAACACAGATAGAAAATCTGAGGCAGACAGTTTTGGAGGCACTGTCAGACGATTATTCCAAAAAGATAATCAATGATACAATTAACTAACAAGATATTTCTTCGATTTCAGATTGAACGTACAATCTCGTTTATTTTCTTAGTTTTCTTGGATTGA
>Ga0209519_10000030_pt1 | contig 59959 bp, 58 predicted proteins | sample Rifsed13ft1_FD_184005 | JGI IMG/M metagenome (GOLD analysis project Ga0209519, IMG submission 184005) | Soil microbial communities from Rifle, Colorado, USA - sediment 13ft 1 (version 2) | ecosystem: Environmental > Terrestrial > Deep subsurface > Rock core/Sediment | place: Rifle, Colorado...
ACGAAAACCTCTTTCGAGGAAAGGAACGATATCTATGTGCGCGAGGTCATTGATTTGGGCGAAAAGGTGCTTGAAAAAGCGTTGCTTAAATCCAAATGGAAACCGGAAGATTTAGATTATATCATCACCGTCAGTTGCACCGGAATAATGATCCCTTCACTTGATGCCTATCTAATCAATAAGTTGAAATTACGTCAAGACATTGTCCGCCTTCCCGTTACGGAAATGGGTTGCGCTGCGGGAATTTCAGGGATAATTTATGCCAAGAATTTCTTGCGGGCCAATCCGGGTAAGCGAGCCGCAGTAATCGCAGTCGAGAGCCCTACGGCAACTTTTCAACTCGATGATTTCTCTATGGCCAACATTGTCAGTGCCGCAATTTTTGGGGACGGTGCTGCTTGCGTGCTGCTTTCGTCGCATGAAGACGACCAAGGGCCTGAAATATTGGACGAAGAAATGTATCATTTTTATGATAATGAACACATGATGGGTTTCAAGCTTACAAATTCAGGTTTGCAAATGATTTTGGATATTGGCGTTCCGGACACGATTGCCTCGCATTTTCCGGCGATCATTCATCCTTTTTTGGAGAAAAACAATTTAACGATCGCCAATATTGACCATTTGATATTTCATCCCGGCGGAAAGAAAATAGTGCAGACAGTAGAGGATTTATTTTCTAACTTGGGCAAAAATATCGATCACACCAAAGAAGTGCTGCGTCTCTACGGGAACATGTCCAGCGCAACGGTATTGTACGTTCTGGAACGTTTTATGGACGACTTACCGGCCAAAGAGGAAAAAGCTTTGATGTTGAGTTTTGGCCCCGGATTTTCGGCCCAAAGGGTTTTATTGCAGTTTTAGAATCCAAGAACAAATACGATGACACATCAGGAAATCATATCAAAATTGCCTTATTCCAAACCGTTTTTGTTTGTTGACGACTTGACGCAAATCAACGAGAACGGGGTGCAGGGTAGTTATACGTTTGACGAAAACTTAGACTTTTACAGAGGACATTTCAAAGATCGTCCCGTGACACCTGGCGTCATTTTGACAGAAGTGATGGCACAAATTGGTTTGGTTTGTTTGGGGATTTTTTTATTGGATGATACTTTTAACGAAACAACTACAATAGCCTTGACTTCAGCGTCTATTGAATTTATTAAAGCCGTTTTTCCGAACGAAAAAGTGAGCGTCACATCAGAGAAAATATACTTTAGGTTCGGTAAGCTGAAATGTAGGGTGAAGATGATGAATGAACATGGCGAGCTGATCTGTATGGGCGAAATTGCGGGGATGATGGTCTAATATAATAGAGGAGGTAGTGACTGATTCATATAGTTTTTTAATCTTCAAAATGACAAATTAATGAGTAGGAGAGTGGTAATCACCGGACTTGGCGTCGTCGCTCCAAATGGAGTCGGACTCGATGCGTTCACTGTCGCCATAAAAAACGGAATTTCGGGAATCAAAAAAGATCCTGAACTGGAAAGACTGCAGTTTTCCTGTCAGATTTCAGGAAAACCGGAGATTTCAACTGCAGACTCCCTAAATTATTTCACTGAGTTGGAACTTCGGAATTTTAACTCATCGGGTATTTTATACGGCGTGATTGCGGGCATGGATGCCTGGCAAGACGCGGGTCTTTCCATTGGAATTACTGATGAACCGGATTGGGACAGCGGGACTATCTTTGGGACGGGTACTTCGGGAATTGATAAATTTCGCGAAAGCATCTATAAAATTGATGATTTACAAACACGCCGGCTAGGAAGTACAGCGGTGGCTCAAACGATGAACAGTGGCGTAAGCGCCTATATAGGGGGGAAATTGGGTTTGGGAAATCAAGTCACAACCAATTCCTCTGCCTGCACAACGGGTGCCGAAAGCATCTTAATGGCGTACGAACGTATCAAATCAGGTCAGGCCAAACGTATTTTGGCAGGGAGCACCAGCGATAGCGGTCCCTATATTTGGGGGGGATTTGATGCCATGAGAGTATGTACATTCAAACACAACGATACGCCTGAACAGGGTTCGAGGCCTATGAGCATGGACGCTTCAGGCTTTGTTCCGGGAAGCGGAGCGGGGGCTCTTGTATTAGAGGATATGGAAACGGCCTTAGCTCGAGGAGTTCGCATTTATGCTGAAGTATTGGGAGGGAATATCAATTCTGGCGGACAACGCGGTCTGGGAACCATGACTGCGCCAAACCCGCTAGCGGTTCAAAACTGCATCAAAGGGGCGCTAAAGGACGCCGGAATTGAAGCAAATGCCATCGACGCCATCAATGGACATCTAACGGCCACTTCAAAGGACAGTTTGGAAATAGCGAACTGGAGTAAAGCATTGGGCAGAAAAGGGAATGTTTTCCCGCACATAAACTCACTGAAATCAATGGTGGGACATTGCCTGTCAGCCGCCGGAAGCATAGAAAGCGTGGCGTCGGTACTGCAATTGCATCAGGGATTCATATTCCCAAATATCAATTGTGAGGATCTGCATCCCGAGATTAGCAGTATAATTCACGAGTCAAGAATACCACAACAATTAATTGAAACAGAATTGAATATTATTGCAAAAGCCAGTTTTGGTTTTGGCGATGTCAATGGCTGTCTTATTTTAAAAAAATATACTGCTTAAATTTTAAAAGATGAACAAAGAAGAGACATTAGACCGGTTAAAAGAAATAGTCAAGCCTTACACAAACAACGATGTGGCCTTTGAAAACTTTACTGCAGACACGGATTTTATTGCAGATTTGAATATCAATTCGGCCAATTTAGTGGACATCATTCTAGATGTGGAAGATGCTTTTGCAATTCATATAGACAACGAATCGATGGAAAAAATGCTTGACGTAAAGTCGACATTGGAAGTTATTGAAACTAAATTATCTGAAAAGTGATTGGGAACGACATCGTAGATTTGGCTTTAGCCAGAAAAGAAAGCAACTGGAGACGACCTGGATATTTAGAGAAAATATTCACCAACGAAGAACAATTCTTGATTTCCAATGCGAAGAATCCAGAAATCATGGTCTGGAATCTGTGGAGCAGGAAAGAAGCGGCCTATAAGATTTACAATAGGCAAACGGGGATACGAGCCTATATTCCGACACAGTTAGCCTGTGTTTATGACAATGAGAATTCAGGTTCGGTTCAATGCCATGGGAACACTTATTACACCAAAACGGAAATTACAAAAGAAAAGATACATACTGTCGCCGTTACCCAACAGCGTGATTTTAGCGAAATCAAAATGGAAAAACCCTTGGCTAAAATTCACAAAAAAAACGGGATTCCTTTTGTCAATTATGCTCGTGATGCGGAAAAGCCAATTTCCATAAGCCATCACGGGCGTTTCATTGCCTGGGTAGCAATGGATTAAAGGGATGAAATTATTTGATTCTCAATCTTGCCTTCAACTTCAAAAATAATAAAGCGGTTTTATAGGCATCTTCTGAAGCGGAATTCCTATTACTTTTGGGGATTTTATAAAATTCGGATAACTCGTCCAATGAGAACTTTTTATCCGTTATGTCATTCAGTTTTCGGTGCATAATATCAATATCAAGGGCTTCATTTCTCAGTCGGCCACATGCCAGTCTCTCTAGAGCGGCGTCAATCATTTCAACATGAGAATCTATGTGATGCCCTACCAGTACGGCATTCCCTATAAATTCCACCAAGGCTATCATCGCGTCTGGTTCTCCCAATTTTTTCATTTTGCTTTCAATAATAAATGTATTTGAAAGTTTGTTGTCATGAAGAAATTTATATTGCAATAATATCGCCTCAAAACTATCGCCAATGAGTATACTATCATCCACTACTGCAAAAGATCCTATGGAGAAAATGACATCCTTGGAATAGTTTAAACCGGAAGACTCAGTAGATAAAACGACATAACGGTTCGACTTTTTGTCAAATTTTGAAAGATAGCTTTTCCAGAATTCAGGATACTCTTTATTAATATGTTTGAGCCAGTCTAGCATAACTATGAAAATTGAGTCAGTTGAAATTTGTTTTTTATTAATTCCTCCAATTCTCTCATTGGTAAGAGCGCATTTTTCAGTTTTTCCTTATCGATTTTTGATAATTCTTCTAAATTTATATATTGTCCTGAGTTCTCGTTTTTCAGTCCCTCTAACGTCCTAAATTTTGACAAAATCAAAAAAGCCTCGGCACAATTGAGATATATTTCGGAATGTTTCGGATCAGACATAGCCAATTGCTTAAATCTGACATGGGTATTGTTAATGCCCTTTAAGTCAAAATGCAAAGTAAACAATCGTGCGCCGTCAACAAGAGGGGCTATGGCTCGAGTTTTAATATCAAACATGTCTTTGTGAGGCCCGTCTTCCTCCACAATAAATTTTTTAAAGAAGCTCAAAGGTGAATTTTTTCTTAATGCATCATTTCCTAAATAATCAAAGAACAAGACATTGTTTTTTGCATTCCTAAAAACCATGTTGCTAATGGCGTCTTCCAGTTTTTGATCTCCAAAAACAAGCTCATAATCAAAGAAAATACTACTTACGTTGTTATTCTTTTCCCCTGGCGCGTTCATCCAGCTATCATATTGTTTTATCCAATCAGTCAATGACTTACACCAAATCATATTGCTCGCCATATGCCCATTTGGACACAGTTCATATCCCACTTTTTCAAGAGTCGAAGCCGTTCTTTTCCCTAATTTAAGAAAATAATCTTTAACATCCCTATATTTTTCAGGCACTACGTCTTCAAATATTAAAATACTGTCTTGATCCGTCAGTAATAACTGTTCCTTACGTCCTTGGCTTCCAATGCTCAACCAAGCAAATCGGGCAGGAGGTGAGCCTAAGTCCAGAATTGACAATTCAATAGCCCGTTTCAATAAGGCAAAATTGATCTCACTTGTAATATTAGTGATATGCGTAAGGGGAATGTTTTTTTGAATGGAAGTTTGAACAAGATCTGTAAGCCGTACTCGAATTTGTTTCAATTCAGTGGAACTTTGGGAACGTTTTATTTCCTTTATCAAAACCCCAGGATTACTGGCTTGGGCAACTATTAAATCATGTTCAGAAATCACACCTCTCACTACAGTTGTATCGGTACCGTCTAAAGTCACACACAAATGGGTTACATTATTTTTCAACATCAACAGTTGAGCTTCCGCTAATGAAACGTTTTCCAAGACAGTTATCACTGGCGAAGACATGATTTTGTCGACCGAAACCGTAACTGGGAACCTCCCTGTAGCAATTTTAGAAGACATGTCCATATCAGTAACGATGCCCACCGGAATATTGTTCTCGCAAACGATCGTACTGTTAAGGCGTGTTTCAGCCATTAATTGTGCAACGTCTTGTACAATGCCGCCTATTGTCGTTCTTAATGGTTCAGTGTTGTAAGATAACGTTTGGAAATATTGCATTTCAGACTGTTGATCAGTGTAGAATACCGAATCTGAAATTAAATTTCCGCGTAAATTTTCATTGTCCTTATTATTAGGGGTATTGGTTGCAAAATTCTCTAATAAGAAATTTAAAACGTCCATATTATTAGCGACAAACGGTCTAAAAACTGCTATAGGAATGGCATAAACGATACTTTCTTCCCGCGCTTTTGCGGTCATCCTGTAGTTGTTTTTTGCAAAAAAGGGACGCAAACCAAAAATGGCACCTTCATGACATTTGTTTAAAATGGTCTCTTCGGCATCGGCAATGATGGATAGGTCAATAACTCCTGAAGCTACTACGTAAAAGCTGTCATGGACTATATCGTTGATCTGGAAAAGTGTTTTATGTTTCTGCAAATTCACCACACGAATATTGGCTGCAATTTCGGATAACTCTTGAATTGTCAGTTGATCAAATGGTGAGTATACTTTTAAAAAATCCGCAATATGCTCGGCAATAGTATTCATGTTATTTTTGATAAATTTTTCCGTAAAAATAACGAAATAATAAGTTACAATGAGGCCATATCTTAGGTTAAATATCAGATTTAACAAAAATGGATTTTTGAATGCATTTACAAACCAGTTTTTTATTTATATCGCAGCGCAATGCATATTTGATAATGGGAGAGGATTCGCATCTGGTTTATATTGTGCCGTTTATATGTATTGAATATATTCTATTTTACATAATATAAATTATAGTTCATTTTTATTGTCCGTTATAAAAGCATCTGAAAACCCGAAATAGCTGCAATTCTATCATTTTTATGTTCTTCTGGCATTTCAAAACTCAATCAACCTAAAAAAAGCAGCTTCATATAATTCCAATGCCCAATATAATGGTGCATAAATTTTCAAATATGCGATTCTCAGCGATCGCAAACTGGTATAATACGTTATAACTATTTTGCTTCTTGTAACTTTTCAAAAATTCACTTTTCCGTACAATTTCATTTGTAACTTATAATTTAGAATAATGTAAACCATAAAGGACTGGGCGATTCCCATCAAAATGTACTGTTGCTATCGGGTAAAAGTTCTTGCATTTACTCAATCCAAATTGTTTTTGTGTTCACGAATTCTCGGATTCCATAAGCTGCCAGTTCACGACCATAACCACTGTTTTTGACACCGCCGAAAGGCAATCTTGGATCAGAGACCACCAATTTATTTACAAAACTGCTGCCCGCCTCCAATAGTAAGGCTAGCTTCTCCCCTCTCTCCTTATTTGCCGTAAATACGCCGGAACCCAACCCAAACCTTGAATTATTGGCTAATTCAATGGCATGGGCATCATCTTTTGCACGAATCACCGATGCCACTGGACCAAACAACTCATTGTCAAACCCTTCCATTCCTGGCTCTAAATCAGCCAAAATTGTGGCGGGATAATAGGCTCCTTTTCCGTCGGGAATTTGCCCACCCAATACCAATCGACCGCCCTGAGCTACGGTTTTCAGGACCTGTCCGTGAAGCTGGTCTCGCAAGTCCAATCGCGCCAGCGGACCGTAATATGTATTTTCATCCGTGGGTTCGCCCATTTTGGCTGCTTCCATTTTCTTGGTGAACAAGGCCAGGAATTCATCATAGATTGCATCAAGCACCACGAATCTCTTCGCGGCGATGCAGGTTTGGCCGTTGTTTTGCAGGCGCCCCAAAGTGGCCAAATCGGTGGCTTCTTCCAAATCGACATCATCGAGAACAATGTAGGCATCGCTGCCACCCAATTCCATCACCGTTTTCTTCAAATTTTGTCCCGCAATCGAAGCGACAGAACGGCCTGCGGGATCGCTACCGGTAAGGGTTACGGCAACGATGTTCTCATCTTCAATGATATCCTTTACCAATTTGGAGTCAATGTTCAGGTTGCTGAAGGTCCCTTCAGGAAATCCCGCTTTCGCGAAAGCATCTTCCAGTGCAAAAGCGCATCCCTGCACGTTTGAGGCATGCTTTAAAACACCTGTATTGCCGGCCATTAATGCGGGAACTGCAAATCGGATGACCTGATAGAAGGGGAAATTCCAAGGCATAACCGCCAAAATCACACCGATGGGTTGAAATGTCACGTAACTTTTTGCGGCCTCCGTCTTTACGGTTTCATTCGCCAATAGCTCTTTGGCGTTATCGGCATAGTAACGGCATACCCACGCACATTTTTCTATCTCCTTGCGGGACTGACCAATAGTCTTGCCCATTTCCCTGGTGGCCAATTGCGCATACTCTTCCTTGTTCGCTTCCAGAATATTGGATAGATTGCGCATCAGTTGGCTGCGTTCCTCAAAAGTTTTTTTCTTCCAACTATCGAATGTCTTTCTTGATCGGGCAATTTTCTCTTTCGCGACCTCTTTTGTGATGCGGTCGTATTCCGCTACTTTTTCCCCGGTAGCCGGATTTATTATTATAGTACTTGCCATTATCTATATTTTTAAGATTCTTTGAATATTCATCTAAAAGTAATCATAAAAATAAAGAAACGCAGTCCAATAAAAGACTGCCTGATGATAATTAATTGCCAATTTTTGTGATTTTGATCAAGATAAAATGGTCTTCGGGCCGTCTGACAGAATTGCCGATTTGGTTGTAATTATTCGAAAAATTTGAAATAAATGGCGTTTTGTTGACTTTTAAACCGTTTTTTGGGTAAAATCAGGCTTTTTTTGATGATTTTGCGGCATTCATTTCAAATTAGGGCCCTTTGGCTTGGTTTTGGCGGACAAAGCGAATATATGTTTAAACTAAAATGTTTGCCGCGTAAAAATTACGTGAAGGATGTTTTTTAAAATTAAAAAATAAAACTATGAGTCAAGTTAAAGAGAATAACACGGTAAAAGTACATTACACTGGAAAATTGTCTGATGGGCAGGTTTTTGACAGTTCTGAAGGAAAGGAGCCGTTAGAATTTACTTTAGGGCAAGGACGTTTAATTCCAGGTTTTGAAAAAGGCTTAATCGATATGAAATTGAACGAAAAAAAAACGATTACAATTACTCCTGACGAAGCGTACGGTGCCGTTAGGGAAGATTTGATACAAGAGGTTGCAAAAACCGAACTTCCGCCGGAAATAAAGCCTGAAGTTGGAATGGGACTGGTTTCCAAATCTCCTGACGGGCAAGAAATGAATTTACTGGTAGTTGAAGTTAGGGACCAAAGCATTGTTTTGGACGGAAACCACCCATTGGCCGGTAAAGATCTGATTTTTGACCTTGAAGTGGTGGAAATTAAAGATACTGTGGTAACTGAATAACAACATTTACCTACTTACTTAAAAGACCTGGTGGCTATAGCTGTCAGGTCTTTTTTTAAGTTGTTTTTTTGAACCTAAGGTAGAAAGCGGATTGGTTTGTGCATAGTTTTTTTACTCGGTTTCAAAATGAGCAATTACATTATTCATCATTTGTTTAACACACCACTTAGCATACATCCTGCTGAACAAATAGCCTAACCAACGTGTTTTCCATGATTTTGGAAGTTCATATTTGATAAATATTTTTAGTTTAGAGAAACCATTTTCTTCTTCAATTTTCACCCCCATTGTATAACTACCGATTACAATTAATTTTTGTTCACCGACTGTTTCCCATTCTTTTCTATAAGGTGGTTCATAAAGGATTACCACCTCATTAAGAAACAGAGGAATTCCGAAAACTTTTCCACCCATTTTAATGTGCGAACCAACTCTCTGGCCCATTCCACTATCCACCTCAACATTCATTCGGCTGCCGCCCATCATCCAAGAAGATTGACTCATATGTGAAGAAATTTGTGAGTGGTTGTCGATATAGGCAAAAACTTTATCAGCAGGAACTTTTATCGACTTTGTTTGTTCATACTGTCTCATATCATTGTTTTTATCCACTTTTTATTGAAAAACATTACCCTACTAAGTAGGATAAAACGTTGAAAATTCATCTAGGTAGACTAACAATGATTTAACGGCTCATTTAAGGCAAGCAGGGGATCTGAGACAGGAATTTGTCTTCTAATTGTTCAATTTAAAGGTAGTCAAAAAAAATCATTTTTGAGAGATTTCCCATAATGTTTTAAGTTTATTTTTATCTTGAGTAACTGTTAAAAAGTTCCTGTGGGATTTTGGAGTTTAAATTTAAAAAATTTTGGACAACGTCCCGCGGCTTGGGAAGGTTGGGGAAATAAAGATGCAAGATTTTTCGGTTAAACACAAATTTTTCAAATACAAAACCATCTTCAAATACAGCCTAAAACCCAAATCTTGTGTAACGGCTGTTAGCAGTAGTTTTAATTACTTTTCTTTGTAATATGTTCCGACTCCTTTAAAATAGTAAGCCTTTTTACTTTCTAATTTAGCTCTAAAGATTTCGTGCTTTTTACTCAATTTAAACGAATTCTCCGCATATTCTATTATCCCCTTTAAAATCATTGCGAGCTCAATTTCGTTCTGTTCATACAAACACATAAAATTAGTTTCAGTAATTTGATTATTAATTTTAAATTGAAAATTCGTTTCATCACAACCAAATTCATTTAATTTCCAATTGTCAATATATTTTGAAGAAGGAATTTGTGATATTTCCTTTTCTATAATCATTTTTCCTAAAATACTGGAAATATTGTCGTCGAGAATTAATTTTTCGAATACATAATTTTTTGGCTCAAGACTTTTGAATTTGCCATTCTGAACTGATTTCATTTCAACTATTTGATTTAGAAGCAAACCTTGGAAATAAATTCCATCATTACTTAATAAGTCAACTATTTGTGTATCATAATTAAATCGAAAATGAAATTTATAATTTGAGTTTTCTAGCATTGACAAACCAAGATAAAATTCTTCTTTTCCAAAAGATGATTTATTATCAATGTAAGTGTCAGAAAAGTCAACTTTAGATACTTCATTTTGTGCAAATAAATTAAAGCTTGTAAATAAAATTACGCATAGGATAAGTTCTCTCATAAAAATTACTGCTATGTTATGCCACTTTGAGATGGCTGGAAATTCGTAATTGTTCAATTTTCGGCTTAACGAAAACTTGATGCGAAACAGTAATTCCACTAAACTCCAGCTAGCTCAAAATGGTTGTTGGGGTAGTGTTTATTGTCTATTTAGCATTTCAGTAATTCTTCTTTCAGCTTCCTCTTTTGTAATTCCGTCATTATAATCTTTTACGAATTGATGTTCAAAATCATGATTTGGAATTATTTCAGGTCTTGAATTTCCTTTTTTTGTATATACTGTTGTTGGAATATTTGTTGTGTTTTCATAATCTGGCAGATAATTACTTAACCATCCAAAATATTTTGTTTCGTGATTTTCGTTATTAAAATTTGCAGAATAATCTTCAAAACTTTCATCGCTTAAAGAAACCCAAAGTCCATATTCTAAATTTTCACAATGGTCAATTACTTTTTGAGTTAATGTGCAACGAATAAATTTGTCAGTTTGGTCAGAATATTTTATTTCGCAAAGATCTGAAGTTAATTCGGCAATTGATCCTTTTTCATCATCAGTTAAATCATTATAATGAGTAGGTGAGGAATAACCTAAAGAAGGCCATTCTTCATGTTCTTTTCCGCAACATTCACAAATGTATTTTGTATTCTCTGACATATTTAGTTCTTATTTTGCAGATTCCGTTTTTAGATTACCACCAACTAGTATATACTCGCTATAAAATAGCGACTATACACCCAAAATCAGGTAGATTGCCGCTACTTGGATAGCGTATTTCTAAGTTATCCAAATATATGCTATTCTACCGAAAAATCTGATTAATTTTTTTTCGCCGGATTTTCAAAAGTAACTCCTTTTCAAAATCCTACTTTACGGGAAACCGTAAACGGAGCTGTTTCTTGCCAATTTTTCTTGCCTTGCCAGCAGTTGAGAGCCTTTGCGGACGGTAAATTGCTTTTTTTAGGTTGCGACTGAGCAATAGCTCCAGCCAAGCACCAGATATAAGCTTCATTTGCTATACTGTTTCAATGGGCATTCGTTTTATTGTTGTCACGCCCGTACCCTTTGAAAGTCAACACAATTCCAATGGCGAGAAGAACCATTTGGAGGGCGAAAACTACGCTGGCGTTTTGAGAACCCTGTTGGATGGGCTCCGGAAAGAACATTCTGCCCAAACCCCCCAGCATAACGAACCAGCCCAGGATGGATATAAGGACAGGCCAGCTACGAGTCCAGTTATTGTGGGCAAGGACGATTGAAAGTCCACCAACAAACCATAATGAGCCAGCCAGATAAGTCTGAGTAATTGGAACGCTTGCCCAAATTTGAGAATTTATTGCTTCAGACAGATTCATCACAACAAGAGTGGGACCGAGTAATTTTGCGATCTGTTTTGAATTGGTCATATCACTTTATTTTTGTTTTCGGATCTTAAATAATCATTATCTTTCTTCGTTTACGTTTCCTGATGGGGCATATCTAAATTTCGCCAATGTCTTTGGCCCCCAAAGGAATGCAACTACAGCAACACAGAATATAGCCAGTAAAGCACAGATGCGTGGGTCATAAAAAGGGACTGCCCGTTGCAAATTGTCCTGTGGCCACAGGCTCCAAAACAAACCAAGCATCCAATGCAACAAGGCCATGGAAAACAAACTCTTTCCTGAATTGTTATAAACCCACACGAACAAAACGCGGGCAGCGATGGTGTAAAGGGCATGCCAGAAAATCCATTCAGACGAGTAATATCCGCTGATGATAAAACCTGGAATATGATACCCTGCCCATATCATCCCTACAATTATAGCAGAGGTTAGCGCGCTGTAGCGTTTTTGCATCGGGTCAATGGCATATCCGGTTAGGCCGAGTTCTTCTCCATATGTCATTAAAAAAACTATGCTGTAGCCGAGAAACGTAATAATCGAGAAGTCTGGTGCCGGAATCGAAGTTCCGTACGAGTTCACAATCCAATTATGGAGAAAACCGATTCCGGGAAAAAGAAGCAATAGCGGGAGATACCAGATTTTGGGTTTGATTTTCCGTAAGTCATAGGTTCTTTTAAAAAGAGCTATTAAACCATCCCTCCCGCTTTCTTTGTAAATAAGAATAAGCGCTGCGACCATCGGCATGCCAAGGGGCAATTGGAATAATTTGAATCCCGGAATAACTTGTTCGTCATAAATGGCACCAAGCACCCAAAACGGGATCGACAAGCCGAAAAGCAGGATACAAAAGTTGAGTAAGGATCTTTTTCTGAAATTTAGGGTGTTTTTATCGTTAGACTCTGTCATTACAAAAAAGTTTTAATCGATTAGCAGGACATCGTAGGCGTGACCGTTAACTATATTAAATATACGGCTCTTTTTCGGTCGAATGGCTGATAACGATAGCTTTTTATGCAAGTCGCGAGCATTACTTTTCACCCAGCTGTAACGCGACCTAATGCGAAAGGATTTTTTGTTTTACAAAAAAACCGAAACAGGCTCCGGTAGCTGTTTCGGCTTCCTATATTTATCATCATTAAAAACGATTCTCGAAACTTTTTATTCCGTTTTACTTCGCAAAGACTCGAATTACCGATTTTAACGGCTTTCGGAGATTTTATACGTGCTGTAACCGTAATGTGCCACAACAGCCAAACAAACTAGCGGGAGGATGAAAGAAAAATTCACTTCAGGAATGTATCCGAAAAGTTTGATGTCGGAAAATCCGGAACCGCCCATGTCTAAGATGGACCCTTGCAAAACAGGCATTAATGCACCACCAACGATAGCCATTACCAGTCCCGCAGACCCAATTTTAGCCTCATCGCCCATGTCTTTGAGTGCAATCCCATAAATGGTAGGGAACATGATTGACATGAATATCGAGATGGCCACCAGCGAAAGCAGTCCCGGAATTCCCGGTAATACGATTGCTCCGGCGCAACAAATCACGCCACCAATTCCGAAAAGCATCAACAGCTTCGATGGGTTGATTTTTAACATCAACGCTGTCCCGATCCACCTGCTGAGCAGAAAAGAAACCATAGCCCCCACATTATAATAGGTAGCCGTCAACTCTAACCCCAAACTTTCATTGATATAATCGACATATTGAAAAATATAGGTCCAACACATGATTTGCGCACCCACATAAAAAGTCTGGGCGATAACCCCGTTTCTATAATTTTTGTTGGCAAACAGTTTTTTGAACGAATGGGACAATGACATTTTATCGGCTTCCGTCGTTTTAGGCATTTTGGTAAAGAGTATCACCACCATTATAAACAACACCAAAACCCCCAATCCGATATAGGGAATACTGATGACGCTCAAGTCATTTTCCCTAATTGATGCCACTTCCTGTGAGGACAAGGCGTTGTAAGCCTTCACCGTAAAATCATCGGATCGCAAGGCACTCATCACAAAAGTTTGCGCCATGATCATACCTGTAATGGAACCTATGGGGTTGAAGGCTTGGGCCAAATTCAGCCTTTGCGTTGCTGTTCTGGGATCTCCCAATGACAAAATCAGCGGATTTGAAATGGTTTCCAGAAAGGCCAATCCGCAGGTCAGAATCCACAGTGACACCAAAAAATAGTTGAATTGCTCGTATTCGGCTGCGGGATAAAACAAAAAAGCTCCTGTTGCGTATAATAGCAATCCCAAGATAATCCCTGATTTGTAGCTGTATTTCCTAATGAATAAGGCCGCCGGCAAAGCCATAAAGAAATAGCCGAAATAGAATGCAAATTGCACCAGGGAAGCTTGGACATTTGAGAGTTCGGGCATTACTTTTTTGAATGCCGAAACCATGGGATTGGTAAGGTCATTAGCGATTCCCCATAAAGCGAATAGCGATGTGATTATGATAAAAGGAAACAGTAAATCCTTTTTTACTAACGGAATACGGATTGTTGTGCTCATTGGTTTTTTAGTTAATGGTTTATAAAGGAAAGGTTTTTAGTTCACTATCTGCTGTTTTTTTGGCTCAAAGCCAACTAAAAAGGAATCGATTTCAGTAGCAGTAATTACGGGATTTGCACCTTCGTTTTGAGCAACAATAGCCCCAATGGCGCTGGCAAAATTGACCGCATGCTGAGGATCTTCGCCGTTAAGTAGCTTAATAATTAAGGAGGCCAAAAAAGAATCTCCCGAACCTACAGTATCCACCACGTTAACCTTGAAACCGCAATTGTGATAAAATTTGCCGTTGCAATACAGAACGGCTCCATGAGATCCTAAAGTCACACAAATGGTTTTGGTGTTGGTTTTCTCGGCGATGAACAAAATATTTTGCTCCAGTGATTTTTTGCCCGAATTTAAATCCTGACAAATTTCATGCAACTCATCGTCATTGAATTTGATGAAATCGGCCGCATGCAATAATTCCAAAACATTCGATTTCGTGTAATGCGGCACTCTTAAATTCACGTCAAAAATGCTGTACTTGGCCACTTTCAACAATCCTTTTAAGGTGTTGTTTGACACTGAGTCTCTGGAAGACAAGCTCCCGTAAACAAAAAAATCAGCCTCTTCAACCACTTTAGTGCTTAATTGGGACGCTTCTATTTTGTCCCAGGCAGCGGGGTAACTGATGTCGTAGGAGGCATTGCCTTTTTCGTTCAGAATCACGTTTACGACGCCTGTTCCGTAATTTTCCTTCACTTGAATGGTATTCGTTTTCACCCCTACTCCATTCAAATAGTCCACTAATTTTTCTCCATTAGCATCGTTACCAACGGCACTTACCATCGAAATATCTCCGCCTAATGAGTTTAATCTTGAAGCAACATTCAATGGGGCTCCCCCAATTTTTTTGTGTTCAAGAAAAACATCAAAAAGAATCTCACCAAAACATACGCCTTTTAGTCTTTTTTCCATTTTGTCTTTTATTTATTTTCTTATTAAATTAATTGGGTTGCGTTACATTGTACCACTTTGCTACCATTTCCTTCATGAAGATCAGACTCCCTTTAGCGAGTTCTTCCGAACTGTATTTTGAAGGTCTCCATAAGGATGTTGGGCCGACTAGGGCGGCAATTTCAGACGAAAAATTCTCGAGGACCAACGGTCCTTGGTAATCAATCTCGCCCAAGGCCTTGAAAAAATCGTTCCAGTGTACATTTCCTTCGCCCGTCATTCCGCGATCGCTTTCGGTGATATGAATGTGTTTTAATCGCTCGCCCGCCGCGATAATGGGATCGTAGAAATTCCTTTCCTCGATGTTCATGTGAAAAGTATCCAGATGCAAGCCTATATTGTTTGTACTGATCTCTTCAATCATTTGCAACACTTCATGGGCAGCCGTAAACACATAGCTTTCGTATCTGTTGATCGGTTCGATGCCTAGGGTTACGTTTTGCTTTTTGGCGTAAGCCGCCAATTCAGTAAACACCTGACGAACAATTAATTTTTCGTCAGCAGTACATTGTTTTCCTGTAAACGTCCCGATGGCAGAGTGCAAAACACCACCCAAAAAATCACCATTCATCTCCCCTACTTTATCAATTGCTTTTGTGATAAGTGCGAGAGCATTTTCAGGATATAAAGGAATATGGCATGCTGCAGGCAAGTTTAATGACAAACGCCCTTGAATTTCATATTGATTCAGTTGTCTTTTGGTTCCTTTGGCATCAAAATCCAATGAAGCGGGCAAGCTGATTTCGAGCATGTCAAAACCATATTCGGCCGTTTTTTGTATGGCAAAACTTCCCCCTTCGGCTGTCCATCCAGGTATGAATGATAAAATACTAGTTCCGAAAATTGGCATATTCGTATATTTTTAAATTACTTTTTTCTTTTCCAAATTAAAACAACCACCATTCCGTTTTCACACCTATATAAGAACCCCATTGTTTTTGGTTCACTTGCAAAAAGGAGGAGTAATTATTGTCTCGGGCAAAATCATTATATCTGGCAACGGTATAAACCAGACGGATATGGGGACGGCTCCAAGGATCACGTTGTGCTAAAGGCACGATGGTGGGCGCCAAAGAAAATTTCCACATGCTTGCTTCTGGATTATCACCATCTTTTCTAACGGCATAATGCAATTCCTGAAGAATGTGAAACCAATCAGTCACATAGTAAAAATTACGCATTCCCACTACGAAGTCGGTTTTCTGATTGAATAATTCGGTCCCGTCAAAATAAGTGTCTTTATTACTGCTGCCAGATCCACCTTTACTTCTTGTGAAAACTCCATAACCGTTGATACTAAATTTCTTGGACACATTTAATAAAAAGTGCTCTACCATTGTAAAGGAGTAAGCACTATTGTATCTCCCTTGTGCATCTGGAGCACCGTAAGTAGCCCAGGTAAAGCTGTTTCCGTTATCGCCACCATTAGCGATTCCGGAGCCGTAACGTGCGGAAATTTGATTAAAAGACCCAGGCATATCCGTTTTAAACGGACTGTTGTATTTGATTCCCGCAACCCATCCATTGTCTGCAGGATATTTGATACTAGCTTCATCCGAATTAGCTGAGACATGGTGAAACTCCCCTAGAAGTTTAATCGTATTGTTGTTTTTCAGCTTAAAACTGTGCTCTCCAATCCAAACCATTCTTTGACGAATAGCCGAATTTGTCGCTCCCGCTACAGTTACTTCATAATTATAAGGAAAGATAGATCCTGTATTTGAAGAAGCGGGCATTAACATTGTCAGTTCTGTATTTTTATGGCTTACACCAAATCCTTGCGAGGAATGGTCGTCAAAATAAAAATAATCGCTTATGTGAATATCGTCATAACGACGGAAACGAGAGCCAGCCCAGGCAGACCATCTGCTTCCCATGATGTTTGTCGCTTCAACATAAGCTTCGGGAAGGATAAAAGTCAATCCGTTATCCGTACGCGAACTTGCATTTCCTATAAACTGCCCATTGTTTGAGTACATTCCCAAACGCATTTGGAATGTTATATTAGTACTGTCTTTATCTAATATTTTTGGCGAAAAGTGAAAAGCCGGTAATATATCGATATAATCAATTTGTTCCATTCGACCACCCAAAGACCCTTGCCCAGAAAGGTTTAAGGGTCTCCATTGGTTCCCTTCCCCATTTGGCGAAAGCCCCACTCCAATCCTACCTGTAGTTCCCATAGAAAAATTAGAATTGGTTATGACCACCTGTGCCATGGAAAACATAGTGGAGAATAATAGTAATAAAAGGGTAATTGTTTTTTTCATGATCTGTGGTTTGTTTTGGTCTTTGGCTTATGGATGCTTTTTAGATTTCGGTTGTTTTCTAGTTTTACTAAATCGTAATAGTGTTATATTAATTATTAAACGTCAAAATGACTATTGTTTTTCAAAAGTATATTTTTTTTACAACATAATCCAAAAAACATTAATTATTTTTTTGATATTTATAAAAATATCTGATTTTATATGTATATTTCCTATGTTCATAACAAACTTTATCAGCATAGCCCATAAACGTAACAACAACGTTTGTTTTTACAAATATGGATGTACATTGTGATTTAAATTCCTAAATAAATCCCTAAATTTGTTTCCTGAGTATTTTTAATTTTATCAAAAAACATACAAACCTTTTTATTTTTTTCCTATGCAAGCTCAAATAATTCCAAATTTATCTGTTGACTGTGTCGTTTTTGGTTTTGATTTTAATACTAAATCATTAAACGTGTTACTTATTCAACGTTACTTGCCCTCTACCGACAATGGGAAACCGTTAGTGGATGATTATGTGTTAACGGGGTACCACGTTTTAGAAAATGAAAATATTGACGAAACCGCCTCAAGAGTTTTAAAAGAATTAACCGGACTTGATAATTTATATAAGAAACAGTTTAAAGTTTTTGGAAATCCCAACCGTTTGATGAACGAGAAGGACCGCATTTGGGCTAAAAGTGAAAATTTCAACGAAAGAACGATCACTATTGCTTATTACTTTTTATTGCAGACGCACGAAGTTAATCTGGAGAACAGCCAGCACAAAGCGCAGTGGTTTCCTGTCAATAATTTACCTGCGCTTGGGTTTGATCACAGGGCTATTATTACCGAAGCTTATTCAGATTTAAAAGAGAAATCGATGTACAAACCGATTGTTTTTGAGTTGTTACCTGATAAATTCACGATCAAGGAACTACAGGACACCTATGAGTCCGTATTAGGTATTGAAATTGATAATCGCAATTTTAGAAGAAAGCTGATAACCAAAAAATTCATCGTTAAGCTAGATGAAAAACAGGTCGGAATATCAAAGAAACCGTCGCATCTCTTTATGTTCAGTAAGGACATTTATCAAAAAGTATACAAAGAAAACTATTTGATAAATATTTAAAAACTCCTTTTTTTAGCGGGATTTATATTTCAAGAATTGACTTCTTTAGGGCTAATTTTTTACCTTCGCCAAAAAAATAAAAACGCACTTCAATACTGATGACTAAAACCAAATATTTCAAACTGATCTTGATTTTGGGATCTCTGACGGCACTAGGACCTTTTTCTATAGACATGTATTTGCCGGGTTTTGCGGGAATTGCAAAGGACTTAAATACGACTGTTGCCAATGTGGCCATGACGTTGTCCAGCTATTTCATCGGAATTTCTGCGGGGCAATTGCTATACGGGCCGCTACTTGACCGTTACGGCAGGAAAAAACCGCTGTTCATTGGTTTGCTTGTATACATACTGGCTTCTTTGGGATGCGTTTTTGTGAAAGATATCGACACGTTTATCGGATTGCGTTTTATCCAGGCCGTGGGAAGCTGTGCCGCCACGGTGGCTTCGGTTTCTATGGTTCGTGATTTGTTTCCCGTACGCGATATCCCCAAGGTGTTCTCTTTGTTGATGCTGGTTGTAGGTCTATCGCCAATGCTGGCACCTACAGTTGGAGGATACGTCACGGATGCTTACGGATGGCATATCGTTTTCTTGATTTTGATGTTTATTGGGATCCTAATTCTGTTTGCCGCACAATTTGGATTACCGAACAGCTATACCCCTGACAGATCTATTTCATTAAAGCCCAAACCTATACTTTTGAATTTTGCCGGTGTTCTAAAAGAACCGCAATTTTATACCTATGCCTTTACTGGTGCCATTGCCTTTTCGGGATTGTTCACTTACGTGGCGGCTTCCCCCATACTATTTATGGATATCTTTAAAGTAGATGCCAAAACATACGGTTGGATTTTCGCTTTCATGTCGCTCAGTTTTATATTGGCGAGCCAGCTCAACTCCGTTTTGCTAAAATGGTTTTCCAGCGAAAAGATGATATATGGAGCTTTAGTGGCGCAATCCGTTATCGTGATCACTTTTTTAATCTGCTCCGTAAATGGTCTTTTGGGATTGTACGAAACGATTGCGATGCTGTTTTTATTCCTGGCTTGTTTGGGTATATCCAATCCCAATACCGCCGGACTCACACTTGCGCCTTTTGCAAGAAATGCAGGAAGCGCTTCCGCATTGATGGGCGCCATTCAACTGGGGCTGGGTGCTTTGGCTTCCTTCGCGGTGGGCATTTTCGTGAAGGATTCTATGGTTCCCATGGTTGTGATCATGGCCGTTTCAACCATTGCGGCATTAGTCGTTTTGAGCATTGGGAAGCGGACCATTAAAATCAAACACTAAAACCCGTTGCATATATAAGAACGGCAACTAACAAGTTGGTTCATCAGTCGTGCTGGTTTTGTTCTTATTCGGTCTGATGATCATTCGGAAGGATTGGTCTTTTGAGAAATAGGCAATCATCCAATTGATAAAAGTGGTGATTCTGTTGCGGTAGGTTATCAACGAAACCAAGTGTATGAACAACCAAATCAGCCAAGCGAAAAAACCATTAAAGTGCCATTTAGGACTTGGCAAATCAACGACGGCCTTGTTCTTTCCTATAATCGCCATAGAACCTTTGTCATTGTATTTAAAAGGCAATAGCAGCTTGTTTTGGTTCATCATTTTAAAATTTGCCGCCAAATTCAATCCTTGCTGGATGGCCACCTGAGCCACCTGCGGATGCCCCTGCGGAAAATTTTCGTCTGTAAGTTGAATACAGGTATCACCAATGGCATATATGTTTTGTGTGCCAAGAACTTTATTGAAGGTATCCGTTGACATCCTTTTCCCTCGACCATAACTTTCCGCCGGAATACCTTCAAAAATTTTTGCGGTAACTCCTGCGGCCCATATCAGGTTTTTGGTTTCCAATGTTTTTCCGTCGGAGAAAAATACGGTATCGTCTTTATAATCGATGACCCGAGTGTTTAGTTTTATGACCACTCCGAGTTCCGACAGCGCTTTATAAGTGTCTTCCTGCGAAGCTTTGCTCATGGGTGCCAATAGAGCATCTCCGCCATCAATCAAATAGATATTACTTGCGGTAGTATTCAATTCCGGATATTCTTTCAAGAAGATGTTTTTCCTCATTTCGGCAAACATACCGGATACTTCAACACCGGTTGGGCCACCACCCGCCACTACAATTGTTAATAGTTTCCTGCGTTTTCGGATGTCTTTGCAAATGGCCGCTTTTTCTAAATTTTTCAATATGGTATTACGCATTTCAATGGCGTCATTGAGCGTTTTCATTGGAATCGCATTTTTCTTGACGTTTTCCATGCCGAAATAACTGGTTTCAGCACCGGTTGCAAAAACCAAGTGGTCGTAGTGCAACTCTCCGTTATGCAGAATGATCTTGTTTTCTTCAGGAATGACCTTTCGCAATTCTCCAAGCCGAAATTGAAGGTTTTTTTTACCGGCAAAAAATTTACGGAACGGATAACTGATGCTTGATGGCTCCAGGAATGCCGTGGCAACCTGATATATAAGCGGCGGAAAGAAATTATAATTGTTTTTATCGACGAGCGTTACGTTAATTCCTTTTTGATCCAACAGTTCTTTGGCCAGGTTCAGTCCCGCAAACCCGCCTCCGATTATTACAATTTCCATATATTTATTTCCTTATTTATTAAAAAAAATACTAGCCATAAATATACAATAATAATGGGAGGCTATTAAATTTCCAAATAGGAAAAAACTGTGATGCGATTACTTACTTATTTTAGTAAACGCATCGTATTGTAAAAATTCTGATCCTGTTCCATTTGTAAAAATGTTCTCGGTAATCGCCGTACCTAATATTTATATTACTATTCCTCTGTATTTTAAAGTAATTACATCAGTGACGCCATTTTTAATTGCTAAATTTTTTGCTTTTTCTGGCATTACTGCAATTCCAATTATTAGGTGTTAAGTCTCATTCGATTTGACTTGGAGCTATTGATTTGTTGATATCCGAGTGATTTAGTTTGTTTTAGGGGGGAGTTCATTTTCGAAGGAGTTGGAAACTTGTATGGATTTTAGCATTCGGTTTGTAACACTAAAATCCGGGATCCTGAACTATTACAGCGTGGTAGCATTAAAAAAGGGCTATTGATACGTTTTCAATAGCCCTTTTCTAAATTCTCTATTAGTATTTGATGAAAACCTTAGGTTTTCAACCCTTCCGCTTTTATGCACGAGGTAGAGTCGCAGAGAATTCCTTTTTCCTTTTATTCAATTCATCTTGCAGCCTTCGCATTGCTTTCTGTTCGCGTTCCAAAGCTTTTTCTTTATAGATTTCAAATTCCTTTTCTGACTGTTTTAACGCCAACTTGCTTTCTACGGTTATGGCATTGCTTTGTTTAAATTTAAAGATGAAAAATACTAGTGCTGCAATCAGTCCAAGCACAATAAGGAAAAACAATGTTTTAAAAAACGTTTTTTCAAATTGAATGCCAAAAAGTGAAATACTTTCTTTTTCAGATACTAAGTTGGAAACAACAGTTTCTGAGGCAGTTGATTTGGTTTGCAAACTGTCAATAATTCGTTTTTGTGAACTAATAAAATCTGCATTGGCTAAAATCTTCTTTTTTGAAACTAAAAGAGAATCGAGGACATTCGATTGTAATTTAAGTAACGAAGTTGCTTTAATCACTTTATAACCCTGAAAATTATTTGATTTATCAATAAGGTTCTCAAACTGATATTTTACAGTGGCGGAATCAATAAATTTGTTTGTAGTTTGACTAAAAATGTTTGATGTAATAAGTAATAGGGCAATTGCCGCAATTGTCATTTTTTTCATGAGTTAAAAAGCTTTGAATTCATAACTAAGTAAGAAACTAGTTATTGTTAGAATACATAACGAGGTATAAAACTAGTTATTGCTATTAAAACAAATTTACAGCTCATTTAACTAAAGTTATTTTAGTTTTCCTATTCAATATTAATATTGTCTCTTGAAACATACAGATTTGAAAAGTGTAGTTAAACCATGCCACTATTTGTGACTTCTATTTATTCATATTAATAAAACGCATAAAAAAAACCATTGCACCGCTTTATCAAGCATTGCAATGGTTTTCCATTTATAAAACAGAAAAAGCACTATTTCATTTTTTGTCTTTTAACCGGTTTTTCTGCCGGTTCATTTTTATTTTGCAATAGATAATTTGCCAACAATTTTTCTATCAATTCATCTTTTGTCAGATGATGAAAAACGGTCTTTATCTTTGTTTTCAATTCCTGGTCCACCTCGTGGTTTGGCTTGGTTTTAAATATCTGTTTTGCCCACAATAGGGTGTTGTTTTCTTCGATGTTTAACGCACTTGGTTTTTTAAATTCAGTGAATTTAATTCCAAGCTCTTTTTCAAAATCAGCGATTTCCACCACTTCTTCCGGCTGCAAGACGGTTAACGAAAGCCCCTTTGCTCCTGCTCTGGCTGTTCTTCCGCTGCGGTGTACGTACGCCTCGTAAACGTCAGGCAAATGGTAATTGACCACATAGGATATTTCCTTGACGTCAATTCCCCTAGCGGCTAGATCAGTCGCAACCAATATATTGATGTGGCCTTCACGAAATTGCTCCATGATACGGTCCCTGATTCCTTGCGATAAACTTCCGTGCAAGGCACCGGAGGAAAAACGATTGATAGCCAAATTTTTGGCCAGTTTATTCACGGCTGCTTTGGTCTTACAAAAAATAATTCCGCGTTCGCCTTCCTTAGAATTCAGGAAATGCATCAAAACATCCAGTTTTTCGATTGGGTCAACCACTATGTATTCGTGGTCAATTCCTTGGTTTCCTATCGTTTCCATGCTGGCGCTAACTTGCACCACATTTTTGTTTAGGTAATTCTGAACCAGTTGTTTGATTGTTCCTGGCATAGTTGCCGAGAACAAAAATGTTCTGTGTTCCTTAGGTAATTCAGCTACAATCTCGTCCAAACTTTCTTTCAGGATGCTCACCATTTCATCTGCTTCATCAAGAACCAGAAATTTGGTCTCTTTTAGGTTTATCGCTTTGCGTTGAATCAGATCAATCAAACGTCCGGGAGTTGCCACGACAACATGCGTTGGTGAAGCCAATCGCTCCATTTGCGGCTTTATTGGGATTCCACCGCAAGTAGCAGCTATAGAAACTTCGGGAAGGTATTTTGAAAAATCTTCCAGGTTTCTGAAAATCTGGTGTCCCAGTTCACGAGTCGGAACCAAAATTACGGCCTGAACTGTAGGTGTTTGTGTGTCTATTAATTGTAAAAGTGGTAATCCAAAAGCAGCCGTTTTACCGGTACCCGTTTTTGCGAGCCCCACTAAATCAGTGGTGTTTGCTAAAAGTAACGGAATCGTCTTTTGTTGGATTTCCGTCGGTACCACAATTTTCAATTCGGTAATCGCTTTTAATATGGCTGCTGAAATTCCTAAATCAGAGAATTGTTTTGGCATTTTTTTGGATTTATAATTTTAAAAAAAATAGTTGTTTCGTGTCTTAAATTCTAGCCCCGATGGAAACGACATCCTGTTGTGACGGTGTTCGCCACAACAGATAAAGTATACAGCGGGATTAGCTTCTTATCTTACTTATTATTCTTCATCAGGCTCGTTCATGATTTTCTCACGATACTTCTTTCCGATCAGTAAAGTCATTTTCAGTTTGTAGTCATCAACAAGCCATTCGCGGTAGTTTTTGCTACATTGGCTCAGACATTTGGAGTAGCGTTTTATACGGCACTCTATATCCTCGTCTAGTTCCTTTGCCAATGATTTTGCTTCTTGCAAAGTTTCGGTATTATCGACGCACATGGCAGCGTGCTGTTCCAGTGATTTTTCCAAAACCACTTTTGAACGCAGGTTTTGCGCTATAACAAGTTTGTGCTCTTCATCAACGTCAAAGGACACTTCTGCCGTTTTGCTGAATTTGGCGCGCAATTCCGGTGACATCGTGAATTTGAAATACAATTCTATTTCGGTATCGTCACGCAAATTCTCCAGGTAAAACTCCGGTGACTTGAAAATATGTTGCCAGTTTACGGGTTCACTCCACAATCCGAATCGAGCTGCGTTATTCCCCAAATCGATAACGGTAAACATGTCTTTGTTTGGTAATTTTCTTGAACCACGACCTATCATTTGGTAATATAAAGTCAATGATTTTGTGGCTCTGTTAAGAATTATCGTTTCGACTGTAGGTTCATCAAAACCAGTTGTCAAGATTCCAACTGATGTCAGGATGGCATCGGGAGTTTTCTTAAACCACTGCAAAATATCTTTTCGTTCCTCAGTGCTGCTGGTGTTGTCAAGGTGACGGATGGGGTATCCCGCTTCCCTGAACGTTTCATAAACATATAAGGAAGTGTTGATTCCATTATTGAAAATCAAGGTCTTTTTGCCCAATGATTTTTCGGTGTAGGCATGCAACAATTTTTCCTGCATAGCCATATTGGTATACAAATCATCTGAAGATTTAACGGTATAATCACCGTTGATTCCGACTTTCAAAGAAGTCAAACCCACGTCATAACTGTAAGTGATGGCTTTGGCCAAAAAACCGTTTTCGATCAATGAATTGATGGTATCCCCCACAATTAATTCATCGTAGCTTTCGTGCATCGGCAACTTAATATTCGAACTCAAAGGTGTGGCCGTAACTCCCAGAATGAAAGCGTTCGTGAAGGAACTCAACAGTTTTCTAAAGGAATTGTAATGCGCCTCATCTATGATTACCAAACCTACATTATCAAGATGTAGTTTCTCGTCATTAATACGGTTTTTCAAAGTTTCCACCATGGCCACGAAACATGAATATTCGTGCTGGTCAGGAAGTTCTTTTACTTTGCTGTTGATGATTTTATTTTTAACGTCAAACCCCTTCAACATTTTGGAGGTTTGCTTACACAACTCAATTCTATGCGTCAAAACGACTACTTTCTTGTCGTTTTTTGACAGATAGCGGCGTACGATTTCAGAGAACACAACCGTTTTCCCTCCACCCGTAGGCAATTGGTACAACAAGTGGTGCTGTTTTGGAGCATTGTCGATGCGCTCAAATATGGCATCTATATCCCCTTTTTGATAAGCATAAAGTTCTTTTTTGTCTTCTTTTTCTATTTCTATAGTATTTTCAAACATTGTTTTTTGTTGGGTTTTTGCAAAAATACACCTAAAAAACAGTTATACCGTTATATTTAAATTAAAATATAGGATACGATTTAATTAATTTGGATTACGGGACCGTTAAGACTCGAATCTCTCCACGATTGCATTGAATTCGGGCTCGATTTTCCATTTTTGGGAAATGGTTTCATTGTGAATGGCAATTATTCTGCTTTTAAACTCATTCAGGATACCGTTTGCAATCATAAAAACTACGGCCTGTTCGAAAGAATTGAACATGCTTTTATAGAACAGTTCTTGTTTTATGGCATGCCCTGAAGAGTAGGTTTGCGCAATTTCGATATTGTAAAGCATCACATCGGCAATGATAAATGGGTCTACGCCCAAAACAATAAAATGCTTGATGTATTTTTGGGCAACCGAGCGTCGCATTTTTGGCTTTTTCCCTCTTCCTGTATTTTTTATCGGAAAATACTCATTCGAGATTTTCAGTTTGCATTCCTGCAAAAGCGTCTCCTCCTTTGGATTGAACACAAAATTATAATAAACCTTAACGGCACTGAACTTTTCGTACAGCTCGATGATCTGCTCCTCGAGTTGCTCTTTATTGAGTTCGTTTAGGTATTTTTTTAAATCGCGTTTACTCATTATCAAAGTTTAAGATTTACAAAAGTAAATTACTTTGGGATTGAATACTTCAATCATAATACTTAATTTTGTAAATTATTACTTAAAAAAAATTAAATGCTCAAGATTTTTAAGATTACAGCAATTCTGGAAGGAATTTCCTATTTGGTTTTATTTTCTAATATGCTTTTTATCAAGCCATCAAATTTCGAACTATATCACACTTTACTCTACCCTATAGGAATGAGCCACGGAGTCTTATTTATCGCCTACGTTTTATTAGCAATTTTAATCAAAAAACCCCAAAAATGGTCTTTTAAAACCTTGTCCATTATTTTAGTTGCTTCATTAATTCCTTTCGGCGCTTTTTACGTCGAAAAGAAATATTTGAAAAATGTATAAGTTCATCGAAAAGACATTCAGCTTCCTCTACCCAGTATTTAGAAAATGGGGAATGGGGTACAACTTTGCCTCGTACTTGAGTTTGATTTTCAACATAGCAATCTTATGTTTACTTGCTTACCTCATATATGTAGTATTTCGTCTTATTTTGGTAACGGTTATGGTTTTTATTGCGCAAAAAACCAAAACTAAATTTGATGATCTATTGGTTAGCAACAAGACGGCAAAATACATAGCCCACCTTATCCCGCTGTTGTTCATCTACAAATCGGTTCCTGTAATTCTGGATAAATACGAATATTGGGAAGGTGTTTTTGGGAAACTGGTTGGCATCTATATCGTGTTTTTGATTTTATGGATTATCAGGACTATATTTAATGCGCTAAGGGATTATTTAAAACTAAAGGCTCGATACAGTGACAAACCCATCGATAGTTTCATTCAGGTTATCATGATCGTGCTTTGGATGGTGGGAATCACCATCATTATCTCCCGTCTTTTTGAAATCAACCAAACGGAAATCCTAACCACTTTTGGAGCGGTATCCGCCTTGATAATATTGATTTTCAGGGACATTATTCTGGGTTTTGTCTCAAGTGTGCAGGTTTCGGTAAATGATATGATTCGCATAGGCGATTGGGTTACCATGGACAAATTCGGTGCCGATGGGGATGTAATCGAAATCAATCTAACCACGGTGAAAGTTCGGAATTTCGACAATACCACCACCACCATTCCTACCTATAGTTTGAGTTCCGATTCTTTCCAAAACTGGAGGGGAATGCTTAATTCCGATGGGCGACGAATAAAAAGGCATATCCTAATAAAGACAAGTACCATCCGCTTTCTTAAAGATGAGGAGCTAGAAAAATTAAAAAGCATAGCCCTTATAAGTGATTACATTGATACCCGAAAAAGGGATATTGATGCATTCAATACGACTAACTCTATTGATAAATCATTGCCTATTAATGGTAGAAACCTCACTAATTTAGGACTGTTCAGAAAATACATCACACAATACCTTCGCAACCATCCCGCATTAAACCAGGATATGATTTTGATGTGTCGCCAATTGCAATCTACATCCCAGGGTGTTCCGATAGAAATTTACACTTTTTCGCGCGACAAGGTTTGGGAAAATTATGAATATGTGATGGCTGATGTTTTTGACCATATCTTTTCATCAGTAAAGTACTTTGATCTCGAGGTTTTTGAATTGCCGTCCGACAAAGAATATTTAAAACAGTAATTTTTTATAAAATGGAGACCATCGAATTGTTTAGCGAAAGGTTGAAACTGAGGTTGATTCAATTTTCAGATTTGGATGCTATCCATGCCTTACATTCCTTACCTGAAATCGATGAATACAATACGCTAGGTATCCCCGCCAATATCGGGGTAACAAAAAACATTATTGAGCCTCAAATTTTAGCGCATCAGCAGGAAGAGATTCTAACTTATACTTTTGCCATTGAGGAATTGAGCACGGAAACATTTATTGGTTTATTCGGGCTCAAGTTAGGTTCTAAAAAATATAATAATGCGGAGATTTGGTATAAGTTGAATGTGGAATATTGGGGAAAGGGTTACGGAACCGAGGTCGTAAATAGAATATTGGATTTTGGTTTTAACGATTTAAAGCTACACCGAATTCAGGCAGGCTGCGCAGTAAAGAACATAGGCTCCATCAAGGTTCTTGAAAAAGCGGGAATGAAAAGAGAAGGGCATGCACGACAAACGCTTCCTTTAAAAACGGGTTGGTCAGACAATTTTGAATACGCCATTCTAGAAACGGACGAGAGGAAAAACAATTAACTGCAATCCATAGGTCACAATTAAATCGGAAAAGCAGCTAAAATATTAATGAATAACCGATTGGTTCCAAATTAAATCCGATCTTTCACGAATTCAATCTGTGTTTTCCCATGCGCTTTTGGCTTGCCGTCAGCTCCCAAATTGACCATTGTGGTATTGTCTATCGTAATGATCGTTTCGCGGGTCATCATATTGCGAACCTCACATTTAAGCGTCAGCGATGTCTTTCCAAATTTCACGACGGCGATACCAATTTCGATGATGTCTCCCTGTTTAGCAGAACTTCTAAAATTGATTTCTGACATGTGTTTGGTCACGACCCTTGAGTTTTCTAACTGCACAATGCTGTACAGAGCCAATTCCTCATCCATCCAAGCCAATAACTGGCCTCCAAATAATGTCCCGTTTGGGTTTAGGTCTTCGGGTTTTACCCATTTTCTGGTGTGAAATCGCATAGTTGTAATTTAATAACACGAAAATAACACATCTCCCTTAATTTTTTTTAATTTTAAAGAAAAAATGAACCTACGAGATGTGTTTTTAAAAGAATTCCGTGGCCAGACAATTGGCACTGTGAGTTCGCAATCCTCCTCAGACGAAAGTTTCCAAAATGAAGTGTTGCGTCCCATCCTCAAACTTCAGAATGAGCTATTCATTGCCTCTTTCCAGAACTATATCAGCAAGTATAAGAGCGATTTTTATTCTCAAACGACCGAAAAAAAATTGGCGGTAATAGAAAATTCAATCCAGAAAGACATTAAATATCGTAATGCCTTAAAAGGGATGATAATCGGACTGTTCAGTGTTGATGAATATTCGTTATACATAAAAAACTCTTCGGGTCTCAACAAAAGAATGATGACTATGCTTATTGAAAGATTAAAAAGTCAAATACAATTGTTTGAAATACAGAGCAGTGAATAGCTCACCTCTATTTTAATAGAAATTTACTTACTATTTCATAATTATTTCATTTTTAAGCTGTACAAACGGAATTTACGAGCTACTTAACTGCATTTATCCGATATTTTTCATTATAATTGTTAAAAATATATTATGAAAGAAGAATATTTCAAATGGTATTCTCCTAACCTCAATAGAGAGATCGAAATGTTAGTATTTGGGCACTCTGGCTACCCTGTAATTCTCTTTCCCACCTCAATGGGGAGTTTCCACGAGAATAAAGACATGGGGTTGATAGAATCCGCAAAATGGTATATAGAACAGGGTCTAATACAAATTTACTGTCCCGATAGCATTGATAAAGATAGTTTCTACAACAAAAACATTTACCCAATCCACCGCATAGAAAATCATGTGCGGTATGACAAGATGATTTGTCATGAAATTGTCGAAAAGGTCAAGAACAACACTGCTGCAGGAAAAGTGGTCGTTGCTGGAGCCAGTTTTGGGGGATATCATGCCGCAAATTTCGCCTTTCGACATCCAGGCTATGTCAGTCATATGTTTTCGATGAGTGGCGCATTTGACATAAAAAGTTTTATGGATGGTTTTCATAATGACGATGTGTTTTACAATAGTCCCGAGGATTATCTATATGGACTAAATGACCCGGAATTATGGAAAATGGATATTGTATTAGGAACATCCAATTGGGATATTTGCTTGGATTCTAACCTAAAACTCAGTAAGGTATTAAATGAAAGAAATATTCACAACTGGCTGGATATACGCAAGGATCAAAAGCACGACTGGCCTGTTTGGAAAGAAATGTTTCCACATTATCTCTCGAGAATCAAGTTTTTTTAGGTTCTGGTAGTCATCGAGAATAAAACAAATATGTAATTAAGTTAAAAATTTGAAGATGAAAAAAATTGGAATTTTATTTGGAATGGAAGACAGCTTCCCACAAGCATTTATAGATCGCGTAAATTCAAAAAACATCAAGGGAATTATTGCGGAAGCCGTATCCATTGATAAAGTGGTACAAAATAAAGACGGGGAATATGCTGTCATTATTGACCGCATTTCTCAAGACGTTCCCTTTTATCGCGCCTATCTTAAAAACGCGGCTTTAACGGGAACTAACGTGATAAACAACCCTTTCTGGTGGAGTGCAGACGATAAGTTTTTCAATAACGCACTGGCTGATACTTTAGGCGTTCCGTTGCCTAACACCGTTTTGCTACCGTCGGCGCAACACCCAGCGGACACAACAGAAAAATCATTCAGAAACCTTAAATTCCCAATGGATTGGCAAGGGATATTTGATTACATAAAATTTCCCGCTTACATGAAGCCTTATGCCGGTGGCGGCTGGAAAAATGTGTACCGCCTTGAAAACAAAGAAGAATTTTGGGAGAAACATCAAGAAACAGGACAACTTGTTATGATGCTGCAAGAAGAGATCGTTTTTACCGAGTACTTCAGGGTATACTGTTTGGGTCGCAAAGCGGTACGAATCATGCAATACGAGCCAAGAAACCAACCCCATTTGCGCTATGTTTTAGATGGACCTCCTACGGACAAGAAATTATTGGCTACGGTGAAGGACTATACATTGAAACTTTGTGAAGGATTGGGTTATGACTTTAATACAGTTGAATTTGCGGTCCGTGACGGCATCCCTTACGCCATTGATTTTGGAAACCCTGCCCCGGATGCAGAAGTATCTTCTGTGGGTGCAGAAAATTTTGAATGGGTAGTTGAAGAAGCAGCAAAAATGGCTATCGCGGCGGCAAAAAAACAAAAACCGGGAAAAATGAATTTGACTTGGGGAACTTTTATGAAAGATGCAGTGGCAGGCAAATAATATAATTTCGATAAATGAGTTACCTAGCCTCGATTGAGGACGGAATCTGCTGCTTTTGGCGCAGATTGAAACGAATAATGGGGCCCGAGCGAAGCAAAATGACGAAGTAAATAGCTCCTAAAAAAACTAAAATGAAAAAATTACCCGTTTTCACACTTGGTGTTGAAGAAGAATATCAGATTATAGACCCCGAAACAAGAGATCTTCGATCCCATTTGTCAAAAATTGTGGACGGAGCCAAAATAATATTGAATGAGCAGGTGAAGGCTGAAATGCACCAATCTGTTGTCGAAGTGGGAACCAACATTTGCAGAAATGTTGATGAAGCCGAAAAAGAAATTAAGTTTTTAAGGTCAAAAATTGTTGAATTAGCAGATAAACAGAATTTAATTGTAGGTGGCGCCGGAACACATCCTTTTTCTAAATGGCAAGACCAGCCGATTACCGATGATCAGCGTTACCACGATATCGTAAATGAGTTACAAGATGCCGCACGTTCCAATTTAATCTTCGGGATGCATTGCCATGTGGGTATTGAAAACCGAGAAATCGGCTTGCAGCTAATGAATCAGGCCTGCTATTTCTTGCCCCATATCTTTGCGCTTTCCACAAACTCCCCTTTTTGGGAAGGCAGACAAACAGGTTATAAATCGTTTCGAACTAAGGTTTTCGATAAATTCCCTAGAACTGGCCTGCCCGAATATTTTGATTCGGTCGCCTCTTATGATAATTTTTTGGACACTTTAGTAAAAACCAATTGCATTGACAATCCCAAGAAAATCTGGTGGGATTTGCGTTTGCATCCCTTTTATGACACGATAGAATTTCGCATTTGCGACATGAGTCTAACGGTTGAGGAAACAATGTGTATAGTGTCTGTGATACAAGCGGTTGTAGCCAAACTGTATAAATTGAACATGCACAACATGAGTTTCAATATCTATCGCTTAGCGCTTATAAAAGAAAACAAATTTAGGGCAGCCCGTTATGGAATCGAGGGACATATGATCGATTTTGGACTGCAAAAGGAAGTCGAAACTAGAATGTTACTATTGGAATTACTGGAATTCGTTGATGATGTGGTAGATGAGTTAGGTAGTCGAGAGCATATCAATTATGTTCACCAAATCATGAAAAACGGAACTGGAGCAGCTAAACAAATAGCCGTATTCAAAGAGACAAACGACCTTACAAAAGTGGTGGATTTTATAACCAATGAATTTACCAAAGGTTTATGATTTATTAGGTTATCTTTGCAAACCACTTCTATTAAAGATTGCCCCATGAATAATAAGACCATAACGATCGCTGTTCTAGACATGTACAACGGTGTGCCAAATCAGGGCATGCGCTGCATTATTGATATCATCAGCAGGTTTAATCCCTTTGTCAGCCTGAAAATATTCGATGTCAGAGGAAAATCCGAATTGCCCGAAATTGACCAATATGATATTTATATATCTACAGGTGGGCCAGGAAACCCGCTGATAGGCGATGGAGATTGGGATGTTAAATATTACCAATTTATCGATGCATTAACTAAATGGAATAGTGAAAACCCGGTTAAAAAACATGTGTTGTTCATTTGTCATTCTTTTCAAATGGCATGTAAACACTTTGGTTTAGCCGAAATCACCAAAAGGAACGACACCTCCTTCGGTGTAATGACAATGCATAAAACTAAAGACGGACTCGCAGACCCGCTTTTTGCAGGATTGAGCGATCCTTTTTATGCCATAGATTCAAGAGATTACCAAGTAGTCCAGCCCAAATTGAGTGTTTTTAAGAAGAAGGGCGCAAAAATAATTTCTTTGGAAAAAATCAGGGATCACGTACAATACGAACGGGCAATCATGGCCGTACGTTTTACAGACTATTTTGTTGGAACGCAGTTTCATCCTGAGGCAGATCCCATCAGCTTTGTTTCGCATCTTAGAAACAAAGAAGCAAAAGAAAAAATCAAAGAAATGAAAGGCAAAAAGAAATTCCGAAATATGCTTGAAGACTTGATGGATGATGACAAGATATACCGCACCAACGAAACTTTGATACCCAATTTTCTTCGTTCAGCCATAAATGACATACTGCAAACTAAGAAGATGATGTCCAATTAACAATTCTTTTTTCTATGATTCCCAAATATCGAAAACTGTTCAATGCTCAATTTACGGAGGAAAAATATCAAGAACTGAAAGATGATATTGCATCCGATTTTGGTTATGTACCTACTTTTCGATTGGCAGAAACACCTTTCTTTATATCCAGTGAGTTAAAATCGCAATTAATCGAAGGTTGTAATGAGGTTATAGCATTGATTCAAAAGAAGAGCTTTAAAACACTTACTGAAAAGTCATTAGAATTAAACCAGAAAGTTCCAAATGAGGATGAACATACCACTTTTCTGGCGATAGATTTTGGAGTTTGTGAAGAGGATGGCGCCATTGTCCCGAAGTTAATCGAGGTGCAAGGGTTTCCTTCCTTATTTAATTATCAGATGAATTTATTTGAAAAATTCAAAAACCACTATCCATTTCTGGGAGAACTGACCCCATTCATAAATGGAATTACTCCAGAGGAATACTTGCAAATTCTTGAAGAAGCGATATGCAACGGTCACCCCAAAGAAAATGTCATACTGCTTGAGATCGAACCCGAAAAACAAAACACTAAAATTGATTTTTATTACTGCAAACGAGATCTAGGTATCCCCATAGTTTGCGTCACTGAACTGACAAAAAAAGGCAAACAGCTTTTTTATATTGATGAAAATGGAACCGAAATTCTTGTAAAACGGATATACAATCGCGTCATTTTCGATGAACTCGATTTACGGACCGATTTAAAACTGAATTTCCATTTCTCTGACGAGCTCGACGTCGAATGGGCAGGGCATCCCAATTGGTTTTTCAGGATCAGTAAATTTATATTGCCGTTTTTAAAGGGGAAATATTTCATTGAAACAACCTTGTTGAGCGAATTGACCGAAATTCCTAAAGATTTGGAAAACTACGTCTTGAAACCCTTGTTTTCTTTTTCGGGAACGGGCGTCATTTTCCATGTAAAAAAAGAAGATATTGAAGCGGTTGTCGACAAGGAACTTTACATCCTCCAAAAAAAGGTAAATTATATCCCCATTGTGCAATCCCCGGCCGGAAAAGTAAAGGCGGAAGTTCGCGTTCTTTGCGTCTGGAAAAAGGATGATGTTGCTCCCACTCTACTATGCAACCTTGTGCGATTGAGCAGAGGCGAAATGATAGGCGTGAAATTCAACAAAGACAAGGATTGGGTTGGCGGGACTATCGGATTGTTTGAGAGGTAGCTATCCTATCTTACTTCCAAAGATTTTTAAATAAAATGGGGCATATCTTTTCCATAGTTTGCGGCTCTTCCACATTCCAATTAAATTTTAGCAGAGGATAATTCTCGTCATTGGTCACAAACTGATCGTAATCAATAAAAGAGTACAAATCTTCGCCAGTGCTGTTTTTGAATGCATTCATCGCTACATACCAAAAGCCTTCAAATTCGTAGGATTCTTTGCCTTCAACAACTTGATTAATCAGACTGTCTGGATTTGCTTTTGCGCTATAGAACACCTCTTTCCCTCTTGAAATTAACCAACATCTAAAATATTCGAAACCGCCATCGGAACATCCGCCACTAACAATGTAAGCGGCGCACCAGAGTTCAGGGTTGTAAGAGTCAAAAAGAAGTTTATCCGTTCTCAATCGAAAACCGATCATTTCTTGTGGACTGAGTTTTTCAATTTCGGCGATCAAAAAGAGTTCCTGATCTTCCTGATTATCAGTTCCCTTTGTTGAGTTTTCAATTATCCACCAATAAATCTCTTCATCTAACATTTCGCTGGATTTGGAGAATGTTAATGAATCAAATGCAACTGTGGTGCTATCCATAACTATATCACTACTATTTACGGACTCTTCAATATTTGAGCTGTTGTTTTGACCAAAAGTAATGCTGCTTAACAAAAAAAAAGAAAATAGCAAAGTGTATTTATTTCTCATAAAAGTGATGGAATATAATTATTCATTATTTTATATTCCATCGTAAAATTAGCAATTTTTATTCTGTAATATCGAATCCGGCGACATAAAAATTCTTGTCAATTTCTAATTTTGGATTTTCGGCAGTAATTGCTTCTTGTTCCCAAGTTGTTTGAGGTTTTAGCCATCTTTCTTTTCCGTTAATAGTTACTTTTACTGGCATATCGAAACCTGTAACACAATTGGTCCAACGAAATCCTAAAGTATTCCCTTTAAAATAATATTCTAATGTTGGAATTCTGATGTCTCTTAGATACTGATTAAAAACCGTCGATAAGTCTGTTCCAACTGATGTCGTCAAATAATCCTCTATTTGTTTAGTAGTCACCGTTTGATGGTAAAAGGTACTGTTCAGTCCCCTCAAAATGCTTCTCCATTTTTCGTCGTCATTTACAATTTGGCGAATCGTATGCAGCATATTGGCACCTTTGTAGTACATGTCACCGGAACCCTCATTATTCACGTCATACTTTCCTATAATGGGTTTGTCATTCTGGATGTTTTTTCGAATTCCCCTAACGTAGCTATAACCCGCTTCTTTTCCATAGTAATATTCTACGAAAAGACTTTCAGAATAGTTCGTAAAACTCTCGTGAATCCACATGTCAGCTATATCCCTATAAGTGATATTGTTAGCGAACCATTCATGTCCACTTTCATGGATAATGATAAAGTCAAATTTTAATCCCCAACCTGTTCCGCTTAAATCCCGACCTCGATATCCGTTCTTGAAACCGTTCCCGTAAGTCACGGAACTTTGGTGTTCCATCCCTAGATAGGGAGCTTCAACCAGTTTGTAACTGTCTTCGTAAAAAGGATAGGGACCAAACCAGTGTTCGAAGGCTTTCAACATTCGAGGCACGTCTTTAAATTGTTCTTTGGCCTTAGCCAAATTGTCCCTCAAAACATAATAAGTGCAATCCAAGTTGCCCTTTTCGCCTTGGTACTTTTCTGAGAAGGAAACGTAGTCCCCAATGTTAATATTTACTCCATAATTGTTAATCGGATTAGAAACGTACCAATTGTATGTTTTTGTTCCATCTTTTATTTTTTTTACGCTTTGCAATCGACCATTGGACACATCCATCAGATTTCCGGGGACATTCACGCTAATAAGAGTACTTTCGACCTCGTCATACATATGGTCTTTGTTTGGCCACCAAACACTGGCGCCCAATCCCTGACAAGAGGATGCTATAAATAGTTTGCCATTGTTGTCTTTTTTCCAGGTGATTCCGCCATCCCATGGCGGATTGACCGCCACTTTGGGTTTGCCTCCGTAAAACACGGTCAGCTCCTTTGTCTTACCCACTATTTGGGGAGCGACTAATTCAATAAAAAAGGCATTTCCTTCTCTTGTATATTTTAAAGTCTTCCCATCTTGAATGACTTTATAAATATCCATCGGGTTTTGCAAATCAATCTGCATGCGATTATATTCTTGCAAAACTTGATATTTAATTGTGTTCGAGCCTGTTATCGTGCTGTCTACAGGATTGACTTTGATGTCTAAGTGATAATGTTTCACGTCCCACCAGGCTCTTTCTTTGGTTATGCTTCCGCGCAACGTATCCTGTCTGGTAAAATGAACAGCATCCCCTTCTAAAAGTCCTTGGGCCTTGGTATTATTTGAAATAAATAATGATATAAAAATAAAAACGAATAATTTATTCATGAATTTGGAATATTTGTAGTAACCCTATTTTATAATGTAATCTTTCAGTTAATGTAGTTTTGACACTTTTTCTTGCTCAACCACTACCGCATAATCGGCCACCAGTCGGTCGACATAATCATCAAGCAGCTCTAGTATTCGTTCGTTTTTATCCGATTTTACGATTAGACCTGCATGATAGTCCAATGGAACTTTAAAACAAACTTCCGGATCCGAAAAAGAAGACAAATCAGGATGCTGGTATTTTGACAGTGTCAATACTATTCCCGCGTAGGCTTTTTTTACCTTAGGCAAGCTGTATTTTTTCCCTTTAACCAAAGCGTCCTCGATTGCGGCCCATTCCTTCCAAAGATTGATATTGGAAGCCGCCTCCACCATTTCTGCCAGATGCGCACCACCAACACGAGACGATGTTTCCAAAAAATAAATTTCACCGTCTTCGCTGTTTTTTATAAATTCGGTATGTGCGGCACCATATTTCAGCCCAAATCCTTTCAAAACCTGTTCATTCACTTTTTTTATCGCCTTATCATCCTCTGAATTATAGGGAATATTGGAACTGCGAAACACACCGCCCGCCTGAGAAATTTCCATTGGGGTGGCTAAATATTTTGAAGTCAAACTAAATATAATTTTCCGATCCAGAATCAAACTGTCACAATGATAAACGTCTCCCGGTTTAAATTGTTCCAATAAATACTTGAAACGGTTATTTCCCATTTCGTTTATATGCATCCACAAACTTTCTTTGTCAAACACCTTTATGATTCCTGATGCCGAAGCTTCAGAGCGCGGCTTTAGTACCCATGGAGCCGAAACGCTGTCGGCAAAAGTATTGATGTCATGGTCATTGAATAAGGAACAAAAGGATGGACTGTTAATGCCGCAACTTTTGGCTCTCATTCGCATCGCCAGTTTATCCCGGAAGTAGCGTCCTGTCGTTTGTCCCATGCCGTCAATTCTTAGATTTTCCCTAAGGTAAGTGGCTTTCTCCACGTCATAGTCATCTAACGCTACAATGGCATCCACATTGTTTGATTTCATCAAATTGCCGACTCCCAGTAATAAGTGCTCCAAATTCCAATCGATGTCCTGACCTTGCATGTAAAATATTTCGTCGATATAATCATGTGGCCATGGTTTATCCCGTAATTTCTCGCTCGTTATAAGGTACACTTTATTGCCTAGATTTTTTAAATGGATTAAAAAATCGGCACCCTTAAAATAATTTGAAATACAAATGAAGGTCTTAGCATTTTTCATAAGCTTATAAATTTTCGATGAATTTGGTTAATAGATGTACACCATAAGCTGTGGCATGTTTGCTTTTGGCAAATTCGTCATCGCCAAAAGCCACGCCTGCAACATCAAGATGTGCCCACGCTGGATGTTCTTCAGTGAAATATTCCAGAAATTTAGCCGCACTTATGGCTCCTGCGACAGGTTTGCCGCTGTAATTCTTTACGTCGGCGATATCACTTTCAATATCTTGTTTATAAACATCCCAAAGCGGCAATTGCCATAAGCGCTCCCCGATGGAATCTCCCACTTCTTGTAGTTTCTTTGAAATCGAATCGTTATTGGTAAACAAAGCGCCGCATTCATATCCTAGAGTTCCGACACTGCTTCCCGTTAATGTCGCAATATCAACTATATATTGTGGCTTGTAATTTTTAATTAAATAGGACAATCCGTCAGCCAAAACAAGACGACCTTCGGCGTCGGTATCAATAATTTCAATTGAATTTCCGCTATAACTTTGAATTACATCGCTGGGCAAAAATGACTTACTGTCTACTGAATTCTCGGCACAGGGAACAATCGCCGTTACTTTTATAGGCAATTGAAGATCAGCTATCAGTTGCATAGCACCGAATACGGCGCCACCACCGGCCATATCACATTTCATATGAACCATACCTGATGTTTTTATATTCAAACCTCCCGTATCAAAGGTGATTCCTTTTCCCACAAGTCCAACATGTTTTAAAGCAGCTGTTCCCTCTTTCGGGCTATATTTCATAATTACGAATTGCGGTTCATTTTCACTGCCTTTCCCGACAGCCAAAAACGCACCCAAGCCTTCTATTTTGCAGGCATCCAAACCCAGAACTTCGACATCGAATCCATATTTTTTACCTTTATCCAAGGCCCATTTTGCCAAATATTTTGGTGTGACCCTGTTGGGCGGCAAATCAACAAGAGAAAGGGTCTCCAGTTGTGCCCGTGCAATTTTTACGGCTTTGTTTATCGAAGCGGCATGATCCTTTGAAGACAAAATGTCCAACTCAAAATCAGGATTTAAAAATGGATGATTTTCCTGCTTTTTGAAATGACCCAAACTGTAAGTTCCCAGCAGCAAACCTGAAATAGTGGCCTCAACCTGCTCGTTACTGAATTCTGAGGGCAGCGACAATGCGACGCTTTTAGCAAAAGTTTCTTTTTCCTTGGATGCTATCCTGCGAAAGATCGTTTTTAAAGATTTATAATCGATTGACTTACCCAAGCCTATAAAAATAAAGGTGTTGTCGCTTTTTTCGGCTAAATAATGAGTGTCTTTTTTTCCATAAAAAACCTTGGAAGAAACTTCCACATCATCAAATGTTATCGGAATCAGGTTCTTTGCGCTAGTTTCAAAAACCGGAACCAAAACTGTTCCCGAAAATTTTTTTAGGTTGTCAATTTTTTTTGTTTTCATTTAATTGTCTTTAGTGTTAAAAAACAGCCATTCGATTGCTTTGGGGAATTCGTCACTCCAATAGGTTTCGTTGTGTTTCCCAAGTTTATTAATGCTTAAATTAATTTTCAGCTTGTCTTTTACAAATTCACTAGAAAGCATCCGGCTTTTAAAATTTTTTACATGGTCAATCATCGTTTCGCTTTCGTCGCCACCGGCATACAAATAAATTTTAGTGTCAATGTTATTCGCATCGTCCACTTTGATTTTCAGATCCGGCTTAACCCATAATGAGGGTGAAAAAATCATTAGTTTCCCAAATACTTCCGGATAGCGCAATCCACTGAAAATACTGATTAGTCCGCCCATGGAACTGCCTCCAATACCTGTGTTTTGCCTATCAACTTTTGTTCTAAAATTGCTGTCGACGAAGGGTTTCAAGGTTTCCGTAACAAAACGAATGTATTTTTTACCTTGTCCTTTGCCTAATACCGTCTTCCCAACATTATATTCTTTCAAACGATCTTCTTCGGCATGTTCTATCGCAATAACAATGATTTTACCTATCTGGTATTCAGACATCACAGCCAGTTTCTTGTCAATTTCCCAATTTCCGTATCCGGCATTTTCGTTAAATAAATTTTGCGCGTCTTGCAAATACATAACAGGATATCTTTCCTCTGAACTATCATAATCGTGCGGAAGTAAAGCCCATACTTTACGGGTTTTATTGAGTTGCGGGATTTCAAAAGCATCAGATATTAGCATCACCTGCGGTAAGAAACTTCGTCTAAAAGGCAGCCAGTTTTTTCGCCACCTACCCACATGTTCGTTCTGAATTCCGGTGTGTTTCTTCGTTGATCGGTTTTCGGTACGGTTACCGGCGCTGTCAATTTCCACTTCACTCCAATCTCCCTTCGTGAATTTATACAACAAGGTTTCCGGATAATCAAAATCGTGCGCAAATTTGTAGTGATACAAACCGGTTCCAATTTTCTCCATCATAAACTCTTTGTCTTGTGTACGCCATCGGTTAAAATTGCCCGACAGGTATACCGGACGTGAATCATCTTCATCAGTGGTTAGTATGAAATGGAGTCCTGTTTTTATGATGGTATGATTTAAATCTTTAGTGAGCGTTTCATCATCAAAATTCATAAATGTATTGTGGTATTTTTTTAATATAAAAAGTAAATATAAGGGATTGTCCTATGATAAAAAAGAAAAATGAAACCCCAATGGCAAATCAATTCGCTATTGGGGTTTCTGGACTATTATTAACAAGTAAAGCTTTCTATTTTTGACGGCTTTTTAGCACCCCAACAACATCATTAATCTTGAATCCTTTGGCTTGAAGCAGTATAAGGTAATGGAAAAGCAAATCTGCGCTTTCGCTTAGAAACAAATCGTCATTGTCATCTTTGGCTTCTATAACCACTTCGACCGCTTCCTCACCTACTTTTTGCGCGATTTTGTTCATCCCTAATTTGAACAGTGAAGCCACATAACTTTTTTCGGAATCGGCATTGTTTTTTCGAAGTTCGATAGTGTCCTCCAATGCTGAAATAAAGCCATAGTCCTGTTTATTATCGGTCGACCAGCAAGTATCTGTTCCCTTGTGACAAGTTGGCCCAACAGGTTTTACCTGGATCAATAAAGTGTCATTGTCGCAATCATTTTTTATGTCAACCAAATTCAGAAAGTTTCCGCTTTCCTCCCCTTTTGTCCAAAGTCTTTTTTTGGTGCGGCTATAAAAAGTCACTTTTTGGGTATCGACCGTTTTCTGATACGCTTCGGCATTCATGTAACCCAGCATTAAAACCGTTTTGGTTTCACTGTCTTGTATGATCGCTGGAATTAATCCGTCCGTATTTTTTGAAAAATCTATATTCATTTTTTATTTTATTTAATGATTGAAAAATTATAAGATTTAAGAATCTGAACTCTTTTCTCTATTTTGTTTATTCTCAACTCTATATTCTAACTTCAATATTATTGTTCTTCAATTCTTGTTTCAAGGTCCTAATTTCAATTTCTTTAAAGTGAAATACGCTTGCCGCCAAAGCTGCGTCTGCTTTTCCTTTCATAAATGTATCAACAAAATGTTGTATGTTTCCCGCACCACCCGATGCTATTATTGGGATATTTACCAATGTTGATAATTTAGCCAGAGCTTCATTGGCAAAACCGTTTTTAGTACCGTCATTATCCATCGAGGTAAACAAAATTTCACCTGCACCTCTCTCCTCCACTTCTTTCGCCCAGTCAAACAGGTTCAATTCGGTAGGTACCTTTCCGCCAACCAAATGTACGACCCATTGTCCGTTAATCTGTTTCGCATCGATTGCAACTACCACACATTGGCTTCCGAATTTCTGTGCCAAATCATTGATCAACTGCGGATTTTTTACCGCCGACGAATTGATGGAAACCTTATCGGCTCCGTTTTGCAGTAAAATGGCAACGTCTTCAACAGATGAAATGCCACCACCTACGGTAAACGGGATATTGATGGTTGAAGCCACTTTTCGAACCAAGTCAACCAAGGTTTTTCTTTGCTCTTCCGTTGCTGAAATATCCAGAAAAACCAATTCGTCAGCGCCTTCGTCCGAATATATTTTTGCCAATTCCACCGGATCGCCCGCGTCCCGTAAATCTACAAAATTAACGCCTTTTACGGTTCTTCCGTTTTTAATGTCAAGGCAGGGTATGATTCTTTTTGTGAGCATTTTTTGTGTTTTTTATTCTATAAAGATGCACTGCAGTGCATCTCTACCTATGCAATAATATATTGTTCCAATTGTTTCAGCGAAATCCGTCCTTCATAAATCGCTTTCCCAATGATTGTTCCTTCGCAGCCTAATTCGGCTAATTTTGGTAGTTCATCGAATGTTGAAATCCCCCCAGAGGCAATCAATTTAATTCCTTTAGCTTCGGCCAAGATTTTCACATACAAATCAAAAGAGGGCCCTTCCAGCATACCGTCCTTTGCAATGTCAGTGCAAATTACGTATTGGATTCCTTTGTTTTGATAGTCTTGAATAAATGGGACCAAATCTTCATTTGACTCTTCTAGCCAACCTGAAACGGCCACCTTTTCATTATTGGCATCCGCGCCCAAAATGATTTTATCAGCACCATATTCGGCTATCCATTTTTCGAATATCGTTCTATTTTTGACGGCAATACTTCCGCCCGTGATTTGGTTTGCCCCGCTTTCAAAAGCAATTTTCAAGTCGACATCCGATTTCAAGCCGCCGCCAAAATCAATTTTCAATTTGGTTTGGGTCGCGATTTGTTCCAATATTTTGTAATTGACAATCTGGCTCGATTTGGCCCCATCTAAATCAACCAAATGCAAATATTCTATTCCGTGCGCTTCAAATGATTTCGCCACTTCCAGCGGATTTTCATTGTATATTATCTTGGTGTTGTAATCCCCTTTTGACAGGCGAACACATTTCCCTTCTATGATATCTATCGCTGGTATTATTCTCATTTTATAAAAGTCTTAAAGTTTGAAAGTTACAAGTCGTAAAGACTCCACTTAATTTTTTAATCATTCAATTCAAGGAAATTCCCTAGAATTTTCTCACCCACATCGCCGCTTTTTTCCGGGTGAAATTGGGTGCCGTAAAAATTGTCCTTTTTCAATGCCGAGGCATATTCCACTTCGTAATTAGTAGTCGCAATCGCTTCAGTGCACAAGGGCACGTAAAAACTATGTACCAAATACATATATTCATTTTCATTAACCCCTTTAAATAAATCGGATTTGAGATTGTAAATGTTGTTCCAACCCATTTGTGGTACTTTTACTTTTGGCGTAAACTTAATCACATCTACATCAAAAATACCTAAGCCTTTTGTATTCCCTTCCTCAGATCTGTTGCACATCAGTTGCATGCCCAAACAGATTCCCAAAACAGGTTGCTTCAAGGTGGGAATCAAAGTGTCAAGACCGCTTTCCAAAAGCATCTCCATCGCCGAGCTTGCCTCGCCGACTCCAGGAAAAATAACCTTATCCGCTGCTTTTATCACTTCGGGAATATTGCTCAAAACGGCTTTATATCCTAGTCTTTCGATAGCAAACATAATGCTTTGAATATTTCCCGCTCCGTAATTTATGATAACTATTTTCATTTCTAAATTGTTTCATGTTTCAAGTTTAAAGTTTAAAGTTGTTTTGTGATAACCTGAAACTTTAAACTTGAAACCACTTTTTTAAAGCATCCCCTTCGTACTCGGCAAAATCATCTTTTCGGTGTCGCGTTTGACGGCTACCTTAATCGCTTTGGCGAAAGCCTTAAAAATCGCTTCAATTTTGTGGTGCTCGTTTTGTCCTTCGGCTTTGATGTTGATATTCGCTTTTGCGCCGTCAGAGAATGATTTGAAGAAATGTAAGAACATCTCCGTCGGCATTTTCCCTACCATTTCGCGCTTGAATTCGGTTTCCCAAACCAACCAATTTCTGCCTCCAAAGTCAATGGCTACTTGTGCTAAGCAATCATCCATTGGTAAACAAAAACCATAACGCTCTATTCCAAGTTTATTCCCCAATGCTTTGGCGAAAACTTCGCCTAGGGCGATCGCCGTGTCTTCAATGGTGTGGTGTTCATCCACTTCTAAATCACCTTTTACAAGGATTTCTAGGTCCATTTGTCCATGACGTGCAATTTGGTCGAGCATATGGTCAAAAAAAGCAATTCCGGTTTCGATTTTGCTTTTTCCGGTTCCATCCAGATTTAAATTGATAAATATATCCGTTTCATTCGTTTTTCTCGAAATAGTTGCGGAACGTGCTTCCAATTTAAGAAACTCATAAATGACTTTCCAGTCCGTACTTTGCAAACTGATGAACGAATCCAGTTCCTCCCTTTTTGAAGCGATTTCAGCACTTCCAGCACCGTCAGTCGTATTCACAAAAATGGCTTTTGCGCCAAGATTTTTGGCCAACTCGACGTCAGTCAATCGATCACCCAAAACAAAAGAATTTACCAAATCATAATCAGGATTATCGATATACTTGGTCAGCATTCCCGTTCTGGGCTTACGAGTGGGTGCGTTGTCTTCCGGAAAAGAACGATCCACAAATATGTCGTCGAAAAGAACACCTTCGTTTTCGAACGCTCTCAAAATGAAGTTTTGCGTAGGCCAAAACGTGTCTTCAGGAAAACTTTCTGTTCCTAATCCATCTTGGTTAGTCACCATTACCAGTTCATAATCCAATTCATTGGCTATTTTAGCCAAGTATTGAAATGATTTCGGGTAAAATTCCAGTTTATCCAAACTGTCCAATTGCAAATTTTCCGGTTCCAGAACAATCGTTCCGTCACGATCGATAAAAAGTACTTTTTTCATTTTATATTTCTTTTGAAAATTAGCTAATCGCTAATAGTGCATCCATTAATCTTCTATTTTCTTCTTCCGTTCCAACAGTCAAACGCAAACAATTTTCGCATAATGGCTGTGTCGTTCTATTCCTGATTACGATCCCTTTGGCGATCAATTCATCATATCTCCTATTGGCATCATCCACTTTAATCAACACAAAGTTGGCTTCGGTAGGATAAATTTTATTGACAAACTTTACTTGATGTAATACTTTAAGTAAATCCTCTCTTTGTATTATAATTGAGTCAATCTCCAATTGTATTTTTTCTTTATCCGCTAATCTCTCCAATGCTCTTTTTTGCGTCAATTCATTAACGTTATAGGGCGGTTTGATTTTATTCAAAATACCAATTACCGCACTTGAAGCGTAGCAAATCCCCATACGAATTCCAGCCAAACCATAGGCTTTTGAAAGGGTTTGTGTCACAATCAAATTGGGATATTCATCCAGTTCATTCATCCAACTTTGTTTCTTGGAAAAATCGATATACGCCTCATCTATCACCACCAAGCCGCTAAAATTTTGAAGTAATGTTACTATGCTTTCATCTGAAAAAGAATTTCCCGTGGGGTTGTTCGGGGAACACAAAAAGATCATTTTTGTGTTGTCATCAACCGCATCCAAAATTGCACCAACTTCAGGTTGAAAATCTTCAGAAAGCAGCACTTCTCTATTCTCAACAGCATTAATATTTGCCAAAACACCATACATCCCATAAGTGGGTGGCAACGTAATCACATTGTCTACTTTTGGCTCGCAAAATGCTCTGAACAACAGATCCAATACTTCGTCGCTTCCGTTTCCTAATAAAACCTGATTGGTTTGGAGGTTTCTTTGTTTTGCCAAAACTACCTTAACACCGCTTTGTTGTGGATCTGGATACCGATTTACCCCATTTTCAAATGGATTCTCATTGGCGTCCAAAAATATCATTTCGGCTGTATCAAAATCTTTAAACTCATCCCTGGCTGAGGAATAAGGCTTCATCTTCAGTACATTTTCACGTACCAAATTATTTATATCAAAATTATTTTTCATCTTCAATCGCTTTTAAACGTAATGTAACCGCATTTTTGTGTGCTTGCAAGCCTTCTGCTTCGGCCATAATCTCAATGGCTTTACCTATATTTCTGATTCCCGTTTTGGTTATTTTTTGAAAAGTCATCGCTTTAGTAAAACTATCCAAATTCACTCCACTATAGTTCTTTGCGTAACCGTTTGTAGGCAAAGTGTGATTGGTTCCCGAGGCATAGTCACCTGCGCTTTCGGGGGTATAATTTCCAATAAAAACGGAACCTGCATTTTCGATTCCATCACAATAAAAATCGTCCGAAGCAGTACAGATTATAAAGTGTTCAGGTCCGTATTCATTAATTAATTCCAATGCTATTTTATCATTCTCAACAAAAATCAACTTCGAATTTGAAATTGCCTTTTCGGCAATAGCTTTTCTAGGCAATTGTTCCAGTTGAATTTGAACTTCTTCTTCAACGGCATCAATCAGTTTTTTTGATGTCGAAACCAGAATTACTTGGCTGTCTGTTCCATGCTCTGCTTGAGATAATAGATCTGATGCCACAAAAGCGGGAATGGCGGTGTCATCGGCAACAATCAATAATTCTGAAGGACCTGCGGGCATGTCTATGGCCACGCCAAACTGTGTTGCCAATTGTTTGGCCACTGTTACGAATTGATTTCCGGGTCCAAAAATCTTATACACTTTCGGTATCGTTTCGGTTCCAAAAGTAAGACCTGCAATCGCTTGGATTCCTCCAACTTTTATAATCTTAGTAACACCACATAAATTTGCTGCATACAAAATGGCCGGATTTATATTTCCCTTTTTATCAGGAGGCGAACACAATATAATTTCTTTGCAACCAGCAATCGCGGCTGGAACCGCCAACATTAAAACCGTAGAAAACAAGGGAGCTGTTCCCCCCGGAATGTACAAACCAATTTTTTGAATAGGTCTTTTTTCTTGCCAGCAATTTACGCCTTCAGCAGTTTCAACGGCTACGCGATCTGTTTTTTGGGCGGCGTGGAATTTCTCTATATTGCTTTTTGCTAGCCGGATAGCTTCCTTTAGTTCCCCTGAAACTGCGTCTATAGCCGATTCGATTTCTTCGTTCGAAACTTCCAAGTTTTCAAAACTCACTCCGTCAAAAATAGAGGTATATTTTGCGATAGCAGTATCCCCTTTTTTTTGAACTTCCTTGAAAATTTCTTTCACGGTAAGTTCGATATCATCAACAGTTTTCGTTGGTCGTTCCAATATCGCTGCCCATGTTTCCGGTTTTGGGTTGTCTATTTTATTCATTGTCTAGTGGTTTAACCGCAAATATTGCAAAGGGTATTCGCAAAGTTCGCAAAAGTATCAATCAATTAAGTTTTGTAGACTCATAATTGATACTTAATAATTTATTTAAAGTACCATTTTTTCAATTGGGCAAACCAGAATCCCTTCGGCTCCAGCCTCTTTCAATTGGTCGATTACATCCCAAAAAGAATCTTTGTCAATTACCGAGTGTACACTGCTCCAACCTTCTTGTGCCAAAGGCAATACCGTGAGACTGCGCAAAACTGGAAGGATTTTCCCCACTGCTTCAATTTTATCGTTAGGCACGTTCATCAAAATGTATTTTGATTTTCTTGCTCTTAACACCGATTCAATTCTGAATTTTAGAGTGTCGATTAGTTTTTGGACACCAGGAGTCACTTTTGGGGAGACCGCCAAAACAGCTTCGCTCTTAAGTATGATTTCAACCTCCTTTAAATTGTTTTTGAATAAGGTACTTCCGCTTGACACGATGTCTACTATGGCATCCGCAAGCCCTATATTTGGTGCAATCTCTACAGAACCTGATATTTGGTGGATATCAACGGTCACGCCAAATGAATTAAAATACTCGTTAACGGTATTAGGATAAGAAGTGGCAATACGTAACCCATCCAAGTCTTTTACGGAATTGTATTCGAAAGTTTTTGGGACTGCAACAGAAACCTTGCATTTTGAAAAACCCAGTTTTTGTATTACTTGAATTTCCTTTCCTTTTTCAACCAAAAGGTTATCTCCTACAATGGCGATATCTACTACACCATCAATCAAATACTGGGGAATATCCGAATTTCTTAAATATAAAACCTCTAATGGAAAGTTTGACGCTTCGGCCTTTAATTGATCGATTCCATTGTTGATGGAAATTCCGCAGTCTTTTAGAATTTGGATACTTTCCTCGTTTAAACGTCCTGATTTTTGAATTGCAATTTTTAATGTACTCATTTTTTTTGTTTTTAGTTTTCTTGTTATGTATGTCTGAGTACAAAAGTTAGGCAATAAAAAACCCGTTTGAGTACTCAAACGGGTTTTAAAATATGATGATTTACACGCATACCATTAACACTTCGCTTGAGAGCAATAATGAAAATGATGGTGATGTAATTGTATTGTAAACATAAGTGTGTTATTTTTTTAGAAATTTAATTTCTGATGCAAATATACGTGATATTTCATTCACTATGCCATTTTAAATTTAACTTAACACAGGTTTGTTGTTAAATATCTGCTTGCTATTTGATTTTTAATCTGTTTCGTCTGCATCCATACTTTCACTTTTGGTAGCGCCGGTACCTTTAATTATTGAATCAGCACTTTCTGCCCTGATCTCCGTATGGCGTATCTCACCACCAGAATTCCCTACTTTAGTTGCTAAAAATGAAGCAGCTAGGGAAAGAATCAATGTGATATACGATAGTGCTTTGGCAAATTTGTTTTTTTTAATTGAGGTATATAGTGACAGCAAACTAAAAATACCCGTTGCATACAATACCAAAGCCAATTTCTCAGCCAGTTCTTCATGCTCATGGATTATTTTTTTTCCTATATCAGGCATGTCTTCCACCAGCTCTTCTGCTCCTTCTCCTGTAGCCATGCTAGCCAAAGCAAAAAGAGCGCCAACAACAAATAAGACATAAGCCGTGTTTTTTACCGAATTATTCTTTAAAAACATTCCAGTGACCAAAATCCCAAATCCCAAAAAAGTCACTATTATTGGAAAGTGATTTACCACAAGGTGTAAGTGCGCATCGTTCATGTTATAAATTTATTTAAGGTTAAAAAAAATACTTTTAGATAATTATATGCAATCCTATTCAAAACTGTTTATTGAACTTCATTATTTATTTTCATCCAGCCAAGGAAACCCCAATCAAAGAACCAATGCCATAGGTTACGGCAGCCGCAGCCAATCCGAAAAATACTTGTCTAAAACCCGAAAATAAAACACTTTTTCCTGTTAGCAAGGTAATGGCCGCACCGATACCAAAGAGCCCAACAACACTACTCCCTACACTTAATAAAATAGCATTTTTTCCATCTAAAAATATAAATGGATAGAGAGGAATGATAGCACCTATGGAAAAAAGTATGAAAGAGGCAATTGCCGCTTCCCAGGCCGATCCGCCTAATTCTTCTTTGTCTATTCCCAGTTCTTCTTTAATTATGGCGTCTATTGCCGTTTCAGGGTTTTCGAATGCTTTCTCGGCCAATTTTTTAGCCTCTTCGATGCTCATTCCTTTTGCCTGGTACAACAAAACCAGCTCTTTTTTTTCTTCTTCGGGTGAAGACTGCAGTTCTTCGGTTTCCAAATCAATTTGGCGCTGGTTTAATTCCCTCGAACTTTGTACAGATAGCCATTCCCCCAAGGCCATCGAAATGGCTCCAGCCATCAAGCCCGCAATTCCAGTCAACAAAATCGTGTTGTTTGACATGGCCGCTCCCGCAACACCCATCACCAAACTCATATTGGACACTAATCCATCATTAGATCCCAAAACGGCCGCCCGTAATGCATTGCCGCCAACGGATTTATGTCGGCTTTCAAATTTCGACAAAAACCCTCCCGAAACATTAAAAGCCGCATTGTCATTAACCGCTTCTATTATTTTGAGATGATTGTGTTCAAAACCGGTTGGTTTTTCCCCGCTTTCTATTTTGTTTTTTATGGCATTGACTGCAAATTGTTTCTCAATATTGGACAAACTGCTGATTATGGATCCGTAACCAAAAACCTTCCCTAATTTCAACTGGAGCTTAGCTCTTGATGACGGTAATGGCATTGTATAATTAGGTTCTGAACCCATCACTTTATCAAGCATATGCTTTGCATGTCCTTTTTCAATCTCACCCAGACCATGCAATACACGTACTAAATTATCGTCTGTTTGAATGGCTGCAATACTTTCGTACAAAAAAGCGGCGTCCACTTCTGTTTGTAATTGCCCTTTTAACTTATTTATGTCCATTATAGATTTGTTGTTCCATTTATTAGAAAATATATTTTTTCGAAATATTTACTTCAATTAGATGTTCATTACTGAATAAAAATACGAAATTTTTAACAAGTACAATCACAATTTTCTATGACTCTGAATTCGATCGGGATCTATAAATGTGATTTTATGAGTTTGCATTTAATTTTACTTGCGTCTATATTTTCCTTACTTGATATTCCAATCTCAATATTCAAAATATCACAAATCCTTTTGGCAATAGATAAACCCAATCCTGTCCCTTTAATTTCCGGGATATTCGGGGACGTTTCGGCTACAGCAATGTCAATATAGCTGTCCGCTTGGGACATATCCTTGGCAACTACGGTCATTTCAAAGGAAGGCAAACATAAAAGTTAATAAACACACTAATAAAGCTGATCTTCGCATCAATTATTCATTTTAAGAAGGAATTAAGTGTGCCAATATATTCTTTCGGAGTCACATTTTTATAACTCGTTTTCCCTAATACTTTTCCTTTTCCATCCAAAACAACTACCAATGGAAAAATCCCTTCCTGATTGTATTTTTCCGCTAGAATTTGATTCTGGTTCCTTAATTCCTCTGCCAATTGATTTTGTTTCCATTTAGGGAAATCAGCTCTCTCGAGGATATAATTTGCTGCTGCATATTCTTTGAATGTTTCTGATTGTCAATGGTTTTATCCAATTTTATACAAGGAGCGCACCAATCCGAACCCGAAAAAACCAATATAATTGGCTTGTTTTGGGCTATGGCCTCAGTTGCAGCTTGGCTGAAATCAGTTTTCCAGTTTTTGGAATACCCTACTACTGCGATCAACAATAGTAAGAATGCCATTTTATTTTTCATTCAATTTTATTTTAAATTTTATAAAGAACTTTTTATCACTAATTTAGTACTGAAATATTCAACAAACACAACTCAAATGGTCGCCACTTGCTCTGGTAAAACAAATTGTTCTTAAGCGAAAATTAAGAATATATAACACAGCAAATTAGCAGCCCATCCTAACATATTACCTAATTTTACAAAAAAAGCGTATGTCCTTTTTAAAAAAGTTATCGCCTTTTTATAACCTGACCATTTTCTACGTAGTGGTAAGCTTTATATTAAGGATAGTTCTTCTCTTCCATCCTATTACCCAGACTACGTTTACATGGATAGATGCAATAAAAATCTTCAGCCTAGGTTTAGTTTCCGATATTTTTGTTTTTATACTCGCTAGCGGATTTTTGTGGCTGTACCTTATTTTTATATCAAATTCGAAGTATTTAAAACCATATGGGTATATCATCTTCGGCTTACTAGTGGCACTGCTGTTATATATCTTTTCGGGAAAATCAATACTTAATGAATATGGAGGCGCATTGCCAAAAATTGGTTTAATCTTCGTGGGAATCAAAACGTTTTTATTTGGCTTACTACTTTTTCTGCCGAAATACCGAAGCAAAATTAGATTTTGGCTTTTTACTTTTGTGATGTTCCTGTTTGTTGTTTTGATTTTGCAAAACGCCATCAGCGAATATTTTTTCTGGAACGAATTTGGGGTGAAATATAATTTTATTGCCGTTAATTATTTGGTTTATACCAATGAGGTCATTGGCAACATAATGCAGTCTTATCCTGTAATTCCTCTATTCTCCGGGTTGTTTCTGATAGCCGGAATTGTCACTTACTTTATATTGAAAGGAACGAGAAATTATGTCGAAAGCATTCCTACTTTTGTTGAAAAAATCAAAATTTCAGCATTGTATTTCGTGTTATTTGGATTTTCTCTTTTTGCAATTCCATCATTGGCAAACAAAGAAAATTCGCAAAATATTTTTTCTAATGAGTTGCAGGCAAACGGAGTTTACAAGTTCTATTTGGCATTTATGAATAGCGAGTTGGATTATTTCAAGTTTTATAAAACACTACCCGAAAAAGAAGTTTATACATTATTGGGCCAGCAAATACCATACATCTCGGGCGAATCGCCTTTAAGGTACATAAAAGGCGACACAGCCGAAAACCACAAGAATGTAGTTTTAATTACTATTGAAAGCTACAGCGCCGATTTCATGAAAATGTACGGGAATAACCAAGATTTAACACCGTTTTTAGATAGTTTGGCTACCCAAAGTTTAGTATTCACCAATTTCTACGCCTCGGGAAATAGGACAGTACGAGGTCTTGAGGCAGTAACTTTATGTTTGCCACCCACCGCAGGGGAAAGCGTTGTAAAAAGGAAAGACAACAAGGACAAATTTTCAACAGGACACGTATTCAACCAAAAGGGATACAATGTAAAATACCTTTATGGCGGGGATGCTTTTTTTGACAACATGGAAGATTTCTTTTCCGGTAACGGCTATGATATTGTAGACAAAAAATCATTTACACCAAAAGAAATCACTTTTGACAATATATGGGGAGTTTGCGATGAAGACATGTACAACAAAGCGATTAAGGTGATGAATTCAGAAGCAAAAGGAAACAAACCTTTCTTTAACCACATTATGACGGTCAGCAATCACAGGCCGTTCACCTATCCCAACGATAAAATTGATATTCCGGGAGATGCCAAATCCAGAGATGGCGGCGTGAAATATACCGATTTTGCCATGAAGAAATTCTTTGAAATGGCAAAAAAGCAACCATGGTTTGCCAACACGGTCTTTGTTATCTTGGCGGATCATTGCGCTTCAAGTGCCGGTAAAACGGAGCTTCCGGTTGATAAATACAGAATTCCTGCTATGATTTACAGTCCGGGGTTTATACAACCAGGACGTTACACAAACCTTATGTCGCAAATTGATATCATGCCAACCGTTTTTGGACTATTAAACTTTAATTACCAAAGCAAATTTTTTGGACAGGATGTACTAAAACCAGAATACAGGCCGCGCGCATTTATTGCTACTTATCAGGATTTGGGTATGATAAAGGACAATGTATTGACCATATTATCCCCTAAACAACAAGTAAAACAGTTTCAGTTAACGTTATTGCCAAAAGAAGGTGTTGAGGATGATTTCCAAATTTATTACGACCAAAAACCTCTGGATAAAGAGAGAACTGATTTAGTCAATGAAACCATTTCAATCTATCAAACGGCTTCGGATGTGCTGAAGAAAAAGAAATACCAGAAAAATTAAAAATGAAAAAGCCTATGAAAATATCTCACAGACTTTTTTTATGCTGGTTCGGGATTATCTATTCCGCGTCTTTGTCGCTTTCTATTCCGAACAACTCTCCTTTTTTGAAAAGTTTCTTGTCTTTTTTCAATGCTCTACAATTGCGCTTCGTAAGTTCTTTTGCATCCAAATTACTCAAATCAGGTTTACCGGCATTTACCCATGCCGTATACCAAAAACTAGCCGTTGCCGTGACTGCTTTCTTCATTTGGCTTTCCACCATACCGTCCAATGCTTTATGAAATTGTCCAGCATACTCGTCTGTGTATCGTACGCCGTTGTATTTGTTTTTAACAACATTACCTTCCGCATCGGTTACAAAGATTTGGTTTTTGGATAAAGACGTTCGCAGTCCTTTATCTGCCGCTAATAACGCAGGTACTAAACTATGTGTATCATATATCATGTCCCAAGTAGCCTTGTCAACATCTTCGTAATAATGCGCTGCAGCTACAGTGAATTTATAGTCTTTTACGAACAGTTCAGGCAATCTGCTTTCCCATAACGAATGGATTCCTTTTTGATCCGTAAGTTGACCATCGTGATTGTCTGAGGTATGCAAAGGCATATGTGCATCTGCAATGTAATGCCCCAGGTCTGCAGCAATAAACAAGATTTCTGATTTACGTTTTTCCTTAAATGCAGTTGTCAACTTGCCCATCATGTCCTGAATGTGCCAAGGAAGGGTTCCGTTTTTAGACAAAAACTTGTCATCATATTTTTTTTTAGCTTCAGCCATGGTTTTAGGGAAACTATCCACAGAACCAAAATTTTCCATATCAAAGTAATGCCTTGGATTCTCTGCCCTATCTTGCAAAATGTATTTACGCAAATCAGGAACGGTGGACTCTTGGGTAATGAAGTCGATATGGTTGTAAAAGAACGTCTGAAGCGGTTGAGGCAATGCCATAACTGCGGCTTTATTAATTCTTTCATGACCTACAATTCCCCAAGATACGGTCAGAAAACATATAGCCACTACGGTTAACATCACTATCCTACGCTTAAACTTGATATTTTTCATTACATTTATTTTTTTGTGGTACAAATATATTTTTTTTTTGTACGATTCAAACATAATAGGTTTAAGATTACATTAATTTTAAAAAAACATTTACAACTATGTTTCGGCATCAAGGAAAAAACAGAACTTTCATTCACAATCTGCGTTTGGCCACTTTACTTTCATTCGTTGCCGGAATCGTAAACATCACTGGTGTTCTGGCATTGAAAACTTTGACAACAAATGTCACGGGACATTTTGCGTTTTTTGCGGAGGAAGTGATTAAACAGGATTATGCCGCCGCGATCACCTTTTTCTTTTTCACCATTTTCTTTTTACTTGGAGCGTTTAGCTCCAATTTTCTGGCTGAATTGGTGGCCATAAAACAGCCCGATCTATTGCATGTGATACCAATTTCATTGGAGATAGCGATTCTAACTTCGGTCGGTTTTTTTGGAATGGAAACTGATTTGTCTTCCTTTGAGGGGAAATGCATCGCTTTTTCGATGCTTTTTTCCATGGGAATCCAGAATTCGCTGGTGACAAAAATATCGCAATCCACGGTACGAACGACCCATCTGACCGGATTGTTTACCGACTTGGGCATCGAATTATCCCAATTGTTCTTTTACAAAAAGCAAAACGAAAGAAAGAAACTGAATGCCAGCATTTATTTGCGACTGTCCATAATCGCCTTCTTTTTTATAGGTTGTATTTCTGGAGGTTTCATTTATACTTTTCTTGAGATGAAGACACTTTTTGTCGGCGTTCTTTTTCTTTTAATCGCGCTTATGTATGATTACATTCGTTTACAATTCTTCGTAATAAAAAGAAAAAACTCTCACCTACCATTTAATTAAAATACATAATTGACGCCAAGCTGGCAACCGCGATAAACCCCCAAAGCAAAATTCCTTGCAACAAAGGCTTAACGCCAACCGTTTTAATAATTTTCCAATTTAAACCCGCTCCAATAAGAAATAAAGTGAAGGTAAGTCCAATTTTAGCGACAGAGACCAAATAAGGAGATATGATCGCCGTTTGTGAAAAAAAAGTGTTCATCATCATTGCCAAAATAAACAAGCCTATAAAGTAAGGGATTTTGATTTTACTTTTCTGGTTCTTAAATAATGAAGCGGTAATCAAAGCAACGGGAATAATCCATAGCGCCCTGGCCAGTTTTACTGTTGTGGCGATTTGGAGCGCTTCGGCCCCATATTTGTTGGCTGCTCCCACCACCGAGCTCGTGTCGTGAATAGCTATAGCACACCATAAACCAAATTCTTGCTGTGACAGATCTAGATAGTGCCCTACGGCAGGAAATAAAAACAGGGCGACCGAATTCAGAATAAAAATCACCCCTAAGGCAACCGAAGTTTGTTTTTCATCCGATTTGATCACAGGTGCAATGGCGGCTATCGCACTACCTCCGCAAATGGCGGTTCCACAGGAAATCAGGTGCGATGTTTTCTTTTCGATATCAAGCCATTTACCAATACAATAACCTAAAATCAATGTGCTAAAAATAGAAGCAACGGTAAATAAGAAACCCACTTTCCCGACCGCTAAAGCACTGTTCACATTCATCCCAAAGCCCAAGCCAACAACAGAAACCTGCAATAAAATATTCGTTGCTTTATGGTTCAAGTATAAAAAGGGATGTCCTGATAAATTGGCAACAATTAAACCTAATAAGAGCGCAATTGGAGGAGATATAAAACCCGACAAGCAGACTAAACCCAATAAAACAAAAATGATTTTTTGATGTGATTTTTTAATTTCAAAAAGGGAATAAGACTTGTCTGAAACTATGTGGGATTGGTTTTCCAAAGTGAAGCTGTTGATTTATTACTCAACAAAGATGTAACTATTGAATGATATTTACCAATCGTATTAAACAATCTCTTATAACTTTAAATTATAATGACTGCATATGCTTTTTAAAAACAGTTCTGAAAGCGCATCTGTTTTGCCTTGTAAACTGATGATATAAAAATACCTTACCATATTCAGATTGTTTACATCCAGTATGGCTAGTTCATTATTTTTTAATTCTTTTTCAATGGCATGAATCGATATAAAAGCAACACAGTCAGAATTCATCAAATAGGATTTAATACTTTCTGTACTTCCCAATTCCATTTCTATCGTAAGCTGCGATAACTTTATATTTAAATGTTTTAAAGCATGCTCAATAACTTCCAGTGTTCCAGACCCATGCTCACGCATTAAAAAATTCATCTTCAAAAGATCTTCTTGCGTTATTTCAGTTTTGGAAATTAAAGCGTTTTTAGAATTACATACCAATACCAATTCATCCTTTAAAAAGGAAGTGTATTTAATTGTTTTCTTCTTGGATTGTCCTTCAACAATACCAATCTCAATTTCTTTATTTAAAAGTGCATTTTCTATTTGTTCCGTGTTCCCGTTTCTTAAGTTCACCTTCACATCCTTCAAATTTTGATGAAAATGGGCTAATAATGGCGGAATAATATATTGAGAAATGGTCGTGCTTGCCCCTATTCGCAACAATCCGCGTTGCTGATTTATAAGTGCACTCATGTTAAAATCAATTTCCCTGTAAATTTCAAAAATTTTATTGGTGTGGCTCAGCAAAAGTCTGCCAGCTTGGGTAAGAGAAATTTTATTCCCATTTCGGTCAAAAAGTTTGATCTTATATTCTTCTTCCAGTTCTTGAATGTGCTTAGAAATAGCAGGTTGAGTAATGAATAATTCCGCGGCTGCTTTGGTAAAACTGAGTCGGTTCGCGACGGTATAGAAAACTTTAAGTCTAAAATCCATAATTATTCCTTTTCATTAATTTACAACAAACCATTGTATTTCCTTACAAACCACTCGGCAGAAAGAAAAACGGCGATCAAAACCAACAGCCAATACCAATCTACCAAAGGAGAGCGCGTCACATTGCTTTTTTGTATGGATTTGTAGCTTTCGTCAGCGAGAAGCGAATCGATCAATTGATCTGCCTGATCTGAAAAATAGACCTCTCCTTGTGTTATTGATGCCAATTGCTTCAGTTTTTCGACGTCAGGATTAACAAACTGCTTTTCTATATCAAAATCCAAAATCTCGAAACGACCGGAATAGCTTGTTTTAGAATTGAGTTCCGTTACTTTAAAATTATAATTTCCGGCAGCAAGTCCGTCCAAATTTACTTTATAGGAATTGTCGCTTTTCAACAGATCATAGTTCTTGGCTTGCTTGCTTTCTGCATTGATCACTGAGATGTTCAAGCGCGCATTTTCATCAAACTCGTAGTTTTTATTGAAATACTGCGCGCTGATTTCAATCGCTTCTCCAGAATTGTAGAAACTTTCATGATTGACGATCAGTGATTTTTTGGAATTATTGGAGGCCAAAAATTGTATTGTTTTATCGATAAAAACATCGAATTTGTCAAAAGACTGGTTTTCCATATGGCTCTGCAGTCGCCATTTCCAACTATTTTCACCCAAAAGAAAGGCAGTACGTTTCCCTTGATTTTCAACAAAAGCCATCAAAGGCATTTTGGTATCCAGGTTTCTTATTTTTGAATACAGCAAAACGGAAACTGCACCATTAGCTGATATTGTGCCATAGTTGTTTTCTAGCGGAGGGAAATTTTCAAAACCAATATTATCAAGGGCAAAGAGATTAAACTGTGGATTGAAGCCAGCCAAATAATCTTCTTTCTGACTACTAATTTTAAAATCCAAATTATTTTGCTGCTGGTTTAAAAAAGAAAAATCAGTATTCGTTCCGGTAATTACGAATGTATTAATACCTGCCGATTTGTTCTCTTCAAAAATCGATTTGAATTCAGCAGTTGGTTGGTATATAATTAATATATTAAAATCACGTAATGATTTTATTTCTTGCGGTTTAAACACAGTTACCTTACGTTGTGCATTCGACTCAATTGCTCGCTTGATAGCACCCAGATCAGGATGGTTTATAGCCGAAATGATGGCGACATTTGTCTTCTGGTCCATGACCTCGACTGCAAAGTTTTTGATGTTATTGTAAGTGTTCAACTCCTTTTCTTTGGAAGAGATTCGAGCTTTGAAAACTTGCGAACCCACTTTGTTTGCCGGCAGCAGCACATGAATTACCGCTGTTTTTTTGGACGGCGAAAAAGAAATAATTTCCTTGGTTAAAACTGAATTTCCTTGCGAAATGGTAAAATCGGCCGTTACGTTTTTGTCCCCTGAATACTGCAAAAACACTTCCACAGGAAATTTATTTTTGTAAAAAGCATATTTATTGACATTGAGCTGGTTTATTTTCAGGTCCAATACCTTAGTGGTGTCTCCGAGGACTATGGGAAAAACTTTATTAGAGGTATCAAAGCTATACACATAATCGTTCCCGGAAGTTTGATTCCCATCTGTGATGATGATCGTTGGGAATATTTTATTTCTATTGCTGTTCCTGAGATTTTTGGATATCAGATCCAAGTTGGTTTGTGTGCCCTTGAAATCAAATTTCTCAGACGGCTCAAATTCGCTGTCAAATCGATAGGACTGAACATCGTATTTCTCCTGCAATCTTCTATCACTGGCCAAAGCATTATACAATTCAATGGCCTTTTTATCCGCATTCAAAGCCGCAATCGAGCTTGAATTGTCGACCACGATGGACAAGGGAGGTTTGACTATTTCTTCTTCATTTTTGGTGATTATGGGATTAACCAGCAACAACAGTAGCCCGAAAACGGAAGCGAAACGCAAAAAAGCCAAAAACAAAATCAACTTCGACTTGTTTTTGGCTTTGTAATAATATTGAAAAAATGACAAACCGCCAGCGACTAATAATGAAAGTATTACCAATAGAACTGTGTTTGTGGTCATTCTTTTTTATTTAAATATACTATAAATTCCGAACTTTATTTCATTTAAAATCCTTCATTTATAATTTAAAAAATAATTTTAAGTAAGCATTCCTCCGCACACATTCAATACTTGTCCGGAAATATAGGAACTCATATCTGAAGCCAAGAAAAGGCAAGCGTTAGCGACATCTTCGGTTGTTCCACCGCGTTTTAACGGGATTCCGTCTCTCCATCCTTGAACCACATCGTCATTTAATTTTGCAGTCATTTCCGTTTCGATGAATCCTGGTGCGATAGCGTTACAACGAATGTTACGAGATCCCAACTCCAATGCCACCGATTTGGTAAAACCAATAACTCCGGCCTTAGACGCGGCATAATTCGTTTGGCCGGCATTTCCTTTCACTCCCACTACACTGCTCATGTTGATGATAGAGCC
>Ga0209519_10000031_pt1 | contig 59529 bp, 53 predicted proteins | sample Rifsed13ft1_FD_184005 | JGI IMG/M metagenome (GOLD analysis project Ga0209519, IMG submission 184005) | Soil microbial communities from Rifle, Colorado, USA - sediment 13ft 1 (version 2) | ecosystem: Environmental > Terrestrial > Deep subsurface > Rock core/Sediment | place: Rifle, Colorado...
AAGCGTTTCGCTTCGTCATAAACCCCTCTCGGTCCTATCGTGTTTACGTTTCCATAGTACTCTTCCGTTTGAGGATGCACCAGCGGGTCTCCATACACTTCTGAAGTTGACGCAATAAGAATTCTGGCATCTTTTACTCTTGCCAAACCCAAAAGATTATGTGTGCCTAAGGAACCCACTTTTAGCGTTTGTATAGGGATTTTCAGGTAATCGATAGGGCTTGCCGGTGAGGCAAAATGTAAGATGTAATCCAATTCGCCCGGTACGTGGACAAATTTGGTAATATCGTGATGATAAAATTCAAACTGCTCCAGTTTGAACAAATGTTCTATGTTCTTTAAATCTCCTGTAATGAGGTTATCCATCCCAATAACAAAGTATCCCTCCTTAATAAAACGATCGCATAAATGTGACCCCAAAAATCCCGCAGCTCCTGTAATCAGTATTCTTTTCATAATAAAACATTTAGAAATATGCCTGTATAAAAAATACAGAATGGAATAAAAAAACGGACCTCCGCTTTTATGACAAATTTAATTCTGTCAAAAATAACTTTATCATTAGGATTCCGAAAGGAATAAGTATTAAATTTTCAGTATTGTAAATCGATTTATCAAATCTACTCTTTACTATGCCATATTTGATGTTTTTTCTAACACAAATACATTGTTAAAATAGGCGTTTTTATCTACTGGTAATATAAAACTGAACAGGAGTCCAAAAAAATTGAAAAAAACGATAAAAGGAATAAAAAATACCTGCCTAAGATTCTTATTGCCGGGAAGTATGTTCTTGATGTAATTTAACTGAAATTGAAAAATGACTTCAATATAATTTCCTGTTTTAAAATTTTCAATAACTCTAAAACCATGTTTTTGATATAAAAATTGTAAGGCTGGAGTAGTATATCTGGCAAAATCATAAGGCATTTCATGTTCTTCCCATGTAAATGGAGTTGTTATTATTGCTCTACCCTTCTCTTTTAAAACTCGATTAAACTCTTGCAATAATTCATCAATATTAAAAACATGTTCCAAGACTTCTGTAGACAAGATAGAATCAAATCTTTCGTTTTCAAATGGAATCACTTTTCCATCATAAAATCGATCAATTTCATCACTATTTTGTTCTCTTCCTTCAATTTTATAATCAACGCCAATGTATTCGTTTGCATTGACAAATAAATTCTTGTACGGTTTTGTACCGCAACCAAAATCTAATAATGAGCCATTTAATTTAGTGGCATGATCCTTAATAACTGAAAATATCGACCTTCTGATCAGAAAATTATAGTTGATAAAAAAACCAAGTACTCCGGGATTAAATTTCTCTTTCTTTATTCTTTTTTTAATTATTTCTCTGAACATGAAATTGTTATAATTGATTGTAGCTTTTATAAATTGCTTCCAATTGTTTGATATTTGATTTAATTGAAAAATTTTTCGCAAAAACCTGCTGAGATTTTTTTGACATGGTTTCTAATAACTTATCGTCTCTAAGTAAAGCTAAAATTTTCTCCTTGAATTGAATCGGCTCTTCATTAACTAAAAAGCCGTTAGAGCCGTCTGTAATCAAATCCCTATTTCCATCACAATTTGTTACGATACAAGCCTTCGATAAAGCTAAACTTTCGATAATAGCGTATGGAAGACCTTCATATCGAGCTGTCGAAATATACAATTTAGATTGGTCAATAATATTAAAAACATCTTTTCTTTCAGTCCAGCTCAAAAGTGTCACCTCTTTCTCCATATCAAGTTCTTGAATAAGACTTTTTACTGAGTCTAACTGATCTGAAACAGGTCCTACTCCCATTACCACTAAATGAATTTTAACTTCTTTATTCACCTCATTCATTACCCTAACCATATGTTCAATGTTTTTTTGATAAGAAGGTCGGCCCACAGTACAGATATAATAATCAGGCCATGTTTTAGGGATAGATAAGGGCTCTATTTTTAATATTGGTTCAATACAGTTATTAAAAACAATGGTGTTTTGAGGATCAAACCCAACTTCTTCAATAGCCCGTTTTTTCTCAGAATTAGAGGTTGCTAACAGCAAACTACTTCTTTTTGCCAGCAGTTTTTCAATACCTAGAAAAACTCCTCTTTTTAATGTGTTTTGGGTACTCAAATAGGAGAAAGCATGAGGCGTATAAATTACTTTTATGCCTAATAATGGTCCTAAAACCCTTCCTATTATCCCTCCTTTGGCACTATGGCAATGTATTAAATCGGGTTTTTCCCTTTTTAAAACTTGGTAAGTTTGGTAGGTAGCTTTAAGATCATTGAGTACTGATATTTCTCTAAAAATCGAAATTTTATACTGCTTCACATTCTTTTTGTTTTTATCCAAAAAAGGCACAGCGGTATCTTTAGTGCCATGAATGACAATATTTTCAAATGAATCTGCATCAATGTTATTTAATAACAGTCTTACATAAACATCGACTCCTCCCAAGGAATGTAATAGATGGGCTATTTTGGTTTTTGCCATTTTTTGATGTAAAAAAATAATAACCGTTCTTTATTTGTTGCGGAATAAGTATTAAAAACTCAAATGTATCACAAATTTAATAATTACATCGTATTGCATTAAATTATGCCATTTGAATCTTTAAAAAAGACCATTCGATTTATGAAATATATTCAGTTTCTTTGATCAAAAAAATAGCGATATTTACCAAAATTTTAATTTTTACTATTTAAAATAAATTCAAATGAAAAAAAGGTTTTTGATTGCGACACTTGTTGCAATATTTTCATTCTCTTGCGGAAACAAGAACGAGGAAACACAGCAGCAAGATGCCATGCAAGAGGTTGCACCTACAACATCTACTGAAGTGAAAGTTGAAGTTACTGACTTTGACCGTTACGAAGGCAAAATTGTTTTAGGTACTAATGGTCAATGGTATTTAATAAAAGAGGGCGTTCGTTGGAGAACAAATTCAATCGCTGCAACTGATGATTACATTAAAACACTGCCTCCGGGAAAAGATTATGTAGTAAAAAATGTCCCTATCGAAACACTGCAACAATTCTCAGAAGTGGGAGAAATATACCCCCATTTAGAATTTAAAAAAGATGTCGTTCAAACCGCTAATTAAGCGGTTTTTTTTTGCTTCATCTAAAAACATTATAAAACCATTGGTTTGCTTTTTTGCTGCAGCCAGTAGCTCGCAAATATAGAAATCCATAATCCGCTAAAAACAATTCCATCAAAACGAAGCAGAAAATCATCTGTGAGGTTTGAGGTGAAAAACAAAAAAAAGAATGATATTATAACTGCGCTCTTAGCCTTAATTCCCAAATAAGCAATAAATCCAATATAAAACAAGGCAACAATGGGACCCAATATTCCAAATTTTAATAAAAAATCTAAGAATTGATTGTGCGTCGGAAACTCATATTCAGCCAGAAATACCTGATTCGTTTCTTTAAAATACTTTACTAATTCTGGCTTTCCATCTGAGGCTCCTACTCCAAAAGGAAGGTTCTTGAGTGACAGTTCCCAGGCCGATTTCCAGATGGATACTCTAGTAACAAAAGAGCTATAAACCGCTATTTCAGGATGATCGATCTCGTCTAATTTTCCTATTTTATCCATATTCGAAAAAATTTGAGTCGAATACTTCTCTTTCATATAGGGATTCTTCTGTATGAATAAAAATAAAACCGAAGCAATCAAAACTAGAGAAATTATGGTTCTTTTGAAGATTACTTTAGAACTGTAACTTTTTGAAATTTGGAAATAAACAACTATCAGAAAACCTATTAAAGTCGCTAATAAAGCCATTCTGGTATTCACATACAAAACGAAAAAAAACGAAAGAATGAAAACCAATAAATCTCTTGTTTTAGACCATTTACTGTAATTAATTTTGGAAGCATCAAACAAAAAATAAAGATTACAAAAAGCAACAAAAGCCAAGTGCATATTCAGCGCTGGTGCATGAATACCAATACTTTCAGAAAATACGTAACCCATTTCCCAAAGATCATTCCCATTGAGGTATTTGTAAAAATGTTCCGGATCCAAGACTATAAAACGCACAAAAAAGAAGGTCATAATAAGCGTTGTAGTTATGCAATACGCTTTCAAAATTTTAATAAACTGAATTCGCTGGTAATTCCCAATTATAAATATTGGAAAAAAGAGAAGTGAAACACTTTTCTCTAATGATTTTAAACCCATAGCGTAAGAGTCATTATTCCAAAAAAATAACATTTCCATCAAAAATGGAGCTGCCACCAACAAAATAATTGGCAGCTGACTTTTTGAAATTTTTGTTTTTTTTAAAAACTGCAAATTGAAAACTACAAAAACTATCAAAAAAACAGTACACAGTTTTCTGAAAATTAATGTAATAGCAATAAAAAACAATAATAAATTAAATATCTTGTCGAATGTCTTTTCTGAAATCTTCATAATACAATGCAAAATATATTAAAGGAAAAAGTCCTATTTTATGTCGGATAGAAGTGCCTAAATCTGGTTCAAATATACCTTGAACGATAAAAAAAGCAAATAAAATCAATAAGGTCCACAACTCAAATTGATATTGATTCCTGTTTTTTAAACATCTAGAAAACCGGACAAACAGAATATAAATTAGCAATAACTGCCACAATACAAAAACCAGTACCTGTGGTGATAAAATATGTTTGATTGCTTCAATTACTGGTACATTTACAGCCATAAAACCATAGACAATACCAAATGCCTCGCCGTACCATGTGTCTTGTGATATTGGCGATACTACTGCCGTATTTATATTCTTTTTATTTATATTCTCAACAACATAATTTTCTCTTGTTTGTTTCGAAATATACTCGCCTCTTATAACTCCGTGACTCAGTGATAAAAAAACGGCAATCAATATCCCATAAAAAATAATGGATACTGTTTTGTTTTCAAATTTGATAAACGACAGTAAATACATCCCAATTGCAAATATTGGCATCAATAGATAATAGGGCCTGAAAAACGAAAAACAAGCGATTAAAATAAGCGAAAACGCAATTTTAAATACCGCTTTTTTATTAGATTGAAATATAAAAGGAATAGTACAAAACATTAAAAACGTTATAAACTCCTTAGTGGGCATCGAAATATATATTCCTAAAAGCAACAGTCCGATATAGACCAAAATGTTTTTTACGTTTAGTTTATGAAAGTTATGCGGTGCCCCAATTTTATAAAGTATGTAGGTTACTATGGGAAATTGAATCAAGGCAATAAGAAAAAAAGAAAGATGCCGTAAACCTGTAAGTTTATAAAACATAATCGCAAACGGATAACTACCAAACCAACCTATTTCGCGCCCCTTATCAAACACAATTATTACAGTATCGTTAAAATACCTTTCCGGTAAAATATAAGGCGTCAAAAAGGCTACTAATAAATTGCAAAAAAACAACCCTATAAATACTACCTTATTTTTTTTAATTAGTGTTCGCATTTTTGCTGTTTAATAGGAAACCTTAATTTGTTTGTGAATAATTCGGTTAAAAATCGCTGCTGTTTTGCATCGCATTTTAATGAAATAGGACTACTACTTTATCTTTTTTATAAATAATTATTGCTGTAACTATATTCCAAAAAAGTAAACTCGAAACAAAAGCAATTGCTGCTCCAGTGAGGGAATACATAGGGATTAATATAATATTTAGAAGTAAATTAAGCAATACCGCAGAAATCAAGACCACTTGGAAAATGCTTTGCCTTCCCGTCATATTCAAATATATCGCTGAAACTCCAAAAAAAGAAGCTAATAATTGTCCAATCATTAATATCAAAAGCGCTTGTTTCCCTTCTATATAGTTTTCTCCAAAGAAATATAAAATATCTTCGGAAAACAAACAAACAACTAAAACGACAGCGAAAGTCAACATAACTATTATTCTGGCGCTTTCTTTCAATACCTTTACTAATTCTGTTTGATTCTTTTCAGTATAAAGTTGTGCGATTTTTAAAGAAACAGAAATATACACTGAGTTGTTAATCATGAACAAAACAGAAACCAACTTCATCACAATTGAATAATAAGCGACTGTTTCATCTCCCTTAAACTTTTTTAAAAACACTACGTCAAAGGTCATCATCAAGAAAATAGCTAAATTACTAATAGCCATAGGATATGATTTGTGCGCAATAAAAGAGTAGGTAAAAAGATCAGTGTCATTTGCTATTACTGAATCCTTTTTATGCTTTTCGAACAGTCTAAAAACAATAATGGTCGTTATAATCGAAAGTGCAATAAACCCAATCAAAAAAGTATCTACCAAATAGCTTTCCTCATGTATATAAAACAAGACGACAGCCCCAATAATCACAGAAATATATTTAAAGGTATTTCTAAACAATTCAGCAATATAAATTTTTTCTAATGCCCTAATTGTTTCTGTATTAAATAAAGTTATTGAATAGAAAAACAATGTAACAATAGCCTTAGCCATCAGTAAATAAGTGCCTTTTTGGTTAAAAAAAAAATTAATCCTATTTTGACCAATTATGAAAAATACAATCAATACCAGCATAGACAATCCAAAAATAAGCATGACAATTTTTTTATAAATCGCCTTTAATTTTTCCGTTTCATTGTTGCTTTTTAAAATGCCCGTAAAATACAATATGGATTGATCTGTGCCCAGAACGCAAATACTGCTTAGAACCAATAAAACCATTCTTATAAAGTCAAATTGACCAATGATTTTTGGGTCGTAATTATGGGTTAAAAACAATGAAAAACCAAAAAGAGTGATTACCCCAACGATTCTTAAAAACATAGTTGTAAAACTCTGTAAAACAATTGGATTTTTTTTTAATGTATTGAAACCCATATTGATTTTTTTCAAAATTTCAGGAAATTGTAAGTGTTGAGTTGATTAAATCTCTGTTTGATTCTGCCTCATTTTAAAACAGCATTAAAAGAAATTATATCAATTGTGCCTTTTTCATTTGACTTTTATAATAGGTCATGAATAAATGCATCAGAATAAATAAACACAAGAATAAAACGGGTAAAACAAATTTTAATTTCCCATTAACTGAGCTTGTGTCCTCTATATTTAATGTTGCACTGTTTTCTTTAATAATTTTATCCATGCCTATCAAATCAACCCTAAGAACTCCTTGTTGATAAATTAAAGCTTCTTTTGTCTTGATAACATCGTTTAGCTGCGTATTTTCATTGTAATAAACTAGTTTATCACTTTGTTGATTCCTATTTAGAGAGCTAGAAAATCCATTTAAAACAGCATCAATTTGCGAAATAATCGTATCGTTTTGACTCAGCTTTATTTGGGTATTCTTAAACTCTTCTACCTGAATTTTCTTAAAATAATCGGACTCATTCAAGAAATTCAAAATAGGCTGAATGGTTGATTCATCAGATGCTAATTCATCTGTTTTGACTATAATTTCATGATTTGTATAATTTTTGCTGGTCAAATTATCTTCAAGGATTTTATTAATATCTCCTGCTTCGGCCATTAATTTGATTAGCTCAAAGTTTTCACTTTTATTTTCGATGAATTTATATACGTCTGCTATGGGTTTGATCTTTATTCCTTTTAGTATTTCTGGATATTTTAAACCAACACCATTTTTTAAAAAAGCAATATCTCCTTCAATAATTTTAGATTCGATTAAATCAATTTTAGAATACAAATAATCCGTTGATTTAAAATTAGGCGCCACTATAATTTGATGATTGTACGATTTTTGGTTTATGTCCAAATAAAACCCCAAACCAAATCCAATTAATAACAAGACTGCAATCACAATCCCGTTTTTTATAAAAAACTGAATACATCTAAAAATTCCTGTATTTACTTTTTCAAAAAATCGGCCTACATTCTTGAAAACCTGAAACAAATCAATCTCCTGATTCTCTTGATTATGGGGTTCGTTTGTACTCATATTATAATTCTATTTTACGTTGAAAATTTGTTCCAATATTTTAATGGTAATCAGATAAGTAGGCTTTACCCCTGTTGTCCCAAGACCACCTGAAGCCAACGTACTTCCCGTTTCCAACGGATTGTCAGACGCATAATAAGCATATCTTACTTTTACATCTTGTGGTACACTTTTTCTAATTTTTGAAGCGGATTGAATGGCTTTTTGATAATAAGAACCTTCCATCTCCAGGCCTATCACTCCCCAAGTTGATTCATGGAAAAATTTCAATAAATCCCTGTTTTGCAGCGAAGTCCCCAATACGGTAACCATTGGCCCGGCAAAAACTGCAATATCATTGCCTTCAAACATATCCGCTGTTAATTCATTTTTGAAAAAATAATTGTCAGCCGTTCCTTCATTGATATGGGCATTTGGAATCATGATATCTCCTTTTCCACCTTCAAGAATACCCGCTTTCCCCATTATAGAAACGGATTCCACATTAAGCAAAGTATCTTTTTTGAACGGTTTCAACAATTCATCAATCGTTTCGTAAGCTTGTTCCCCAAAAGCATAATCCATTACGATTAACACCGGTTTTTTATCTCCTAATTTCGCTGTGGGAAATGAAGAGTGTGCCCAATTAATTTTGGCTGTGTCAAAAATCTGCACGTCAATATTGGTCCCGGAAGTATCCGGAATTGAAATCATACCGTGCTTCAAGGCCACCTCCTCCACTTTATTCCGAACTTCATTAGCGCCTGATTTACTTAATTCTTCATAAATAAAGAAATCAGATTTGTCTTTGAACTTCATTTTTAAAACGCTGGTGGCAAAAATAGAGTTCATAACGCTGTGCATATTGGCACTTATAACATGGATGGGGCGGTCTAAAAGATGCTTTTCCTTTAAAACCTCCTTGATGTTAGTGGCCCAAATTTCACCGTGAATATGATGTCCCAATCTTTCTCTTAAAATGGGACTAAAAGTGATGGTCCTTTTATTGCTGTCGATAATTTCTTCGATGGCCAATTTTCCTAGCCAGTAAATAACATGCAGAAAACGATCTGGCGCTGTCACTGAACCAAAGGCATCATAGATGTCCAATACTTCTTCAAAGGTTCTTCCCAGAATATTGGCCGTATGCGAGATTGCCTTCTCTTTTTCAACAAGCGATAATTTTTTATTTTGGGAGACCGCCAGTTGCAGTTTCATCCAATCACGTGAAACTTCACCTGCGTCGTCCAGTAAAACTCTATTTCTAATTTTATGTGATTCGATAAAAATAAAAGTCAAGTGCGTTAAAATATCATAAATATCCGAGCGACCACGCGTGATTTCCACGTTCATTTGCTCCTCATCTATACGATAACAATTTCTCCTTCTTTTTGGAGGAATAATTGCTTGGAAATGCGATTTGGAGTATCCTTCCGCAGAGGTAAGGTTAATGAATCGACATTCCTCAATTCCCAACGGAAGACGCTCGATTACGTACAAAAGACCGTTTAATTCCACTTTCTCTTCGGCTATATTTCCATATATTTCAGGACGCAATGCCAATAAGGCTTCGCGTAATGTGTCGCCGGATATTCCCATTGGTTTATAGAATCCCCTGTTGAATAGGTGGCGCATGGTGATGTACATTTTCTCTATCGCAGCCGATGATTCCTGCGCTCTTGAACGAGATATATTTTTAGTTTCTTTCATTTTTCATTAATATTGATACCCAAATGTAATCCTTTTATACTTTGCTTAATGAATCTACAATGTTTCTATTATCAGAAAGTCGTGGGATCTTATTTTGTCCCCCAAGTTTCCCTATAGATTTCATATAGTCTTGAAAACCGTTTTTACTCACTTTTGTGATAACCACCTTTCGCAAGATGTTTCCAACGATCAGATCGTCATAGTATATGTTTTGTTTTCGCATCGCATCATCTATCGCTTCCGCGAAAGCTTCAAGGTCATTCGGTTCATTTTCAAATTCAATAAACCATTCGTGATAAGGCAATCCGCTGGCAGGTGTTATTTGTGGGGCAACTGTAAACTCATTCACTCGAGCAAACGTTCCTTCCACTGCTTCCTGTAAAGCACTTTCAACCTCCTTAGCAATAACATGCTCTCCAAATGCAGAGATAAAATGTTTGATTCGTCCCGAAACGATAATTCGATACGGTTTCAATGAAGTAAACTGTACTGTATCTCCAATATTATATCCCCAAAGTCCCGCGTTAGTCGAAATTATCAAAACATAATTGACTCCTAATTCGACTTCTCCAATGGTATAACGTCTTGGCTTATCAGAATAAAATTCGTCACTTTTAACAAATTCATAAAAAATTCCCGCATTCAACAACAGTAGCATTCCCTTTTCCTTTTGGGAATCCTGGTAGGCGAAAAAACCTTCTGAAGCCGGAAACAATTCAATCGAATCTACTTTTCTGCCTATCAAGTTTTCAAATTTGGCTCTATATGGCTCATAATTGACACCCCCATAAATAAATAGATTAAAGTTCTTGAAGATTTCTCCTATGCTCTTTCCTCCTTTTTGCTGCAATTTTTCAAAGTACATTTGTACCCATGAAGGTATCCCTGAAATCACCGTCATATTTTTATTGATGGTTTCATCAACGATAGCGTCAATTTTAGTTTCCCAATCTTCGATGCAGTTAGTTTCCCAAGAAGGCATTCGGTTTTTCTGCAAATATTTCGGGATAAAGTGGGCTACAATTCCTGATAGCCTGCCAAATTTTATGCCGTGCTTTACCTCCAAAATCGGGCTTCCTTGCAAAAAAATCATTTTGCCATCGACAAAATCAGCTTTTCCCGTTTCATGTATATAATGCAGGATTGCATTTCGCGCGGCCTCAATATGATACGGCATGGATTCTTTGGTAAGCGGAATGTATTTTGCCCCAGAAGTGGTTCCCGAAGTTTTGGCAAAATAAAGCGGTTTCCCTTTCCAGAGAATGTTTTCTTCGCCATTGACCACCTTTTCAACGTAGTTTTTTAGATCTTCATAATCCCGAATCGGGACATTTTTGGCAAAATCCTCGAATGTTTTAATGTCACCAAAATTATGGTCCATCCCAAATTGGGTCTGTTTCGCGTCTTTTATCAGGTTTTTAAAAACAGCCTGTTGGCTCGCCACAGGATTCGTTGCCCAAGCCTGAGTTTTTTTATATATTTTTTGTGCAAATAATTTTGCTGCAATTGATTTTACTGACATTTTTATACTACTGATTTTTTAGATTTTTCCCGCTAAGAGTAAGAAACGACTTTATTGTCATTTAACGCTTACTTCTTCTTTTTGGGATTGGTAGGTAGCGATTTCTTTTCCTCTTTATCCACTTGATCTCTCAGTTTCAATTCCTCATCCGTGGCCGATAATTTTACTTTAGGCATCGACTCTTCGCCGGAAGCCAATATGGAATCCTTATTGAATTTTGCATATTCCAGCTCGCCATTAAGTACTTTTTGAATTGATTGTATATAGGCTTCATTTTTCTTTAATGCTATGGTCAAGGAATCCGATTTTAAGGCTAATTCCGTAGCATCCCTTTTTAATTTAGAGGAGGAATAACCCGGAATAAACTCGCGCAAAGGTGTAAAGGCAATGATAAAAGTGGTAATTGAAATCAAAAAAATAGCGCCGATGGAAGCCACTATAAAAACATTCATAAGGTTCAATTTCATTGAGAAAATTTCTTCAAAAGTATCCTCATTCAAAATCACCAAACGGTTTTTTACGAATAATTTATTGTGGAGTTTTTTCCTTTTTAACCTCTTTTTTGACATACATTCTCTTTATGTTACAAATATAATAATTAATGTCAATAAAGCACTTTGACTGCATACTTTGGTCATGATCCTAATGATAAATCCACTTTATTATATTTTTAACGCTATTGAAATTAAATAATTGGACTAAATTGAATCCATATTAAGTTATTCTATTTACCTTTGTCACAAGATTCATTACAAATTTGCTTCGGCATAAATTATTCAATCATGGGAAGATTTGGTGTTACAGAAATCCTAGTTATATTAGCAGTTGTTTTATTACTTTTTGGAGGCAAAAAAATTCCAGAATTAATGAAAGGATTAGGAAGCGGGATTAAAGAATTTAAAAATGCCGCTAAAGAAGAGCCTTCAACTGATAAAAAAGAAGATAGCGAAAACGAAAAAAAATAAAAAAAGTCCCGAAATTTCGGGACTTTTTTTATGGTTTAAATTATCATCGTCAACTGAATTCGTTTTCTGTCCTCATCCACTTCGGTCACTTTTACCTGAACGTGCTGGTGTAATTTCACAACCTCGTTTACATCGCTCACGAAACCCGCCTTGAGTTGCGATATGTGAACCAGCCCACTTTCTTTCACGCCAATATCCACAAAACAACCAAAATTGGTTATGTTATTCACGATTCCAGGCAATATCATACCTGATTTCACGTCTTTTATTGTTTTTACATTGGGATCAAACTCAAATACTTTAGCTGATTTTCTAGGATCGAGTCCTGGTTTTTCTAATTCTTTGATAATGTCTTTTAACCCTAATAGGCCAATCTCTGATGTGACGTAGTTTTCTGGTTTTATTAAGGCTGTTTTCTCTTTGTTTGCAATCAAATCATTCACGGTCAGTTTCAAATCTTTGGCCATTTTTTCCACAACAGCATAGGCTTCTGGATGTACGGCCGAGTTATCCAATGGGTTTTTCGCGTTTGAGATTCGGATAAAAGCGACCCCTTGCTGATAGGCTTTTTCCCCTAATCGAGGCACTTTTTTAAGCTGTTTCCTGTTTTCAAAAGGACCGTTTTCCGATCGGTAATTGACAATGTTTTCCGCTAGCTTCTCCCCTATTCCACTCACATAACTCAACAAATGCTTGCTCGCCGTGTTGACGTTTATCCCAACGGAGTTTACACAACGAACCACCGTATTGTCCAATTCCTCTTTCAGTTTGCTTTGATCCACATCATGTTGGTATTGGCCTACCCCAATGGCTTTCGGGTCAATTTTCACCAATTCGGCCAACGGGTCACTCAAACGTCTACCGATAGATACTGATCCACGAACGGTAACGTCATAATCAGGAAACTCTTCTCTTGCAATTTTGGATGCTGAATAAACGGAGGCTCCTGCCTCTGAAACGATAAATACCTGAATGGGTTTGTCAAATGCAATTTTCTTGATAAAAAATTCCGTTTCGCGTGAAGCGGTGCCGTTTCCTATCGAAATGGCATCAATTTTATACGAATTTACCATCGAACGGATTTTTTTCATCGCCATCGTCTCCTCCTTTTGGGGAGCGTGCGGATAAATGGTTTCGTTGTACAACAAATCGCCTTTTTCGTCAAGACAAACTATTTTACATCCGCTCCTAAACCCGGGGTCTATGGCCAATATTCGTTTTTCTCCCAAAGGCGGCGCCAGCAACAATTGCCCTAAATTACTGGCAAAAACCTGAATCGAGTTCGCATCGGCCTTGGCTTTGGCTTCCTGCAAGGCTTCATTTGAAATCGCTGGATTCAGCAATCGTTTGTAACTGTCTTCAATGGCCAGTTGTATGTGCGGCGTCGTTTTATTTTGGATTTTTAGGACTATTGCGTCAATGATATCATAAGCCTCATTTATATCAACTTCGACTTTAAACTTAATGAAACCTTCATTTTCGGCACGAAGCATCGCCAGTAAACGATGCGATGGCGTCTTTGTCAACGGCTCCGACCAATCGAAATATTGGCTGAATTTTTGCGCGCCCTCATCGTCTTTCTTCGTTTTTACTACTTTGGTGCTAATGGTAGCTTTTCGTTCGTACAGTCGTCGGAGTTGCTTGCGCACATAAATATTTTCATTAATCCATTCGGCTATAATGTCTCTGGCGCCTTGTAATGCCGCTTCTTCATTGATGACATTTTCATTCAAATATTGAGTGGAGATAAATTCGACGTCATCATTATTTTGCGTCATCATTATTTTGGCTAATGGTTCCAATCCTTTCTCACGAGCCATATCGGCTTTTGTTTTTTTCTTCTTTTTGTAGGGCAAATAAAAATCTTCGAGTTCCTGCAAATCAAAACTTTGCTGTATTTTTTTCTCCAATTCGGGCTTCAGCGCATTTTGTTCGTCAATAGATTTTAAAATCGCTTCTTTGCGTTTTAAAATTGCTTCGTACTCCTTTTGAAGCTTCGCAATATTTTCAATTTGCACTTCATCAAGGTTTCCCGTCGTGTCTTTTCGGTATCGGGAAATAAACGGAATCGTGCAGTCTTCCTGTAAAAGTTGCACCGTTTTTTGAATATTAATTGCTGCAGTCGCAACTGTTTTTGAGATGAATTGTATGTTGGTCATTTTAATTTTTTTCGAACAGCTAAAATAATATCTTTGAAACTTAAATTAAGTTAAATGAATGTTTTATTATATTGTTTTTTGGGTCTAAACTGCCTTGCTTTTTTAGTTACCGCATATGACAAGCGTCTGGCTATAAAAAACAGAAGAAGGATTTCCGAAAAAACACTTCTGAGCTTCGTTGCCTTCGGAGGGACCATAGGTGCTGCCTTAGCGATGGTGATTTTTAGACACAAAACTTCCAAAAAATCGTATCTATTGAAGTTTACAGGAATTGTAGTATTGCAAATGTTGCTTTCTTTCACCGCCTATTCGATTAAACTGTAAAAAATAAAAAAAGCCAGATTTAAAAAAAAATTTGGCTAATTTGTAATAGATAGGGGATTTCCGCAAAAAAATTTAGGAAAAAATCCTTTTTTAACAAGAAATTTTATCCACCCTGTTTTGATGTCTTCCGCCTTCAAATTCAGTATTCAAAAAAGTCTCCACCATTTCCACTGCTTGCCCAATGGAAGTGAAACGGGCAGGGATGCTTATTATGTTGGCATTATTGTGTTGACGAGCCAAAGCCGCAACCTCCTTCGTCCAACATAAAGCTGCACGCACTTTTGGGTGTTTGTTTACGGTCATGGCAATCCCATTGCCACTTCCACAGATTACAATTCCAAAATCTGCCTTACCTACAGTGATATCATTTGCAACGGGATGTCCAAAATCAGGGTAATCTACGCTATCATTTGAATCAGTTCCGTAATTGGTTACTTCATGACCGTTTGCTTTAAGCATTTCAACTATGCAACGCTTGTACTCTGGTCCAGCGTGATCGTTTCCTATTGAGATTTTCATTATATTTTTTGTTAAGTTGTGTTTTGCAAATTTACCAAAAGAATATTGGATTTGATAAACGATAGATTTGTTTATTTTTAAAATTATCAAGCTTCTGGATACAGCTGTAAATACATGCAGTATAACTATCAGATTTACATCCCTTTATGGAGTTATAAACAATTTCCGTAAACATATAAAATATTGGTAATCAATGAATAGTATGAATTTAAAATGTTAAAATATTGCATTGTTAATAGCGAAATGCAATTGCTTGATATTCAGTTAACTTTAAATTAACATTGATTGTTGATAACTTCGGATAGAATATTAGAAGTATTTTCTGGTTGTATAGAAAAAATAAGTAATCCAAAACCCACTTTTAAAATCCTAATTTAGTTAGCTTAATTTTTAGAATAGTTATCAATACTTAAAACTGCTTTATCAACAAAAAAAATAAAAATACTTATTTACAAATAATATAGTTTTTACTTTATTAACCATTGTTAATGAAAACATAAAAACTCTTTAAAACTAGATATTTAACTACATATAACGTTGTTGATAACTCCCGATAACAACCTAAAACTTCATTTCAATGCTTTTCAGAATAATTTTATAGCAACTATTAACAAGCTATAATACCCATTAATAAATAATTTAAATTTAATTTTTCTTTTTGTTGTATTATATATGTGTTGACAACTTTCAAAAAAATTAAACTATTTTTAAATTGTTGTCGTATCGCATTTCTTGCAGAATTGCTTTGACGATCACAAAATCGTTTGGGTGAATTTTAAGTTTAATACCTCCAAGTGCAGTTGCATACATGGGAACTATAGAGGACATCAATTCATTCTCGAAATAATACTGAATTCCTTCTTGATCCAATCGGTGTTTGAGAATTTCAATTTCATGGATGTAGTCAAAAACTGCGATGGTGATAAATGATTCCATAATTTTATTCTTTTCATAAAGATACAACTATCTGACGAAAGTTATATTTTCTTTAAAACTTGGCCCTATTTTCTTATAACTGTTAAGTATTTTGTAATTTTCGACTTTTAAGAACAGATTTATGAGCAAAAGATTAAGAAAGCCGGTAAAAAAAGAGAAAGATTTCTCTGAACAAATTATAAAAATATTATCGCAAAGTGCGAATAAGGCATTCAATTATAAACAAATAGGAGCAAAGCTAGAATTAGACGATACCCAGAGTAGAAATCAAATAATCAAGGATTTGAAGATACTAGCCTCCCAAGATAAAATTATTGAATCCGAACCGGGGAAATATTTGATCAAAGCGGAGAGCAAAGAGTACTACGAAGGGAAGATTGACATGACAGGCCGTAAAACGGCTTATTTTGTTTGTGCTGAGCTGGAAGAGGATGTGTTTATTCCGACCAATAATTTGAACCATGCACTCGATAAGGATATCGTTAAAGTGTATGTTTATAACCGAAGAAAAGGAAAAAGACCTGAAGGTGAGGTTATTGAAGTTTTAGAACGAAATAAAACGGATTTTGTCGGTGTGATTGATATTCAAAAGAACTTTTCTTTTGTGTCCACAGCAAATCCAAAAATGTATACCGATATTTTTATTCCAAAAGATAAAATAGGGGAAGCGGAACAAGGCGATGTGGTATTGGTCCATATTGAAGATTGGCCTTCTAGAGCCGATAGTCCATTTGGAAAGGTTATAAAAGTGTTAGGGAAGCCTGGAGAACACGATACCGAGATTCACGCTATTTTAGCCGAATACGGTTTGCCGTCCGAGTTTCCTATAGAAGTGGAAACCTATGCCCAAAAAATTGACACTTCGATTGAAGCAAGCGAAATTGCCAAACGTAGAGACATGAGGGATACGTTGACTTTTACGATTGACCCTAAAGATGCCAAAGATTTTGATGATGCTTTATCATTCAAAAAATTAGAGAATGGCAATTACGAAATAGGAATTCACATTGCCGATGTTTCCTACTATCTGGAAGAAGGTACAATACTAGATGACGAGGCGTATCAAAGAGCCACATCTGTTTACTTGGTGGATAGGGTAGTACCGATGCTGCCTGAAGTTTTATCCAATTTCGCATGTTCATTGCGTCCAAATGAAGAAAAATATACTTTTTCCGCTATTTTTGAAATAGATGACAAATGCAAAGTGGTTAATGAATGGTTTGGAAGAACGGTTATTTATTCAGATCAACGTTTTTCTTACGAGGAAGCGCAATATATCATAGAAACGAAAGATGATACCATTCCGGAGGAAATTTCAATAACAGGCAGCTCTTACGGGGTTTCAGCCGAAGTTGTCGAGGCTACATTAAAAATGGACGAATTGGCCAAGATCTTCAGAAGAAAAAGGATGAATGAGGGGGCCATTTCTTTTGATAAAGTGGAAGTTAAATTCAATTTAAACCAAGAAGGGGAACCGGAAGGAGTTTATTTTAAAATATCCAAGGATGCCAATCATTTGATCGAGGAGTTCATGCTTTTGGCTAATAAGAAAGTGGCTGAATATATTGGAAAACAAAAGAAAACATTCATTTACAGGATTCATGATGAGCCAAATGAAGACAAATTAATTGCATTACAGACCGTTATTGCAAAATTTGGTTACAAGGTGGATTTCAGAAACAAAGGTGATATTTCAAAATCCTTGAATAATTTATTAAGTGAAGTCGTGGGTAAAAAAGAGCAGAATTTGGTTGATACCCTGACGATAAGAACGATGAGTAAAGCCAAATATTCTACGGACAACATAGGTCACTACGGATTAGCTTTTGATTATTATTCGCATTTTACGTCTCCAATTCGTCGTTATCCTGACGTTATGGTACATCGATTATTACAGCATTATCTTGACGGTGGAAAATCGGTTGATGAAGAAATCTACGAAGCAAAATGCTTGCACTCCTCAACAATGGAAGGTTTAGCTACAAATGCCGAAAGGGATTCCATCAAATACATGCAGGTAAAATACATGCAGGATCATAAGGATCAAGAGTTTTTAGGAGTAATTTCAGGTGTTACCGAATGGGGAATATATGTTGAAATTATTGAAAACAAATGCGAAGGAATGGTTCGTATTAGGGATATAAAAGATGATTATTACACATTCGATGAAAAGCAATATGCATTGGTTGGAGCAACTTCCAATCAGTTATTGCAATTAGGGGACGAAATCTTCGTTAAGGTTAAAAATGCCGATTTAGTAAAAAAACAATTGGATTTTAATTTTATAAGAAGAATAGAAGAACCTGTAAAATAGAAAATGATGAAAAAAGTATTGATTGTAGTATTTGCTTTAGTTGCCCAAGTGACATTTGCCCAAGTGACCAAAAATTTAGGCGATTTTAATACATTAAAAGTTTTTGACAAACTTAACGTAAAGCTAATCCCGGCTTCCGAAAATAAAGCAGTTATTACCGGAAACAGGGAAAATGAAGTAGAATTTGTAAACATAAATGGCGAATTAAAATTAAGAATGCCTTTTCCAAAATTGTTGTCGGGAGATGATATTTCGGTCAAATTGTATTTCAAAAATATAGATGGCATATCAGCCAGTGAAGGATCTTATGTTTCAAGCGAATCTATTTTCAAGCAAACCATTATGGATTTGAATGCCAGGGAAGGAGCGGAGATTAATCTAAAATTAGAGGCGCAGAAAGTAAACGTAAAAGCAGTTAGCGGTGGAATTATAGAATTATCCGGGGAAGCGGTTAATCAAGATGTGACGATTATGTCAGGTGGAGTTTTGAAGTCAAGAGAATTGAACACTTCTCAAACCTCAATAGAGGTTTCTGCGGGAGGAAATGCTGAAATCAATGCCAGTGCATTGGTCGACGCAAAAGTTAAAGCTGGGGGCTCCATTTACATTTATGGAAAACCTAGGCAGATCAATAAAGAAACCCTCTTAGGCGGAAAAATTATAGAGAAGGAATAATCTATTTGTATTTTTGTTCAAAACAAATTTTAATTTTTAATGATAAACGATATCTTATCCGGTATTCCTTGGGGAATATTCTTGAGTTTTATGATCGGCCCCGTTTTTTTTATTCTGCTTGAAACCAGTATTATAAAGGGATTTAGAGCGGCAATAGTTTTTGATTTGGGTGTTATTCTCGGAGATATCGTTTTTATTGCCATTGCTTATTTAGGGAGTTATAGATTGATTCAAAGTTTGAAAGACAAACCGGCCCTTTTTATTTTTGGTGGAATATTGATGTTAGTTTATGGAATAATTTCTTTTATAAGTTTAAGAAAAGAAAAAGGGATAAACACCAAAGAAATAGACAACGAAATTATCCGGAAGAACTATTTCAGTCTTTTTATCAAAGGGTTTTTCTTGAATATTATTAACATAGGAGTTTTAGGTTTTTGGTTGGCGATCATCATTTCAATCGGCCCAAAAATGAATATGGAATCCTCTAGAATGTTTACTTTTTTCAGCACGGTTATCTTAACTTATCTGCTTGTTGATTGCATCAAAATTTTATTGGCCAAACAGCTGAAGTCAAAAATGACACCCACTAACATTCTTAAAATCAAAAAAGGGATCAGTGTTGTTCTTATGATTTTCGGTACGGTTTTAATTACGCAAGGTTGGTTTCCAAAAGAGAAGGAAATGGTCAAAAAAGCATTTCAGAAAATAGAAAAACAAGATTAGATTTATTTTGTAAATAAATTAAAAACCGCTCAATTGAGCGGTTTTTTTGTTTTGAAATTCACCGGTAGGTATTAAAAAAAATTAGGTTTTTCTAAATAAAATAATAAAGCTACAAATATTTTAGGGGTTTAGAAGGGATTTGTACTTTACTTTTACTTAAATATTACTATAGAAAGAGAAAGAGAGAGAGAGAGAGAGAGAGAGAGAGCAGTGAATTTTCGGGTTTCGTTCGGATTCAGACCTAAGTTTTACCTAAGTTTTCTTAAAAATCAGGCATAAATAGAAGTAGATTTTTATCTGTTTTGTTCGTATTCGAAACTATATTTTATTTAATTTTTCTTGAAAATTAGGCATAAAAAAACCTTCAAATTTCTTTGAGTTTTATTCGTTTCGTCTGGATTCGGACCTATTTTTTACTCAATTTATCGTAAAAATTTGAGTAATAAAAAAAGTATTTTTCTTTAAAGGTTTTGGTATTACAGTCTAGATTTGAATAATTTTTCTAAAAAATTGCATATAAAAAAAGAGATACATTTCTGTAAAGGTTTTAGGTATTATCGTCTGGATTCGAACCTATATTTTCTTAAAAATTAGACTTAAAATTAACCTTCAAATTTCTTTGAGTTTTATTCGTTTCGTCCGGATTCGAACCTATGTTTTACTTAATTTTTCTTAAAAATTAGACATAAAAAAAACCTCCAAATTTCTTTGAAGGTTTTAGAGGCATCGTCCGGATTCGAACCGGAGTAGGAGCTTTTGCAGAGCCCAGCCTAGCCACTCGGCCACGACGCCATTGTTGAATGGATGGCAAAAGTACTTAAAAAGTTTAGAGATTAAAAGTTTAATTTTAGAAACTTTCAAAAAAAGATTATCGCTTGCTAAACAAATCCATTTGTTTAGCTTCTATATTCTTCCAATTCTACTGTAACCGCTTCTACATCACCGCCAATTGGAGGATTCAGCTTAGAAACACCCAAAAGTATTCTGGAAACCTCAGGAATTTCGCTAAATACTCTGGTGATTATTCTTTGTGCCACATGTTCCAATAAATGAGAACGAATCTCCATTTCTTCGACGACAATGGAATTCAACAGTACATAATCTACTGTGTCCTCTAAATTATCCGACAGACAAGATTTTCTCAAATCGGTCTTTATTTCCAGATCGACTGAATAATCAGAGCCGATTTTTCCTTCCTCTATCAGACAACCGTGGTATGAATAAGTGCGGATATTTTTTAATTTTATAGTTCCCATTTAAGTGTATTTGTTAATTTAGTTATTCGTTTAATCGATAAAAGTACAAATAATTTCTTTTTTGATTACCAATACCAAATAAACAACTTGCCGATTAATCGTTTGCACGACATTTTTGGTAACTTTGCTTTTTTAATACAACAACATGTCTACAGAAGAAAAATCACTGCATTTTATAGAACAAATAATAGAAGAAAATTTAGCCGGCGGTTTTCCACAGGATAAATTGCGCTTTCGTTTTCCGCCGGAGCCTAATGGTTATTTGCACATTGGCCATGCCAAATCGATCTGTTTGAATTTTGGTTTGGGGTTAAAGTACAATGCGCCAGTCAACTTGCGTTTTGACGACACTAATCCGGCGAAAGAGGAGCAGGAATATGTAGATGCAATCAAAGAAGATTTGCTGTGGTTGGGTTTTAATTGGTCGGAAGAATTGTATTCTTCCGATTATTTTCAGCAACTCTACGATTGGGCTGTTGCCATGATTGAAAACGGGAAAGCATACGTAGATAGCCAATCTTCTGAAGACATGGCCGCTCAAAAAGGGACTCCAACTCAATCTGGTGTTGACGGTCCTTACAGAAACCGTTCTATCGAGGAAAATATGACCTTGTTTGAAGGTATGAAAAATGGTGATTTCCCCGAAGGGAGTCACGTTTTACGTGCCAAAATCGATATGAAGTCAACTAATATGTTGATGCGCGATCCTTTAATGTACCGAATTTTGCACCGTCATCATCATAGGACCGGAAACGATTGGAATATCTATCCGATGTACGATTATGCCCATGGTGAAAGCGATTATATAGAACAAATTTCGCATTCGATATGTACGCTTGAATTTGTGATGCACCGCGAGTTATACAACTGGTTTTTGGATCAAATTTATGATGAAAAAATGGTAAGGCCTCATCAATATGAATTTGCACGTTTAAATCTGAATTACACTGTAATGAGCAAGCGAAAACTGCTGCAATTGGTTCAAGAAAATATTGTTAACGGGTGGGATGATCCGAGGATGCCGACCATTTCGGGTTTGAGACGACGTGGATACACCGCAAATTCTATTCGAAAATTTTGTGACATCATCGGGGTAGCCAAGCGTGAAAACGTGATCGATGTTTCCCTTTTGGAGTTTTGCTTACGAGAAGATTTAAATAAGACAGCACCCAGAGTAATGGCTGTTTTAGACCCTGTTAAAGTTATTATTACCAATTATCCGGAGGGAAAAGAAGAATGGCTGGAAGCCGAAAACAACCAGGAAGACGAGAGTGCCGGGTTTAGACAAGTTCCTTTCTCAGGTGAATTATACATAGAAAGAGACGATTTCTTGGAAGTAGCGCCTCCGAAATTTTTTAGATTGAGTATAGGTAATGAGGTTCGACTTAAAAACGGATATATCATCAAGGGCGAAAGCGTAGTAAAGGACGCCGATGGAACCATTACGGAAATTCATGTTACTTATGATGAAGACAGCCGAAGCGGTAGTGGGAGCGAAGCTTCTCAAAGAAAAGTAGCAGGTACCTTGCACTGGATTTCTATCAAACATGCTGTCGAGGCGGAAGTGCGTCTTTATGATCGTCTGTTCACGGATGAAGCGCCGGACAGCCACAAAGAGAAAAATTTCCTTGAATTTATCAATTCGAGTTCTCTTGAAATCGTAAAAGGATTTGTAGAACCTAGTTTGGTAACGGCATGTGCTGGGGACAAATTCCAATTTCAGCGCCTTGGTTATTTTAATGTTGATAAAGATAGTAAAGAAGGCCAATTAGTCTTCAATAAAACAGTGGGCTTGAAAGATGCCTGGGAAGAGAAAGGCAAAAAAGAGGCTAATTTATTGATGAATACCCAAAAAGAGATCAACAAATATGTTAAAGAAAAGGACATAACAAACGCTAATCTATTACTGGAAAATATAGTTGACAATATAAAAAGTATTGACAATTACAGTTTGATAAATCAAACGGTTGTCAAAAATGTCAAAAATGACAACAATTCGCTGTTGTTTGCAAATTTAATTTTGGCAAATTCTGACAAAGTTAAGACTAAGAACATTGAACTTGAAGCGTTGACGAAACTTTATTCGATGTCGTTGAAAAGTCAATTGGCTCCAGTTCGGATTTTGGCAATTGAGAACCTTAAAAAGGATAGCAGTAATTTTGGGAATTTTACGATCGAGCTTACAGAATTAAAAAACACAGAAAAGAATGAAGATGTTCTAGACCTATTAAACGATTTGAACATTTAATAGTTTCATTTCGAAGCATAGATTTCTTCAATATTTAAAACGCCTTTATAAGGCGTTTTTTTATTATTGTAATATTCTATCGTTTTCCCACTTCACATAAGATTTAGTAATTAAAAACGGCGATTATGAGGCCGTTTTAAAACGCTTTTGCTTTTTTTTAGTCGTATTGCACAGTGCTTGGTTTTTATGTCCGCAATTGGCTTTATTTTAAGTTTCAATCCTGTCAGAACCGACTTTAACGGCTTATTAACAAGACCGTGTTGATAATTATCGTATTTTTAAAATATTATTCACTAAAATCAAATATCATGTCAAATAATGCAGGAAATACATTAATAGCTCTAATTGGCGGAATGGCTGTAGGTGCTGGAATAGGAATTTTGTTCGCGCCGGACAAAGGAGAAAAAACCAGAGAAAAATTAAAAGACGGTTATAAGGTAACTAAAAAAGATTTGAAATATAAATATGATGGTCTAACAACCGAAATGAAACAGAAACTATCAACTGCCAAGATGGATTTAGAAGGAACGTATAAAGATATTCTTTCCGATATGAGCCATAAAACAGATGACGTGATTTCTTTCCTTGAAATAAAATTGGCCGAATTAAAAGAACAAAATGCCAAGCTTCAAAAATAAAAAGAATAAAATTTAAAAAATCAAAATATGGCTTTTGAAGAATTAAAAGAAAATTCGGAGAACATTCAAGAACATGTCACCAAGTACATAGAAAATAATCTGGAGTATTATAAATTACGTAGTTTCAAGATGGCGATGAAGTCCACTACGGCATTTTTAAAATTTTCATTAATTTTATTGGGTATCTCTATGGTTTTAATCTTTTGTTCATTTGCTCTGGCTTTTGCCATTGGAAATTATCTGGAGAGTTATCCTTTTGGGTTTTTAATAGTTGGGGGGATTTATTTTTTCTTTACCATGCTGTTATTTTTGATCAAAGATAAGTTGGTTGAAAAACCACTTTTAGAGAAATTTTCGGAAATATTTTTCAACGACTAAACTATGAGAACAAAAAAATATTCGTCATATGCGCAGATTGATAGAGAACTAGAAATCTTAAAAATTGAAAAGGAAATAAGTCTTCAAAAACTGCATTTAGAAATACAAGATATTAAAGAGAATTTAGAACCAAAAAACATTGTAAAAAACACTGTAAAGGGCATCGTAGGATCTTGGAGTCCTAGTCTTCCAGGACCTTATGGAAGGATTATAAGTTTAGCGATACCATTTGTCACAAAATGGATATTTAAAAAAAGAGGCCGTTAAGCCTCTTTTTTTTGTTGTTATATTTCTTCTTCGGTTTCTTCTTCCTTAGAAGGTTCAATTTCTTTTATTTCTTTCTTAGCTTGTTTCCTATTCGTTTTTTTCATCATTTCGCCCACTTGGTTGGATGCACTGAAAGAAGCTACCATATTATTCAGCATTTCGCTTCCTGCCTGTGGTGAATTGGGCAATAAAATTAAATTTGAATTGGTGTCTGCGCCGATGGCCTGTAGCGTGTCATAATGTTGTGTGACTACAATAAGGGCAGAGGCTTCCTGTGAATTAATTCCAACCCTGTTCAATACATCCACACTTTCGACTAATCCTCTTGCAATCTCTCTTCTTTGGTCCGCAATACCCTGTCCTTGTAAGCGTTTGCTTTCCGCTTCCGCTTTGGCCTTGGCCACGATTCTAATTCTTGATGCTTCAGCTTCAAATTCAGCTACCGTTTTCTCCCTGTCGGCTGCATTGATTCTGTTCATGGCATTTTTGACCTGTATGTCCGGATCAATATCGGTAACTAAAGTATTGATGATTGTGTAGCCATAAGTTGTCATGGCTTCATTCAATTCCCGTTTTACTGCTATGGCGATATCATCTTTTCTTTCGAAAACATCATCCAGTTTCAACTTGGGAACTTCGGCACGTACCACGTCAAAGACGTAAGAGGTAATTTGATCATGTGCGTATTCCAGTTTATAAAAGGCATCATAAACAGTGTCTTTGACAACCATAAACTGTACCGACACTTTAAGTTTCACGAATACATTGTCTTTTGTTTTGGTTTCGATAATAACGTCCAACTGTTGAATTTTTAAATTGACACGACCCGCGATTCTATCAATTAAAGGGATTTTTAAGTGTAAGCCGGATTGTCTTACGCTGTGAAACTTGCCAAATCGTTCAATGATTACAGAGGATTGCTGTCTAACGGTAAAAAAAGAGGACAGTAAGATAAAAAATCCAAACACAAGGATAATAAGTAATGCGATGTTCATATTTATATATTTTAGTTTAAAAATAGCCGTTAAATTACAAAAAAACTTTAGGTTTGTGCCGGTTTAATAACATTATATGAAAAAGCGATATGCAGTCTATGTTTTACTAATGATCACATTCACAACGGCTGCGCAGTATGGTTACAGGGATTCGAACAGAATAGGAATTAGTTTTGGCGTGAACCAGTTTACTTTGAATACAACCAATTTTCAAACTAAACCTGACTTGGGATGGAATGGCGGACTATCGGTGAGAGGTAACTTTTACGATAATTGGGACATGGTTTATGCTATTCAGTTTAGCGAAAATAATTTTACCGTTGCCACAAAAAGCAAGTTTTTAGCAAATGAGGATGTAAATCTAAAATTGGCTTCAGCGCAAATTTCTTTGCAGTTGAGTTATGTGATTGTTGAAAATCATTTGACTTTTGAATTTGGACCCATTCTTCAAGTTGGCGGTAAATTCAAATCTGAATATGATAAAGAAAACAACAATATATCAGGGACCAATTTGATTGTTAAGGATATTGAAGACATCTCAAAATTTAACTTTTACCCGACGATTGGCGTAACCGCTGGGGTAAAGCATTTTCGTCTTAATATTTCCTATCAATACGTAATCAACAACATGCTGGAGAATTTAAACACTAAAAACTTAGGGTATAATTTTAAAGGAAATCCAGGGATACTAAACGGGAATATTATTCTGTACTTATAAAAAAAGCTTCCGCCAATGCGGAAGCTTTTTTTGTTTTTATAAAGCAGCTATAGCTTTTTGAATTCTTGTGATCGTTTCTTGTTTTCCGATCACTTCAACGATTTCAAATAGGTGGGGTCCTTTAAGGGCGCCAACCAAACTCAAACGGAAGGGTTGCATTACTTTTCCCATACCAATTTCATTTTTTGTCATCCAGTCTTTTACGATGGTTTCAATATTTGCAGAAGTGAAATCAGTAATTTCTTCCACAACGGATATCAGTTCCTGCATTAACGCAGGAGTTTCCTCTTTCCAGTTTTTAGTCGCTTTTGCATCGTAATCGGCTGGCGCCACAAAAAAGAAATCGCTCAGATCCCAAAATTCGGAAACGAAATGAGCCCTTTCTTTAATTAAGGAAACGATTCTTATGAGTACATTTTCAGGTACTGTAATTCCTTTTGAAGCAACGATAGGAGCGAAGGTCTTCGCCAAATCTTCGTCTTTTTGCTTTATCAAATATTGGTGATTGAACCACTTATTTTTTTCTGGGTCAAATTTGGCTCCAGCTTTATGGACTCTGCGCAAATCGAAAGCTTGCACTAATTCTTCTAAAGTATATAATTCTTTGTCGGTACCGTCATTCCAACCTAACAAGGCCAAAAAGTTAATAACGGCTTCAGGAAAAAATCCTTTCTCTCTATAACCAGATGAAATTCCTTCTTCAGTTTTCCATTCCAACGGAAATACAGGAAATCCTAATTTGTCTCCGTCACGTTTTGATAACTTTCCGTTTCCAACAGGCTTCAAAATCAATGGAAGGTGAGCAAATTCTGGAGCTTCCCAACCAAATGCTCTGTACAATAAAACGTGCAACGGCATAGAAGGCAACCATTCTTCGCCACGAATAACGTGTGAAGTTTCCATTAAATGGTCATCTACAATATTAGCCAAATGATAGGTGGGCATACCGTCGCTCTTGAATAAAACTTTATCATCCAATAGGTTGGTGTCAAATTTCACCTCACCACGGATGATATCATGCAAATGCAAAATGTCATCTACAGGGGTTTTAAAACGGATGACGTAGGCATCACCCTTAGCAATTCGTTCAGCAGTTTCTTCGGTTGAAATGACCAACGAAGTATCCAGTTTCTCCCTGTTGGTATGATTGTATATGAATGTTTTCCCTTGTTCTTCTTCAGATTTTCTGAAAGCATCTAAAGCTTCTGGCGTATCAAAGGCATAATAGGCCCAGCCCGAATTGATTAATTGATCTGCGTATTCTTTGTAAAGATGTTTTCTTTCGCTTTGACGATAAGGTCCAAATTTTTCATTTTTCCCAACAGTTTCGTCAGGCGCAATTCCCAACCATTCCAGTGCTTCCATTATGTATGCTTCCGCTCCGGGAACGTAACGATTTTGATCGGTGTCTTCAATTCTCAAGTAGAAAGTACCGCCATTTTTTTTGGCGAACAAATAATTAAATAATGCGGTACGAACACCGCCGATATGTAAAGGTCCGGTAGGACTTGGTGCAAAACGCACTCGAACTTGCTTCGACATTTTTATAAATTTTGGTTCAAAGATACAAATCCGGCGCTAAAACGGATTAGTAGGAAAGGGGTTAATTTTTACGGTGTTTAAATTGTACTTCTTTTATCTTTTCTTTGATCATATAAATTGTTACATTTATTGGTTATATAAAGCCATAGAAATAGTGGATGCATCAAATATAATTTATCTAAAGCTTGAAGCTTTTATCAAAAAGTTTTACACCAATGAATTGATACGGGGAATTGTATTCTTTATCGGTTTAGGATTGTTGTATTTTTTGTTTACCCTTTTCATCGAACATTTTCTTTGGCTGAAGCCAATGGGACGGACCCTGTTGTTTTGGGCATTCGTGGGAGTGGAGGTTTTTCTGCTGTTTCGTTTTATCATGTTTCCTTTATTCAAACTGTTTAAATTCCAAAAAGGCATCGATTACAATCAGGCGTCAATAATTATCGGAAATCACTTTGCTGATGTCAAGGACAAGTTGACTAATTTTCTGCAGTTATCAGATGCAGGCAGTGATGAAAATAAATCAGAATTGTTATTGGCATCGATAGATCAGAAAGCTAACGCATTGCAGCCAATCCCTTTCGGTAATGCGATAGATTTTAAATCCAATCAAAAGTACTTGCCTTTGGCGCTGGTTCCAATTTTAGTTTTTTCCATCTTTTATCTGACGGGAAACAATGGAATGATTTCTCAGAGTTTAAATAGGGTAGTCCATTTTAACGCTAGTTTTTTACCGCCGGCGCCTTTCGAATTTGTTGTGCTCAACGCCAATTTGCAAACCGAGCAGAACAAAGATTTCATCCTGAAACTAAAAACGGTCGGTAAAGTAATTCCAGAAAACGCGATGATATTCATTGATGATGAAAGTTATTTTTTGGAAAACACTGCTCCAGGCGAATTTCAATTTAAAATTGTAAAACCCAGTAATGACATTTCCTTCTATGTAAAGGCTAATTCGGTTTCCTCCAAGGATTATGAGTTAAAGGTTATTGAAGTTCCTTCGATTTCCAACTTTAAGATGGAGCTGTCTTTCCCTTCTTATTTGAATAGGAAGGCGGAGTCCATAAAAGGAACCGGAAATGCCGTAATTCCCGAAGGGACCTTGGTTACATGGAAAATGGACACCGATGGGACACAAACAGTAGAGTGGATTAATGAAAAATCAAGTTTTCCTTTTCGAAAAGCTGATAATGCATTTACATTATCTAAAAATATATTTCAAAACACAGATTATCAAATTGTTACATCAAATGATAAGGTAAAGGACTATGAAAAACTGAATTACCAACTATCAGTGGTTAAGGATCAGTATCCTTCTATCCAAGTGAGCGGTGCGCCAGACAGTTTAAAGCTGGGTAAGAATTATGTTTTAGGCCAGGTTTCAGATGATTATGGAATTTCTAAATTGCAGATTGTTTATTACCCAAGGAATAAAGAGGAACTTGCCAAACGTGGAACAATAGGGGTAAAGGCCTCCAACTTTCAACAATTTGTGTTCTCCTTTCCTAGTTCGCTAGCCGTGGAGCAAGGAGTTTCCTATGAGTATTATTTCGAGGTTTTTGACAATGATGCTATTCACAATTACAAAAGCACAAAATCTTCGGTATTCTCTGATCGCATTGCAACCGATGAAGAAAAGGAGGATGAAGTATTTCAACAACAAAACGAGAATATCAAAAGTTTGGAAAGGTCGTTAAAAAATCAAGACAAACAGATTACTGATATTGAAAAGCTGCAAAAGTCAGGAAAGGAAAAAGATCAATTTGAATTTAAAGAGCAACAAAATGTAAAGGATTTTATTCAGCATCAAAAAAAGCAAGATGAAATGATGAAGGAATTTACGGAAAAGATGAAGAAGAATTTGGACGAATTCAAATCCGTACCAAAGGACGAGTTCAAAGAAGATTTACAGAAGCGTTTGGAAAGGGCAAATGAAGATCTGGAAAAGAATCAGAAATTGCTGGATGAGTTAAAGCAATTGAATGACAAAATCAAGAATGAAGATTTGCTGAATAAGTTGGATAAATTCAAGCAAAACAGCAAAAACCAAATTAAGAATTTGGAGCAGTTGGTTGAACTTACCAAGAAGTATTACGTGGAGAAAAAAGCGCAACAATTGGCCGACAAGTTGGACAAGCTTTCGGAGAAGCAAGACAAATTATCTGATAGCGAAAAAGAAAATTCGTTGGAGAAGCAAAAAGATATTGCCTCTGATTTCGACAAATTGAAGGAGGAGTTAAATGCGCTGGATATGGACAACAAGGAACTGAAATCCCCGATGGATCTTCCTAAAGACAAAGCAGAGGAAAAGAGCATTGACGATGACATGAAGAAAGCGGCCGATGAACTCAAGCAAGAAAATAAATCAAAGGCCAAGCCAAAACAGAAATCGGCCTCGAAGAAGATGAAATCGATGGCTATGAAAATGGCACAAAGTTTGGAGGGAAATGAGAAGGAACAAATGGAAGAAGATGTAAAAATGTTGCGTCAAATTCTGGACAATCTTTTGGCTTTTTCATTGTCACAAGAAGATGTAATGGACCAGTTCAAAGACCTGAGCAGAGGTTCCCCCGCATTCAATAAGAACATTAAATTGCAGCAGGATTTGAAGCAGCAGTTTAAACATGTTGACGACAGTTTGTTTGCCCTTTCGTTGAGGAACCCTAAGGTAGCTGAAGATGTCACTAGGGAGATTGGGAACGTGCACTACAATGTTGACAAATCTTTGGAAAGCTTGTCAGATGGCCAGATACCGAAAGGGGTGTCTCATCAACAGTATACTGTTTCTGCCGCTAACAAATTGGGAGATTTCCTGAGCGAATTGCTTAGCAACATGCAGAGTTCTTTGTCGGGGATGGGGTCAGGCAAACCCAAACCCGGAAGTGGTCAAGGAATGCAGTTGCCTAACATCATTAAAAAGCAGGAAGGCCTTGGCCAAAAAATGAAGGATGGAATGAAGGATGGCGCCAAAGGCGAAGATGGAGAAGGCGCAGGCAAAGGGAAAGGAAAGGCCAAAGGCGGCGAAGAGGGAGAGGGCGATGCGGAAGCCATAATGGAAATCTATAAGGAACAAAGGCAGCTTCGGGAGGCTCTTGAGAACGAATTAAACAAACAAGGCATGGGAGCTGCCGGAGGCAGCGCATTGGAACAAATGAAACAGTTGGAAAAGCAATTGTTGAATAAAGGTTTTAAAAACGAGACGCTTCAAAAAGTGCTAAATATTAAACAGGAACTCTTGAAGTTGAACTCTGCCTTGCGGCAGCAGGGAGAGGAAAAAAAGAGACAATCCGAATCCAATAAGAAGGAGTTTGACAGTCAATCTGAACCACTGCCGGACGCTTTGTTAGATTATTTGAATAGCATTGAGATATTAAACAGACAATCATTACCTTTGCGCTCAAATTTTAACCTGAAGGTTCAAGAATATTTTAATAAAAAATGATCAATTTTAATTACGAAAGCGAGTTTAGCTTAGACAATGAAGAGGCAGTCGGCACTTGGATTTCTGAAGTGATTGTATCTGAAAACAAGAAAGAAGGGGAGATAAACTACATCTTCTGTGACGACGAATATTTACACAAAATCAACCTTGAATATTTGAACCACGACAATTTGACTGACATCATCAGTTTCGATTACTGCGTGGGCAACGAAATCAATGGGGATATTTTCATTTCCGTGGAGCGGGTTCAGGACAACGCAAATGATTTCGAAGTTTCGTTTGAGACGGAATTAAGGAGGGTGATGGTACATGGCGTTCTTCACTATTGCGGATTCAAGGACAAGGGCGAGGAAGACGAAAGTTTAATGCGCAGCAAGGAAGATGAAAAACTAGCCATGTTCCACGTGGAACAGTAAGCGACTAGTTTTGTTTTTAATGAAGAATGTTTCACGTGGAACATTCTGACGAAAGCAGAAAACAACAATATGGTTCCGTTGGGGACCTAAATTAAATTCAGGTTTTGATGGCGAATATTGCTTCCGCCTTTTAAATCGCATTCCCGGCAATCGGGGACAAATTCATAAAGAAAAATGTTTCAAGAAGAGTATGATGTAATTGTGGTGGGTGCTGGTCACGCGGGTTCTGAAGCCGCTGCCGCTGCCGCCAATCTGGGCTCAAAAACCTTGTTGGTTACGATGAGCCTGCAAAATATAGCGCAAATGTCGTGCAATCCCGCTATGGGCGGAATTGCCAAAGGGCAGATTGTTCGGGAGATTGACGCGCTTGGCGGATACTCTGGGATCGTTTCTGACAGAACAGCCATCCAGTTCAAGATGTTGAATAAGTCCAAAGGTCCCGCAATGTGGTCACCTAGGGTTCAAAGTGACCGTATGCGTTTTGCAGAAGAATGGCGCATGATGTTGGAGGGAACACCCAATCTGGATTTTTACCAGGAAATGGTGCAAGGGTTAATTATCGAAGGCGGAAAAGTCAAGGGAATTCGTACCTCGCTCGGAATCGAAATCAAGGCCAAGTCTGTCGTGTTGACTAACGGTACTTTCCTGAATGGTTTGATCCATATCGGGGAAAAACAATTCGGTGGTGGTAGAGCGGGAGAAAGTGCCGCTTACGGAATCACCGAAGATTTAGTTAATGCCGGTTTTGAATCGGGCAGGATGAAAACCGGAACGCCTCCCAGGGTGGATGGACGTTCTTTGGATTTCTCCAAAATGAACGAGGAGAAGGGTGATGCCAAACCGGATAAATTTTCTTATTCTGATTTGACAATACCTTTGATTCACCAGAGATCTTGTCATATGACTTATACGTCGTTGGATGTGCATGACATTTTGAGAGAAGGTTTCGACCGTTCCCCGATGTTCAATGGTCGTATCAAAAGCATGGGGCCAAGATATTGCCCGTCGATTGAAGACAAGATAAATCGGTTTGCGGATAAGGAAAGGCATCAGCTGTTCATAGAGCCGGAAGGTTGGAAGACCTGTGAGGTTTATGTGAATGGTTTTTCGACTTCTCTTCCTGCAGACATACAGTATAAAGCGATGAAATCCGTTGCCGGATTTGAAAACGTGAAGTTTCTTCGCGCGGGTTACGCCATCGAGTATGATTACTTTCCGCCAACGCAATTGAAACATACTTTAGAAACAAAGTTAGTTGAAGGATTATATTTTGCCGGTCAAATAAACGGAACAACAGGATACGAAGAGGCGGCTTCCCAGGGATTGATGGCAGGAATCAACGCGCATTTAAAAGTGCACGAAAAAGCGCCTTTGATTCTTAAAAGAGACGAAGCTTATATCGGAGTTTTAATTGATGACTTAATTACCAAAGGAACAGAAGAGCCATATAGAATGTTCACTTCTCGTGCAGAATACAGAACGCTATTGCGTCAGGATAATGCCGACTTTAGGTTGACGCCAATGGGTCATGAAATAGGCTTGGCTTCGGAGAAACGTTTACGCCGCATGGAGCATAAATTGAAGGAGTCTGAAAAAATGGTTTCCTTTTTTAGAGAAACGAGCGTGTCGGTTGCAGAGGCTAATCCAATATTAGAATCGAAAGAAACAGCACTGATTTCTCAAGGGGATAAATTGTTCAAGGTCTTCTCTCGTCCGCAAATTGATTTGGAGGATGTGATGAAATTCGAAAAAGTGAAAATGTATATCGAAGAGAATGATGTGGACCAGGAAATTTTGGAGCAAGCGGAAATCCAAGTTAAGTATTCAGGTTATATCGAGAAGGAACGTAACAATGCAGATAAGTTGACGCGACTGGAAGACGTGAAAATCCCAGAGGATTTTGATTACCATAAAATCAAATCAATGTCTATTGAGGCAAAACAAAAGTTGAGCAAAATTAGACCGATAACCATTTCCCAAGCGTCAAGGATAAGCGGAGTTTCTCCGAGCGATGTTTCAGTGTTGTTGATTTACATGGGAAGGTAAGGTGGTGTTCAGCGAAACAGTTTATCGTATTCTTGTTAATTGTAAAAAGATCAATCACGATATATTTTATTGTTCCACGTGAAACTACGCTCGAAAGCCTTGTTATTATTGAATAGTTTTAAAAATAAATAAATTATAACCCTGAACGTATTTTACATACTTTTGGGGTTTGGTTTTAAAAACATAAATAGCACATAATTTAATCAAATGGACATTTCAAATAAAAAACATTTTCTTACCGTAAAAGACCATTCCGTTTCTAAAGAAACATTTGATTTGTACCATGACGAAACATTGGATATGTTGGTAACCTATCCTCAACCCAGTTTGGAGAACCTAGGTAAGTATTACGAAAGTGTAGATTACATTTCGCATACTGACAGTAAAAGATCCTTGTTTGAAAAAGCGTACCACTTTGTAAAAAGCATAGCGTTAAAAAACAAATTGAACCTGATCAATTCGCTTCAACCGAACAAAGGATGGATTTTGGACATTGGTGCTGGAACAGGAGATTTTTTATCTGTTGCAAAGCAAAATGGTTGGCAGACAATAGGAGTGGAGCCAAGCGAAAAAGCAAAAGCGATAGCCTTAAAAAAAGAAGTCTCATTTGTTGAAGATACAGCCGAATTAGAAAATCATTCTTTTGATGTAATTACCATGTGGCATGTTTTAGAACATGTACCAAATTTGGATAATCAGATAAAGGAGTTGAAACGATTATTAAAACCAAACGGTTCGTTGATTGTGGCGGTTCCAAATTTTAAATCTTTCGACGCAAAATATTATGGTGCTTTTTGGGCGGCCTACGATGTGCCGATTCATTTTTGGCATTTTTCCAAAAATGCCATACAAGCCCTTTTTGAAAAAGAAGGCATGCAGTTGGAAAAAGTGCTTCCTATGAAATTTGATTCCTTTTATGTGAGCTTGCTTTCTGAAAAGTACAAATCTGGGAAAATGAATTTTGTAAAGGCATTTTTTATTGGTTTACGTTCAAACTGGAAAGCAAAACGCAATTTTGAATATTCATCACATATTTACGTGCTAAAAAACAAGTAAAAACGATTTTAAGGCACTTTTAAAGGTTGTTTTTCGCTTTGAATGCGGATTACGTGTCCGTTTTGCAGAAATAAGCCCATTTAAGCGCTAAGGAAGTCAATTTTTATAAATTCAAATTATGACTTGTGCTTTTTCAATAGCAAAACCTAATAGTATAAATAAATGGTAAATTTCAAACTTTTTGAGGATACTATCTATTTTTTTCTATTTTTGTTCTAAACACTTTAAATTACAAATAAACCAAAATGAAAAAAGTATTATTAATTATCGCAATTTCTATTTCAGTTGTTGCCTGTAACAAAACTGCAGAAGTTAAAGAAGTAAAAACAGCTTACGTAGATACTTCGGTATTAATGAAAGAATATACAGAGGCCAAAGATCTAGAAGCAAAATATAAAGCGCAGTCTGAAGAAAAAGGAAGACAACTGGAAGCAGAAATAAAACGTTTCAAGCAAGACGCTGCTAACTTTCAATCTCAAGCACAGGCAAACGGTCAAGAGTGGGCTCAGAAAAGAGGAGCTGAATTGCAAAAAAGAGAGCAACAATTGAGTTATGCCCAACAAGCTTTGGCGCAACAATTGCAACAAGATAGCGGAACTGAAATGGATACTTTAGTAAGCGGTGTAAAAAAATTCATCAAAGCCTACGGAAAAGAAAAAGGATACTCTTATATCTATGGTACAGGAGATGCTGCTTCAGTTTTATATGCTGAAGAAAAATATGACATCACAAAAGATATCGTGAAAGCTTTAAACGACAAATACAAAGCTTCTGCGAAAACAGAAGATAAAGTAGAAGAAAAAGCGGAAGAGAAAAAATAAATCTTCCCCATTTTTTATAATCATAACAATGCCTTCATTCTGCTTTTAGAGTGAAGGCATTGTTATTTTTCGTCTTTTATATTTTGACCCGTTACCGTTTTGGGAACCATAAAAAAGGTACTTTTACGGAACTTTAATTCAACCCAAATTTAGGTTAGATATAGAGTCATTCACACGCTATTTCTCTTTAATTTATTTGCCCAATGCAAGCCATATCCGAAGCCGCAGAGTATACGTTACAATTTATCAATCAAACACAACGGTCTATTTTCCTGACAGGGAAAGCCGGTACTGGAAAGACCACGCTGTTGCGCGAAATCATAGCGACAACCCATAAGAATACCGTTGTGGTGGCTCCCACTGGAATTGCCGCGTTAAACGCTGGCGGCGTGACGATTCATTCCATGTTTCAATTGCCTTTTGGCGGTTTTATCCCTTCGTTTAATGTCGAATCCCAATTCACGGAAACGGTAAAATTCGAATCAAAGGATACCTTGCGCAGACATTTTAAAATGGGTGGCCTTAAGAAATCAGTTATTCGAAACATGGAATTGCTCATCATTGATGAAGTGAGTATGCTTCGCGCCGATTTGTTGGATGCCATGGATTACATGATGCAGACGGTAAGAAAGAAGGCAACGCCTTTCGGCGGAGTGCAAGTTTTGTTTATAGGAGATTTATTACAGTTGCCTCCGGTGATTCGGGATGAAGAATGGCGAACGCTGCGTGCGTATTACAAGGGTAAGTTCTTTTTTCATTCGCATGTTGTTCAACAGAACCCGCCTTTGTATATTGAACTGTCCAAGATATTCCGCCAGTCGGATTCCACCTTTATTTCTGTTTTGAATAATTTACGGAACAATCAAATCTCTACGGAAGACATCCAGGTGTTGAACAAATATGTCAAACCGGATTTTGATTTAAAGGCGAATAAAGGATATATAACCCTGACTACACATAATGCCAAAGCGGATACAATGAACTCGCAGGCTTTACATGATTTGAAGGGAGAATTGATTACTTATAAACCGGATATTGTAGGCGATTTTCCCGAAAAAATATTTCCAATAGAAGAGCAATTAAAACTTAAGATAGGGGCGCAGGTCATGTTTATGAAAAACGACCCATCAGTTGATAAGAATTATTTCAACGGGAAGATGGGAATCATCAAGTCGCTGTCGAGCCAGGAAATCCTTGTCCATTTTCCCGAGGAAGACAAGACTATCGAAGTGGAGAAATACGAATGGCAAAACATCCGTTACAAGATCGATCAGGCGACAAAGGAAATTGAGGAAGAAATTTTGGGGACTTTTGTACATTATCCGATCAAGCTGGCTTGGGCAATTACGGTCCATAAAAGCCAGGGACTTACTTTTGACAAAGCAGCAATCGACGTTTCGCAGGTTTTTATGCCAGGACAGGCATATGTGGCTTTATCGCGTTTGCGATCGTTAGAAGGGCTTGTATTGCTCTCTCCGTTGCGCATGAACGGCATTTCTAACGACCAGGACGTGATGGATTATTCGCTGAATAAGGCCTCAGAGGAACTGTTGAAGAATTCGCTGCATTTCGAAACCAAAAATTTCATCCATAATTACCTGATTAACAGCTTTGATTGGGCTGATTTGGCACAGGAATGGCGCAACCACAAATTCAGTTATTCTGAAAAATCAGAAAGCTCCGAAAAATCGAAACATTCCGTTTGGGCTTCCAAACAGTTGACCGCTATTGATTCGCTAATGGATCCTTCCAAAAAATTCATTCATCAGCTCAATAAAATATTCAACTCTGAAACGGTCGATTTGATACATGTATCCGAAAGGATTGAAGCTGCTTTCAGCTATTTCTTGAAGCCAATGGACGATTTGGTTTTTGAAATCCTATGGAAACTCGAGGAGGTGAAGCGCATCAAGAAAGTGAAGGCATTTTATGACGAACTGATCGTATTGGAAGAATTGCAGACCAAAGCCGTTTTGCGATTGATGAAAGCCAAATTGCTGATTGAGACCGTTGTGGCCGGAGAACCTATTTCGAAAGAAAAATTGACTTCTGATGAAATAAAAAAATACCTAACAAGAAAAACCGAGGCGATCCAAAATCAGTTCAAGAAAGTGCATGTCACCCTGATTGAAGACGAAAAAGACCTGGAACGGTATACTGCAAAGAAAAAAACGGATAGTAAAGCGCCCAAAAAATCGACTGTGGAGATAACCTATGAACTATGGTTGGACAAGAATTCTATCCAGGATATTGCGACCATCAGAAAGTTGACCACTCAAACCATCGAAAGCCATCTGGTGAAGCTGATCCAATCCAAAAAAGTGAGCGTTCAGGACATATTGCCGCAAGACAAAATCAAGCAATTGGCAGAAGCCTTCAAGCATTACAAAGAAGAATCACTGACGGCTATGAAAGAGCAATTTGGTGAGAAATATTCCTGGGATGAACTGAGGATGTTTAAGGCGAGTTTGAATTAGTTTGTAGGTTGGGCTGTATCTGAAACGGCATGATTTAAGATTCTTGGATTCCAGCTGAAACCAATTCAAAATCTTATTTTTGCCAGATGCAAAGAAATATTAGGACCTCCCAATTTGAGTTTGTCGCGCTTATGGCTTCACTAATGTCTGTGGTGGCATTAGCGATCGATGCTTTATTGCCGGCACTAGAAATTATCGGTATAACGATTGGTACTATAAATGTCGTTGATAACCAACTGCTCATCACAATGATCTTTCTTGGACTTGGGTTTGGTCCGTTAGTTTGGGGTCCGCTTTCAGATAGTTTAGGGAGAAAGCCGATGGTATACATGGGCTTTGGCTTATTTATTTTCGCCAGCTTTATCTGTGTAAATGCCATGAGTTTAGAGATGATGGTTTTGGGGAGAATCCTACAAGGGATAGGCCTTTCGGCTCCCAGAACCATAAGTATTGCAATAATTCGTGATATGTATAGCGGGGACTATATGGCCCGCATCATGTCATTTGTCACGGTTGTCTTTATCCTCGTTCCTGTGGTTGCTCCAGCCTTGGGCAAATTTGTGCTTGATTACTACAACTGGCATGGGATTTTCTACATTCAGGTAGCGATTAGCATACTGGTTTCGTTCTGGTTTTGGAAACGACAACCGGAGACTTTATCTATTGACAACAAGAAAATTTTTTCCTCAAAAGGATTTGTCGGGGAGTTTAAAGAATTGCTGAAATTTAAAAAAACCATTGGTTTCACCGTTATTTCAGGCTTTATTACTGGATCTTTTATGGTGTACCTGAGTAGTTCACAACAAATATTTCAGAATCAATATGATCTAAAGGAAGAGTTTCCATACATTTTTGCGGGACTGGCAATAGCAATAGGTGCAGCTGTTTTTCTAAATGGCGTACTGGTATTAAAATACGGAATGGAAAGATTAATTACCGTAGCCCTTTTTTCTTTCTTTGTGGTTTCTGCGACCTACGTTGCCATGTTTTATAACACGCCTAACCCAGATGTTCGTGTTTTGTTGCTCTTTTTTGCGCTACAATTTTTTAGTATTGGTTTCCTTTTCGGAAATGTGCGCGCCATGGCTATGCAACCTGTTGGACATATTGCGGGGATTGCGGCGGCGGTTACCGGTTTTATTTCTACCATTATGGCTGTGCCTATCAGTATCTACATTGGCCGATTTATTTCAGATACAGCATTGCCACTATTTGTTGGTTTTTCTATATGCGCGGCCTTGGCACTTAGTTTGCTTATTTATTTAAAAATGGACGAAAGTCGATCCAATATATCTTCCGAAAACAGAAAGTGATGGTTTGAATAGTGTAGCAGCCCATTTCAAGCCCAGGGAACAGTTATTTTGCCCTAAAACAACCTAATGCGTGTTTAGCAGCTTATCGAGCAGTAGGTGGACTAAAACCGATTCAAAAAAAGGTTTTGTTACTGTTGCGTCCTCGGTAGCTATCGAAAGCCAAGGGAGACACAGCGTATAGCTAGAAATAGCTTCTAAAAAAACACCCCCAAACAGCTATTCGCTTTTTGGGGGCATTCTAAACCAAAATGGTTGTTATCTTATAACGATTCAATCAAAAGCCAAGCTTCTGGATTGTCCTTTTCTTGAATTTCTTTTTTTGCCTTGTCCGCTTCCGTAAAAGTGGCGTAGCTGCCGTACAATACAGGAAACAATCCGTATTTGTTAGGGGCAATTCGTTTGGCCTTGTATCCTAATTTGGATAGGCGTTCAAATATTTTTTGTGCGTTTTTCTCTTCTCTAAATGCTCCCGCCACCACGTGATAGGACATTTTGCTTTCTTTTACTGAAAGGGTAACCGCCGGCAATGGGTTTTTTATGAAGAAGGTTGCTTCCTGAATTTTGTTTTGTACCTGTTTCTGAACGGCAGTTTCAACAAGAACAGTTTCTGAGGCAATTTGGTTTTGGTAAACAGAGTAACCAACGCTTCCGGTTAAACCAAGTCCCAATATGAAAATTGCGGCATATCTTAAATAAGAATTTCCTGTTCTTTCTTCTGTATCTAAAGAGATCACTTTACTCTCTGCAAGCGCTTCCATTTTTTGTTCGAAGATTTCTCTTTTAACGACAGGAGAGACAAATGAAGTTAAACCAAATGAACTCGACAAGTAATTGGTCTGATCAATTGGAGTGAAAACCAAATTACCATCGGCATTCAGGCAAATATCACCAATGTTCTTAATGCTAAACATCCCGTTTGCCTCAAGTGCTTTTCTCCAGCTTAAAACTTCATATTGAATTGCACTTACAGCATAATCATAGGATGTCTTTTCGGATTGTGCAATATGATTGGCTAAGAGCCCATCGTTGTTTTTCAAATTGGCATTGAAAGAAATCAGTTTTTTTGGAGGAAAAAACGAATTTGCGCTTTCAACCCATTGAGCCGATTGGATTTCTGTCAAAAATGCGCCGAAACCTGGAACGGTAACACATTGATAACGATATAATAGCTGAGCGATGTATGGTTGGATGTTCATGTATACAAAGTTATACAAGCAAATAAGTTATCAAAGATTTATTCACAATTTTTATTAACAATTGACATAATAATTTTATACATTTCAGAAACAATTATTTAGGATGACTGAACAGGATTTATTTTATCTATTGTCCTTGAAAAGGATCGACGGCGTTGGCGACATCATGGCCAAGAAACTGCTGACGCATTGCGGTTCAGCCGAAGCCGTTTTTAAAACCAAAACATCACAGTTGGCTGCAATTGACGGGGTAGGTTCGATGTTGATGAAAAGCCTGAAAGACAAATCCGTTTTCGAAAAAGCCAATCTCGAGTTGGAGTTCATCAAATCCAATGATATTAATGCAGTTTATTTTCAGGAAGAAAAATACCCGGACCGCTTGAAGCACTGCATTGACGGACCGCTTTTATTGTTCACCTCAGGGAATATCGATTTAAAAAACCGAAAAATAATCACCATTGTGGGCACGCGCCAAATCACGTCGTACGGAACGGAGTTTTGCAGAAAGCTGATTGAAGATATCGCACCGCTGGACCCCATAATCGTTAGCGGTTTTGCGTATGGAGTAGATATCGTGGCGCATCAATTGGCCATGGAATACAATCTGCAGACTATCGGTGTGCTTGCGCACGGGCTGAACCAGATTTATCCTAAAATGCATAAAAGATATGTCGGCAAAATGGAAGAGAACGGCGGTTTCATGACCGAGTTCTGGAGTTCTTCGAATCCCGACAAGGAAAACTTCGTAAGAAGAAACCGAATCGTGGCGGGAATGTCTGAAGCAACCATAGTAATCGAATCGGCTGATCGTGGTGGTTCCCTTATTACGGCAAACATGGCCAATGATTACAACCGCGATGTTTTTGCCGTTCCGGGTCGCGTTACCGACAAATACAGCCAAGGCTGCAACAACCTGATAAAAACCCAAAAAGCTAATGTGCTCACCAGCGCCGCCGACTTAGTTTACATCCTGAATTGGGACATCCAGAAGGAAACGAAACCCGTCCAGAAACAGTTGTTTGTGACTCTAGAGGACGATGAACAAAAAGTATATGATTATCTTCTAAAAACTGGTAAGGAACTAATGGATATCATCGCTTTGCGTTGTGATTTTCCCATTTATAAAATCTCGGGAATGCTCTTGAATATGGAATTGAAAGGTGTGGTACGGCCATTGCCGGGGAAAATGTTTGAGGCTATTTAAAAGAAAACCCCTTTCCATATTGACTGGAAAAGGGTTTGATAATTTTGATTATGAAATTAAACGGTTTCAAAGCCTAATTTTTCCCTCACTCTGGATAATACCCCATTAGCAACAATAGACGCTTTCTCTGCACCTATTTTAAGCAGGGCATCCACTTCGGGAAGGTTATTCATGTAATAATTGTATTTTTCTCTTTCGGTCTTGAATGTTTCGGTTATCAATTCAAACAAGGCTTGTTTAGCGTGACCGTAACCGTAATTTCCGCCCAAATAATTGGAAGTCATAACTACTAATTGTTGGTCATTGGCCAATAATTTATAGAGGGCAAATGCATTACAGGTCTCCGGATTTTTAGGATCTTCGAGAGGAGTGCTGTCAGTCTCGATTCCCATTATTTGCTTGCGCAATGCTTTGTCGTCCAGGAATATATTGATGATATTATTAGCAGATTTACTCATTTTTCCACCGTTTGTTCCCGGAATCAACTTGCTGTCTTTCTGAATCTTTGCTTCTGGTATGACGAAAGTTTCACCCATTTGGTGGTTGAATCTTGAGGCCACATCACGCGTGATTTCCAGATGTTGCAGTTGGTCTTTGCCTACCGGAACCAATTGTGCGTCGTAAAGTAAAATATCGGCGGCCATTAGCATCGGGTAGGAAAACAATCCGGCATTTACATCTTCAAGTCTGTCCGCTTTGTCTTTGAATGAATGGGCAAGGGTCAGTCGTTGGAAAGGGAAAAAACAGCTCAAATACCAAGACAATTCCGCCGTTTGCGGCACGTCAGATTGTCTATAAAAAACAACCTTGTTTACATCCAAACCGCAGGCTAGCCAAGCGGCAGCGGTACTATATGTATTGGTTCTTAAAAGTTCTCCATTTTTTATCTGTGTAATCGAATGCAAGTCGGCAATAAAAAGGAAAGATTCGTTTTTAGGATCGTTAGATAATTCGATCGCAGGAATTATCGCCCCAAGCAAGTTCCCCAAGTGTGGTGTTCCTGTGCTTTGGACACCGGTAAGTATTTTCGCCATTATGATTTTTTTCTGAACCGCAAAGTTCGCAAAGATTTTCGCAAAGCTCGTACGGTTTTATGTTTTTATACTAGTAATTATTTCCCAAATTTAATTGTTTTTAATAAAAGTAGCATAGGATTCCCTATTTTTGAACTCATGAGAGGAATAAAAATTGTTTTTTGGACTTTGTGGCGCGTTTGGTTTTATGTTCTTATGGCAATCCCTATATTGGTTATGTTTCCTTTTTTGGTCGCCTCCATTCTTTCCGAAAAAGGATATCCTTATTTCTTTAAAATGGCCAGAATTTGGGCTAAATGCATTCTCTTCGGGATGGGTTTTCACTATAAAATAGACAGGGCTCAAGTTTTAGAATCCGATAAAAGCTATATGATTGTCGCTAATCACACTTCGATGGCCGATATCATGTTGATGTTAGCGGTGGTCCAAAACCCGTTCGTTTTTGTAGGTAAGCAAGAGTTGGGCAAGATTCCTTTGTTTGGTTTTTTCTATAAAAGGACCTGCATTTTGGTCGATCGGGGTTGTTCTAAAAGCCGAATGGAAGTGTTCAATCAGGCACAAAAAAGAATCAACAGAGGTTTGAGTGTTTGTATTTTCCCTGAAGGCGGAGTTCCCGATGACGAATCTATTGTACTGGATACATTTAAAGATGGAGCATTTCGTCTGGCCCTTGACCATCAAATTCCGATTGTTCCCATTACGTTTGGCGACAACAAAAAAAGGTTTTCTTATACCTTTTTCAGCGGCAGTCCAGGAGTTATGAGAGTCAAAATTCATCAGCAAGTGGAGACTTCTACTAAAACAGGATCAGACAGGAAAGCAATTCGCGAGGAGGTAAGAGAGGTCGTTTATTCTCAATTGTTGGATTATGAAAAAAAGGACAGTGAAAAAAAGTAGGCACTTAAATAAAATGGTTATATAAAAAAAGAGTTGGCCTAAGCCAACTCTTTTTTTTAGTATTATGCTTCTGCTAGTTCTTTAATTCTAGTTTTAATTTTAACTTCAAGTTCATCCGCTAGTTCCGGATTGTCCTTTATCAAAGACTTAACCGCATCACGGCCTTGCCCTAATTTGGTCTCACCGTAACTGAACCACGATCCTGCCTTTTTGATGATTTCAAACTCAACGGCTAAATCCAAAATCTCTCCTGTTTTTGAAATACCTTCTCCATACATGATGTCGAATTCGGCAATTTTGAAAGGCGGCGCTACCTTGTTTTTCACCACTTTTACTTTGGTTCTGTTTCCAAGTACGCTGTCTCCATCTTTAATTTGAGTGGAACGACGTATGTCTAAACGTACCGAAGCGTAAAACTTCAGCGCATTTCCACCGGTTGTAGTCTCTGGGTTTCCGAACATTACCCCGATTTTCTCTCTTAATTGGTTGATGAAGAATACGGTACAATTTGTTTTGCTGATTGTTCCCGTTAGTTTTCTTAAGGCTTGCGACATTAAACGCGCATGAAGACCCATTTTAGAATCTCCCATTTCGCCTTCAATCTCACTTTTTGGAGTCAGTGCAGCAACCGAGTCAATAACGACAATGTCAATCGCTCCGGAACGAATCAAGTTTTCAGCAATTTCTAATGCTTGCTCCCCATTGTCCGGCTGAGAAATGATTAGGTTTTCGATATCGACACCTAATTTCTCCGCATAATTTCTGTCGAACGCATGTTCTGCATCTATAAAAGCGGCAATTCCGCCCGCTTTTTGAGCTTCAGCAATGGCATGAAGCGTCAAAGTGGTCTTTCCGGACGATTCCGGGCCGTATATCTCTATGATTCTCCCTCTTGGATACCCATTAACCCCAAGGGCTAAATCGATTCCTAAAGAGCCCGAAGAAATGGTTTCCACTTCTACAATGGCTTTATCTCCCATTTTCATCACTGTTCCTTTCCCGTAGGTTTTGTCCAGTTTGTCAAGGGTCAGTTGTAATGCTTTTAATTTGGCTTCTTTCTCTGTACTCATCTTCTCTTTTACCTTTTCTTTCATTTATATTATATTATAACCGTAAACAACTGGCAGTATGGACATTTTATCCCCAAAAAATCAATTGTATATTGAATCTATGTTTCGTAAAAATACTTCTTTTTTTAATGTAAATTTTCTCTTTTGAGAATTTTTAAACCACAACAATAAACAAAAAGTGAATTGTGCTTATTACATGAACAGAGCCTTCAATTCCGTGGCGTCTGAGGGCTTAATTTTTCCCGCTAAAAGCAGACTGAGTTGTTTGCGTCTTAACGCAGCGTCAAAACGTTGTTTTTCCAGTTCGGTTTCTGGGATTATTTGAGGCACTTCAACCGGTCTACCGGTATCATCAACCGCCACAAATGTATATATAGCCTCATTGGCTTTGGTCTTATTACCGGACTCTCTGTCTTCTACCCAAATGTCTATAAAGATTTCCATTGAACTCTTGAAAGCTCTGGAAACTTTGGCTTCCACAGTGACTACGCTTCCCAAAGGAATGGCTCTATTGAAGGCCACGTGATTCACGGATGCCGTAACCACAATTCTTCTGGAATGTCTTCTCGCGGCAATGCTCGCGGCACGATCCATACGGGCCAGTAGTTCGCCCCCAAAAAGATTATTCAAAGGATTTGTTTCACTTGGTAAAACTAAATCGGTCAATGTTGTTAGGGATTCGGAAGGATGTTTTGGTGTCATTTTGTTAGTCAATGTAATTACTGTTAGTTTTAATTCTGTCTTTTTAATTTAGCCAATAAACGGCCATTACTGCAGGCATAAAATAAATAACGATGGTTCTTGCCCCATCGTAATCTTTAGCCAGTCTTTGTCCAAAAAGCAACATCAGTAAGGTGATACATGAAAAAACCGCCCCATAAAAACCAAACAATCTACCATTGTTAATCAGCAATTCTATACAGCCTACGATGCACAAAATACCTGAAATTAGTTCCAGAACCAAAATGTGCAACAAGGCCAACGGCACAAGGTTTTTCAAAGGCGTTTTGGCAAAATGGCCTTTTAGCCACTCGACATTGTCTTTCCAGTAAAACAGCTTGTCGTAGCCAGACTGTAGAAATGTGATCGCTAAAAAGACTAAAATTAAAATGGATGCAACGTTGTTCATATGGTTATTTTTTATGGATTAAGCGCGTTAATTTTATGGACAAATCGGTTAAAATGATTTTTGCGTTTCCGTTGCGTTCCACGTGATACATGGCATCCGAGAGTTCCTTGAAAATGTCATGAATATTATTGCCATTAACGAATGGCGCAAAATTCTCCAGTTTGAATTTGTCCACTTTGGGTTCAAAGTAAACCAAACTTTTGGTTTCATAATTAATCAATAAAGCCTGACGGAACATTTCGATGCAAAATTCCAGAAATTTCTTTTGCGTTTCTCTTCCAAGGCTTGCAATTTTTTCGCTCCATAGTATTAAATCTTGAATGGCGGCTGCATTTCCTTTGGCCTTGAAAGCGGCTCGAACCCAGGTTACAAACCATTGCTCAAAAGGAAACTCGTCATTGTCATCGTGAAGTAAATGTAAGGCAATATTGTAATTACCCTGCGCCTGGTGCGCTATTTTTGCCGCTAATTTTGGGTCAACTTGTTCACGCGAAACCAAAGCCTCCGCTATGATGGGTTCGCTTAGTCCATTGAAATGCAATATCTGACAGCGGGAACGAATGGTTTGAATAATATCTTCTTCATTTTCGGAAATCAAGATAAAAACCGTTTTTTCTGGCGGCTCCTCCAGCAGTTTTAGTAACTTATTGGAAGCGGCAATATTTAATTTATCGGCCATCCAGACAATCATTATTTTGTAACCGCCTTCGTATGATTTTAAAGACAATGATTTTAAAATTTCCTGCGCATCATCGACTCTTATCTCGCCCTGCTTGTTCTGAACGCCCAAAATGGCATACCAGTCAAACAAGCCCCCGTAAGGGTTTTGAGAAACAAATTTTCTCCAATCAACAATGAAGTCAATGCTTTTTGGGTTCTTCTTCACTTCTTCAGTCGTTACCGTTGGGTAGGCAAAGTGTAAATCGGGATGTGATGTTTTCTGGAATTTTAGGTTGCAGGCCTCATTAGGACCCGAGTTTTCGCCGTTCTGATTGCCGCACAAAATGTACTGTGAATAGGCAATCGCCATAGCTAAAGTACCGCTTCCTTCGGGGCCAACAAATAATTGTGCATGAGGGATTCTGCCCAATTCTGCACTTTTTGTCAGATGATTTTTAATGTGTTCTTGCCCTAAAATTTTAGAAAATTGCATGAAGCAAAGATATAAGAAAATGGTTCAGTCTAAAATTTTCAACGGCAAACTTTGCTTAAATGCAGCTGCAAATTGACATAAAATTTCTTTTTGATTTTAAAAGGGGATTACACCGTCTTTTTTGAAAATAATTCGACATAAATAATAATAAATTAAATTATATGTCGAATTACAACGATTTCGTTGATTAAAAGCAGTTTTTTTTGATTTATCCGAATTTATTAATAATCTAAAAGTTCTATATTTGTTTTTCTTTCAAAAAAACAATCTAAAAACAGACCCGATGAAGACTTTAAAAGACTTTGACTTTAAAAATAAAAAAGCAATAATACGTGTTGATTTTAACGTTCCCTTGGACGAAAATTTCAATGTGACGGACGCTACGCGTATTGAAGCGGCAAAACCGACTATAGACGCAATTCTTGCCCAAGGGGGAAGCGTAATTTTGATGTCACATTTAGGAAGACCAAAAGGAGTTGAAGAGAAATACTCATTGAAACATATTTTGAAAACAACTTCTGAAGTGCTTGGAGTACCGGTGAAGTTTGCCGTAGATTGTATCGGTGAGGAAGCTAAAAATGCTGCCGCAAATTTGAAAGCGGGAGAAGTTTTGTTGTTGGAAAATTTGAGGTTTCAAAAGGAAGAGGAAGCGGGAGATGTCGCTTTCGCAAAGGAATTGGCTTCACTGGGCGATATTTATGTGAATGACGCTTTTGGAACGGCACATAGAGCGCACGCTTCAACTACAATCATTGCGCAATTTTTCCCAACAGAAAAGTGTTTCGGCTTATTATTGGCCAAAGAAATTGAAAGTTTAAATAAAGTATTAAAAAATAGCGAAAAACCAGTAACGGCTGTCCTTGGCGGATCGAAAGTATCTTCGAAAATCACGGTTATCGAAAACATTCTTGACAAAGTGGACCACATGATTATTGGTGGAGGGATGACCTTTACTTTCGTGAAAGCTTTAGGGGGTAAAATTGGTGAGTCCATTTGTGAGGATGACAAACAAGAATTGGCTTTGGAAATCTTGAGATTGGCCAAAGAAAAAGGAGTTCAGATTCATATTCCCGTAGATGTTGTTGCGGCAGATAATTTTTCAAATACGGCAAACACTAAAATTGTTGATGTAAATGAAATTCCAGACGGATGGCAAGGTCTTGATGCCGGACCAAAATCACTGGCCAACTTCGAAAAAGTGATTATGGAGTCTAAAACGATCCTTTGGAACGGTCCTTTAGGTGTGTTCGAAATGGAAAATTTCGCAAATGGAACTATCGCTCTTGGTAATTATATAGCGGCTTCTACTAAAAATGGCGCATTCTCACTTGTGGGAGGCGGCGATTCGGTTGCGGCAGTAAAACAATTTGGACTAGAAGATAAAATGAGTTACGTATCTACCGGTGGTGGTGCAATGCTTGAAATGCTTGAAGGTAAAGTATTGCCAGGTATAGCCGCAATTCTTGACTAATTACCTCTCCTATTTGAAATTTTTTTAGCAAATCTAATACAGTGGAATAATTTATCTGTTTAGAATTTTTCAGACCTAAAAAATGGAATGATTTTCGCAGGGAAGATGGTAAACCTGGAATGAAGCTAAAAATAGACGGATAATACAATAAACTTCTATAAATTTGGGTTTTATTTTATAATTAAATTATAATGAATAAAGCCCATTTTTTATTTCTTTTTATTTCTTTTTATTTCTTTTCTTGTGCTAAGAAAAACGATGATCTTCCGCGGAAAACAACGGGGAAAATCAATAGTATCTCTGTCATAATTGATGATCAATTGTGGAATGGAGAAATTGGAGACAGCATTCGAAATAAGTTTGCTGCCCCAGTTATTGGCTTGCCTCAGGAGGAACCGCTTTTTACCATAAATCAATATCCGGTTAAACTTATGGAAGGATTCATGACTGACAGCAGAAATATCATTGTGGTCAAAAAAGGAGGTAAAAACAAATTTGTCATAAAGAAAGACCAATATGCGGCTCCCCAAAACGTATTTCATATTACGGGAAAGACCGCGGACGCCATATTAACCATTATACAAAATAACACTCCCGAGATAATTAAAATAATTCGTCAAACAGAGATTGATGAGATCCAAAGGCTAAATAAAAAATCGCTACTCGACCCTAAAACAGTCAACAATAAATTTCATATATCCGTAGATATCCCCTCGAGTTACGAATACATGGTTCAGGGAGATAATTTCATTTGGCTAAAAAAAGAAATAGTAAGCGGGAACACGAGTTTGTTGATTTATCAGGTTCCGATTGAGTCGATTAAAAACAAAGACAATCTGGTTTCAAACATTATAAAAATGCGAGATTCCATCGGCAGGCTTTATATTCATGGAAAAGAACCCGACACGGATATGATCACCGAAGAGGCATATTCTCCTTATTTTTTCAAGATTAAACTGGATGAAAAAGTTGCCTATGAAATGAAAGGAACTTGGGAACTAAAGAATGATTTCATGTCGGGGCCTTTCATCAATTATGCCATTATCGATGAAATAAATGACAGAGTCCTTGTTTTAGAGGGATTCTGCTATTCACCATCAAAAGAAAAAAGGGATATGATGCTTGAATTGGAAGCCATTGTAAAGTCGGTTGCAGTTGGGAAAAAATAACACACGATATTTAAATTAAAAAATAGTAATCCATGGCAATACAATGGAAAATAAAGCCTTTTGAGGCATTATCGGTTAACGAACTGTATGATTTGCTCAAACTGCGAAGCGAGATTTTTGTAGTGGAGCAAAATTGCGTTTATCTTGATCTGGACGGTAAAGACAAGGTCGCATTGCACCTTTACGGTGAGTTTGAAGGCAGCATCGTTGCCCATGCGCGACTTTTTAAAGCAGGTATAAGTTTCGATAACGCTTCAATAGGGCGTGTCGTAGTGGATGCGAATTATCGGGACAGAAAATGGGGACACGATTTAATGCAAGAAGCCATTGCGGGAATTAAACTCCATTATAACGAGAGCAAAATTACCATTGGCGCGCAGTTATACTTGAAAAAATTTTATGAAAGCCATGGTTTTGTACAAATCAGCGAAATGTATTTAGAGGACGATATCCCACATATCGATATGGTACGGGGCTAACTAAATTTTAGTGATCAGAAACTCAACTCTTCTATCAAACTCATCCCCTTTCTCTAAGGGGAATTTATTTCCGCATCCTTTATAGGTCATTCTCAGACTATTTACGTTTTGGGAAATTAGGTACCAGAACACTGTTTTGGCGCGATTAAAAGACAGTTTTCGTTCTTTTGTTGCATTATCGATAGCGTCATTAAAATTGCTCGGGGTACAGCAAACATGACCTCTAATTTCAAATTCAATGTTTTTATTCTTTTGAAGCAGTAAGGCAATTTTATCCAACTCTTCTTTTGAGTTAAAGCTTAGTTCACTGCTTCCTAATGGGAATAGGATATTTTCAAAATAAATGCGATCACCCACAACGTGTTTCTCCTGAATGGAATTGTAAATTCCATTTCTAAAACTATTTTTTTTAACGATAAGCAAATCCACCCGTCTGTTTTTTGAGCGTATTTCTGCTAAATTATCTAGATGGTCATCGGTCAGTATTACACGTCCTTTGCCCTCAATAATCACTATCTTGTTTTTATTGAATCCGTGAGAAGTTAGGATGTTTCGAACGGTTTTGACCCTGTCTTCGGAAAGTTTGTAATTGTAATCATAATTTCCCCTATCGTCGCAATAGCCATAAATCTGCACAGATTCAATTTTGGAAGTGTCCGCCTGAATTATAAAGTCAAGAATTATTTGTTCCTGCTGAGCTTCCAAAGTGTATTTGTCAAAGTCGAAATAAACCGTTTCAACTTTTTTGCTTTGGGCAGAAAGACACCCGAATGATATTAAGGCGATTAACTTAAAATAGTTTAGCATTGGATTAAATCTTCAATATGTTTTTGTATTCCGTGGTATTATTTAAAAGAGTGATCGATTTTTTAATCTCCGAATTGTTTTTTACATAATATTGGTACAAGCCTTCTTGATATTGGTATCGTTTGATGATTTCATCAACAATTAAATTTTTGATTTCTTCTTGATTTGTATCCAATAACGTTTCCTCGCTTTTTTGTAAGGCAGAAAGTAATTGTTGGTATTCTGTGATAATTGTGGCTTCTATTTTTTCTTTTTTGGCCACAGCCAAAGTGTTTTTTAGTGCCAATTCCGTTTCGGTGTCGAAAGAGATATTCTGGGTTTTCAAAAACTGTTTGAAGTTTTGATAATCGGCAGTAGAGAAGTTGGGGATTTGATTACCCAAATTTGGATTTTTAAAATAATAATTGGTTGCATAATTGAATATTCCGTCATTTTTCAACAAAGCGGAGGCTATGGGGCTTAATTTTGACTCGTCAAACTGTAAGTCAGGCAATATGCCGCCACCATCGTAAACGGTTCTACCTTTGCGAGTTTTGAAAGTATTGTAGTTTTTTTCTTCCGTTCTGACCGCAACGCCGTTCCTGTCTTTGTGGGCATAGTCCAATGCTTGTATGCACCTTCCTGAGGGGGTGTAATAGCGGGAAATGGTGACTTTCAGTTGCGTATTGTAAGACATGTCAATCGGTTTTTGCACCAAGCCTTTCCCGAAGCTTCTGCTGCCAACAATGACCGCTCTATCCAAATCTTGCAAGGCTCCCGAAACTATTTCTGATGCCGAAGCACTTTTGCCATCTATTAGGATAACCAATGGAATTTCAGTGTCAACAGGCTCAAAATTTGTCTTATAGGTACTGTTGTGTTTTTCAATTTTCGATTTCGTGGTTACAATAACCTCGTTTTTTGGTACGAAAAGGTTGCAGATATTTATGGCTTCATTGAGTAAGCCTCCAGGGTTTCCCCTTAAATCCAAAATAATTCTTTCGGCACCTTGTCGTTTAAGTTCCTCTAATGCCTGCTTGGTTTCAAGGGATGCCTTCATGTTGAAATGTGACAATACGATATAGCCCGTTTTGTCATCTATTTTGGAGAAAAATGGAACCGATTTTATTGCGACTTCATTGAGGACTATTTCGGCGGTATTTTTTTTATTCTGACGGATGTACCTAACTTCTATTTTGGTGTTTTTTGCCCCTTTCATTAATTGGGAAGCATCATCTTTAAAGTCGGCCAAAATAACATCACCAATTTGCACAATTTCATCCCCGGCCTTAAGCCCAGCCTTATCCGCTGGGAAAGCCTTATAGACTTCTCGTATGATTAATTTGTCTTCTTTTCGGGTAATCAAGGCGCCTATACCGGTGTACTCCCCAGTATTGTTTATTTTGTAATTCACCACTTCCTGTTCGTTAAAATAGACGGTATATGGATCCAGACTGCCCAACATGCCACTAATGGCCTTGTCCATTAATTCTCCGGGATTTGTCTCGTCGACGTAATTGGTGTTTAATTCCTTGAATAGGGTGGTGAAAATTTCTATTTGTTTGGCAATTTCAAAAAAGTCGTTTTTGAAACTGGCGCCTACAAACAGAAATAACGAAGCAATAATGGGGATGATATATTTTTTTTTCAAAAAGGGTATCATAGTGTTTTATTCTTAAATAATAGGCTACTAAATTAGGAATAAATCAGCAATTATGAGAGCATTATGGCATTAATCTTAATTTAGCCCTTTTAGCGCGAGAAACTATTCCGTCTCCGAAATGGTAGGAGTCTCGGATTGGTCTTTTTTCAGGTTCTGAGCAACGAATTTCTCGAACAATTGGATTGTTTTGGTATTGATCTCGTCGTAAGACAAACGGTCTTTAGTTTGGTAAAACAGCATTAAGGCACAAGGCTCCTCCAGATTGTCAATAAGAATGTGTTTGTTAAGCCTGTATGTTTCGCGAAGAATTCGTTTAAAGTAATTGCGGTCCACCGCTTTTTTGAAGTTTTTCTTGGAAACGGAAACCCCCATTTTTATTTTTTGACCGTCACTTAACGAACCGAAATGGTAAACCAATCGCAGCGGATATTTAGACACCGATTTTCCATCGGTAAATAACGATCCGATGGTAATTTTACTTTTCAGTTTTTCGTTTTTTGGATAAGTGAAGTTCATTTCTATATGTGCAGTGCAAAGATTTTAGTGAGCAAAGGTACAATTAAACGCCAAACCTATTATTGTTTGGGATTTAATTAGCCCTAAAAAATATATTCCTTACTTTTGTGACTAATTTTTTAAGCATGGAAAAACTGATTTCGTATCCCATATCTGTAGTGTATTATTTATGTTTTGGTCTTACGTTGGTCGTTTTCCATCCGATTCAGTGGGTTTGTCTCAGATTTTTTGGGTATAATGCTCATAAAGTGAGCGTTGACTATCTTAACTTTTTTTTGTTGAAATGCACGAATCTCTTAGGAACAACCTACAAATTTGAAAATATAGACAGCATACCAAAAGACGTTCCCATAATATTCGTGTCCAATCATCAAAGTCTGTATGATATCATAGCAATGATTTGGTTTTTGCGCAAGTTTCATTGTAAATTTGTGAGTAAAAAGGAACTCGGAAAGGGAATCCCAAGCGTTTCCTTTAATTTGCGTCACGGCGGATCAGCATTGATTGACAGGAAAGATCCTAAACAGGCCATTCCGGAGATTAAAAAATTGGCGGAATACATCGAGAAAAATAAACGTTCGGCAGTCATTTTCCCTGAAGGGACTCGAAGTAAAACGGGTAAGCCAAAGACATTTGCACAAAGCGGATTGAAGATATTATGTAAGCATGCGCCGTCAGCTTATGTGGTCCCAATAAGCATAAACAATTCTTGGAAAATGGTTAAACATGGATTTTTTCCGCTAGGTTTGGGAAATCGCCTTACCTTTGTAATACATAAGCCATTAGCGGTTAGCGAATTTGATTTTGAGGAGTTGATCCAGAAGGCAGAAAGTGAAGTAGTAAAAGGAATAAAATTTTAATTTATATAAAATGTCAATAAAAAATATTCGATTAGAGGTTATGCAGTTTTTGGAAAAAGACGTTGATAACTATGTTGATCAGTTTTTAATACCAGTTGAAAAAATTTGGCAACCAACCGATTTTTTACCCAATTCAGAAAGTGATAGTTTTTTTGATGAGGTTAAGGAATTGCGCGAAATTGCGAAAGATTTGCCTTATGATTTCTGGGTGACTCTAGTGGGTGACACGATCACCGAAGAAGCCTTGCCTACCTATGAATCATGGTTAATGGACGTGGATGGTGTTGATAACGTGGAAAGAAACGGCTGGTCTAAATGGATCAGACAATGGACTGGGGAGGAAAATCGTCATGGGGATTTATTGAATAAATACTTGTATTTGTCCGGACGTGTTAACATGCGTGAAATTGAAATGACCACACAACATCTCATCAATGACGGATTTGATATCGGTACAGGAAGAGATCCATATAAAAATTTCGTGTACACCAGTTTTCAGGAGTTAGCCACTTACGTTTCTCACAATAGAGTAGCTCAAATGGCCAAGAAATACGGAGACAACAAATTGTCTAAAATGTGCAAGATGATTGCCGGTGACGAAATGCGCCATCATCATGCTTACAGTGAATTTGTGAACAGAATTTTTCAGGTCGACCCTAGCGAAATGATGCTTGCTTTTCAATACATGATGAAGCAAAAAATCGTTATGCCAGCTCATTTCTTGAGAGAATCGGGGCAAAAGATAAGTACCGCGTTCGAACAGTTTTCTGATTCTGCGCAACGAATCGGAGTTTACACGGCAGCTGACTATATAGACATCATGCAAAAATTGATGGACAAATGGCAAATTGATAAGATTACCGGCTTGACGGACGAAGCGGAAAAAGCCAGAGATTACCTTATGAAATTACCGGGAAGAATGGCTAGAATATCTGAAAGAATGGTGATTCCTCAAGAATCTCATATTTTTAAATGGGTGGAGCCGGCAAGACTTTAGTCATTCAAGGATTAAAATAATAGTAAACAATATCAAGTGTTGGTTTTTGGGGTTTAAAATCTTCGAAAATCAACATTTTTTTTAAATTATAGGAAATGAACAACACAGACATAATCAGTAAGACGATCACTTTCGTGAAAAATAAATTGGATGATGCCGAAGGCGGGCATGACTGGTTTCATATCGAAAGAGTCTATAAAAATGCGATGCTGATTGCCCAAAACGAGGTTTGTGACTTAACAATTGTAAAATTAGGGGCTTTACTCCATGATATTGCCGACAGCAAATTTAATGGTGGAGACGAATCAGTGGGGCCTAGAACCGCCAGAACATTTCTCGAGTTGGAGAATGTCGAGCAGGCAACGATTGACCATGTGGTAAAAATCATTGAAAATATTTCCTATAAGGGAGGCAAGGTCGAAAGAACTTTCAGCTCATTAGAATTGGATATTGTCCAGGACGCGGATCGTTTAGATGCATTGGGAGCCATCGGAATCGCAAGGACGTTCAATTATGGGGGTTTTAAGAACAGAGCGCTCTACGACCCTAAAATCGCGCCAAACACTAAGATGACCAAGGAAGAGTATAAAAATAATGAGGCGCCCACGCTGAATCATTTTTATGAGAAGTTATTGCTGCTGAAAGATAAAATGAATACCGAATCAGGAAAACTGATTGCGAAGGAAAGACACCGCTATATGGAAGGTTTCTTGTGTCAGTTTTATGCGGAATGGGATGGGGAAAAATAGAACGTTTTTGTAGTAGAGACGCGCTGCAGTGCGTCTCTACAAACGAGAATCAATTGGATTTTAAATAATACCCTTTTCTTTCATTTCAATGATGACATCCGATGCATGTTTAAAAGTAGGAGCTTGCTCAATAATGCTTGCTACCCTTTTTTTATTGAGTTTGAAAGTGATGTCATTTTCTGTCGTAAACAACAAGGCTGTCAAAAAAGGATTGTTCAAATATGGAGTCAGAACTAAAAAGGCCTCGTCCAAGGAGTGGAAACTCTCAATTTCTTCTGTTTTGTAACGAGCTGTAAGGGAAAGACTAAAAACATCGTTCTCCAGTAGAATGGGACGTACGTAGATGTTTTTCAATTCAGTATCACCAATGGTTTTGGCCAGGGTCAATTTAGCGTAAGTGCCTTTTTTGATACTTTCTTTCACTCTTTCCCAAAATTGAACGAATACAGGTTGAAAAGACATAATCATAATTTTTAATGGTTGAATTATTCCCTAGCAGGAGTTTGCAAAATTAGGTTTTGTAAGTCAAAATAGCCGACTTATAAATAAAAAATTTACCTGATGAATAATCTTTGGGTTTTTTTAAAAAAACAACTGCAGATTCCTTGATTTTGTAATCGTGGAATCTGCAGTTATGTAAGAAATTAAATGTTCTATTCTCCTGTAAAGACGGCTTTTCTTTTTTCCAAAAAGGCAGTTGTTCCCTCCTTGAAGTCTTCGGTACCAAAACATTTACCAAAGGATTTTATTTCGGTCTCAAAACCATTTTCACCATCTTTATAGTTAGCGTTGATTGACTTTATGGCACTACTTATGGCCAATGGGGAGTTTCTCATTATTTTTTGGGCAATTCCGTTGCAGTAAGCGAGCAGTTCTTCTTGAGGAACGACATGATTCACCAACCCCATTCTGTAGGCATCATCTGAAGCAACCATTCCTGCGGTCATTATCATCTCCATAGCGCGTCCTTTTCCAATTAATTGCGGCAAACGTTGTGTTCCGCCATAACCGGGAATAACTCCTAAAGACACTTCTGGCAAGCCCATTTTGGCATTGTCAGAGGCGATTCTAAAATGGCAGGCCATCGCCAATTCCAGTCCACCGCCAAGTGCAAATCCGTTTACGGCAGCAATCACTGGTATCTTTAGGTTTTCAACAAAATTAAATAAGATGTCCTGTCCTTGTGCTGCTAATTGTACACCTTCTTCGACCGAAAACCCAGAAAATTCAGCAATATCAGCTCCGGCCACGAATGCTTTTTCGCCGCTACCGGTCAAAATGATCACTCGGGTATCATAGTTCTTTTCCAACTCTTGGAAAGCTTGGTGCAATTCCTGAATGGTCTCTTTGTTTAGCGCATTAAGTTTTGTAGGACGGTTTATAGTTATGGTTGCAATGCTGTTTTCTTTTGCGATTAAAATGTTTTTGTAGCTCATTGTGATGATTTAGGAGTTGATTATAGGAAGTGAAACCGTAAATTGGGTTCCTTTTCCAAATTCTGTTTCAAAGGTAATTGTTCCTTTATAATTTTCGATGATGTTTTTGATAATACCCAAACCCAGACCCATTCCGCTGTTTTTGGTGGTGAATTTAAATTCGAATATACGATCAATATCTTCGGGGCTGATTCCCGTTCCGTTATCGGCAACGCTGATCAGCACATTATTCAATTCCTTTTTTACGTTAACAAGGATTTTTTTATCTTCCTGTTGTTCCGGAATGGATTGGATGGCGTTTTTGACCAAATTGGTGATAATACGAATGAGTTGTGTACGGTCTATTTTTGAAATAATCTCCGAAGATTCGCTTTCAAAAGCAATCGATTCCTCGTTGAAAATATCCAGCGCCAATTCCACTACCTCCACCACGTTTAAGGTTTCGTTTTGTTGGGCAGGCATGGAAGCGAAATTTGAAAAAGCAGACGCAACGGAATTCATGGTGTCTATTTGCTGAATCAAGGTTTCGGAGTAGTCGTGCATTTTTTGTTTTATCTCCGCATCGTTTGGATCAAATTTTCTCTGAAAACTCTGAACGGTTAGGCGCATTGGGGTCAGTGGGTTTTTAATTTCATGGGCCACTTGCTTTGCCATTTCGCGCCAAGCCTCTTCTCTTTCGCTTTGCGCTAGTTTTACGGCGCTGATTTCGAGCTGGTCCACCATTCGGTTGTAGGCGCTGATCAATAAATTGATTTCTTTGCTGCTTGCCTCTAACACGATTTTTTTGTTTTTTTGCTTCAAACTGGTCTCGTTTAACCGGTCAGAAATGGTCTTTAGGGACTTTGTTATGTAAGTGGCGAGAAAATAGGCTAACGCAAAAGCCACGATCAGCATAAAGGAATAGACCTGTCCTAAACGGATCAGAAAACTGTTTAATTCCTTGTCATAGAAACCATCATCTTCCAGGTACGGTAAGTTCAAAACACCCAGAGGTTTAAATTTATCGTCTTTTATTTGTGTAAAAGAAGATCTGTTTTTAACACCATTTATGGTCTTGATGTCTACATATCTTTTCTCAATTGAGGAACGGACCAGTTTTAAAATATATTTGGGAATCGGAGGCGAAACCTTATCGACGGAAAAAGACTCTTTGGAGGACTTTAATAATTTTCCGTCCAAGTCGTAAATATTTATTTCAATGTTATGTATGTGCGCCAATTCGTGAATTTTGTCCTTGAAAATCAGATCCAAATTTTCGGTTGTCAGCGGATAGGTAGTTGTTGAAAGCACATAGTTAATATGTTCGCGGACCGCGTTTTCTTTGCGTTCTAACCGTTCCTGGTGGTACTCTTTTGCTTCGTTTTTGAATTGGATGATTGAAATGGAAGCGAGCAGGACAGAGGCTACAATTATCAATACGATCATCGAAAGAAAGATCCGAATTCGCAATGACAACATCGATATTTTAAAGCCTTTTAACATAATTAAGATTGATTTTTTTCTCGAATTTTTTTGTAGAATTTAAATCCAAGCATAATCAAAACCGAAAAACTGATAATTCCGATAACGCCATAAATCCAGTTTACGGCATTTTTTAACACTACTAAGAAAACCACTGAGAAAAGTATTATGGTAGCTCCCTCATTCCACAGACGCATGAAGTTCGTCGTATATTTTATTTCGTTGTTCTGCAATTGTTTGAATATTTGATGGCATTTGCCGTGATACAAATACAACACAAATACGAAGCCAAGTTTTACCTGCATCCACGGCATTTTTAACCAAGCAGCTCCCAGATCCGTAAAAAACAACATCCAAAAGGCAAAAAAACTAGCCAATATCGCTGATGGCCAAGTGATGATATACCACAAACGGTAGCTCATTATTTTGTATTGTTTTTGCAATATCTCCTTTTCTGGGGATGGTTTCTGTGCAGCTTCAATTTGGTAAACAAATAACCGAACGATGTAAAAAAGACCTGCAAACCAGGTGATCACGAAGATGAGGTGTAGGGATTTCAGATAGTTATAATAGTCCATCGGCAGTTTTAATCAATTTTGTTTTCATTTCTTTTCGTAGGAAATAACCAGTCAGTATTGTTGATGCGACATCAGCAATAGGGAAGGCAACCCACACCCCAAAAATACCGAAAAAATTCGGTAGAATGAGCACTAAGGGAATTAAGAAAAATCCTTGTTTGCTCAAGGTCAGAAACAATGCCTTTTTAGCTTTTCCGGCCGCCTGAAAATAGGCCGCGCCGATTAGCTGGATTGCAATTATGGGCGATGCGGCAAATACCCAACGCAAGGCATCTGGAGTTTCGGCAATCACCGTGGGATCAGTGGTAAAGATGGA